>Ga0102589_1000044_pt1 | contig 349354 bp, 311 predicted proteins | sample AraplaMF_Col_mLB_FD_76858 | JGI IMG/M metagenome (GOLD analysis project Ga0102589, IMG submission 76858) | Arabidopsis root microbial communities from the University of North Carolina, USA - plate scrape MF_Col_mLB | ecosystem: Host-associated > Plants > Roots > Endosphere | place: USA... | reverse complement strand
CGCACGGGTGTGCCTCGGCGGCATTGCCGCCCATGATCAGGATGACGTCCGCGTTCTTGATGTCGACCCAATGGTTCGTCATCGCGCCACGGCCAAACGTCGGGGCAAGACCTGCCACCGTCGGGCCGTGTCAGACACGTGCCTGGTTGTCGAATCCCAGCATGCCCAGACTGCGGACAGTCTTGTGCGTGATGTAGCCCACCTCGTTGCTGCTGGCGGACGCCGCCAGCATCGCGGTACTTAGCCAGCGGTTGACCGTGGTGCCCTGCTCGTTCTTCTCGATGAAGTTGGCGTCGCGGTCCTGCTTCATGAGCCTGGCGATGCGGTCCAGCGCGTCGTCCCAGGTCATGCGCTGCCACTTGTCGGAGCCCGGCGCGCGGTATTCGGGGTATTGCAGGCGGTTGGGACTATGAATGAAGTCGATCAGTCCGGCCCCCTTGGGGCACAGCGTGCCGCGGTTCACCGGGTGATCGGGGTCGCCCTCGATATGGATGATGCTGGCCTTTGCGTTCTTGGCGTTGTCGCCAAGGCTGTACATCAGCAGCCCACACGCCACCGAGCAGTAGGGACATGTATTGCGGGTCTCGGTGGTGCGCGCCAGCTTGTACGCCCGCACCTCCGCCAGCGCCACGTCGGGCGTGAACCCGATCAGCGCCAGACTCGACCCCGCCAGCGACGCTCCCGTGAACTTCAGGAACTGTCGGCGGTTCATCGTAACCATGGGTACACCTCCTGGGACCGGATCGACGACCGGTCATGGATATTCCGCGAGGACAAGGACGAGTATAGGCAATAGTGGCGTTTTCGCTATGTGCGGTGCGAAATTGTGACGACGGAGGCCGTCTGGCGCGCCACTTGGCGGGGCGTGCCGATAAGGCGGGCATGGAGCAAACGTGCGTTTGGCCCGGCCCGAAGGCCGGCACGAAAGTGCCGACCCCGTGTATCGGCCATGTATGGCAAAGATTACAAATCTGTTATTTGTCAATGCCCCTCAGGAGGGTTATCCGGCACAAAACTGCTGGGACAAACTGCCCGCCGCCTGGTGATGGGTCGCATGCCGTTGAATATGCTGTAAGCAGCACACGCGCCACCTCAACGCAGCCAGGGTCAGAAGCGCCGGCGTGTGTCATGAAAACCAACCAAGAAGAGACAACAGGGATGAAATCGAGACTTCTTTTGACGGGTCTGGCCGCTGTCGTGCTGACGGCGTGCGGGGGTGGCGGGGGCGATAGCGCGCCGGCGACTGCAACGCCCCAGGCCATCAATGCGAACATCAGCGGTACCGTAGCAGTAGGCGCTGCGCTGCCCGCCGTCAAGGTGACGGTGAAGTGCGCCCAGGGCGCGGGCACTGCCACCACGGCCGCTGACGGTGCTTTCAAGGTGAGCATTGCTGATGCCATCCGGCCCTGCGTACTGTCGACCGTGGCGCCAGACGGATCGCCGCTGCATTCCCTGGTGCCAGCCGGCAATGCGCCCGATATCGTGGCCAACATCACGCCGCTGACCGAATTGATCACGGCCGCGCTGGCCCAAGGCAGCACCGCTCAGTTCGCCACGTTCAGCGCGGCTTCCCAGGCGCGCCTGACCGAGGCCAACCTCGCAACCGCCCTGGGCCTCGTCAAGCAGTTGCTCAGCGGCAGCGTCGACCTGGGTGGCGCCAACCCGATCAAGGATCCGTTGGTCGCTGCAACGAGCGGCCAGACTGGTAATGCGCTCGACCAGCTCCTGGACATCCTGGCTGCCCGCTTGGCAGCCGCCCGCACTTCGGTGGGCGACCTGTCCAGCGCCGTGGGCAGGGGCGACAACGTTCCAGCCAAGCTGCAGCCCGGGACTGAAAACTGCAACGTCATGAAGACGGCGGGCGATTTCTTCGTGGCCGGCCAGGGTGGCTTCCGCCGCGTGCGCTATGACACGGCTACGGCCCAGCTCAGCACGCTCGACAGCCAGGGCAACGTCACGGCCAAGTCGCCGTTCATGCCCTACCAGGGCGAGGCCTGTCGCTACATCGCTACGGGCAATGGTGTCGTGAACGACGTGATGGTGTCGCGTTCGGGCCTGGCGCTGATGCGCAATCTGTCCTCGTGGCAGCTGCCGGCGCTGATGGTGCCGGCGCAGCAGCTGGCGATGTCTGAGCTGGCGGGAGACTGGAACGCGGTGGGCTTCGAGCGCGCCGCACCTGGTCAGCCGTTCTACCCGACCCGCGGCACGTTCACGATCAACGCGTCCGGACAGTTTATCGCGGGAGCCGACTGCACTGGTACGAGCACGACGTGCTCGCCCTGGGCGCAGTCCGACCTGCCTGTGCTGACCCAGACCGCGCACGGCGACTACACGCTGACGGACGCGAACGGCACTGCCGCCGTGGCCGCCTTCAAGGACACTGAAGGCACCGTGGTTGCCGTGGTGTCTTCGGCGAATGGCCTGATCATCGCCACCAAGCAGGTGGTGCGTCTGTTGCCAACGGTTGGTGACACCAATTCGTACTGGGACGTGACGGTGTACCCGAACCTGAGCTCCGAGATGGCCGAGGCATCGACCACGATCACGAGCGTGAATGCGATGACTAGCGCCTATACGCGTCTGCGCGGCGATGGCCGCGTCGACACATGGGTGCAGAATTCGCCGATCAGTGGCTTGCGCTATCGCGCGGGCGATGCATCGTCCCGCAGGGGCATCGCGATGACGCTTGGCTCAACCGGTGTGGGTGCGCTGATCAGCCTCGACAATAGCTCGCTGTTCTACGATATCTCGGTGAACCGTCCGCAGTAACGACGATCGGGCAGCCTCGGACCGCCCGCCAGATCGACATAAGAAAAAACCCGCCTCGGCGGGTTTTTTCGTCTGGTGTGCCGACTGACCGCGGGGCGCGGGGCGCGGCGCGCTCAAAAATCCACCTTCTGACCCGGTTCCGGCACGATCACCGCCGTGGTGGCCGATGTACCGAGCGCCGTCTTCAGTTCGGCGGGCGTCCCGCGCAGCATCGGGCTGGTGCCGTAGTGCATGGGGATCGCGTACCTGGGCTTGATGAAGTCGCGCAGCGCGATGGCGGCGTCCTGCGGGCCCATCGTGAAGTGGCCGCCGATCGGGATCAGCACCAGGTCGGGCTTGTAGCGGTCGGCCACCATCATCATGTCGCCGTAGAGGCCGGTATCGCCCATGTGCCAGATCTTGAAGCCGTTTTCCATCTCGATGATGTAGCCCACGGGCTCGCCGCCGTAATGGGTTTCGTCCTTGCCGGTGGCGGGGTTCTTCCAGACCAGTTCCGACGAATGCTCGGCGTGGACGGCCGTGATTTTCGGACCGTTGTCGCCCAGCGGCGCGATGGTGCCCCCTTTGCCGAAGCGCATGGCCTGGGTGGCTGGCAGCTGTCCGAGCGTAATCAGCTGCTGGCTCAGGCCGCCGGCATTCCACAGCGGTGCGTTGTTGAGCTTTGCCAGCGCGACGGCATCGCCCAGGTGGTCGCCATGCGCGTGCGTGACCAGGATCAGGTCGACCTTGCCCAGCGCGGACAACTGCTTGTAGGCGGCGGGCGTCTTCGGATTGCCGGTCAGCCATGGGTCCACGACGATGACCTTGCCGCCCGGCGTGGAGATGCGCATGGCGGCCTGGCCAAGCCAGAGCACTTCGGTCTTGCCCGCGGCCACTGGCGCCGCGACGGTGGCGGCGGCCGGGGCGGCCGGCTGTGCCGGCACGGGTGGATTCGAAACGCTGGCGGCGCAGGCGCCCAGCAGCCCGATGGCGCTGGCCAGAAGCAGGCGTGGCGCACAGGATTGCAGGCGCGAAAGCCCCGGAAGGCGGCGTGTGATCATGGTCGTCCCTGGTTGAAGTTGTCTCGACATTGCCAAAACCGCACCGCTTCAGGGGGTATTCGCGCAGGCACTGAGGCGTTGCGAGGTCGAGTATTTCCATGCGCCGATACGCTGTCAACCGGCGTTTCCCACCCAGGCCGGGCCGGCAGCCACGCGAAGTTGTAACGCCAAATTCAAGAAACGGCGATCCGCACGCGCCGGCAGGCCGTCCGGCGGGCAGCGATGTCGCCCCGCGCTTACATCTGCTCACGACGGCGTAACCCACTGTAATCATCGGGCGTCCATCATGCATGCCGTAGAGAGGGCCAAGGTTGGCCCGACTGAAGGAGCAAAAGATGCGCAAGTCGATTCGTTACACCGGTATCGCTGTCCTGAGTGCCGCCATGCTGGTCGCCGGGACCGCCTCGGCCCACGACCGCTATCACCGTGGCGGTGGCGGATCTTCGGCAGGAGCCGCCATTGCCGTGGCGGCCGTGGCGGGCCTGGCCCTGGGCGCGCTGGTGGCCAGCAGCCAGCCCGCCTACGCCGCGCCGGCGCCGGTCTACGCGCCGCCGCAGCCGGTGGCCTATGCCGCGCCGGCCGTGCCGCCGGGCTACTGCTATAGCAACTACCAGGGCGGCTACGTGCCGTGCGGCCGTCCGGCGCCGGTGCAGTACGCCCCGCCGCAGCAGTACTACGGGTATTGAGGCAGGCAGTACAGGCAGTACGGGCGGCACGGGGCGGCACGGGGCGGCGCGGGCCGGTTCGACGCCGGCCCATGCCTGACCACGGGCGGGCGTCCCCGTATTGAGGGAGATCTGGCGGGCGGCCTAGAATGGCCGCTTTCCGCCGCCAGCCGCGCGGCGTGTCCCCCGGAAAGCCCCCATGAAGCTCCATCAGCTGCGCGCGCTGGCCGCCGTCTCCGAAACCGGCAGCATCCAGGAGGCCTCGCGCCTGCTGCATGTCACCCAGCCGGCGTTGAGCAAGGCCATCAAGGAACTGGAAACCAGCGTCGGCGCCACGCTGTTCGTGCGCACCAGCAAGGGTGTGCAACTGACGCCCCATGGCCAGCGGCTGGTCGCCCATGCGCGGCTGATCAGCGAGAACGTGCGCCGCGCGCGCCAGGACCTCGAAGACATGAAGGGCACGGTGGTCAGCGACATCGTGATCGGCGTCACGCCCGTCAGCGCGTTGCTGCGGTCCGTGGGTGCCTGCCTGACTGCCTTCCGTGCCGATTTCCCGCATGCCCGGCTGCGCATTCTCGAAATGCGGCCCGCCCAGCTTCTGGAGCAGGTGCGCGAAGGCACGCTGGACTTTGCGCTGACCTCGCAATCGCTGCCCGTGGACCGCGCGCTCGATTGCACGCAGGCGTGCCGCGTGCCCACGCTGATCGCTGGCCGCAGGGGCCATCCGCTGCGCGGCGCGACGTCGCTTGGTCAACTGGTCGCGGCCGACTGGATGGTGCTGGACCCGCTTTCCGATCCCCACACCCCTTTCCACCAGCTGTTTGCCGTCAACGGGCTGGAACTTCCCGCGCGCGTGGTCGAGTGCAACTCGATGACCCTGGCGCTGGAGATGAGCCGCCTTGGCGATGCGTTGCTGCTGCTTTCCGAAGAGTCGCGCCGCAGTCGATTCCTGGTGCAGACCATGGATTTCATCGAGATCGCCGAGCCGATGCCGGACCGCACCATCTCGCTGGTCACGCGTGACCGCCACACGCTGACACTGGCCGCGTCGCGCCTGCACGACGCGCTGCTGGCCGCGCTGCGCGAGGACTTTCCCGGCACCTGAGCGCCCGGGCCGGTGATTACCAACGCTTATACCCATGAAAAAAAGCGGCGTGCTTTGCGGGTAGGCCCCTCCTAAGATCGTCCGGACAGCACAACCCAGAATAAAAAGGGCGGCAGATCGATGACCGCTCCGGACGCATCACCACGAGGAGCCTCATGAACGAAGCCAGTATGCCGCTGCGCAGCGATGCCGCAGCGGACATTGTCCTGCCCGCAGGCAGTGCCCCTGCTGCCCGCAGCCCCGCCCGCCACCGGGCCGTGATAGCCGCCGCCATCGGCAACGGCCTCGAAATCTACGATTTCACGGTCTACAGCTTCTTTGCCGCCACCATCGGCCGGCTGTTCTTCCCGGCCAGCAGTCCCCTGGCGTCGCTGCTGCTGTCGTTCGCCACGTTCGGCGCGGGCTTTGTGATGCGTCCGCTGGGCGCCGTGCTGATCGGCAGCATGGCGGACCGGCGCGGGCGCAAGGCCGCGCTGACGCTGACCATCGGCTTGATGACGGCGGGCACCGCGCTGATCGCCTTTACCCCGTCGTACGCCACCATCGGCGTGGCCGCCACCGTGCTGGTGGTGCTGGGCCGGCTGCTGCAGGGGCTGTCCGCCGGCGGCGAAGTGGGTGCGGCGTCGGCGCTGCTGATGGAATCGGCCGCCCAGGGGCGCCGCTGCTTCCTGGTGAGCTGGCAGGCCGCCACGCAGGGCGCGGCCGCGCTGCTGGGGGCGCTTACCGGCGCGGCGGTGTCGGCCACGCTGAGCCCCGAGGCGCTGCAGTCGTGGGGCTGGCGCGTGCCGTTCGTGATAGGTCTGCTGATTGCGCCGGTCGGCATCTACATCCGCCGCCATCTGGAAGAAACCCACACCGAAAGCCGCGCCCACGCCAGCCTGCGCGCCGTGCTGCGCGAGCATGGCCGCACACTGTTGCTGGGGGTGTTCCTGACCACCAGCAGCACGTCGTCGATGTACATCATGGTGTTCTACATGCCGACGTACCTGGTCAACACCGTGCATATGCCGCAGGTAACGGCGTTCCTGGCTGCCTGCGTGGCCGGGCTGACGATGCTGGTGATGGCGCCGGTGTTCGGCCGCCTGGCCGACCGGCTGCCGCGCCGCAAGCCGCTGCTGATCGCCAACAGCATCGTGGCGCTCTGCGTGATGCTGCCCAACTTCGCGCTGCTGTCGTCGGGGCCGGGCCTGCCGCTGACGCTGTGCTGCATCGCGCTGTCGGTCACCATCGGCTCGGTGGGCAGCGGCGCAGGCGCCGCGATGATGATGGAGGCCCTGCCGCGCCATCACCGTGCCACCGGCATGTCGATCATGTACAGCGTGGGCGTGACCGTGTTCGGCGGGTTTGCGCCGCTGATCGTCACCTGGCTGATCGCCGCCACCGGCAGCCCCATGGCGCCGGCCGGCTACCTGTTCTGCGCAGCGGCCATCAGCTTTACCGCACTGCTGCTGTTTCCCAGCCACCCCGGCCGCGAGTGACCTTCATATGACGACCAATCTTCCAAACGCCGCGCGCGCGGCACTGGCCGCATCGGCCGAACGCTTTGCCGAACTGCGCCACGGCATCCATGCCCACCCCGAACTCGGTGCCGAAGTGCCACGCACCGCCGGCATCGTGGCGGGGCTGTTGCGCGAGTGGGGCTATGACGTGCACACCGGCGTGGGTGGCCATGGCATCGTCGCGCAACTCAGGGTGGGCGACGGTCCGCGCCGCATCGGCATTCGTGCCGACATGGACGCGCTGTCGCTGCACGAGCGCACTGGCCTGCCGTACCAGAGCCAGGTGCCGGGCCGCATGCACGCGTGCGGCCACGACGGACACACGGCCACGCTGCTGGCCGCCGCCGAATACCTGGCCGCCACGCGGCACTTCGACGGCACGCTGAACCTGATCTTCCAGCCCGACGAGGAAGGCATGACCGGCGCGCTGGCGATGATGGAAGACGGCCTGTTCGAGCGCTTTCCGTGCGATGCGATCTACGCGTACCACAACGCGCCCGGCCTGCCGGTGGGCATGGCCGTGGTGCAACCCGGCCCGCAGGGCGGATCGTCCGATCGCGTGACCGTGACGTTCCGCGGCAAGGGCGGCCACGGCGCGATTCCGCACCGTGCGGCCGACCCCACGCTGGCGCTGGCGCAGACGGTGGTGGCGCTGCAGGGCATCGTGGCGCGCAACGTGGCGCCGGTGGACGCCGCCGTGATCAGCGTCGGCCAGATCCAGGCGGGCACGTCGTACAACATCATCCCGGAGACCGCCACGCTCCAGCTCAGCGTGCGCGCGACCAGGCCGGAGGTGCGCACGCTGCTGGAAGACCGCATCCGCGAAGTGGTGACGCACCAGGCCGCGTCGTGTGGCGTGACGGCCGAGATCGACTACCGGCATCTGGTGCCTGCCATCTGCAACACGGTGGCGGAAAGCGCCATCGCGCGGGCGGCAGTGGCCAGCGTGCTGGGCGACGACAAGGTGATTCAGGTGCCGCCATCGACGCAGATGGGCAGCGAAGACTTCGCGTGGATGCTGGAAAAGGTGCCCGGCTGCTACTTCGTGCTGGGCAATGGCACGGGCCAGTGGGTGGGCTGCTCGGTCCACAACGACGGCTACGACTTCAACGACGCGCTCATTCCGCTGGGGGCGGCATGCTGGGTGGCGCTGGCGGAGGGGTATCTGAAGCGCCCGGACTGAGCCGCGCCGACTGGGGCCTGCCGCAGTCAGGCGGCCTCAGGTCGAAACTTCGGCAGGGCGGGGACAGCCGATGGTGATGGCGCATCCCCGACGTCGATGCCCCAGTCGCCGTGTTCGTACCAGTCGTCGCCCAGCAGTTCCATCGGATGCTGTGTACGGCTCGACCCATTGCCGCAGCCCATGGCATCGACCGGACAGTACTTGTCGCAGCCCCAGCAGATGCGCTCGGGATGTTTCGGATGAATCGGAAATTTCTTGGCCATGGCGAATGCGCGGGCGTGCGGGGCAAAGGGCACGCCGACGCCATCGATAGTAGTCCGTTCATCACGCGGATTTGGCCATATTGCTATTCGCTTTGCGTTGAATCAAACGCTAATCCACGACGTGGAATCACGTGTCACGCCTTTGAAGTAAGCAACCCATGCGCTGCGCCCGCGCGGGCAATGCTTACAACCGTGAGTAGCCGCTGCCATCCGGCCGTGCCTTGCCTGAGCGCAGGATTACGAAATGTCTGCCGGCCTGCGCTTCCGGACACTGGAACGGCGCTTGCGTGACAGACGGGGGAGTCCCCTTGTGCTTCCGCCCGGGCTGGGGGGGTGACTAACGGTTCGATGGAGGAAACCATGCGGAAGACAACAACGACGGCAGCAGCACTGGCCTTGGTAATGGCGATGCTCGGCGGCTGTACCGCCGCCGGCAGTGGTACAGGCTCCGGCTCGGTGGCGGGCTCCGGCGCCGTGACCCCGACGGATTCGCGCAGCGGCCATTACGGAGGCGGCGGCTATGGCTCGGCCCCCAGCGGCAGCACGAGCGGTAGCACCAGCGGCAGCGGCGCCACTTCGGGCAGCTCTTCGCGCTGAGCCCGAACCGGTTGGCGCACCGGCAGCACACGGCGGGCCCCGCGGGGCCCGCTTTTTCGTGGGCACTACTGAGCCGCCGGCCTAGCGGCGGCGCATGACCAGGTACAGCCCCGCCGCTGCGATGGCCATGCCGGGCCAGGCCATCGGCGGCAGCGATTCGCCAAGCAGGACGAACGCGATGACCGCCGTGGCCGGCGGGACCAGGAAGAACAACGCCGACACGCGCGACGCCTCGCCATGCCGGATCATCGCCAGCAGCAGCGAGATCGCCACCAGCGAGTTGCCGATGACCAGGTACGCCAGCGATCCGAACAGGCCCGGCGTCCATTGCACGTGCATCGGCTCCAGCCACCAGGCCAGCGGGGCGGTGACCAGCAGCGCCACCGTGTACTGCACCGTGTTGGCCAGTACCGGGTGCACCGGCGCGCCAAAGCGCTTTTCCCATAGTGTGCCGCTGGTCATTGCCAGCAGCGCCAGCACGGCGAAGGCGAGCCCCAGCGGCGACGTCATCTGCACCGAGGACTTGGCCGTGATGACCATCACGGCACCGGCCACCCCGAGCGCCAGCCCTGCCCACCGCACGCGGTCCACGCGCTCGCCGGCGATGGCCGGCGCCAGCAGCCCGATCAGGATCGGCTGTTGCGACGTGACCAGCGCCACCGCGCCCGCCGACATGCCAAGCTTGAGACTCAGGTAGGTACACGCAAAATACCCGGCCTGGATCAGCAGGCCGATCATCGCCAGATGCAGCCACGGCGCCGCGCCGCGCGGCATCGGCGGGCGCAGCCACAGGCAGGGGCCGATCAGCAGCGCCACCACGCAGGCGTAGCGCAGCGCCAGGAATGTCAGCGGATCGGCATACTGCAGGCCCAGCTTCAGAAAGACGAAGCCGCAGGACCACAGCAGCAGGAACAGGGCGGGGGCCAGGCGCAGCCAGAGCGGGGTGGCCGGCGCCTGCAACGTGCGTTCTGGCATGGACGAGGGGCCCGGACGGCGGCCATGGCGGGATCAGGCGCAACGATAACATCGGATCTCCTGCTGCATGGCCGCAGTGCCGGGGACGCGCTCGCGCGCCACGGCCGCTTATTCGTCATGTATTCGCCATGTCGCGGCAATGTGCACGGTCGATCCGGGCGGCGGCGTTGTCGTCGCCGGGTGCCCATCATCGGCGAGGGTCGTGTGCTAGATTAGGCGCCGGCTCCCGGCATGGGGCGTAACAGGTGGCGGGATTTCCATGGACTCACTGATCACGGCGGCTGCGCGCGCGCTGGCGGCCGGCGACCCGCTCGGCGCGCTGAACCGCATCGCCCTGCGCGATGATGCCCCCGCGCTGGCCCTGCGCGGCATTGCCATGTCGCAACTGGGCGATTTCACGCGTGCCCGTGCGCTGTTGCGCGGCGCGGCGCGCGCCTTTGGCCCCAGGGAAAGCATCGCGCGTGCCCGCTGCACCGTGGCCGAAGCCGAGATCGCGCTGGTCTCGCGCGACCTTGGCTGGCCCGCCAGGGCGCTGGACGCGGCCTGGCAAGTGCTCGACACCCATGGCGACACGCTCAACGCCGCGCACGCGCGCTACCTGATCGCGCGGCATCACCTGCTTACCGGCCAGCTCGACGATGCCGAGCAGACCATTGCCACGGTCGATCCCGCCCCGTTGCCGCCCGCATTGCGCGCCGCGCATGAACTGGTGGCGGCCGGCATCGCCATGCGTCGCGTGTCGTTTTCGCCGGCACGCGATGCCTTGCAGCGTGCCGGCATCGCGGCGCGGCAGGCCGGCATTCCCGCGTTGATGGCGGAAGTCGATGGCGCACTGGACACGCTGCGCGCGCCGGTGGCCCGTCTGCTGGCGCGGGGCGCGGAGCAGCCGCTGCGGCTGGACGCCGTCGAGGCCTGGTTCGCGTCCGGGGCCCTGATCGTCGATGCCTGCCGCATGGCCGTGCGGCAGCGCGACACGATCGTGCCGCTGGCGCGGCGGCCGGTGCTGTTTGCGCTGGCCCGCGCGTTGGCGCAGGCATGGCCCGGCGACGTGCCGCGCGACGCGCTGATCGCCACGGCCTTCCGCATGCGACACCCCGACGACACGCACCGCGCGCGCCTGCGTGTGGAAATCGGGAGGCTGCGCAAGGCGCTGGGCGAGCTGGCGCGCATCCACGCCACGCCGCGGGGCTTTGCGCTGCTGCCGCCGGCCGGGGTCGAGATCGTGGTGATGACGCATCCCGTCGAGCAAGCCCACGCGGCGGTGCTGGCGTGTCTGGCCGATGGCGAATCGTGGTCGAGTTCGGCGCTGGCGCTGGCACTGGGCACCAGCCAGCGCACGGTGCAGCGGGCGCTCGATGCGTTGGCGGGGGCGGGCAAGGTCCAGCCGGTGGGCGGCGGCCGTGCGCGCCGCTGGATGACGCCGCCGAAGGCCGGATTCGCGACGGCCTTGTTACTCCCGCCGCCGCTGCCCGGCGCGTAGCATGGTTTCCAGATCCACCACGCAGCCACGCAGCCACGCGCCGGCTGCAAACGTCGAAAGGAAACCATCATGAAGCGTATTGCCGCAGAGATTGTCCAGGAGTACGGCCCCTTCCCGGGTGTCGATCATGTCCACGGCCTGACGTACGACGGCAAGCAGGTCTGGTTCGCCGTGGGCGACAGGCTGCTGGCCCTGGACCCCGCCAGTGGCAAGACCGACCACGCGATCAGCGTGCCCGCGCATGCCGGGACCGCGTTCGATGGTCGGTACCTGTTCCAGATCGCGGAGCGGCGCATCCAGAAGATCGACCCGCAGACCGGGGCGGTGGTGGCCACGATCCCCGCGCCGGGCAACGGGAATGATTCGGGCCTGGCCTGGGCCGAAGGGTCGCTCTGGGTGGGCCAGTATCGCGACCGCAGGATCCACGAGATCGATCCCGGAACCGGCGCGATCCGACGCACCATCGAATCGAGCCGCTTCGTCACGGGCGTCACGTGGGTCGATGGCCAGCTCTGGCACGGCACCTGGGAGAACGACCAGAGCGAACTGCGCCATATCGATCCCCAATCGGGGAAGGTGCTCGAAGCGGTGGAAATGCCGGCCGGCGTGGCGGTGTCGGGCCTGGAGTCGGACGGCGCCGACCGTTTCTACTGCGGTGGCGGCAACAGCGGCAAGGTGCGGGCGGTGAAGCGGCCGAGGTAAGGCGGGTTTTTCTTCCCTCCCGCGCCACGCGGGAGAGGGAGCAGGCCGGGATCAGGGACCCCCGGGCGTCAGACCTGGATGAAGTCGTGCGGCGACGGTGCGACGCTTTTCGGTGGCTCGCCAATCATCTCCAGCACCGTGGACTCGATCATGCAGGACATGGCCGTCAGGGCCAGGTCGTTGGGTTCCTCGCCGAACGGCTCCTCGATCTCGGCGCTCAAGGCTTCGAGCGCGAAGAAGGTGTAGGCGATGAAGCAGACGATGACCGGCGTCATCAGGCCGATCGAGTCGAGCAGCCCGAACGGCAGCAGCACGCAATAGAGATAGATGCAGCGGTGGATGATGACCGAGTACGTGAACGGAATCGGCGTGCCGGCCAGCCGTTCGCATCCGCCCAGCGCGGTGCTGAGCTGGTTCAGCGACATCTCCATCGGCTGGGCCAGCGCCGGCGCCAGCTGGCCCGCCCGAAGCCGCTCGCCGACCCATTCGCCAGCCATCAGCAGCGCGATCGCCGGCTTGAACCGCGCCGCCTTCAGCCGGGCGGCATCGGCTTCATCGAGGAACGGGGCCACGTCGGGCCATGCGTCGGTGCCGCGCAACTGGTGGCGCAACGCGTGCACGAACGCGCAGAGCCGATAGGCCAGCCGCCGCGCGTCGTGCTGGTCGGCCACCAGCGTCAGCGCCTGGCGGGTCAGGGATCGCGATTCGTTGAGCACGCTGCCCCAGAGTGTACGGCCTTCCCAGAAGCGCGCGTAGCTGGTGCTGTTGCGAAAACCCAGGAAGATGGCCAGCGTCAGGCCGATCAGCGAGAACGGCACGAAGTTCAGCGACACCTTCCATTCGCCGATCCGCCCGTGAAAGAACGTGATGACCGCCGCGAACAGCGTGATCGTGACGAGCTGCGGGGCAATCCTGGGCAGGACCGACCCCCGCAGCACGAACAGCATCTTGAACCAGTGGAGCGGCGGGCGGGTAATCATCGGCGTGCGGACATCGGGGCAAAGATGCCATGTTCGCACGCCGGCGCGCCGGCCGACAGAGGGGCGGGGCGATCAGCGATCGCTGCGGATCGGCCCGAATTCCACCGGTACCCAGGTGTAGCCCACCTGGTCGCGCCGCACGTGCCCCAGCCCCGGGAACGGCAGGTGCGCGCCGCCCACCCACAGCTTGCCCTTTGCCGCATCGGCCAGCACGCGCTGGCGCGTCAGCACGGCCTGGTGGCTGTCCACGTCGAACTCGATGGCGATGTTCGGGCGGCGGAACTGCGTGGCGTGGCTGTGGACGATGTCGCCCCACAGCAGCAGGTTTTCCTTGCCCGACGCGAACAGGTAGCCGGTATGGCCCGGCGTGTGGCCGCGCGTGGGCACGGCCCGGACGCCCGGGATCGGTTCTTCGCCGGCGGTGGCGTTGAAGGTGCGGAAATGGTTGGCGGCCTGGTACGGCGCCACGGCATCCCGCGCCATGCCGAACAGCGGCCTGGCGCCTTCCGGGGCGCTGGCCGCCGCCGATTCGCTGAGCCAGTAATCGGCATCGGCCTTGTCGGCGTAGACCGTGGCGTTCGGGAACACCGGCTTGCCGTCGGCGGTCAGGCCGCAGGCGTGGTCGCCGTGCAGGTGGGTCAGCAGCACCGTATCCACCTGTTCCGGGGTGTAGCCGGATGCACGCAGGTTCTGCAGGATGCCGCCCAGCGTCGGGCCGAAGCAGGCGGCCGCGCCGGTATCCACCAGCACAAGGTGCGTGCCCGTGTTGACCAGATAGGCATTGACCGCCGTCTGCATGCCCGGCGTGGAGGCCACGAACATGCGCGCGAGCAGGCTCTGTACCTCACGCGCGCTGGTGTACTTCAGCATCTTGGGGTCCAGATCGATATAGCCGTCGTAAAGCGCGGTGACTTCAAGCTGGCCCACCATCATGCGGTAGTAGCCCGGTACCTGCGTCTTCTGTTGGGCGGGCGGGGCGGCATGGGCGTCGGTGGCCGCCAGCGGCAGCGCGGTGGCCATCACGGCGGCCACGGCAGTGGCGGTAGCGGCAGCCGACAGGCGGGACAGCAACGGCGACAGCCGCGCAGACAGTGGGGAAGGGGACATGCGAGCGCGGGGCAGGCGGCGCGGTTCCATCGTAGTTCTCCGAGTGAACGAGGGTCGACATCTGCAATTCGTCACAGATGTACGCAAATCGTCACACTACGCGGATCTCCCGGCACCCGCAAGTTGGGCCTTTGGGCAGTCGGGGTAAGACTGTTGGCGGATGTGCGGGCGGGGGCGGCCGCGTTGTATTGCAAGGTCCGATGCGCCGACTTTGTAAAAAGCACACGGGCGGCAGGTGGATGGCCCCAGCAATATCGGGGCTGGCGGAATGGCACCGTTTTTGCCTGCAGCGATAAAAGCCGCCCCCGCATGCAGCGGGGCGCGGGACCATTCGAACGATGACGAAGGAGTCCCCCCATGTCTGACAAGCAACCGTTCCTGACGGACATCAAGACCATTCGCGAGCGTGCCCGCCAACACATCGACGACGGCGCGGTGACTGCTGGGTACGATGCGGAACGCGACACCGTGATCAAGCTGCTGAACGAGGCGCTGGCCACGGAGATCGTGTGCACCCTGCGTTATCGCCGCCACTACTTCATGGCCAAGGGGCCGAACTCGAAGAGTGTGGCTGAAGAATTCCTGGCCCACTCCAACGAAGAGCAGGGTCATGCCGACCAGATCGCCGAGCGGATCGTCCAGCTGGGCGGCGAGCCCGACCTGTCACCCGACGGGCTGGCGTCGCGCAGCCACGCCGAATATGTGGAAGGCACGTCGCTGACCGACATGATCAAGGAAAACCTGGTGGCCGAACGGATTGCCATCGACACCTATCGCGAGATCGTGCAGTACATCGGCCAGAAAGACCCCACTTCGCGCCGGCTGATGGAGAGCATCCTGGCCGTCGAGGAAGAGCACGCGGACGAGATGCTTGACCTGCTGTCGTCGCATCCCGAAGACGAGAGCAAACACTAGGCACTGGCCCACGGCGCCGGGCGGGCGCCAATGCCGGCGCCGATGCCAATATAAACAGGGGGCGTGTCTGCACGCCCCCTGTCCATTGACGCGCGGCGCATTGCCGGCCGCTATAGTTCAGTTCACGGGCTGCGGTGCCGGGAACTGGTAGCGGCCGCTGAGCACGTCATGGCGCGGGCGGTACATCCGCACCGTGTAGTTCCATCCGTCGACGATGGGCAGGCAGTTGGCGGTATTGGCCTCGCAGCCGCCGAACTGGATGGTGACGCCGCCGTCCGCATCCCGCTTTGCCGTGAGGTTGTTCAGGGTATAGGCGCCGGCGGGGTTCTTCTCGAAGTAACCCTTGGCGTTGTAGACGCTGACCGACCAGAAGCCATCCACGGGCACATCCTTCACATGCAGCCGGTAGACGGTCTTGCCGTCGTTCTTCGGCGGCGTCACGTTCAGGTAGGTCGCGTCCTTGTCGGGGTTGCCGCCCCAGCCCGCGGCCGTGCCCAGCAGGTGCCGGACAGGATCGACTTCGCCCTTCTTGCCAAAGGCGCCCTTGAAGTCGGGCAAGGTGGACTGCAGCACCAGGATGGCGTCGCGCACCTTCTTCTGGCTGGCGGCGTCCCAGTCGGGCAACTGCAGCGTGCCCGGCGCCTTCTGGCTGACCAGGATGGCGTCTTGCAGCGCGTGAACCTGCTTGATGTCCTCGGGGCTGGCGGGGTCCACCAGCGTGCGGATGCCCACCACCACGTAGCGCGTGCCCACGTTCTCGCGCGTCAGCACATGCTTGCCGGCGCCGTAGTACACGGCCGGCACGTAGTGGTCTTCGTTGATGACCTGCATCGACATGAAGCGCTTGCCCGGATTGGGCATGGTGATGGTCACCGGGCCCGCGTCGAGGTCGAACACGCCGGACGAATAGATCGTGTCGCGGTTCAGGCGGATCACGGTCTGGTGGTCGATCGAAGCGGGCTCGCGCCGGTGCAGCAGCTTGCCCACGCCGCCCTGCTTGGCCAGGCCGGCGATGTACATGTCCGATTCGGCGCGCACGAAGTTGTCGGCGGTGACCGGCACCGGGGCGCCTTCCGCGGCGGGTTTGTCCTGCGCATGGGCCATGCCGGCACCTGCAAGGGCCGCCACCGCGATGGCGTTGACCACTTTGACGATCTGTGTCTTTTTCACGGGCTCACCTTTGTCAAGGAAGCGTGGCCGGAAGGCCGCTTCGCGGGCCAGTATGCCGCAAGGCACCCGGTGCGCAAGCAACGTTCGAAATGAGTCAGATCGCGTGTCGAAACCGTTTAACTGACCGGGTGGCGACCTGGCGGGCCCGCGCTCAGACCTTTCCGGCCGCGGCGCTGCGCAGGGTGTCGAGCAGCGCGGCGATGACGCGGTCTTCGGCCGGCGCCACGCGCGACACGAACGAGATCTGGCGCGAAGGCGGTGCGTCGCCGAGCGTCATGACGCGCACCGGAAATGCCTCAAGCAGATAGGGGTCGGGTTGAGGCAGCACGGACACGCCCAAGCCGCGCGATGCCATGGCGACGATGGCCGGAATAGACAGCAGCTCGATGCGCGAGCGCACGTCGGGGGCCGTGCGGCGCACGAAATCGGCAGCCACCGACCCGGCAATGGTCGACGTATCGAAGCGGATCCACTCGTAGGCCCTGAGCAGCGCCTTCGCGGTGCGGCCCGTGGAATCGACCGGTGCCACCAGCACGCACGGCTCGCGGAACAGCGGCGCCCAGCGCACCCTCGTCGAGGCGCCCGATTCCGGCTGGGCCACCACGGCGGCGTCGATGGTGCCCGAGCGCAGCGCGTCCACGAGCCCTGTGGAGCGCCCGCGTTCCAGCCGCACGTCCAGATTGGGATAACGCTCGCGCACCAGCGCCGTGAACGGCGGCAGCAGCGTCACCTGCATCGGTTCGATGATGCCCAGCGTGACCTTGCCCTCCACCACGGGCGCGGAGCGGCGACGCAGCGACTCCATCGCATGGATCGCGCCGTCCAGCGTGGCGCTGACCTCCAGCGCGAACGGCGTGGGCCGCACCTGCAGGGCCGAGCGGTCGAACAGCGGCTGGCCGAAGTAGGTTTCCAGCTGCTTCATCTGCAGGCTGACCGCGCTGGGCGACAGGCTCATCTCGGCCGCCGCGCCGGCAAAGCTGCCACAGCGCAGGACGGCCGCCAGCGTCTGGAAGCACTCGACCTTCATGAGTTTTTCTCACCGATAGGTTTAAAAACGTCACTTTATCTCAATCGAGGGGATGGCTACGATGCTTGCCAGACGGTGCCGATCGACAGGTGCCGCACCGCACAATATCTGGAGACAACGCCGTGATGCCGCATCGACCGCGCCTGCGCCCCCTTGCCACCGCTTTTTCCACCGCGTCCGCCATCGCCCTGGCCATTGCCGGCGCTGCGCTTGCCGCGGCCCCCGCGCAGGCGGCCGAGCCGGCGGTGCCGAAGACGATCCGCATGGTCGTGCCGTTCCCGCCCAGCGGCAGCAACGACGTGTTCGCGCGCCTGGTCAGCGAGAAGCTGTCGAAGAAGCTCGGCGTCACGGCCATCGTCGACAACAAGCCGGGCGCCGGCGGCGCCATCGGCGCCGAATTCGTGGCGCGCTCCGCGCCCGACGGCGCGACGCTGCTGGTGACTTCGTCCACGCTGACCGCCAATGCCGCCGTGCAGCCGAAGACCAGCTACGACGTGAACCGGAGCTTCGCGCCCGTGGCGATGCTGGCGAGCGGCCCGATGGTGCTGGCCGTGTCCGACAAGTCGCCATACAAGACCGTGGCCGACCTGATTGCCGCCGCGAAGAAGGAAAAGGGTGCGATCAACTACGGGTCGGCCGGTATCGGATCGATCAACCAGATGTCCAGCGAACTGCTGGCCGGCGACGCCGGTATCGAATTCACGCACGTGCCGTACAAGGGCATCTCGAACGCGCTGACCGACCTCATCGCCGGGCAGGTGCAGTTCGTGATTGCCAGCTTCCCGTCGGTGGCCACGCAGGTGAAGGGCGGCAAGGTGCGCGCGCTGGGCGTGACGTCGCCGGCGCGTTCGCGCTTTGCGCCGCAGTGGCCGTCGGTGGCCGAGACCGTGCCGAACTATTCCGCCGAACTCTGGTGGGGCGTGTTCGCGCCGGCCGGCACGCCGCAGCCGCTGGTGGACAAGCTCAACGCAGAGATCCGCGACATCATCGCCACGCCCGAAATGCGCGAGATCTTCTCGCGCGAGGGCGCCGAGCCATCCGCGATGACCGCGGCCCAGTTCGCCGAGCATATCCGCCGCGACAGCGCGCGCTGGAAGCAGGTGGCCAAGGCCCGCAACATCACCGCCGAATAATTCACAGAGTCTTCCCATGTTCAGGCAGCAAGCCCTGGCGCCCGACGCCACCGGACCGCTCGACGGCATCCGCATCCTCGACCTCTCCCGCCTGGTGGCGGGCAACACGCTGACGATGGCGCTGGCCGACCTGGGCGCCGATGTGCTGAAGGTGGAACCGGCCAGCGGCGACACGCTGCGCGACTGGAAGGTCAAGGACGTGCCCACCGCGTGGAAGGCCTACTGCCGCAACAAGCGCAGCCTGTGCCTGAACTTCCGGGCCGAAGGCGCCATCGGCGTGATTCTGGATCTTGTGGCCCACGCCGACGTGTTCGTCGAGAGCTTCAAGCCCGGCACGCTCGAAACCATGGGCCTGGGCCCCGACGTGCTGATGGCGCGCAACCCGAGGCTGGTGATCGTGCGCGTGTCGGGCTGGGGCCAGGACGGCCCGTATTCGCATCGCCCCGGCTTCGGCACGCTGGTCGAAGGCATGTCGGGGTTTGCGTCGATGAACGGCTTTGCCGATCGCGAGCCGGTGCTGCCGCCGATCTACCTGGGCGACATGACCGCCGGCCTGTACGGCGCCATCGGCGTGCTCAGCGCCGTGCGCAACGTGGAAGTGCGCGGCGGCGTGGGCCAGGTGATCGACCTGCCGCTGCTCGACCCGATCTTCGCCATCCTGGGCGCGCAGGCGGCCAACTACCGGCTGACCGGCAAGGTCAAGCCGCGCACCGGCAGCCGGTCCACCAACAGTGCGCCGCGCAATGCCTACCAGACGGCCGATGGCAAGTGGGTGTGCCTGTCGGCATCCACGCAGGCCATGACCGAAAGGCTGTTCCGGGCCATCGGCCGGCCGGAGCTGATTGCCGATCCGCGTTTCGCCACCAATGCCGAACGCGTGAAGCACGCGGCGCTGCTGGACGGCATCATCGGCGAATTCCTGGGCACGATGACCCAGCCCGATTGCGTGGCGTTCTTCGACAAGGCCGGCGTGACGATCGGGCCGATCTACGACATTTCCGACATCGAGCACGACCCCCACTTCCACGCGCGCGACATCGTGGTGGAAATTCCCGACGCCGAGATGGGCCGGATTCCGGTTCATAACATCTCGCCGCGCCTGGGGGGTACGCCGGGCGCCTTCCGGCGCGCGGCACCGGCGCTGGGCGAGCATTCGGTCGAAGCCCTCCGCGCGGCCGGGCTGGACGAGGCACGTATCGCCGCGCTGCAGGCCGCCGGCGTGGTGATCGACGCCGGCGACGGCGGCAAGGACCACTGATGGCTGCGAACCCGCGCTGGAAGCACCGTCCGCAAGGATCCAACTGGGGCGACTTCGGTCCCGACGACCAGCTTGGCCGGCTCAACCTGATCGGCCCTGCGCAGGTGCTGGCCGCCGTGCGCGAAGTGCGCGAGGGGCTGACGTTCTCGCTGAGCCTGCCGCTCGATGTGCCGCGCGCCGGCGTGCTGAACCCGCGACGGCGGCCGCCCGTGCTGCATCCATCCGAAAAGGACGGCCAGCGCGTGTTCAATCGCCCGATGGCTGGCGATGTGCCGGGCGCCACCGACGTGATCAGCGACGACCACGTCACGCTGTCGCCGCAATACTCCACGCAGTGGGACGCGCTGGGCCATGTGAACTGCCTGTTCGATGCCGACGGCGACGGCTTGCCCGAAACGGTGGGCTACAACGGCTACTCGGTGGGCACCGGCAGCGCGGCCGACGGCACGTTCGTCGGCGCCCAGGCGCTGTCGATTGCCCCGATGGCGGCGCGCGGCATCCAGGGACGCGGCACGCTGGTGGACCTGCACCGGCATTTCGGCCCGGCGCGGCGCGCGGTGGGCTATGACGACCTGATGCGCGTGATCGAGGCCGATGGCGTGGCAGTGCAGCGCGGCGACATCCTCTGCGTGCATACCGGGCTGGCCGACATGGCGCTGCGGTTGTCCGCCGCCGACGACCATGCCGGGCTGCGCAACGCCTGCGCCGTGCTCGACGGCACCGACGCGCGGCTGCTGCGCTGGATCGACGAAGCCGGCATTGCCGCCATCGCCGCCGACAACCACGCGGTGGAAGAGCGCCGCCATGCGCTGCCGCCCGGCGCCACCGGGCCGCTGCTGCCGCTGCACGAACTCTGCCTGGTCAAGCTGGGCATCCCGCTGGGCGAGATGTGGCACCTGACGCCGCTGGCCGCATGGCTGCACCAGGCCGGGCGGGCCTCGTTCCTGCTGACCGCCCCGCCGATGCACCTGCCGCGCGCCGTGGGATCGCCGGCCAACCCGATTGCCACGGTCTGACGACCGCACAACTTCAAGACACCAGGAGACCCATCCATGCATCCGACCTGCCGCAAACTGCTGGTCGCAGTGGCCGCCTGCGCGCCGCTGCTGGCCGCCGCAGCCTATCCCGACCGCCCGATCCGCATGATAGTGCCGTACTCCGCCGGCGGCGGCGCCGACAACACGGCGCGTGTGATCGCGCAGCGCATGAGCGCGTCGATGGGGCAGCAGGTGGTGATCGACAACCGCCCCGGCGCGGCCGGCGTGATCGGCGAGGAAGCGGTGGCCAAGGCCACGCCCGACGGCTACACGGTGCTGTACGACGCGTCGGCGTTCGCCGTGAATCCGAGCCTGCGCAGGATGTCTTTCGATCCGCTCAAGGATCTGGTGCCGATCTCGCTGGTGGCCACGGCGGCCAACATCCTCGTGGTGCCGCCCAACGCGCCGTACAAGACGGTCAAGGAATTCATCGCCTACGCCAAGGCCAACCCCGGCAAGCTGACGTTCGCGTCGGCCGGCTCGGGCAGCGGGTCGCACCTGGCGGGCGAACTGCTCAACGCCAAGGCCGGCATCGACCTGCTGCACGTACCGTACAAGGGCGGTGCGCCGGCGCTGACCGACGTGATGGGCAACCAGGTGTCGGCGTACTTCGGCAACGTGGCTTCCACGCTCAACTACGCCAGGGGCGGCAAGCTCAAGGCGCTGGCGGTGACGTCGCTCAAGCGCAACCCGGGGCTGCCCGATGTACCGGCGCTGGCTGAGAGCGGCCTGCCCGATTTCGAGGTGCTGGAGTGGAACGGCGTGTGGGTGCCCAGGGGCACGCCGCCCGAGGTGGTGGCGCGGCTGGCGAAGGAAGTGCAGGGCGCCGTGGCCGACCCGCACGTGCAGGACAAGCTGCGCCAGATGGGCCTGGAGCCGGTGGGCAACTCGCCGCAGCAGTTCGGCAAGTTCGTGCAGGGCGAGGCCGCGCGCTGGGGGGCGCTGGTCAAGCAGCGCAACATCCGGGCGGAATGACGGTGAGGGCGATCATGCGCAGCAAACTGTTTGTACCGGGATCGCGCCCGGAACTGTTCGACAAGGCGCTGGCCAGCGCGGCCGACGCGCTGTCGTTCGACCTGGAGGACGCCGTGGCCGAGCCGCGCAAGGCCGAGGCCCGCGCCGCGCTGCAGGACCTGCTGGCTTCGGGCCGCACGGCGGCATCGGGCAAGACGCTCATCGTGCGGGTGAACGCCCCGGACACCGCCCACTTCGCGCCCGATATCGTGGCCGTGGTACGCAACGGGCTGCATCTGGTCAACGTGCCGAAGGTGGAAGAGGTCGAGCAGGTGCACCTGGCCGCCAAGGCGGTGGCACTGGCCGAGGCCGCCAACGGCGTGACCACGCCGGTCAAGCTGCTGCTCAATATCGAATCGCCGCGCGGGCTGCGCCGCGCGCATGAGCTGGCCGCCGCCGATCCTCGCGTGGCGGGCCTGCAGCTGGGCTATGCCGACCTGTTCGAGCCGGCCGGCATCCACCGGCGCGAGACGCTGGCCGTGGCGCAGACCATGTTCCAGATGCGCATGGCCGCCGCCGAAGCCGGCGTGTTTGCGTATGACGCGGCCTTCGCGGACGTCAAGGATGCCGATGGCTACCGTGCCGAGGCCGAACTGGCGCGTCGCCTGGGGTATCTGGGCAAGAGCTGCATCCATCCGAGCCAGATCGTGCTGGCCAACGAAGTATTCCAGCCGACCGAAGCGGAAATCGCCGCCGCGCAACGGATCGTGGCCGCCGCCGACGAGGCCGACGCCAGGGGCGTGGGCGCCTATCTGGTCGACGGCAAGATGGTGGACCGGCCGTTCGTGGAGCGCGCCCGCGCCGTGCTGGCACAGGCGCGGACGTTGGGCTGGACGGGCTGAAGCCTGCTTATCGCGCCGGGGTGCCCGGCTTGCAGTCCTTGATATAGCCCGTCACGCGCCCCTGGCTCAGCATCGGCCGGAAGTCTCCGGCGCTGCGGATTTCCACGTCGGTGCCCTGGCGGGCGGCGCGCAGGTTGATGAGGTACGAGTAGCCGGCGTCGGCCCGGTGGCCGTAGCCCACGCGCACGTCGACCTTGCCGGGTTCGGGATAGGCCAGCACGTTCGCGTCGTCGCCGAGCTTCTGCTTCAGGCAGACGACGATGTCGCCCACGCTGGCGTCGGAATGGAACGGCTTGCCGTCCTGCGATTCAAGGTATTCCACGGAGCTGCCGCTGGCGCAGGCCGCCAGCAGCGGGGCGACGATCACCGCGATCAGCAGTGGCCGGATTCCGATCATTGAAGGATTCATAAGAAGTCGTCTGGAAAATCTGCCCCGCGATGCTGCCATGCGCGGCGCCTCGGGTCAAAACGGCTACGCAGTGCGCGACCCTTCCCGGGACGAAAAAATATTACCCGGATGTAATTGACTACGGAAATATTATCCGGGTAATATCTACTCCCATCTCAAACGGAGTCGGGAGACCCGCATGGAAGACAACGAATCCTGTACCGCCTTCGCTGGCGAGCGGCGGCTGGCGTCCGGTACGTCGCTGGAAGTGGCGCTGGCCGTGGCGGCCGCGCTGCGTGCCGATCCGCATCAATCGATTCTGGCGTTTGGCGATGTCACGGGCCGGCAGGTGGATTTCGACCTGCGCGGCAGCGATGCCGACATTGCCGCGCGGCTGGCGCCTCCGGCTGCCGAGGAGGGGCCGGCCAGGAAGGGCGCCGGGCGGCCGAAGCTCGGGGTCGTCGCGCGCGAGGTCACACTGCTGCCGCGCCACTGGGAATGGCTGGGCGAGCAGCCGGGCGGGGCGTCGGTGACGCTGCGCAAGCTGGTGGACGCCGCGCGCAAGGGGCAGGGGGCCGACGCGGGTGTGGCCGCCAGCCGTGCCAAGGCCGCGGCGGACCGGTTCATGTCGACGATGCTCGGCAACCAGCCCGGCTACGAGGAGGCATCCCGCGCGCTGTATGGCGGCGACCGGGATCGCTTCGAGGCGTTGTCCCAGGCGTGGCCCGCCGACCTGCGCGACCACGCCCGCAAACTGGCCGCGCCGGCGTTCGGCGACGATCAGCCGAACGTGAACGCGTAGGCCTGGGCGCCCGGGTCGAGGAAGCGGATCTCGAACGTGTGTTCGCCCACTTCGCCGGCCTGGCGCACCAGCTGGTAGAGCCGCGTGGCGGTGATGGCCCCGTTGCCATTGGCGTCGATATCGGCGCCATGGCTGTCGCCCGGTGCCTTGCCGTCGATGGTCACCACGAAGCGCACGGCGCGTCCGTTGGCGGCCGGCCCAAGCACCAGATGCAGGTCGCGCGCCTGGAAGCGGTAGCGGATGCTGCCGTCGGCGCGTTCCACGGTGGCGAATTCCGGTCCGACCGTCCATTGCCCGGCCAGTCCCCACTGGTTCAGGCGCAGGTTGCCGTCCACGGTGTAGTTGCGCGGAGCGTCCGGCCGGATGCCGCCCGGCGAGGCGAAGTTCGACGCCTGGTTGTAGCCCACATAGGTCTCACCGGAGCGGACGTTGCGCAGATCGGGGGCAGCCTGCGCGCCCGTGGCGGCGGGCACCACCACATCGCGCGACGCCGACGGCTGGCCAGCCTCGGCCAACAGGGTCTGGATCACGCGCTCGGATTGGGCGTAGTCGCCTTCGCCGAACTGGTGGTAGCGGATATTGCCGCGCGCATCGACAAAGTACGCCGCCGGCCAGTAGTTGTTGTGGAAGGCGCGCCAGATGGTGTAGTCGCTGTCCACGGCCACCGGAAAGCCGATCCTGAAGTCGCCAATGGCGCGGCGCACGTTGTCGGGCTTCTTCTCGAACGCAAACTCGGGCGTGTGCACGCCGATCACCTGCAGCCCCGGATACTTGTCGGCCCAGGCGCGCAGGTAGGGCAGCGTGCGGATGCAGTTGATGCACGAGTACGTCCAGAAATAGACCAGCGTGACCTTGCCCTGCAACTGCTGGCGCGTGATCGGTGCGCCGCCCGGCGTGTTGAACCACTGGACCGCGCCCTCGAGCGACGGCAACTGGCCTTCGACCGGCAGGCGGCCGCCGAAGCCGTAGCTGGTGTCGTTGGCGGCCAGCAGCATGCCCGCGTCGGCGCCCGCGCTGCCTGCGGCAACGGTCGTGGACGGATCTTCATGGCTCGCCCGCGGTGCCGCCGCCGATGCGTGGTGCAGCCGGTCGATCAATGCCTGCTCCAGCCGGGCCGGGCCGCTGATGGACAGCCGCGCCAGCAAGCCGGTATCGGCGCCGATGGCGATGGCCGCCACGCCGCCCAGCACGCCCACGCCCAGCCCGCGACGCAGCCATTCGCCGGCCCCCATCGACCGCTTCATCGCCGCGAACAGGCGGCCGCCCAGCCCAAGCGCGGCGGCCAGGGACGTGGCCGCACCGGCCGCATATGCCGCCAGCAGCAGCGAGCTTTGCACGCTGGCGCCCTGCAGCGCGGCCGTGGTCAGCACGATGCCCAGGATGGGGCCGGCACAGGGTGCCCACAGCATGCCCGTGGCGACCCCGAGCAGCAGCGATGCCCACGGCGACGCGGCGCCGGCCGTGCCATCGCCAGCCAGCCGGTTGCCCAGCGCCACCACGGGCCGGGTCAGCGCTTCGGCCAGCCGGGGCACCAGCAGCGACAACCCGAACAGCGCCAGCAGCGCCAGCGCGGCATAGCGGCCATATTCGTTGGCGCGCACCGCCCAGGCGCCGCCCACGGACGCCAGCGTGGCCACCGCCGCAAAGGTCACCGCCATGCCGGCCAGCATCGGCAGCCGCCCGCGCAGGAACGGCTGGCCGCTGCCGCTCAGCACGAACGGCAGCACGGGCAGGATGCACGGGCTCAGGATGGTCAGGGCACCACCCAGGTAGGCAAGGATCAGCAGCGTCATGGTCGGGTTCCTTTCGGCAGGAATGAGGGGCCAGCCATCTGGCATGCCCCAATGAGACGCCCGTGATCTACCGTAAATGTGTCGCCAACCGGCAAAGTTGTATGGCTTTGTGGGGCGGCGGCCGCCAGATACATTGCGATACACGCGAAGCCGCCCGCGCCCATACAATCTCGCCAACAGACTGATTGTTCACATTTTTCCTAGAAATAGATTGCCCAGGGGTGAAGCTGATGGAATCGCATGTCGACCATGTCCTGATCGTCGATGACGATCGGGAGATTCGTGAGTTGGTATCCACTTACCTGACCAAGAATGGCCTGCGGGTGACCATGGCGCCGGACGGCCGGCATATGCGCCAGTTCCTGGACGGCAACACGGTCGACCTGATCGTGCTGGACGTGATGCTGCCCGGCGACGATGGCCTGGTGCTGTGCCGCGAACTGCGCGCGGGCAAGCACAAGACCACGCCGATCCTGATGCTGACCGCCCGCGACGACGAGACCGACCGCATCATCGGCCTGGAAATGGGCGCCGACGACTACCTGACCAAGCCGTTCGCCGCGCGCGAGCTGCTGGCGCGCATCAAGGCCGTGCTGCGCCGCACCCGGATGCTGCCGCCTAACCTGCAGATCACCGAGGCCGGGCAGATGCTGGCGTTCGGGGACTGGCAGCTGGATACCACCGCGCGCCACCTGATCGACAACGAAGGCACCATCGTCGCGCTGAGCGGCGCGGAGTACCGGCTGCTGCGCGTCTTCGTGGACCACCCGCAGCGCGTGCTGAACCGCGACCAGCTGCTGAACCTGACCCAGGGCCGGGAAGCCGACATGTTCGAGCGGTCGGTGGACCTGCTGGTCAGCCGCCTGCGCCAGCGTCTGAAGGACGACGCGCGCGAGCCGGCCTATATCAAGACGGTGCGCAGCGAGGGCTATGTGTTCGCGATGCCCGTGGAGATCACGGAGGCACGTCAGTGAGCACTCGCCGCTGGCGCTGGCCCCGTACCATGGGGTCGCGCCTGTTCCTGATCTTGCTGGCGGGCATGATCGTCGCGCACCTGATGTCGTTTGCCGTGCTGTTTTCGGAGCGGTACATGTCGGCGCGGCAGGTCATGCTGGGCACGCTGGAGACCGACGTGGCGACGTCGGTGGCGATTCTTGACCGGATTCCCGCCGCCGAGCGCCCGCAGTGGCTGCCACGCGTGAACCGTGGCAACTATCAGTACATCCTGGGGCCCGGTTCGCCGGGGGTGCCGGAGATGACCGAGCGCGGGCGCGACATCGCCGAGCGGATCATGGAAGCCACCGGCACGCACTACCCGGTGACGGTGCAGTCGATTCCGGGGGACGGCAAGCAGCTGCAGGCGCATCTGACGCTCACCGACGGCAGCCCGCTGACCATCGACGTGCATCCGCGCATGACCCCCATCGCCCAGTGGCTGCCCTATGTGCTGGTGCTGCAGTTGCTGCTGCTGATCCTGTGCTGCTGGTTCGCCGTGCGCCTGTCGATCCGCCCGCTGGTGGCGCTGGCCGATGCCGCGGACGCACTCAACCCCAATACCCGGTCGCAGCCGCTGGATGAGCAAGGCCCCACGGAACTGGCGCAGGCGGCGCGGGCGTTCAATGCCATGCGCGACCGCATCGCGCAATTTGTCGAGGAGCGCGTGCAGATCCTGGCCGCCATCTCGCATGACCTGCAGACGCCCATCACGCGGATGAAGCTGCGCGCGGAAATGGCCGAGGACTCCGAGGAAAAGCGCAAGCTGGTCAACGACCTGGCGGAAATCGAGACACTGGTGCGGGAAGGGCTGGCCTATGCGCGCAGTTCCGGCGGCGACGGCGAGGAGGCGTCCCGCATCGACCTGGGGTCGTTTGTCGAAAGCCTGGTCTACGACTACCAGGACACCGGCAAGGATGTGTCGATCGGCGAGAACGCTGGCGGCGCCATCGTGACGCGCCGCAACGCGCTGAGGCGCGTGCTGACCAACCTGATCGACAACGCCATCAAATACGGCGGCGGGGCGGCCGAAGTGGGCGTCCACCGCGAACGTGACGCCGTGATCATATCGATCATGGACCGGGGGCCCGGCATCCCCGAAGACAAGCTCGAAGCCGTGTTGCAGCCGTTTGTCCGCCTGGAGGGTTCGCGCAACCGCGAAACCGGCGGCACCGGCCTGGGCCTGGCCATCGCCCACCAGCTTGCTGCGGCCATCGGCGGCTCGCTGACGCTGCGCAACCGCGAAGGCGGCGGCCTGGCCGCCGATATCCGGCTGGGCTGAGGTTTCCTGGCGATCGTTTCCAGCGACCGATGGCTTGCTTTCCTCTCCCGCCCGCGGGAGAGGTGCCGGACGGAGAGGGCAGGCGGTTCGAATCGCAACCGGCAGGCCAGCGGCGCCTTGCCGTCCTCTCCCCAACCCTCTCCCATTCACGGATGAGGGTAGTGCCGCAAGGCGCACGTCTCTCGTTCCTCCCCTCCCCGTAGTGCCAGCCCGCTGCAGGCTTCCTTCCTTTTTGTACGCCTTTGTATCAGGCCACCGCGACGATACGTGCCCTGACAGAACGGCTGCCAAGTCGCTACGGGCGCGATACGTGGGCCGCCTTAAATACGGTCCATGGCAGCGCGACGCACAAACGACACGCCAAAACGCTGCCACGGCAATCCACCGAATCGACCGCATCCCACTGAAAAGGAAACCATCATGTCCAAGAACCTCACCAAGCGCCTTGTCCTCGCCGTTGCCCTGGTTGCCGCCGCTGCAGGCGCACAGGCTTCCGTTGTAGGCGCCCGCGATGTGTACATCGACGGCGCCCGCGCCGTGCAAGGTGCCCGCGACGTGTTCAGCGAAGGCGCCCGGTCGGCCACCGACGCCCGCGACCCGTACACCGAAGGCGCCCGCTCGGCGCAGGAACCGCGCAGCCCGTACACCGACGGCGCCCGCACGGTAGCCAGCCTGTCGTACCGCTCGGCCGATCCGTTCAGCGACGGCGCGCGTTCGGTACAGGACCAGCGCAGCCCGTACTACGACGGTGCCCGCTCGGTGCAAGAGCCGCGCAGCCCCTACTACGACGGCGCCCATACGGTAGCCGGCCTGGATCGCACCGGCGTGTCGGCCCCGCCGGCCCGCTCGGCCGACCCGTACCTGGACGGCGCACGCTCGGTGCAGGACCAGCGCAACCCGTTCTATGACGGCGCCCGCACGCTCGACCCGTACTACGAAGGCGCCCGCACGCTGGCCGGCATGGACCGCACCGGCGTGTCGGCCGACCCGGCACGCAGCGTCGATCCGTACCTGGATGGCGCCTACGCCTGAGCCCGGCCCCACAGCAAGCTTCGAATCCGCTTCACCACAACCAAACCACTGAACCAGACAAGGAATCCACCATGACCCGCATCGAAAAAGTCCTGTACACCGGCAAGGTCCACATCACGTCCGGCGGCCGCGACGGCTCGGCCCGCAGCGACGACGGCAAGCTCGACATCGACCTGTCGTCGCCGGGCAGCAAGGGCAACGGCACCAACCCCGAGCAGCTGCTGGCCGCCGGCTGGTCTGCCTGCTTCATCGGTGCCATCGGCCTGGCCGCCGGCAAGCAGAAGATCGAGCTGCCGGAAGACCTGTCTGTCGATGCCGAAGTGGACCTCGGCACGGCCGGTGTGGAGTACCTGCTGCAGGCCCGGCTACGCGTGCATATCCCCGGCATCGAGCGCGAGGTGGCGCAGGCGCTGGTGGACACCGCCCACCGCACCTGCCCGTACTCGAAGGCCCTGCACGGCAACATCCATATCGAAACCGAACTGGTCTGACCAGTGCCCCATCGCCCCGTTGGTCCGCCATGCGCACACGGGGCGAGCATTTTCGGAAAGAGGCCCCTGAATCATGCGTAACGTACTGCGCGCCATGCTTGCCGCCATCGGCATCGCGGCCATCTATACCTTCGGCACCGGCGCCATCGCCGAAATTCCAAAGGTGGGCGACCAGGGCGCCGCCCCCGAATTCGTGGGCATCAACAACTGGCTGAATTCCGAGCCACTCACGATGCAGCAACTGCGTGGCAAGGTGGTGCTGGTCGACTTCTGGACGTACGCCTGCGGCAACTGCGTGAACACGCTGCCGTATGTGAAACAGTGGTACGACAAGTACAAGGACCAGGGCCTGGTGGTGGTCGGCGTGCACACGCCGGAATTCCCGTTCGAGAAATCGACCGAGAACGTACAGGCGGCGCTCAAGCGATACGACATCCGCTACCCGGTGGCGCAGGACAACATGTACGGCACGTGGTCGGCCTATCGCAACCAGTACTGGCCCGCGCTCTACCTGATCGACGCCAATGGCCGCATCGTCTACCAGCACTACGGCGAAGGCCGCTACAAGGAAATCGAGGCGGCCATCCAGAAGCTGCTGGCGGAACGCAGGGCGGCGCAGCCGGGCTGAGTGCACTGTCGCCGTGAATGGATCATAGTCCGAGCCTGTCTCGGAACCCGGAAAGGGGCCTTGCTTCGCAGGGCCCTTTTCATTTGCGCGTAAATCGCAATCCGACGAATTCTGCGTGCGGTTGCGTCGGATTAGATCACTGCGAAATCGGTAGCTTTCGCGGCAGGAAGTCGGTGTAGCGTGCGTCGCAGAGGGGTAGTCAACCGTGCTTAGGGTTTTCGATTCTGGATAGGAGACCAAGCGCCGGGAGTTAAACACGTGCAGCGGAGCGAAAATGAAGCAAGATATTTTATATCGCGTCGAAAATGGCGACACCGTGGATAAAATTGCAAGCGATCATGGCGTCGACGCGCAGGAACTGCTAATGGCGAACCATATCCGCGAATCGAACTTTATTTACGCCGGCCAGTACTTGCGGATTCCGCGGCAGGAAAAAGAATTTATCGAATTCTGGCTTTATTTCGTCGATTCGATCGGGAGTCCTATCGCCGATCTTAGGGTTCATATCTATAGCGGCTTGGACGAGTATAGAGTCTCTACCGACAGTTTCGGCGTGCTTCCCCCATTTCGCGTATTCGACAAGGACGAGTGGCCGCGCATATTCGTCGAGAAGATGGGAGGGGGTGAAAAATTATTATCGGAGATCGCGGCGTCTTGGGGTGTTCATCAGCTCACATTCGTCAGTCCAAAAAAAAGATAAACGTTGCTTTGCGACGGCATGACGGGCTTCCTGATACGAATACTCACGCTAGTTTCAGCGCGGAAGGCGTGTCTTCGCATCGAGATTTGGCTGGAAATCCTGTGCTCAACGTGGGAGTTGAGTGTCCCAATCGAGAGAACCTCCGCCTTGGAGTCAACGATAAATATCGGAAGTTTATTGTGCAGGCCGCTAGTCGCGCCGGAATTCAGCCGCAAGGCTTGGCAGCGATGATCGATGCAGAAGCTGCAAAGATTTCCATCGTTGTTGAAAAGCAAGTCTTGCGAAGGGGAAGCCGCAATTCAATAAGGACGGATCTCCAAAAACTAGAAAGCAGAAAATAACCACCAGGGAATGGGATCCGAAGTCTGCAGCGAAAAATTCTTCTGCGCGGGGTATGTCTCAGTTTCTCGCCGCTACATGGATGGGGTTGGCAGTCGCGAAAGATACGTTTTTACACGCGAGAGCGATTGAGCGCGGTATTTTCTCCACTGACCCGAAGGGTCAGTTAATCTTTACGCTGACGGACGGAAGCTCCAGTGCATTAACTGTCGAAAATATGAAGAAAATTTTGAGGAAACAGGAAACTGCCAGGGATGCCAACGTTCTAGCGTTACTCGATCTCAGATTCGATGCAGAGTGCGCAATTCAAGCCCTAGCCGATTACGCTGTTAAAAATGCGCGGTGGATCGCGGGCAAGGGTTACCCAATAGATGCTCTCGATTCATCGGACACCGTAAAATTAATGTATGCGAGTCATCACTTAGGCGGCGGTGATTTGTTGAATTACATTAATGACGCAATCGAAGAGGATCGGGCAAAGGAACTGCTTGTGGCGCAGGTGGGTAAGGCCCGCGCAGAGTTATTGGCGGCGGCTCAAGAAGGCGAATATGTTGCGGCGCAGCGTTATTGGTTGAACGATTATATAGAGGGGAAGATTGTTCCCAAGGCTTTTTGTTGCGATCCGACTAATATTCCGAGTGGGCGGTCCATTATCGACATCTCCGATTTCTTGAGGAAGGGCAGAAATGAGAGGGGTTAATATTATTGCGACGATTATCGCACTGCTGGTTCAGGATGCATTTGCGACGCCCAAGGATGAAAAATTCCATTGTTCTATTGAAAAAGATGGAGTGATGCATGAAGTCTTCGTGACTATTAAAAACGGCGACGGCGCAATTCTCGACTACCGGTCGCTCACGAAAACAGAGGCGGGAAAAAACAATTGCCGTCTTCAAGGAATGGGCGCGGTGCGATCGGCGATGTGGAGGACAATCGCAATTCCACTGCAGGACGAGGACGTTGTGACTATTTTCCGATGCGGCGATTTATTGACACTACACTTAAAGATCACAAAAAGATGGAACTACTGTGGACACGCCTCAGAGATAGCAGAAAATATTACCGTGCGGCGCGAATGGTCGGCGTGCGTTTCCGTCGACGAGAATTAGATCGAAATACTTTAGCAGTTCCATATGTCATACGTAGTGAAGTCAAGACGCCATTCTCAATCGGGAATGGCCGTCCTTAACCATCTTCCGGCGCTACTCCCCCATCCATCAACACAATCGTCAACAACACCGACGCATCGGTCACGGCCTTTAGATCGTGCCGGACGTTGCCGGCCAGGTAGATCAGGTCGCCCGGTTTCAGGCGTTGCGAGCCGTGGTCCAGCGCGACTTCGACTTCTCCCTCGATGCACTGGATGGTCAGCGGGCCGGCCACGGCGTGTGGGGGCAACTGTTTGCCTGCCAGCATCACCAAGCGGGCCACTTCCATGTGCGGGGCCTTGAACAGCGCGGTGGTGGGGGTGTTCTTGAGGTTGGCGCCCAGCGGTAGCACGCTGGCGGTCTGGCCGGAAGACAGGTGGGGGATCGACATGGCTTCGCTCGCTGACTGGGATTGGCTTGTTCCAAGGCCGCGCCTTCCTGCGCGCGGCAGGTTTCAGTCTATGGCCAAATCGGCAGCAAGGCACAGGACGGCAGCGCGCGAATGTGGCGCAGGCAGCGTATGTCGGCCGGCGGGTGGCTTGGCGTTCGCAACACTGGCGAGGCCGTCCGACGAAGGCGAGGGCCGGGTCTGACGAGCCGCGTCGCGCCGGGTATGAGCCGTCGGACACGCCCCGCCAGTGATACCCGCTACCGCTGCTCAGGCCAGCGCGCCATCGGTGTAGACGTCGATCGTGCGGGAGGGCTCGGCCGACACGCCGCTGCGGTCCATGCCGGCCAGCGCGCCATCGGTGTAGACGTCGATCGTGCGGGAGGGCTCGGCGGATACGCCGCTGCGGTCCATGCCGGCCAGCGCGCCGTCGGTGTAGACGTCAATCGTGCGCGAGGGCTCGGCCGATACGCCCCGGAGGTCCATCCCGGACAGGGAACGGTCGTTGTCGACTTCGCGCGTGGTCGGGGCCACGACACGTGCGCCTTCGCTGAACGTGTCAAATCGGCCGGTGCGCGCGCCGTCGGTGAAGACATCGCGCGTGTCCATGCGGAAGGTGTAGCCGTACCTGTCGCCAGCATGGGTGCTGTCGCGCGGGCCCGAGGCCTGGGCGCCGCCTGCCGCCAGGCCGAGGGCCAGGGCAGTGGTGGAGAGAACGGAAATGGTGAATCTGCGTGACATGGCAAAACTCCAAAGGCAGGTGAAACACAACGGAACGCCGCGAGGCGTTCCTCTGCTATTACGCAGTTCCCGTACCAGCGGATGCAGGGGGCCGAATGTGGCGCGGCTGACGCGCCAAGGCTGAAAATTGCCATCGGACGTTGGTCGCGCGCCAACACCGCGCCAGCCCGATGGCGGCCGTGGGCAAACACCTCGCTGCCGGGTCAGGTCGGCGTCAGGCCCGTCTGATAGCGTCGCCAGACGTATAGGGATTGGCCCGCGCTGCCGTTATCCCCGGTACCCCCGCATCCGATGGCTCAGACAATCCATGAAGACATATCTCCGCTCGGTGAGGTTCGGCCTGATACGTACGATGGCGCTAGGCGCACTGGTCACTGCCTTGCTGGTGGGCGGCGGGCTGTTTGTCATGAAGCGGCTCGATTCCTACGTCACCACCATCTATGTCGGCAATACGCTGCCTGTGGGGCAGCTTGGCGAACTGCGGGCCAGTTGCCTGGAAGCCAGGCGACGGCTCTGGAAGGCGCTGGCCATGCGCACGCATGGGGACGATCACGCCATCGTTGCCGGCGTGCGCGATGACCTGGCGCGCATGGACAAGGCCTGGGCCGCGTACTTCGGGGCAAATGTCAGCGGACCGCGCGATCAGCAGGCGGCAGAGGCCCTGGGCCAGGAACTTGCCCAGTTTCGCAATCTGGCACTGGCCGCAGCCGGGATGATCGCCGGCGGCCATCACGACGCGGCCCGGACTTACCTGGGCGCACAGATTGGCCTGATGCGGCACTTGGATGACCTGATGACGCGGGCCATCGATGCCAATGTCGCGCAGGCTGCCTCCCTGGCGCAGGGCAGCACGCGCATGCTGGAGCAAACCGCGCAGGCCGCGGCGGCGGTGCTGGCCATCGCCATGGTCGTGTCGCTGACCTTTGGCTTCCGGCTGCTGCGCGAGCGTGACGATGCGCGACGGTCGTCGCGCTACAGCCTGTGGCTGGTGGACCAGGCATTCGAACTGACGCAGGACGGCATGATGATCACCGACGTGCATGGTGTGATCGAGAAAGTGAATCCCGCCTTTGTGCGGCTCACGGGCTATACGGAAGCGGAACTGATCGGCAACACGCCGCGCATGCTCAGCTCGGGCCGCCAGCCGCCCGAGTTCTATCGCGATATGTGGCAGGCGTTGCGCGAATCGGGCCACTGGCGCGGCGAACTATGGAACCGGCGCAAGGACGGCGCGATCTATCGCGAATCGCTGTCGATCCACGGCATCCGGGGCCCCAGGGGGGAGGTGTCCAACTTTGTGGCGGTCTGCGCCGACATTACCCAGCGCCAGCTGGCACAGGACCGGCTGGGTTACCTGGCCACGCACGATGCGCTCACCGGGCTGCCCAATCGCACCTTGCTGGGCGAGCGGCTGGAGCAGGCCATCGGCAGGGCGCGCCGGAGCGGCACGCATGTCGCCGTCATGTTCATCGATCTGGACGGGTTCAAGGCGGTCAATGACACGCTGGGGCACGGCATTGGCGACGAGACGCTGATCACGGTGGCCCAGCGCCTGAAGGCCCAGTTGCGCGAAGGCGATACCGTGGCGCGCCTGGGCGGCGACGAGTTCGCCATCGTGCTGGAGGATGTGGCGGACATCGGCAACGTGGCGCCGCTGGCGGAAAGGCTGGTGCAGACGGTGGGCGGGATCGATACCATCAACGATTGTCCGATCCGCATTACGCCAAGCATCGGCATCGCCCTGTACCCGGACGATGCCGGCGAACCCGACTACTTGCTGAACCTGGCCGACGAAAGCATGTACGTGGCCAAGCGGTCGGGCAAGAACGGCTACTGCTTCAGCGGAGCGTTGCCGCGCCAGGCGGCTTAGGACGGCCCAGGGCGTGGCGCCGGGCCGTTCCCGGTCGGCTGGGTGGTGGATCAGGACGCGTCTGCGGCGCGGTCTGCGGTGACCGGCGGATTGGCCGCGAACCGGGCGCAATGGGTCGAAAAGAACGTGCGCACGTTTCGGACATTGCTGGCGCCGCGGAACAGGCGCCGCGCGAAGGCATCGTAGGCGGCCATGTCGCGCAATGCCACCATCACCACGAAATCCGGCCCCGGCGAGACGCGGTAGCACTGTGTCACCGCCGGCTCCGCGCAGACCTGGCTTTCGAACGCCGCGTAGTCCTCGGCCGTCTGCCGGTCGAGCGTCACTTCGATGATGGCCGTCAGGGCATGGCCAACCTTTTCGGCGTCGAGCACGGCGATCTCGCGAGCGATAACGCCGTTTTCGCGCAAGCGGCGTACGCGGCGCATGGTAGTGGGCGCCGACGCGAAGACGCGTGCCGCCAGCTCGACATTGGTCAGCGAGGCATCGGCTTGCATGACCTGGAGGATGCGCAGGTCGAGGTCATCGAGGGCGATGGAAATCATGGCAAGTCTCAGTGAAATAAAATTTCAGACATATCTTACTGCAATTGAAAACGTCATAGGAAGTGAATTTTCGAAATAAAATTTCATGGCGGGCAGCCTACCATCCGGTCCATCGCATCAAATCGATGTGGGATACCGAAACCGGAGGGTCTATGTGCGGAATTGTGGGCGCGGTGGCGCAGCGCGATATCGTTGGAGAACTGGTCGATGGCCTGAAGCGGCTGGAATATCGCGGCTACGACTCATGCGGCGTGGCCGCCTTGCAGGGTGGGCGGCTGGTGCGGTCGCGCAGCGTGGACCGCGTGGCGGCGCTGCAGCGTGACGTGGCCGAACAGGCCATCGACGGATACACCGGCATTGCCCACACGCGCTGGGCCACGCATGGCAAGCCGGTCACGGCCAATGCCCACCCCCACTTCTCGCCGAACGATCGCGCACCGCGTATCGCGCTGTCCCACAACGGCATCATCGAAAACCACGAGGCCCTGCGCGGCGAACTGGAAGCCCACGGCTACGTGTTCGCCAGCCAGACCGACAGCGAGGTGATTGCGCACCTGGTGGATCATCTCTACAACGGCGACCTGTTCGAGGCGGTGCGCGAGGCTGTCAGGCGGCTGCGCGGCAGCTATGCGATCGCCGTGCTGTGCCGCGACGAGCCGCACCGGCTAGTGGGCGCCCGGTACGGCATGCCGCTGGTGGTCGGCGTCGGCGAAGACGAGAACTACCTGGCGTCCGATGCCATCGCTGTGGCCGCCGTCACGAACCGGATCGTCTACCTGGAGGATGGCGATGTGGCCGATGTGCAGATGCATCGCCACTGGATCGTCGATGCCGCCGGTCAGCGGGCGGAGCGTGCCGTGCATACGGTGGCGGCGCACAGCGCGGCGGCCGATCTGGGGCTGTACCAGCACTACATGCAGAAGGAGATTTTCGAGCAGCCGCGCGCCGTGGCCGACACGCTGCAGGACATCACCTCGATCATGCCCGAGCTGTTTGGCGACGGCGCGTATCGGCAGCTCGAAACGGTGGATGCCGTGCTGCTGCTGGCGTGTGGCGGCAGCTATCATGCGGCGCTGACCGCCAGCTACTGGATCGAACGGCTGGCCAACCTGCCGGTGCGGGTGGAAATCGCCAGCGAGTATCGGTATCGGGACGGATTCAGCAATCCGAACATGCTGGTCGTGGCGGTGTCGCAGAGCGGTGAGACCGCCGACGTGCTTGGCGCCGTGCAGGCGGCGCGCGAACGCGGCATGCATCGCACGCTGGCCATCTGCAACGTGGCCACCAGCGCCCTGGTGCGGGCCTGCACGATGCAGTTCATCACGCGGGCAGGCGTGGAAATCGGCGTGGCGTCCACGAAGGCATTCACCACACAACTGGTGGCGCTGTTCCTGCTGGCGCTGACGCTGGCGCAGATGCGCGGCCGCCTGTCGGACGCCGAAGAACAGGACCACCTGCGCGCGCTGCGGCACCTGCCCGACGCACTGAGCCGGGTGCTGGCGCTGGAACCGCACTTCATCGGCTGGGCCGATCAGCTGACCCGTACGGAGAACATCCTGTTCCTGGGGCGCGGCATGCACTATCCGATCGCGCTCGAAGGCGCGCTGAAGATGAAGGAGATCTCCTACATCCACGCGGAGGGCTACGCGGCGGGCGAACTCAAGCATGGGCCGCTGGCGCTGATCAGCGACCAGATGCCCGTGGTGGCCGTGGCGCCCAATGACAGCCTGCTCGAAAAACTGAAGTCGAACATGCACGAGGTACACGCGCGCAACGGCAAGCTCTATGTGTTCGCGGATATCGACTGCGCGCTGCAGCCGGGCGAGGGCCTGGAAATCATCCGGCTGACCGAGCACTATGGGCTGCTATCGCCCATCGTCCACACCATTCCGATGCAGTTGCTGGCGTATCACACCGCGCTGGCGCGAGGCACCGATATCGACAAGCCTCGGAACCTGGCCAAATCGGTCACGGTGGAGTGAGGGCGGCGCGCGCAAAAAAGAAGCGCCCCTCCGGGAGAGCGGGCGCCATGGATCAAGGGAGGCCCGACGGGTCTGGACCGCCGGGCACGTAAATAATCTAGGTCAGAAGTGGAGGTGTCAGCCGGTACGGAAAGCACCCGTTCCGGACACGGCGGCGCGTTGTGGACGGCAGCTTTGTGAACACCGACGTTGGCTGACGCAGTTGTCAGACCATGGCCGACTACCGCGCCAGCCGTTTTGGGTGAATAAGTAAGACATGCGACAGACACCCATGGAGACTTAAATGAGCGGCAAGGACGTACACGTGGTGCCGGCCCCGGATGGCTGGGCCGTGGAAGAGGCCAAGAGCCCGGAAGGCCGGAAGCTGTTTGCGACGCAGGAAGACGCCATCGAAGTGGCTACCGAGATGGCCCGGAAGAACCAGGCGGAACTGTTTATCCACGGCCGGGACGGCCAGATCCGGGCGCGCAATTCGTTCGGGCACGATCCCAGGTCGATCCGGGGCTGAACGCTGCGGTGGGGGTGGAACATGGAGGCGGCATTCGAGGCCGTATTCGGCACGGGCAGGGAGCTCGCGTGGTATCAGATGTCCGCGCGTGCGGCGCTGGTGTTCCTGGCCACATGGCTGTTGCTGCGCGCTGCGGGCCGGCGGACCTTCGCCCAGAAGACCGCGTTCGACCTCTGCATCATGCTGCTGCTCGGGGCGATCCTGTCGCGCGCGGTGGTGGGCGCCAGTCCGATCCTTGGCACGCTGGCGGCGGCGGCCGTCCTGGTCTTCATGCATCGGCTGGTGTGCATGCTGTCTGCAACATGGCCGGCGGTGGACCGGGCCATCGCCGGCCGGCCGATCGTGCTGGTGAAGGACGGGCACGAGGATCGCCACGCCCGCAGGCGTGCCATGCTCAGCGACGAAGATCTCGACGCCAACGCCAGGGCGAAGCTGCACACCGCGGGCTGGAACGACCAGCGGAACGGGCGCGGTGACACGCAATGGGATGTCGTGCTCGAACGGGACGGACAGATATCGTTCGTCAAACACCCCAGGCAGGCAGGCCACGACACGCCACGGCCGTCGTACCCACGAACGGAGGACGCCCATGCACCCGGCTGAGGCCGCCGCGCACTTCCTGCAGCGCCATGGCTTGCGGCTGGCCACGGCGGAGTCCTGCACGGCAGGGCTCATTGCATCCCATATTGCCGACATACCGGGCTGCGGCGGCACGCTGAAGTGCGCCATCGTTGCCTATTCGCCCGACGCCAAGGAGCAGATCCTTGGCGTCAGTGCCGACCTCATCGCGCGGCACGGCCTGACCAGCGAGGCGGTATCGCTGGCCATGGCGCAAGGTGTGATGCGGCTCAGCCAGGCCGATGTGGCCGTCGCCAACACGGGCGTGACGGACGACGGGGCCCCCGATGGCACGCCGCCCGGCACGCAGTGCTTCGCGTGGCTGGTCCGCGTGCGTGGCACCCAGATATGCGAGTACACGGAAACGCGCCAGTTTCGCGGGGATCGCACCGAGATCCGGGACGCCGCAGCCCTGTGGGCGCTACAACGCATCGCGCACTACCATGCGCTGGCCATTGCCGGGCGTCGGGACGATGCTGGCACGGCACATGCGTGAGGTAGCTGCGCAACAAGTGCGTTCCCCATCCATTGCCAGCGAGGCGCTGCACAGGGACACTACGCGCCTGTCCGCTTTGTCCACGTTTTGCACGCCGCCGCTGGAACGGCCGGCGTTGCGACGTGACGGCGTGGTTTTATAGTGGGATCATCGCCACAGCGCGATCCGGATGTCATGAAACAACATGCAGTGGTTGGAACGGCCGATATGCCATTCATCAAGCCAAAAATCAGAGCTACGGTCATTTGCGTCCGGGAGGGGCACGTTCTGCTCGTCTCGAAGGATGGCGTGCGCTGGGCGCTCCCCGGCGGGCGACCCGACGACCAGGAATCGCTGGTGGAGGCCGCGTGGCGCGAACTGCGCGAGGAAACCGCGATCGAGGCCAAGTCGCTGACCACGGCCTTCCAGTTCATTGGCGCCACCACGGTGCACCACGTGTTCGCGGCAGCCGTGGGCAAGTCCGCCACGCCCAAGCCTCGCAACGAGATCAAGTACCTGAAGTGGGCGCAGCGCGACGTGCTCGACGAACTGTCCACCAGCCCCACCACGCGGGCCATCGTGTCGCAGTACTTCCTCGCCCGGGCCGGCTGACGCCCGCGTCAGGCCGCGAAGATATTGCACCGTGATTGCAGATCCACCGTCTGGATCTGCAATCACCGGCAAAGACTCCTTACTTCACTTGCGACGCCATTTTCTGCGCCATCTCAAGATGGTGCTCCAGCGTGGGCAGCGTCTGGCGCGCGAACGTCTTGACGCCATCGTCCTTGGCATCGTCCGCCGCCTTTCGGAATAGCGCCACGGCGTCCTGGTGCGCGTCCACGCCAATCTGCTGCGCATAGGCGCGGTCGAACTCGGCGCCCTTCAGCTGCCCCAGCCTGGCCAGCGCCTGCTGGTCCTTCTGCAGGGGCGTGGCCGGCAACTGCACCCCCAGCCTTTGCGCCTGCTGCTTCAGCTTTGCCTCGGCGGCGCGATGGTCCTGGATCATCTGGGTGGCAAACGACTTGACGGCGGGGCTGCTGGCGCGGCTTTGCGCCAGGTTGCTGGCATCGATTTCCAGCGTCCCTGCCATGGCGGCCTTGCGCAGGAACATGACATCGCCGTCGCCGGCCATGGCGGTGCCCGGCTGGTCCGACAGCGGTGCCGCGTGCGCGCCGGGGGTCGCCATGGACATGACTGCCGCGGTGGCGGCAAGCATCAGGAAACCGGTAAGTCGCGTGGTGGATACTGGCATGGCAGTCCTCGCTTGGTGGTGGATCGGTGCGATTAGCAAAGGCAAGCGCCATGCCGGAAGTCATTGGCATGATGCTTGCGGCATTCCCGACGCGATTGCCCATCAGGAGACCGTGATGCCCAGCAAGTCACATACCGGCAAGCCCGCCGAAAAGCGCGGCGCCAATCCCGGCGTGCGCACCGACCGGCGCGCCGACCAGTTGAAGAGCCGCAGCGCAGATCCCGGCCAGAGCAGCTATGGCGGATTCCGCAACGAAGATCCCGGCGCGCAGCATCAGGCCACGTCGGCGTCGCCGGGCAAGCGCCCGAAGAAGGGCCACGGGGCCTGACGTGTACCGATCACCCATGGAACTCAGCCAGCGGGAGAGGTCATGAACCGAGACAGCAGGGACGACGGGCATCGCGATGATCGATTCCTCGACGACCGGCGCGGGCCGCCGCGCGATTACGGCGGCGATCCGCGCCGCATGGAACGCATGCGCTATACCGGGCAGGCGGGATGGGGCATCGGCCAGGGCTATCCCGACGAAGTGCGCGACCGCGACGATGGCAGTGGCGCCTACCGTCATGGCGGCACGCCCGGCGAACCCCGCTGGCGCGACGGCTACGGCACGGCTCGCGGCAGCGGCGTCGATGACCACGCGTTGCCCGGCGCCTACGGCCACGGGCCCGGCGGCTCGGCGCGGCCGCATGGACGGCAGCCAGCCGGGCCCAAGGGCTATACCCGCCCGGACGAACGTATTCGCGAAGACCTGTGCGAACGCCTGACGCATACGGGCCGGCTCGATGTGCGCGAAGTCGAGGTGACGGTATCGGACGGCTGGGTCACGCTCTCCGGCACGGTGCCGGCGCGCCCGCAGAAGTACCGCATCGAGGACATCGCCGCATCGGTGTACGGCGTCAAGGATGTCGAGAACCGGATCCGGGTGCTGCCCGGCAGCGGCGATACGCGCTGGACGGAACAGTCGAGCCAGCCGGGGCTGACCGGCCAGCTTGGCCGCGCCGGCCAGACCGCGAGCCAGAACGTGGGTGAGGATGCGGGGCAGGACCCGAACCCGAACGCCGGGGCGAAGCCGGCCTAGCGCACGGCAGGGCCTGTCCGCTACAGCCCGAAATACTGGCGGTTTCCGACGATGCGCGGCCGCTCGCTGTCGGGAAAGCGGCTTGCTGCGAGCAACCGCCGCAGGGCGTCGCGCCCCTGGTCGAGCGCGCCCACATAGTATGCGCTGACCACCAGTTCATCGAGCGCACGCCAGGCGTAGACCGATTCGTCGACGAACAGCGCATCGGCCGGCTTCGGCATGCTGGCGGCCTGTTGCGCGAACAGGTGCGCCAGCGCGAATTCGCTGCGCAGACGATGAAAGCGCGCCAGTTCGCACAGCGGTTCGGCACGGGTCGGGCGCTGCTGATAGGCGTCGAGATAGGCCGCCTGCACAGCGGCGGGCGCGTCGCCGCGCCGCTCGCGCAGCACGGCGGTCTGAAAGCGCGCGAACCAGACCTCCTCGTCCCAGCCGCCCATCGCGGCGCGTTCGTCGTAGACGCGCACGGCATCGTCGAGCTTGCCGGCGTCGCGATAGCTTTGCGCCAGATAGAAGCGGTAGCGCGTGTTGGCGGGCTCGTCGCGCACGGCCTGTTCCAGCACGGCGATATCGCGCAGGTAGGTCTGTGGGTCGCGCGCCCGGGCGCCATCGCGCGCCACGACGATGGCCGCCTGGGGCAGGGCCTCCCAGCGGTGCGGGGCGTCCTGCGTCAGGAATTCGTGCAGCACGCCTTCCCAGCGCCAGGGCTGGCGGGCGCGCACCAGCGCGTTGCGCAGATAATGCCAGCCGTCGAGTTCACAGCGGAACTGATAGCCGTCCGCCTGCAGGTCGGGCCAGCGGAAGTCCGGCGCCATGCGCAGTGTTTCGTCGGCGTCGATGCACAGCAGGTAGTCGCCCTCGCCCCTATCGCCGCCGGCATCGCCCATGGCCGTACGGGCCAGCGCCATGGCCTCGTTGCGGTTGTGTGCGAAGTTGCGCCACGGGCGTTCGTGCAACGCGCCGGGCAAGTCGGCCATGAAGCGGCGGATCACGTCCTGCGTGCCGTCGCTGGACCCCGTATCGACGATGACCCAATGGTCGATCCAGGGCTTCACGCTGGCCAGGCAGCGCTCGATTACCGGGGCTTCGTCCTTGACGATCATGTTCAGGCAAATGCGTGTCACCGCGACCTCGCTGGCTCAAAAAATCCGGGCGAAGAATACCCGTTTTTGGCTGCGCGGTGCTGTCCGGGCGCGCCGCACTGTCTGCCCCACCAAGGTAGGGGGTGATTTGAAGTCGCCCGCCTGGCTATCCATCGCTAAGATGCTGCCGCGCCACGCGGGACATGTTCCGGCATGCAGGCCCGAGGGCGTCGATAAAACCATCAATTCAGAACGGAACGGGGAAATGAAACAACAACAATGGGCTGCCGCCCTGTCGGTGGCCACATCGGTACTTCTTGCAAGCTGCGGTGGCGGAGAAGGCTCCGGAAGCGCGGCCAGCGCCCCGGCAGCCCTGCCGGCAGCGACGATTTCGGGTACTGCGGCGACTGGCGCGCCAATCACCAATGCCGCGCTGACGGTCAAGTGCGTGAGCGGCCAGACCACCGTGACAACGGGATCGGACGGTAGCTGGAGCGCATCGACGGCCAATCTGGCCCTGCCGTGCGTGTTGCGCGTGACCACGGCCACCGGCGAAGTGTTGCACTCGTACATCGAATCGGCCGGCACAACCAACGTCACGCCGATTACCGAACTGGTTGTGGCGGCCGCCTATGGCAATGCCGACACCGAAGCGTTTTTCACCAATTTCTCGACGGTATCGGCTGCCGCGGCCAGCGAAAAGCTGGCCCTGGCCATTACCCAGGTCAAGCAACGCCTGTCCACGCTGGGCGTCAATGCGGATTCGCTGAACCTGCTCAACCAGAAATTCAATCCGCGCAACGGCGACAACTACGATGATCGTCTGGAAGACATCGCGGCCAAGCTGAAGCTCACCAACTCGACGCTGGCCGCACTGTCGAGCGATGTGGCACAGGGCAAGGTCGGTCCGGTGGGGCCGACCGGCGCGACGGGAGCAACGGGTGCCACGGGAGCGACCGGGGCCACGGGCGCCACGGGTGCCAATGGTGCCGATGGCTCCACGGGCGCGACGGGTGTGCAGGGCCCTGTGGGCGCCACGGGATCGCAAGGCAATCCCGGTGCCACGGGCGCTACCGGTCCGGCCGGTGCCACGGGCGCCACGGGTCCCGCCGGCGCGACCGGCGCGACCGGCGCAACGGGTCCGCAAGGCAGCACGGGTGCTACAGGCGCCACCGGCGCCACGGGTGTGGCGGGCGCCACCGGCGCCACGGGTGTGGCGGGCGCTACCGGTGCCACGGGTGCCGCGGGAGCAACCGGTGCCACCGGCGCCACAGGCGCCACCGGTGTGGCGGGCGCTACCGGTGCCACGGGTGCCACGGGAGCAACCGGCGCCACGGGGGCAACCGGCGCCACGGGGGCAACCGGCGCCACGGGGGCAACCGGTGCCACCGGCCCCGCCGGCACGATTCCCGGCCTCGGCAACACCGGCTCCATCGGTGATGGCAACGAGGGCGATTGCACGATGGCCACGGTCTGGCTGTCCGCCGCAAGCTTCGCGGCAGGCGGCGTGCACGCGGATGGCCGTGTGTTGTCCATCATGAACAACCAGGCGTTGTTCGCGCTGATCGGCACCAAGTTCGGTGGCGATGGTGTCAACAACTTCAAGCTGCCGGACCTGCGCCCGCTGGAGCCGACCGGGCTCTACTACGTGATCTGCACGCAGGGTATTTTCCCGTCGCGCCAGTAAGCCGGATGGCCGGCACGGGCGGCCCGGCCAGGCCGCCCGACACCGCTATGCCACGCGCGCGTCCGGCTTTTGACGGCTACGCCCAGCCGGCCGCGCCAGCCCCAGATGCTCACGCAGCGTGGTGCCCGTGTATTGCTCGCGGAACAGCCCGCGCCGGCGCAGTTCGGGCAGCACCAGTTCGATGAAATCGTCGAGCCCGCCGGGCAGCCACGGAGGCATCACGTTGAAGCCATCGGCGGCTTCACCCTCGAACCACGCCTGCAGCTGGTCGACGATCTGCGACGGCGTACCGTGGATCGACCAGTGCCCGCGCGCGGTGGCTACGCGCCGGCACAGTTGCCGGATCGTCAGGCGTTCCGCACGGGCGACACCTGTCACCAGCTGGAAGCGGCTCTTGGCGCCATTGGGCTCCTGCAGGTTGTCGGGCAGCGGGCCATCGAGCGGGTAGCCGCTCAGGTCGATGCCGCCCAGGTGCTGCGACAGCAGTGCCAGTCCCACCGACGGCAGGATCAGGTCCTGCAGCGCCTCGAATTTTTCCTCGGCTTCGGCGGCCGTGCGCCCCACCACCGGGAAGACGCCCGGCAGAATCTTGAGCTGGTCCGGCGATCGGCCAAACCGCGCCAGCCGGCCCTTGAGGCCACGGTAGAACGCCTGCGCGCCTTCCAGCGACTGCTGCGCCGTGAATATCACCTCGGCGGTACGCGCGGCCAGTGCCTGCCCGGCCTCCGAAGATCCCGCCTGCACGATCACGGGATGCCCCTGCGGTGGCCGCGATACGTTGAGCGGGCCACGCACCTGGAAATGCTTGCCCTTGTGATCGAGCCGGTGCAGTTTCTCCGCCGTGAAATGCACGCCGCGGGTCTTGTCATGGACCAGGGCGTCGTCTTCCCAGGTATCCCACAGGCCGGTCACCACATCGACGAACTCCTCTGCGCGCGCATAGCGGTCCGCATGCTCGGGATGCTTGTCCAGGTTGAAGTTGCGTGCCTCGGCATCGGACCACGACGTCACCACGTTCCAGCCCGCGCGGCCGCCGCTCAGGTGGTCGAGCGACGCGAACTTGCGCGCCACGTGATAGGGCTCGTTGTACGTGGTGGAGACCGTGGCCACCAGCCCGATCCGCTGCGTGACCGCCGCCAGCGCCGACAGCAGCGTCAGCGGCTCGAACGTGGCCGCGCGCGCCGTATGCGGCAGCGTGGCATCGTCCATGCCGCGGATCGCCACGCCGTCGGCCAGGAACAGTGCGTCGAAGCCGGCCGATTCCGCACGTCGGGCCAGCGCGGCATAGTGCGCCAGGCTGCGGCCGGCGTCGGCATGGGCCTCGGGATGGCGCCAGCCTGCCACATGGTGGCCGGTGGCCATGACGAAGGCGCCCAGATGGAGTTGCCGTGGCGATTGCGTCTGGCTCATGGTCAGGCTGCCTTGCGTTGTTCGGCCACGGGCGCGGGCTTGACCGCGCGGCTGGGCTGGCCATCGACACTGACCGGCACGTCGCCGGCGATCGTCACGCGGCGCACGACGCGGTGCGCGTCGCCATAGTCGTTGATGGCGTAGTGCTGGGTTGCACGGTTGTCCCAGATCGCCACGTCGCCAGCCTGCCAGCGCCAGCGCACCGTGTTTTCCAGCCGATGCACGTGGCTCTGCAGCAGCGAAACCAGATGCGCGGAATCGGCCGACGAATAGCCCAGCAGCTTCTTGACGAAGTGGCCGAGCACCAGCGTGCGCTCGCCGGTCTCGGGGTGGACGCGCACCACGGGGTGCTCGGTTTCGTAGAGCGTTGACGTGAACAGTTCGCGATGGCGGCGCGCGCCGGCATCGTCGGGCAGCGGGCGCGACGCCGCATAGTCGTAGTCGTTGGTATGCAGTGCCCAGAGCTGGTCGGCCAGCGCGCGCAGCGGCGCAGGCAGGTCGTTGTAGGCGGCGGCAGTGTTGGCCCATACCGTATCGCCGCCGGCGGCCGGCACTTTCACGGCGCGCAGCACGGACACCTGCGGATAGGCGAGGTCGAAGGTGACGTCCGTATGCCAGGAATTGGCGCGGCCGCCATGTTGCGAATCCAGTTCGAGCAGGACCGTGCCGTCGCGCGACGGTACCGTGGGGTGCGGCACCGGTGTGCCGAACAGCTTGCCGAAGGCCTGCTGCGAGGCGTCGTCGAGATGGGCCTGATGGCGGAAGAACAGCACCTTGTGGCGCAGCAGCGCGGCGCGAATGGCGGCGAACGTGGCGGGCGGCAGGTCGCCATCGAGCCGGATGTCGCGCACTTCGGCGCCGATGCGTCCTGCTACGGGGTAAATATCGAGTTCGACCTGCGGCTGGGTTTGCGTCATGGGAGGCTCCGGGTACAAGTGGGACGTGGGATCGGTGACGTTCAATGGGACAGCGCCGCCGGGGCGCCGGGCGTGGCATGCAGCGCGCCGAACTCCCGCATCACGTGGTCGCGTGCCTGCGCGAACGCGGGCGACGCCCGGTCGCGTGGATGCGGCAGGTGGATCGGCAGCACGCTGCGGATGCGGCCGGGCCGGGGTTCCATGATGACGACGCGGTCGCCCAGGAACACGGCTTCTTCCACATCGTGCGTGACCAGGATCATCGTGATGCCTTCGGCCTGCCAGATGCGCTGCAGCTCGTGCTGCAGGTGCGCCCGCGTGATGGCGTCCAGCGCGCCGAATGGCTCGTCGAGCAACAGCACCTCGGGCCGCGTCACCACCGCGCGGGCAATGGCCACGCGCTGCGACATGCCGCCCGACAACTGGTACGGATACGCGTTCTCGAAGCCTTGCAGCCCGACCAGTTCGATATGCGACTGCACCGTGCGGAACCTGTCGCCTTCGCTGAGCTTGCTGTTGATCAGCGACAGCCCGATATTCTGCGAAACGGTCAGCCACGGGAACAGCCGATGCTCCTGGAACACGATGCCGCGCTGCAGGCTGGTGCCGGCCACGCGCTGGCCGTCCAGGCGGATTTCGCCGCGATAGTCGTCTTCGAGTCCTACCACCAGCCGCAGCAGCGTGGACTTGCCGCAGCCGCTGGCGCCGACGATGCTGACGAACTCGCCTGGCGCGATCGATAGCGACACATCGTCGAGGACGGGCAGGGTCTTGCCCTTGACGTCGTAGTGCTTGTGCAGATGGGTGATGTCGAGTGTGCCGGCGTGTGGCATGAGGTTCTCCGGAGTGTCAGTTCAGGCGGCAGCGACCGAACGGCCGCGCCAGCGCAGCAGGCGCGCTTCGATGCGGGCGGCGATCCAGTTCAGCGTGAAGCCGACCAGCCCCACGACGATCACGCCAAAGAGGACAAGGTCCATCCAGAAGTTCTCGCGGCCGTCGATCATGGTGTTGCCGATGCCTTTGCCCGCCACCAGCAGGTACTCGGCGCCGAGCGTGGCCAGCCACGCGTAGATCAGGCCCAGATGGATGCCGGCGAAGATCGACGGGGATGCGGCGGGCAGCACCACGCGCCGGAACGTCTGCCAGCGCGAGAAGCGCAGCACGCGGGCCACTTCGAGCAGATCGGCCGGTACCGCGCGGATGCCTTCGAACGTGTTGAGCACGACCGGGAAGAACGCCGCCAGCGACAGGAAAACCACCTTGGCGGCATCGCCCAGGCCGAACCAGACCGAAATCAGCGGAATCCACGCGAACAGCGAGATCTGCTTGACGGTGTGGAATGTGGGTCCGACAAGCTTCTCGAACAGCCGGGAAAGCCCCAGCGCCGCGCCGAACGCGAGTCCGGCCGTGGTGCCAATGGCGAAGCCGGCAAGGTCGCGCCACAGGCTCGCCTGCAGCGCGACGAACAGCTTGCCGGTGGTCACCTGATCGACGGCGGTCGCCCAGACCTTCGACACGGGCACAAGCAGCGGCGACGTCGACCAGCCGAAGCGCACCGCGGCCCACCAGAGCAGGATCATCGTCAAAGGCAGCACCCAGCCGCGCAGCGCACGGGGCATGCGAAATACCCTGGGAATGGCGAATCCGGTCATCGGTGGCTCCTCAGAAGCCTGGCTTGCGCCAGCGCAGCACGGCCTGCTCGGCCAGCGCCAAGGCCTTGTCGAGCGTGAAGCCGACCGCGCCGACCACGATCACGGCCGCGATGACCATGTCGAGCTGGAACAGCTGGCGGCCGTACACGATCATGTAGCCGAGCCCTTCCGACGAGGCCAGTAGCTCCACCACCACGAGTGCCAGCCACGCATGGGTCAGGCCGTATCGCACGCCGTTCCAGATCGGCGCCGCCGCGGCCGGGAAGACCACGCGCGAGAGCGTCTGCCAGCGCGTCAGCTTCAACACGCGCGCCACCTCCAGATAGCGGGTGGGGACGTTGTGAATGCCCTTGTACGTATTGATCGCGATCGGCACCAGCGCGGCCTTGGCGATCAGGATGATCTTCAGCGCCTCGTCGATGCCCACCAGGAGCATCAGCAGCGGCAGCCAGCCCAGCACCGGCACCTGGCTGAAGGCCTTGAACGTGGGATAGACGTAGTCGCGAAAGCGCGGCGACAGGCCCATCGCCGCGCCCAGCGCCAGGCCACCGGCCAGCCCGACCGCGAAGCCGCCGGCTACGCGCAGCGCGCTGATCTGCAGGTTCGACCAGAGGTCGCCGCTGCGATACAGGTCTTCCAGCGTGGCAAGGACGGCATCGGGCGCCGGCAGCACCTGCGGTGGAATCCATTCGAAGCGTGCGGCCAGATACCAGAGTCCAAGCAGCGCCAGTGGCACGGGCCAGGCCAGCAGCGTGGCGGTCAGCCAGTCGCGCCGCCATGCAGGTGCGGCAGATGTTGCCGACGCGGATGGCGCCGCGCCGTGTGCGGTCTGGCCCGCGGATTGAACCGCTGAAGGCGCGTTGATTGCAATCGGTTGGGCGGCCATGGTCACGCTCCCAGGATCTTGCCGTCAGGTTGATAGATGGGCCAGTAGCTCTGCAGCCGCAGGTCGTTCAGCGCGGTCTTCAGGTATCGCTGGTCGATCCACTGGTCGACGTCGAACCGCGCACGACTCAGGCGGAAGCGGTAGGCCTGCTCGCTGGCGTCCTTGTAGCGAGAGATCAGGAACGGGTCGAAGTTCGGGTTCAGGCGCACGCGCAGCGGTTCACCGTCGAAATCTTCCTTCCAGTGGTCATAGGGCGTGCCGGCGCGGGCCCAGGTGCGCAGCACCTCCTCGCGGTGGCCCTCGTCGGACGCCCAGCGGGCTGCCTCGACGGCGGTCTTCACGAACTGCTGCGTGGCGTCGGGATAGCGGTTGCTGAATTCCTCGGTCACCAGCACATGGCTCTGGCGCGTGTAGATCGGCGACTGGTTCTTGCTGCTGTACAGAATGCGCACGGCGCCCTTGTCGCGCAGGCGCAGGATGTCCATGGCGCCAATCGCCGCATCGATGTCGCGCGTGGATAGCGCGGCCAGATAGCCGGCCGTGTCCAGGTTCAGCAGCCGCACATCCTTGTCGGTCAGCCCGTTGGCTTCCAGTAGCCGCAGCGCGGGCAGATGCATGTTGGTGCCCTTGAACAGCGACACGCGCTTGCCGCGCAAGTCGGCCACGGATTTCAGCGGCGAATCGGGCGGCACCCCGATGTAGATGTTGGCGCGCACGCCCGTGGCCAGTACCAGACGGGTCTTGAGCCCCGCCGCGCGGGCCACGATGGAGGGCAGGTCGCCCTGCAGCGCGAAGTCGAGCTGACGGTTGGTCAACGCCTCGTTGACCGCCGGACCGGCGCCCTTGAAGAAAAACCACTCCACGCGGGTGCCGGCTGGCTTGAATGCTTCCTCGAACCAGCCCTTGGCGTGCGCGATCGCCAGCGAACTGCCGGCAAACGTGGGCGGCGTGCCGGTGGCCGGCTGCGCCACGCCGATGCGGATCACCTCGGGGCGGGCGCTGGCGGCCGCACCGAACGTCGAGAACAGCGCGGCGGCGCCAAGGCCGTGGCGGGCGATGCCGCGCAAGGCGGCGCGGCGCGCAGGATTGTGGGGCAGGGTCATCGGGGCGCATTGTTGTGATCGAACGGCCCAAGATAAGCGCCCTTGCCGCCGGGGCCGAAGGAATGAATTCGTTGCGCCATATCCGATGTGACGGCATATGGGCATGCGGATATCTTCGTTACCGCTGCGCGGGGCAGGCGCCTATGCTGGTAGATCGCACCGACGCACTTTGACCCCGACGTCAAGGAGGTTTCATCATGAACCTGCGGCCCGATCCGACCTTCCACGCATCGCCACGGCTTGCGATGCAGGCTCCGGCGGAGGCCTACGCTTACACGCTGCTGCTGAGCCCCGATGGATCGCAGCCCGATGCGCTGGCCATCGTGGACGTCAATCCCGATTCGTCACGCTACGGCACCGTCGTCCATACCGTGCCGATGACGGGGCGCGGCGACGAACTGCACCACTTCGGCTGGAACGCGTGTTCGTCCGCCCTCTCGCCGCTGACCGGCCATGCGTTCCTGGAGCGGCGCTTCCTGATCATTCCCGGCATGCGAAGTTCGCGCATCTATGTGGTGGATACGAAGCCGGACCCCACGCAGGCGAAGCTCCACAAGGTCATCGAGCCAGCGGAAGTCTTCAGCAAGACCGGCTATTCGCGGCCCCATACCGTGCATTGCGGGCCGGAAGGCATCTATGTGAGCACGCTGGGCGGCGCCGGCCCCGACGGCACCGACGGCGCGCCCGGCATCTTCATCATGGATTGCCAGACGTTCGAGGTGCTGGGCCGCTGGGAGATCGACCGCGGCACGCAGGACAAGCACTACGACTTCTGGTGGAACCTGCCGCGCGACTACATGGTGTCGAGCGAATGGGCGCTGCCGCCGCAGTTCGAGCGCGGCCTGGTGCCCGAGGACCTGCTGGCGAACCGCTATGGGCACCGGCTTCATTTCTGGGACCTGCGCGGGCGGCGCAACGTGCAGACGCTTGACCTGGGCGCGCAGCACCAGATGGCGCTTGAGGTGCGGCCCGCGCACGACCCGGTGCGCGAATACGGGTTTGTCGGCGTGGTGGTCGACACCACGAACCTGGAGGGATCGATCTGGACCTGGTGGCGCGAAGGCGGCGAGTTCCACATCGAGAAGACGGCCACGATCCCGCCCGAGGCCGCGTCGCCGGACGACCTGCCACCGTTGCTGAAGGGCTTTGGCGCGGTGCCGCCGCTGGTGACGGATATCGACCTGTCGCTCGACGACCGCTTTCTCTATGTGTCGTGCTGGGGCACGGGCGAAATGCGGCAGTACGACGTCAGCGACCCCCGCAAGCCCCGGCTGGCCGGATCCGTCCACCTGGGCGGCATCGTCCGGCGCACGCCCCACCCCGACGGCTCGCCGTTCGCGGGCGGCCCGCAGATGGTGGAGATCAGCCGCGACGGCCGCCGCGTGTACTGGACCAATTCGCTGTATTCCACCTGGGACGACCAGTTCTATCCGGACGGCGTGCCCGGTACGCAGGTGATGGCGCATGCCGGGGCCGATGGCGGGCTGACCCTTGACGAACGCTTTCGGGTCACGTTTCCCGATGGTTATCGGGCCCACCAGATCCGGCTGGAAGGCGGCGACTGCTCGACCGATTCGTTCTGCTATCCGTCGGTGGGCGCTTGACTGCTACCTGGGAGCAGGGGGGCCTGTGGGCCGCCGTGCTGGTCAGCGGCCTGTACCACGGGCTCAATCCGGCGATGGGATGGCCGCTTGCGGTCTCCGGCGCGCTGATCACGCGTAGCGCACGCACGCTGCCGATGTCGCTGGGCTACCTGTGTGCCGGGCACGCGCTGGCCATCCTGGCGCTGACATTGCCGTTCGGGCTGCTGGTGTCGCTGGCGGCATGGGAGACGCATATCCGCCTGGCAGCGAGCGTGCTGGTGGTGGCCTATGGCATTGCGCTGCTGGTCTGGCGCCGTCACCCGCGCGCGCTGGCGCGCATTCCGCCGTCGCGGCTGGCTTTCTGGTCGTTCGCCGTGGCCATCGCCCACGGGGCAGGGCTGATGCTGGTGCCGATCTACCTCGGCCTGTGCTTCGCGCGCGGCGATGGCGGGCACGAAGCGGCCGGCGCGCTGGCCTTCGGCAATGCCGGCACCGCCGCGCTGGTGACGGCCGTGCACACCATGGCGATGCTGGCTGCCGGCGGCAGCCTGGCATGGCTCACGTTCCGCTACCTCGGCCCGCAGTTCGTCGCGCGCAGCTGGTTCAATCTCGACGTGGTGTGGGCGCTCAGCCTGGTGCTGGTGGGCGGGGCATCGCTGGCGCTGCTGGCGATGCACTGATTTGTTACGCCTGCTCGTCGGGTCCGGAGTCCCGCCCCCACAAATCATCCACCGCCCGCATCGCCAGCTGATACCCGTTGGCCCCCGCCCCGCAGATGACGGCCGTCGCCGCCACCGAGATCGTCGAGTGGCGGTATTCCTGCGAGCGGCGGTGAATATTGCTGATGTGGACTTCCACCACGGGCCGGCGGATCAGCTTGACGGCATCGAGCACCGGAATGCGCCCGAACGAGAAGCCCGCCGGGTTGATGATCAGCGCGGCGTCCTGAAAGTACGCTTCCTGGATCCAGTCGATCAGCTGGCTTTCGCTGTTGGTCTGCCGGAACACGCAGTCGAAGCGCAGGGTTTCGGCCATCGCGTGGCATTGCTGTTCGATGTCCTTCAGCGTCGTGCTGCCGTAGATGTGCGGCTCGCGAACGCCCAGCATGTTCAGGTTCGAGCCGTTGAGGATGTGGAGTTTGCGTTGCATGGGTTGACTTCAGTGCGCGTGGCTTTGGTCCAGGGCCGTGCCGCGGGTTTCGCGGGAGATGGCGATCATGATGAAAGAGAGCAGGTTCAGCGAGCCGCAGACGGCGACGATGGCCCATGGCGATCCGTGGAATGCTTCGAGCAACGCAACCGCGACGATCGGCATCGGGCCGCCGGTCAGCAGGTTGGCGCCCGAGTACGAGAGCGCGGAGCCGGTGTAGCGTGCCTCCGTCGGGAACGATTCGGCGAACCAGACCGGCTGGATGCCGCTCTGGAACTGCGTGAATCCTAGGAACGCGCCCATGATGGCCATGGCCATCGCGTGCGAGCCCTGATTGAGGACCGGGAAGTAGATCAGGCAGCAGACCAGGGTGCAGAACGACCCCATCAGCAGCGCGCGCTTGCGGCCGATGCGGTCGCTGAGCCAGCCGCCGGCCAGTGCGCCGACGATGGCGCAGGCGTTGGCCACCATCAGGAACATGAAGCCGGTCTGCTTTGGGACGCCGAGGTTGCGCGTCAGGTAGCTGAGCGAGAAGACGACGATCAGGTAGAACAGTGCCGCCGGGCCGCAGAAGAACAGCGTCAGCCGCAGCGCGGTCTTCCAGTGATGACGGATCACCACGCCCAACGGATTGGCGGCGCGCACGCGCGTGCCGCTCTTGCGCAGGGCCTCGAAGGCAGGCGTCTCGCTGACCTTCATGCGGATGTAGATGCCGAGGATGACCAGCAGGAAGCTGGCCAGGAACGGAATGCGCCAGCCGTACGACTCGAAGTCTTCGGGCGACAGCGCGGCGGCCAGCGCGAACAGCGTCAGGTTGGCCAGGATCTGGCTCAGCGGCGAGCAGATGCCAAGAAAGCCCGAGTACAGGCCACGACGCTCGGCCGATGCGTGCTCCACCGCCATCAGCTGGGCGCCAGTCGATTCGCCGCCGAGCGCGAAACCCTGGACGATCCGCAGCGTCACCAGCAGGGCCGGTGCGACGATGCCCACCTGCTGGTAGGTCGGCAGCAGCCCCATCAGGAATGAAGACAGCCCCATGACCGACACGGTGATCAGCATCAGGTTGCGGTGGCCCCAGCGATCGCCCAGGATGCCGCAGATGATGGCGCCCAGCGGCCGTGCGGCCAGCCCCGCCCAGAAGCTGGCCAGCGAAGCCAGCAGCGACGCCGTCGGGTCCAGCGACGGAAAGAACAGCTTCGGAAAGATGGTGGCTGCGACCACGCCATACAGCGCGAAGTCGAACCATTCCAGGGCCGTGCCGACGGTGGCCCCGGCCACGGCGCGCCGGGCCATCTCGGGCTGCCCGGCCTGCGCCTGGGCAGGCGCGATGTTCGAGTCAGTGATCGCTGACATGGTTGTCTCCCCTCTTTTATATGAGTATCGGTGTCGATTGCCGCAGCTTGTGCGCACTGCTATTGTTTGCGCCGCAGGGCCGGGCTGTTCCGCACCGGAACTTCATTTCGCAATACGAAATATGTCACTGAAGGCAGGTCTCCGGATTCTCGATTTCCTGGCGTCGCAGGGCGAAGGCGCGGGGCTGGTTGCCATTGCCGAGGCGCTTGGCTTGCCGCGCAGCACCTGCCATCGCGTGCTGCATGAACTGGTCGAGGCGGGCTATGTGCGGCAGCTGGTGGACCATAGCCGCTACATCCTGACGATGCGCATGACGTCGAACGGGCTCGAATTCCTGAGCCTGACCGGCATTGCCGACATTGCCCAGCCCATCATCGAACGCATTGCGGCGCGCACGGGCGAACTGGCGCGGCTGTCGCTGGTGGACGGCGAGGCCATCATCTGGGTAGCCAAGGCCGACGGGCAGCGCACGGGTTTTCGTTATGACCCCGACATGGGCCTGGCGGCACGGCTGTCGTGCACATCCACCGGCCATGCGTGGCTGATGACGATGTCCGACGAAGCCGCCGTGGCGCTGGTCATGAAACAGGGGTTCGGCCAACCCAACGAGTACGGGCCGAACGCGCCTACCACGCTGAAGACGCTGCTTGGCTTCCTGCATGCCGCGCGGGTGCGTGGCTACGCGATGATCGACGAGGTATTTGCCGCGCGGATGGCGGCGGTGGCGGTGCCGGTGGTGCGCGGAACGCGCTGCATCGGCGTCATCAGTCTGGCCGGGCCGCGCACGCGCCTGACGGCGGCAAGGATCCACGAACACGCGGCGCTGCTGCGCGAAGCCGCCAACGAACTGGCCCAGCTCAGCAACATGGCCGGCTTCCTGTCCCGGCCGCCGCTTGGCAAGGGCTGAGCGGGCAAGGGCTGAGCGGGCAAGGGCTGAGCGGGCAAGGGCTGAGCGGGCAAGGGCTGCGCCGACATCCGGGCAGGGCCCGCGGCCGATGGCTGCTTCCTTCTATCAGTCGTCGCTCTTGTAGCGGCCGTCGAGTTCGTCGTACAGCGGCTTTCTGACCAGCCGCTGCCGCTCGCCGAATGGCGCGACGATGGCCGGGTCTTCGTTCATCTGGCCGTTGGTCTGCAGCATGTCCAGCGCCTGCTGCATCCCACGTACGGCACCTTGCAGCGCGGCATTTGCGTACAGCACCAGGCCGTAGCCCAGCTGCTCCAGCGCGTCGCGGCCCTGCACCGGCGTCTTGCCGCCGATCACGATGTTGATCAGCAGCGGCGTATCGAACAGCCCGGGCAGCCGTTCGATGTCCTTCGGATCCTCGATGGCTTCCAGGAACAGGATGTCGGCACCGGCTTCGGCAAAACGGTGGCCACGATCGATGGCGTTGTCGATGCCGTGCACGGCGGCGGCGTCGGTGCGCGCCACGATCAGGAAGTTGGGGTCGTCGCGCGCATCGGTAGCGGCGCGGATCTTGCCGACCATCTCGCCGGTGCTCACGACATGCTTGCCGGCGAAGTGGCCGCATTTCTTCGGCATCACCTGATCTTCGAGCTGGATCGCATCGGCGCCGGCGCGCTCCAGCGTCCGCACGGCGTGGTGAACGTTCAGTGCGTTGCCGAAGCCGGTATCGGCATCCACCAGCAGCGGCAGGTCGACGGCATCGCGCACGCGGGCGGTATGCTCGGCCATGTCGCTCAGGCCAATGAATCCCAGGTCGGGCAGGCCGAACGACATGTTGGTGACGCCGGCTCCGGTCAGGTACACAGCCTGGAAACCCAGGTCTTCGATCACGCGCGCACTCATGGCATTGAACGCGCCGGGCATCAGTAGCGCCTTGCGGGTGGCCACCTGCTGGCGGAAGGCCTGTCTGCGGGAAGAGGCTTTGGAGGTCATGAGTGGGGGGCTCCAGTCTGACCGGGATGCCGACGGGCATCCCGGATGCGCCGGAAAGGGGGCGCGCAATGCAGGCTGAAGATTACACCCTGGCGGTCAACGCTTCAGGTATTCCTTGAGCGGGTCGAGCCATTCGATGGTGCGCGGTGCCTTGAGCAGCGTGGGCAGCGCGGCTTCGTACGCCTGCCGGTACGGCTTGGCCAGATGCCGGGTGCGGAAGTCCTCGGCCGAGCAGGCCCAGGTTTCATAGACCACCAGCGTGTCTGGGTCGTCGCTGGACCGGTGCAGGAACGTGTTGATGAAATCGGGCTCGCCGGCCATGGTCTCCAGCACGTGATGCAGCTGGGCCTGCAGGGTTTCACGGTGCTCCGGCTTGCCGGGCAGGCGGACGATGAACGAGGTGATGGGGGGCATGTGCGTTCTCCGGGGCGGGCGAATCAGGCGGCGGCCTTCAGTTCGACGGCTCGCCCGGTTTCCAGTGCCGCCAGCGCGGCGCGCCCGGCCTTCAGTTCGCGCGCGACTTGCGCCACGCGTGCGCCCAGGTGCTCGGCGGTACGCAGGTCGGCAGGCGGCGGGCCCATTTCGGCGCTCACGTCGGCATCGGACTGCGCGGCGGCACCGATGAAGAAGCCGTGGCGGTTCAGCGTGTCCTCGGTGGTGGTCGAGCTGTTGTGCCCGCTGGCCAGGCCCAGGTTGACCCAGTGCATCTGGTGCTGCGCGGCAAAGATCGCCATCTGCTGCAGCGTGACGAGCTTGTCGCCCGAGCGCGATGCGGCGTTGGTGAAGCCCGCGGCCACCTTGTTGGCCCAGCGGAAACCCTTGGCGAACACGTTGCGCGACGTGGCATCCATGAACATCTTGAACTGTCCGGACGCGCTGCCCATGTAGGTCGGCGCGCCGAAGATGATGGCGTCCGCCTGCTCAAGCCTGTCCCAGTACTGGTCGATCTCGTCGACGCTGATCAGCAGGGCGGTGGTGTCGGCCGTGCGCGCTGCGCCGCGTGCCACGGCCTCTGCCTGCTTGGCGGTATGGCCGTAGCCGCTGTGGTAGACGATCGCAACTTCGATGGGGGTGGTCATGTCTGGCTCCGGGTGAGAGGAAGGTGAAGCCAGTATGGTCGGCACGACTTGTTCCCGGTAGGCACAGATACGGAAAAGGATTTTCAACCAAAAGTTGAAGTGGCGCAGGGGACACGGAAGCGCCGGGCCGTCATCCGTGGTCGGCTGACGGCGCTGTGGCTGTCCTCAGTCTCAGAGCGGCGCCGGCACCGGCGCCTTTGCCGGAGCAGGAGGCTGGGCGGGTGCCGCCGCTGTCGGGGCCTTGTCCGAATTGCTGTTGTAGGCGAAATAGCGCGCCTTGGCGCCCTTGCCCCAGTACGCCACCGTGAACTGCTTGCCGTCGCGGGCGTACAGCAGTTCCAGGCTGCCGTTGGACGCCGCCCATTCCGCGTAGCCATTCTGGGCATTGGGTTCGGTCTTGCGCTTCGATTCGTAGCGGGCGTCGAGCTTGTGGGTCACGTCGTCGAGCGCGGTGCGGTCGAAGGTCAGCGTCACCAGCGTCACCAGGTCCTGCCCGTCGCAGTTCACCACCGCCCGCGTCAGGCCCGGCAGGTTGAAGCGTTCCAGGCGCTTCAGCTCGAATGCGTCGCCGCCGGCCCACGGCGCCGTGCCGGTCCTTTCGCGGTTCGGGCCCGGCGTCAGCCGTGCGCACGAGGTCTTGCCAAGCTCCAGGCCCAGCGGGGCCGCCACGCCGCCGGCGGTGGGCTGGGCCTGGGCGACGGATGCCAGCCCGACGGCGGCCAGCAGGATTAGCTTCTTCATGGGAATGCTTCCGAACGATGTCGCAGGATTTTACGGCTTTCCGACGGGCGGACTTGAGGCGTCGGGCTCGCCGGTGTCGACGAGCTGCCGCGCCAGCAGGCCCGCATGCGGCGTCAGCGCGCCAAAATCGCGCGCGCACAGGAACAGCCTGCGCGTGGCCCACGGTTCCGACAGCGGCAGGATGGTCAGGCCGTGCGGCATCGACCTGGCCAGCGCGCTGGACACGATCGAGATACCGATCCCGGCATCGACCAGCAGCGCCACATGCTCCACGTTGCGCAGTTGCACGCGATAGTGCAGCTGGTGCCCCAGCCGCGACGCGCGCTCGGCCAGGTGCGTCTCCAGCGCCGTGTCCGCCATGCCGACGATGGGCTCGCCGACGATGTCGGCGAAGGCCACCGCCGGCATGGCGGCGATCCGGTGCTGCCGCCCGGCCACGACCACGAGCTGGTCCTCGGCGAGGCGGTGCGTCTGCAGGTTCGCGAAATCGGCGAAATCGGCCACGATGCCCAGTTCGGCGCGGCCCTCGACCAGCGCCTGGACGATCTCCGGGCTCGGGCGTTCGCCCAGGTCGATCGACAGGTCGGGATGCGCGGCCAGGAACCGGCGCAGGTGCGGCGGCAGGAACGACGCGAGCGCGGCAGTGTTCGACAGCAGGCGGATGCGGCCCTTGAGGCCCGTGGCATAGCTGCGCAGTTCGCCGCGCATCTGCTCGACCTGGCCCAGGATGGAGCGTGCGTGCCGCACCAGTGCTTCGCCGGCAGCCGTCGGGCTGACACCGCGCCGGTTGCGCTCCAGCAATGGCGCGCCCAACGTGGCTTCCATGCCGGCAATCCGTTCGCTGACAGATGCCAGGGCCAGATGCATCGACCGGGCACCCTGGGTCAGGCTGCCGCATTCCACCACGCTCAGGAACAGCCGCATATCGGTCAGGTCGAAGCGCACGCCATCCTCCTCCAGCTTTCGGTTTTGCCGAAGTCTAGCACCGGAAAAGCCAGATTGCGGCTATCCGGCCCGATGGCTAGGATTCGCTCCATGGACCCAATTCTTCTGGTTTTTGGCGCGGGATTTGTTGCCGGCGCGATGAACGCGCTGGCGGGCGGCGGATCGTTCGTCAGCCTGCCCGCCATGATTGCCGCCGGTGTGCCACCGGTTCAGGCGAACACATCGAGCACGGTCGCGCTGTTTCCGGGCGGCCTGGCCAGCGCCTGGGCCTATCGCGACGGGCTGGGCCCGGTGGGCGCGGTTTCACTGCGCACGCTGCTGGTGGCCACGCTGTGCGGCGGGTTTGTCGGGGCGATGCTGCTGCTGCGCACGTCGTCGGCCGCGTTTACGTTCGTGCTGCCGTGGCTGTTGCTGATCGCCTGCGTCGCGCTGGCGTTCGGGCGGCAACTGGGCGAGGCGCTGCGCGCCCGCTGGCGCATCCATGCGCACGCGGTGCTGGCGGTGCAGTTCGCGCTGGGCGTGTACGGCGGCTACTTCGGCGGGGCGGTCGGCATCATGATGATCGCCATGTGGGGCCTGCTGGACAGCCGCGACCTCAAGAACCTGAATGCGCCGCGCACGCTGATGGTCAGCGCGGCCAACGCCGTGGCCGTGATCGCGTTCATCGTGGCGAACGCGGTGCGCTGGCCTGAAACCCTGGCCATGCTGATCGGCGCGATCCTGGGCGGTTACGGCGGCGCACTGCTCGGCCGCATGACGCCGCCGCGCGTGGTGCGGGCCGGCACGCTGCTGGCCACGTCGTGCATCACGCTGGCGTTCTTCGTGAAGACCTACGCGCCGGCGCTCATGCATCGATAGACGGCAGCGGCCGGGAGGCTGCAGCGCCCGGTGGGCTGCAGCGCCCGTCAGTCCACCTGCTCGATCAGCGCCGCGTCCATCATCGCGATGGTCAGGCCGGCCAGCAGCGCGATGGCCGAAGCGATGAACCAGCGGACGGTCCTGCGGTACTCGGGAATGCTGTCGTCTTCCACGCGCAGCGCGCGGAACAACGCAAGGATCTGCAGCGCCACCGCCAGAATCAGGCATGCCGCCGCCGCGAGTGAGCCCCGGCTCCAGTAGCCCGGGCTTTCGAAACCCCAGAAGCGCCAGAACGCCAGCGAAAACCCCAGCAGCACCGTGATCGCCGTGATGATGCCCTGCCGGAAGCCCGACGGCACGGTGGGGGGCAGCGGCGTGGGGGTGTGCGGCTGTGAGTGCGGTTGAGATAGCGGCGGTGAGTGCGGCGGTGAGTGCGGCTGCGGGGGTGATGCCAGCGGCGCAGCACCGTCCTGCCGAGGATCTCGGCCGATGTCGGATGGCATCCGCTGCGCCTAGCGGCCGAGCACCGGCATTTCCACCATGGCCAGCGTGGCGATATTGCCGCCGATCACCCGGCTGCGATGGCCCTTGCCGCTGGTGTCGTCCAGCAGCAGCGTACTGCCGGGTACCAGCGCGCGGCGTTCGCCGTCGGACGTCTCGAACTCCATTTCGCCGTCGAGCAGGAAGATCCACATGCGCATCGGCGCCGGGTGCGGGTCGCCCACCCAGCCGGTGGGAACCACCAGGAAGCCCTGCCGCACCGCCTCGTCCATGCGCGACACCCAGAACGGCGGCGCGGGCGGGGCAAAGTTGCGCTCGACCATGTCGAACGACAGCGCGCCAAAGTGGGATTCGCCGTCGTCATCGGCATAGATGCGTCCGAACGCCAGCGTCGAATGGCTGACCGGGTGTTCCGTGGATGCGGCCATGGTTTGCCCCCTGTCGTGCACGCGATGATGTATCCCAGTCTAGTCGCGCAGCCGGGGGCCGCAACATCAGTGTCCGGCCTGCGCCTCGATCTGCCAGCACGCGGCCGTGTAGCGCACCGTGTCGCCCTGCACGAACGGTGCGAAGGCGGCGCGCACGGTCTGGATGACCTTGGCGCGGGTGGTTTCGTCGGCCGTCAGCAGCCGCTGGCCCACCGAACCGAGCCAGCCGATGTAGTCGGTCAGGTCTGGCTCGGGCAGCTCGCACGGCACGTCGATGGGGCGAATGTCGACGCCGGACCATCCGGCTTGCGCCAGGATCGCGGCCACATGTTGCCGGTCGGCAAAGGCGAACTGCCCCGGGGCGCCGGGCTGGCGCGCGGGCAGGTCGGGCAGCAGCGGGGCGGCCGCCCGCTCGGCCGTGGTCATGAACGCATTCTCTGCCGGACTGCGCCAGGCGATGACGCGCATCGTGGCGCCTGGCCGCGCGGCATGGCGCAGATTGGCGAAGGCCGCTACCGGGTCGTCGAAAAACATCACCCCGAAGCGCGACGCGAAGTGGTCGATGCTGGCCGGTGCGAACCGGTGGGTTTGCACATCGGCCTGGACAAAGCGTGCCGCCACGCCAAGGCGCGCGGCGCGTTCCCGCGCCATGTCCAGCATCGGGGCTGAAATGTCGACACCGACACATTCGCCCTGGTCGCCCAGGCGCCGCGCGATGGCCAGCGAGGTGGCGCCGGTGCCGCAGCCGATATCGAGCACGCGGAGGCCGTGACCGGCTGGCACGGCATCCAGCAGGATCGGCTCGAATGGCTGGAACATGTGGTCCAGAAGCGTCTGGTTGACGACCCAGGCGCGGCCGCCGGTGCCGTTCCAGAGGGTGCTCTGGTCGCTGTTGGTCTGCGGATTGGCAGTCATGGTGCGGTTCTCGGGGTTTTCCAGGAAGGGAAGCTACACTGTGCCAGTTCAAGTCCACTTGAGGTCAAGGGTGAATCCGCTCGACATTGGAGACGTGGCGCGGCAATCGGGCGTACCGGCGTCCGCGCTGCGCTACTACGAGGAAAAAGGCCTGATCGCGTCCGCCGGGCGGCGTGGCTTGCGCCGCCAGTATGCCCCCGACGTGCTGGACCGGCTGGCGCTGGTGGCGCTGGGGCGGGCGGCGGGCTTTTCGCTGGACGAGATTGCCGCCATGCTGGCCCGCGACGGCCAGGTACACATCGACCGGCGCAAGCTGGCCGCCAAGGCCGACGACCTGGATCGCACGATCCGCCAGCTTGCGGCGATGCGCGACGGCCTGCGCCACGCGGCGGCCTGTCCGGCGTCGACCCATATGGACTGCCCAACGTTCCGGCGCATCCTGCGCGCGGCCGCCAAGGGGCACATCGGCGAGCGCAGCCGGCCCGCCGTGCCGCGCAAGTAGCCGCGCACGGCACGCCCGCCTTGTCCTCAGCTGTGCAGGTGGCGCGTGATGGCACGCTCGAACCAGTCGTCCAGCATGGCTTTTTCGTAGCGCAGCGGATCGCTGTAGCCGTACAGGTTGACGCCCCAGTTGAAGTTCATGTTGTTGATGCGCTCCTGCTTGCTGGCGATGGTTTCGTCGCCGTGCCTGAGGGCGTAGCGCAGCGTCATGCGCGGCCACGTGGCATCGCGGATCACGCGCACATTGCCCTGGTAGCGCCAGTCCACATAGCCGGCCAGGTCGATGTCGAGGATCTCGATGGACAGCGAGTAGCCGGCGGGCAGTTCGCGGGCGGCCAGCTTCTGCAGGTGCTGGCGGATTGCATCGAGCACCTGCGGATCGCTGCCGTAGCCATAGGACTTCGACGCGTCCTGGTAGGTCTCGGGATGGATGAACGTGATGGTCAGTGCCCCCGGCTGGGGCTCGGCCGCCAGCGCCGAGCCCAGTGTGGCAAGCATGGCCACCGCATAGGCGGAAAAGCGAGACATGGCATTCCTCGCTGTCGACGACCACGGCTGGGGCAGGGGACGCAGGCACTGCAGCCAATGCGGGCACGGCGGGCACGGCTTCCAGCCGGTGAAGCGCACCCGTCATGAGCTTAGTACAGCCGGCCAGCGGTTATCATCGGCGCCTGCGTTTTCCGGAGACCAGACATGTCGAATATGTCGAATGCACAACAGTACCTGCGCGAAGCCATCCGCCTCGCGCAAGCCAACATGCAGGCGGGCGGCCGCCCGTTCGGGGCGGTGATCGTCCGCGACGGCGAAGTCCTGATGACCGCCGTCAACGAGATCCACAAGACTAACGATCCCACGTCGCACGCCGAACTGAACGCCATTCGCGCAGCCAGCCACAAGCTGGGTACGCCAAGCCTGGCCGGCTGCGCCGTGTATGCCAGCGGCCACCCGTGCCCGATGTGCATGGCGGCCATGCGGCTGGCGGGCGTGACGGAAGTGGCGTACGCCTATTCGAACGACGATGGAGAGCCGTTCGGCCTGTCTACGGCGGCCATCTACGCGGATCTGGCCAAACCGTTCGCCGAACAGTCAATGAAGATCCAGTACCTGCCCGTGCGGCTGGAGGGCGAGGCGGATCTGTATGCGGAGTGGAAGCGGCGGCAGGGCTAGGCGCCTTGCAGCCGTCCCACGACCGTCTCCCGCGCGGCGGGAGAGGCATCGCTACGAAGGCCGCAGCAATCAGTCCAGCGTGATCTTGCCGGCCTTCACGATCTGCGCGTAGCGCGTGGTGTCGCGCTCGATCAGCTTGCGGAACTCGTCCGGCGTGCCGCCCACCGGGATAAAGCCGAGTTCGGTCAGCTTCCTCGCCACGTCGGCGCTGCGCGTGGCGGCGGCAATTTCCCTGGCCATGCGGTCGATCACCGGCTGCGGCGTGCCGGCCGGCGCCAGCAGGCCCGTCCACGAACTCATCACGAAGCCCGGGAAGCCCGATTCCTCCATCGTCGGAATGTTCGGCTCGCCGGGCCAGCGCTTGGCCGATGCCACGGCCAGCACGTTGATCTTGCCCGACTTGACGTGGGGCATCGGCACCAGCAGCGGGTCGAAGGCCACCGACACCTCGCCAGACACCAGTGCGGGCAGGATCGGCGCGCTGCCGTTGTACGGCACGTGCGTCATCCTGACCTTCGATTCCATCGCCAGCCGCTCGCCGGTCAGGTGCGCCGAACTGCCGACGCCGCTGGAGCCGAACGTCAGCGTGTCGGGGTGCTTCCGGCCGTAGTCCACCAGTTCGGCCACGGTCTTGACCGGCACCTTCTTGCTGGCGAACAGGAACAGCGGCAGCTCGGCCATTTCCGCCACCGGGGTCAGGTCAGACGGCTTGTAGCTGAGCCTGGAATACAGCGACATATTGGCGCTGTATGCGGCCAGCACCGACACGAAGGTGTAGCCATCGGGTGCCGAACGCGCGGCCACGCCCACGCCCAGCGTGCTGTTGGCGCCGGGCTTGTTCTCGATGATGATCGGCTGACCCAGGCTCTGCGAGACGCGCTCGAAGACCACGCGCGACACGGTGTCGGTGGAACCGCCCGGCGTGTAGGGCACGATGACCTTGATCGGCTTGGTCGGCCAGGCATCGGCGGCCAGGGCGCCGTGCGCGGTAAAAATGGTGGCGATGGCAACAGCCATCCCGCACGCCACGCGTGCGGCTTGACGCTTGATACGCACTACATCTCCTTCACTGATATTCTTCCGAGCCCGGTGGCGGCGCCCCGGGGCTCTATGGTCGGGCTGGACCCGGCTTCGCGGATTATCGGTGAGGAAATCTGCTACCGAAGTCAGGGTCAGCCCCGGGTTCTCGACGCAATGTGCGATAGCCGCACCGATGGCGGGCTGGTGTGCTGCAGGGCAGGCCGGGCGGGCTATGGCGCGAACGAGATCCCGGCGGCGGCCACCACTGTGACGCCCGGGCCGAAGCTTTCGATATTGGCCAGCGTCACGTTGTGATGCCGGACGATCTGCGCGGCCGACAGGACGGCGTTGTCGACGGTGGTATGGCCGTCGGCCACCAGCGTGACCGGGTAGCCCAGCGCCAGCGCGCGGCGCGTGGTGGTATCCACGCAGAAGTCGGTCTGCATGCCGCAGATCACCAGCGCGGACACCCCCCGCGCCTTCAGCACGTCTGTCAGGTCGGTACGGTGAAACGAATCGGGCGTGGTCTTGCGTACGCGCACGTCGCCATCGCGCGCATCGAGGCCGGTGGCAAGCTGCCAACGGTCGGAGCCAAACCGCAGGTAGTCGGATTTCGATTCATGCTGTACGAAAATCACCGGCACGCCGGCCTTGCGGGCAGCCGCGGACACGTGGTTGATCCGTTCGATCGTGGCCTGCGCGTCGACGCAGGCTTCGTCGCCTTCGCAAAGTCCCTGCTGGACATCGATGACGATCAGGGCAGCGGTCATGATGGAGACACCGGAGTGGGGATGGCCGCCATCATGACACAGCGCCGCGCGGGTCAGTCGATGCGTGCCCCGGAGCTGACCACCACGGGCTTCCAGGCCTGGTATTCGGCCACCACGAACTTGCCGAACGCGTCCGGCGCCAGGTTCATGGCCTCGGCGCCTTGCTGCGCGAGCTTGTTGCGCATGTCCGGCTGGGCCAGCGCGTCGGTCACCACCTTGTTCAGTTTCGCGACGATCTCGGGCGGCGTGTTCTTCGGCGCGAACAGGCCAAACCAGGCGCCCGTGACCAGGTTCTGCACGCCGGCCTCGGCCATGGTGGGGACATCGGGCAGTGCCGACGACCGCTTGCGCGACGTCACCGCCAGCGCACGCAGCTGACCGCCACGGATATGAGCGATCACGGACGGCACCGTGGCGAACATGAACTGCACGCGGCCCGCCAGCAGGTCGTTCAGCGCATCGGCGCCCTTGTACGGCACATGGGTGGTTTTGGCGCCCGTGCGCTCGTTGAACAGCACGCCGGACAGATGGGCGGCCGTGCCCACGCCCGTGGAGCTGAAATTGAGCTGGTTCGGATGGGCGCGGGCGTAGGCGATGAACGCCTGCACCGTCTTCGCAGGCACATTGGGGCTTACCACCATGACGTTGGGCACATCGGCAATCGGGGCCACCGGCTGCAGGTCGGTCTGCGGGTTCACCTTGAGCCGGCTGTAGAGCGTCGGGTTGATGGCCACCGGGCCCACGGACGTCGCCAGCAGCGTGTAGCCGTCGGCATCGCTGCGACCCACGTAGTCGGTGCCGATATTGCCGCCCGCGCCAGGGCGATTTTCCACTACCACGCTTTGCCCCAGCGCCTTGCCCATCTGCTGGGCCACTTCGCGGGCCAGGATGTCGGTCGTGCCGCCGGCGGTGAACGCCACCACCACGCGGATCGGTTTGGACGGGTAGGGTTGCTGGGCGTGGGCTGTTGCGGCGCAAAAAAGCAGCACGCCGGCGGCCGAGCGCCGCAGGAAGTCTTTCATTGCTGTCTCCGTGTGATTCTTGTCGTGGGGCGGCCGGGTGAAAGGGCCGCCTGTAGAGCATCTTAGAAAGATGCCCGCACGGAGCTTTGACGAAACAGAAACGCTGCGTTCTCGGCGGGGCGCTGGCGCGATGCCGGCGCCGCTTCAGCGCGGCTTGAGGAAATGCTGCTCCATCGCGGCGCAGCGGCTCAGGTATTCCAGCAGCCGGCCCACGCCCGACGGCAGGCTGTCGCGGTCGCGTACGCAGACGTAGAACTCGCGCTCAGCCCAGGCGTCCTTGAGCGTCAGCATCGACAGGCCCATCATCTGCAGGTAGTTGCGCGCGATGCCTTCCGGCACCACGGCCAGCCCCAGGCCTTCGCGCACCATGCGGCAGCGGGCCTCGAAGTTCGATACCTGGGTCTTGACGGTCAGCGGGCGCGACAGCGTGCCCGACGCCAGCGTCAGGAACGCATCGAACGTATGGCGCGGAAAGTAGCCCAGGAAGTCGTAGTCGAGCGCCTCTTCCAGATGCAGCGCGCCCCTGGCTTCGAGTGGATGCGCGCGCGGCACCACCAGGCCCACGCGGTCCTTGCGGTACGGCAGCGAATGCACGCCGGGGCTGGGGCTGCGGGCGTGATAGATGCCGATATCGGCGTCGCCATTGGACACCATGCGCGGAATGTCGAAGCTGAACGCTTCCACCAGGTCGATGCGGGCGTCGGGATCGTGCTTCTGGAAACCGCTGATATCGGCCGGCAGGAACTGCAGGATCGTCGATCGGTTCGACGCCAGCCGGATCTTGGCGATCCCGTCGAGCGAGTACGCCGCCAGCGCGTCCTGTGCCAGCTGCACGCTGCGCACGATGGCCTTGGCGCGCTGGTAGAGCATGGCGCCGGCCGGCGTGGGCTCCACGCCCCGCCCATGACGGCGCAGCAACGCCGTGCCCGCGCGCCGTTCCAGCTCGGCGATCCGCTTGCTGGCCGCCGACGTGACCAGGTTCTCGCGCTCGGCCGCGCGGGACAGGCTCTTCTCTTCCACGGCGGCGATCAGGATGGCAAGCGAAGGAATGTCCATGTCCATGGGTCGAGTGTGCTCCAAATGGAAAGGCTGGGCCGGCGATGGCGTGCGCAGAGTATGCACCAGCCCGTCAGCGCCGGGATACGCGCGCCGGCTTGGGAGCTTTCACCAAATGTCAAAGCTGGGCGGGCCGTGGTTCTTACCATGGGAGTCATTCCAGAGGAGACAACTGGCATGCTGATCGACGAATTTGCCGCCTATGTCGGCAACCAGGCCCATGCGCCCCTGCCCGACGACGTACAGCATCACGCCCGGCGCGTGGTGATCGACTGGTTTGCCGCGCTGCTGGCCGGCGTGCCGATGGCGCCGGGCCGGCAACTGGTAGACGCCCATCGGGCGGAACTGGGTGTCGGCCACAGCACCGTGCTGGGCCATGGCGCCACCGCCTTCCCGGCACTTGCCGCATGGATCAACGGCAGCGCGTCGCACGCGGCCGAGTTCGACGACATCTTTCGCGATGCCGTCTACCACCCGGGCTGCCCGACCATTGCCGCCGCGCTGGCGCTGGCCGAGGACCGCAATGCCAGCGGCACCGACCTGCTGCGCGCGGTGGTGGCCGGCTACGAGGTGTCCACGCGCATCGGCGCCGCGATCCAGCCGGCGCACTATCGCTTCTTCCATACCACCGGCACGGTCGGCTGCATTGGCGCGGCCGCCGCTGGCGCGATGCTGATGGCGCCGGGCAATGCCGATGTGGCGGCCCACGCCATGGCAACCGCCACCACGTTTGCGTCGGGGCTGCAGCAGGCGTTCCGCTCGGATGCGATGACCAAGGCGCTGCACGCCGGCCACGCGGCGCAGACCGGCGTGCTGGCGGCCCAGGGCGCCGCGCACGGCGTCACCGGCGTGCGGGACATCCTCGAAGGCGATGCGGGCTTCGGCGCCGCATTGTGCGGCAGCCCGGACTGGTCGATTGCCACCACCGGCCTGGGCACCGACTACAACGTCACGCGCATCACGCAGAAGAACCATGGTTGCTGCGGCCATACGTTCGCGGCCATCGACGCGGCCATGCGGCTGGTGCGCGATCACGCGCTCGACCCGTCGCGCATTGCCGCCGTGCGTGTGAACGCGTACCAGGTGGCGCTCGATGTGACCGGCAACTTCCACCCCACCACGCCATTCGAGGCGCGCTTCAGCCTGCCTTATGTGGTGGCCCACGGCATCCTGCATGGGGCGGTCCGGCTCGACGCCTTCGAGTCCGAGCGCCTTGGCGATACCGCGATTCGCACGCTGATGACGCGCATCACGCTGACGGCCGACGCCGGACTGACTGCCGCCTTCCCGCGCCAGCGCGCCGCATGGGTGGAGATCGAGATGGTCGATGGCACCCGCCACGCGCACTTCCAGCCGTACCGGGTAGGCGACCCGGAGGCGCCGCTTGACGACGCGATGCTGACCGACAAGTTCATGGAACTGGGCGGTCCGGTGCTGGGCCAGGACAAGGCGGCCAGCCTGCTGGACGCGCTGTGGCAACTCGATGCGCGCCCTGTGCGCCAGCTCGGCCTTGGCGCGCTGCGTGCGCGCTGAGCCCTTCCATCCAATACAGGAACACTGCAGTCATGACGAGAGTCGACAAGGAAATCGCCGCTGGCGTGGGCGCTACCGGCAAGGCGCTGGCCCGCGCGCTGTTCACCCCAGGCGCGGTGGCGCTGGTGGGTGCATCGGCCGACGAGAAGAAGAACACGGCACGCCCGCTGCGCTTCATGCGCAAGCACGGCTACCAGGGCCGCATCCTGCCGGTCAACGCGGGGCGGACCGAAGTCATGGGCCTGCCGGCGTACCCGAGCGTGGAAGCGTTGCCCGAGGCCATCGATCACGCCTTCGTGATGGTGCCAGGGGCCCAGGTGGCCGAGGCGCTGGCGCAAAGTGCCGCCCGCGGTGCGCGCGTGGTGACGGTGTTCTCTGACGGGTTCGCCGAACTGGGCGAGGCCGGCATGGCGGCCCAGCAGGCGCTGGCCGACCAGGCCCGGCGGCTGGGCGTGCGGCTGTTGGGGCCGAACAGCATCGGCGTGGTCGATGTGCATAGCGGCGCCATCCTGTCGGTCAACGCGGTGCTGGAGATGGATGAACTGCGGCCCGGCGCGGTGAGCGTGGTATCGCAGAGCGGGTCGATGCTGGGCGCGCTGCTGTCGCGCGGCGCGGCGCGGGGGATGGGCTTTGCCAAGCTGGTGTCCGTCGGCAACGAAGCGGACCTCGGCGTGGGCGAACTGGTGGACCTGCTGGTGGACGACGACGCCACCGAGGTCATCCTGTTGTTCCTGGAGACGATCCGCGATGCCGCGGTGCTGGCCCCTGCGCTGCGGCGTGCGCGTGCCGCAGGCAAGCCGGTGCTCGTCTACAAGCTAGGCCGCTCGGCCCAGGGTGAGGCGCTGGCCCAGTCGCACACGGGCGCGCTGGCCGGCAACGACGCCGCGGTGGACGCCTTCCTGCGCAAGCATGGCGCCATGCGCGTGGAGATGCTGGAAACGCTGTTCGAAGCCGCGCCGCTGGCCAGCCGCCATGCGCGCACGGTGCCGGCGCTCGATCGCGCGCCACGGGTGGCCGTGGTGACCACCACCGGCGGCGGCGCCGCCACCGTGGTGGACCGGCTCGGCCTGGCCGGCGTCGATGCGGTACCCCCGCCCGACACGTTCGTCGCGCATATGGCCGCGCGTGGCGTAAAGATCCGCCAGACCCCCATCATCGACCTGACGCTGGCCGCCACCAGCGCGCAATACCGCGACCTGGTGGAGCAGATGCTGCAGAGCGACTGGTGCGATGCCGTGCTGTGCGTGGCGGGCTCGTCGGCGCAGTTCCATCCGCAGCTGGCCGTCAAGCCCATCGTCGAGGCCGCGGCCATTGGCGGCAAGCCATTGCTGGCATTCCTGGCGCCCGATGCCACGCAGTCGCTGCAGGTGCTGCAGGCGGCCGGCGTTCCGGCGTTCCGCACGCCGGAAAGCTGTGCCGATGCGTTGTCGTGCCTGTTCCGCGCCGCCCAGGCCGCTGATGCCGGCGATGCGGACAGCGACATGCCGGCGCTGTCGTGGCCGCAGGGTCTGCCCACGCAGGGCGACCTGAGCGAACGCGAAGCCGGCACCGTCTTCGAGGCAATCGGGGTGCCGATCGCGCCGGCTGCGCTGGTCAACCCGCCATCGCTGGGCCACGCGGTGCCTTACCCCATCGTGGCCAAGATCTGCTCGCGCGACATCCTGCACAAGACCGAGATCGGCGGCGTGCAGGTGGGCGTGCGCGATAACGCCGAACTGGCGAGCGCCGCCGAACGGCTGATGGCGAACGCGCGCCGGGCGGCGCCTGATGCGCGCATCGACGGCATTCTGGTTCAGCGCATGGAAGACCGCCTGCTGGAGCTGATGCTCGGCTATCGCCACGACCCGCTGGTGGGCCCGATAGTCATGCTCAGCGCGGGCGGCATCACGGCCGAGCTGCATCGCGACGTGAGCCTGCGCCCGGCGCCGGTCAGCCCGGCCGAGGCGCGGCAGATGATCGACGAGGTGCGTTCCACCCGGCTGGTGCGCGGTTTTCGTGGCCTGCCGCGCGGCGATGTCGATGCGCTGGCCGATGCCATCGTGCGCTTCTCGCGCCTGGCCGTAGTGCGGGGCGCCACCGTCGCCGAAGCCGAGATCAACCCGTTGTTCGTGCGCGCCAACGGCGTGGTCGGAGTCGACTGCGTGCTGCGGCTGGGCGGCGCGCAACACTGACTTCCACCCCCGATATCCGATCCCCCATATCAGAAGAGATTCCGGAGACATCATGCATTTCAAGCTCACCCCCGAACAGCAGGAATTCCAGGACGCCGTCAGCCGCTTCGCGGAAAAGGAGCTGCGTCCCGGCGCCCGCGAGCGCGCCCACACCGACGCGTATCCGTGGGACGTGGCGAAGAAGATGGCCGCGCAGGGTCTGCTTGGTATCACGATTGCCGAGACCGACGGCGGCCAGGGCGGCTCGCTGATGGACGCCGTGATCGCGATCCAGGCCGTGGCCGCGCACTGCCCGCGCAGCGCGGACGTGGTGCAGGCCGGCAATTTCGGCGCGATCCGCGTGCTGGCCGAATATGGGTCCGCCGGGCAGAAGGCGCGCTGGCTGGCGCCGCTGCTGCGCGGCGAGACGCTGATCTCGGTGGGCATGACCGAGCCCGAGGCCGGGTCGGCCGTGACCGAACTGAAGACGAGCGCCACGCCCGACGGCGAAGGCTTTCGTATCAACGGCACCAAGATCTTCACCACGCACGGCCCCCATGCCGACGTGATCCTGGCCTATGTGCGCTTCGGCCCCGGCGTGGGCGGCATCGGTTCGGTGCTGATCGACACCAGGGCGCAGGGCGTGCGCATCGGCCAGAAATCGCGCTTCATGTCGGGCGAGGAATGGGCGCAGATCTATTTCGAGGACGTCTACGTGGCACCCGAGGACGTGCTGCTGGGCGAGGGCGGGTTCAAGAAGCAGATCGCCGGCTTCAACGTGGAGCGCATGGGCAACACGGCGCGCTCGCTGGCGCTGGGTCGCTACGCGTACGAGGTGGCGCGCCAGTGGGCGCTGCAGCGCAAGCAGTTCGGGCGCCTGTTGTGCGAGTTCCAGGGCCTGCAGTGGAAGTTCGCCGAGATGAAGATGAAGCTCGATGCCGGACAGCTGCTGCTGTACCGCGCTGCCAGCAACGCCGACAGCGGGCTGCCGTCGGCGGAGGAAACGGCCATCGCCAAGGCATTCTGCAATCAGGCCGGATTCGACATCGCCAATGAGGCGCTGCAGGTGATGGGCGGCATGGGCTACAGCCAGGAAGAGCTGGTCGAATACTGCCAGCGGCGCTGCCGCGGCTGGATGATTGCTGGCGGCTCGATCGAGATCCTGAAGAACCGCATTGCCGAGTCGGTATTCGAACGCACGTTTTCCCAGCGGCCCTGAGGCGTTCCCTCGGCGCGTTGCGCCGCGTCAGGCGGCTTCGGCCGCCGCCGAGATCGACGCCAGCAGCGCGCCCCGCTCGCGTGCCACGAAGACCGCTTCGGTCTTGTTGTTGGCCGCGAGCCGGCGATAGATCTGCAGCGTGTGGCTTTTCACCGTCGGCACGGAGATATGCAGGCGGCGGCTGATCAGCTTGATCGACATGCCCTTGGACAGCAGCACCAGCACGTCGTACTGACGCTGCGTCAGGCTCAGCAGCTGCGCCTCGGTGACGAACTCGGGCAGGGCCGTATCGGACAGGCGTGCGTGGACGGACATGGGCAGCACGATGGCAGCGTCGGGTCTCGCCGCCGGCGGGGTCACGCCATCGCGCGCCAGCGTATCGTCGTAGGGCGTGCCGGTACAGCAACCCTTGCGCATGGCGCCGATCATCTTGCGCAGCGTTCCCTCGATCGCCTCCAGCGCGGCGTTTTCCGGCAGCCATGACAGCAGCGGCGAGATTTCGCGCGGGGGCATCCATTGCACCGTGCCGCCTGCGCTCAGGTACAGCACGCCGCGCACATCGGTTGCGGTACGCAGCAAGTCCAGCATGGCTGCGTCGTATCCCTGCAGCAAATCGCCGACGATCAGCAGGTCGATGCCGTCCAGCGTGACGCCCGGCACCGGGCCAGGCGACATCAGACAGGAATCGTCGATGTCCTGAATACGGTATAGCACCTGCTGGATACCAAAGCCGATCAGCGGCCGGGACTCTACAACTGCTGCCTTCATGTGTCGCTCCCCTGTTCTTCTACGTTTGGAAGCAACCATGGCGCAAGTTCCGTTCCAGCCACGCGAACGCGCTGCAGGGCGCATGCAGCTGTGCAGGTCCGGTACGGCGCCGTTACGCGTTACGTAACGTTGGGGTGGTTTTGCCGCTGGGTTTTTACCTTTTTGCCGATCGAACCTTAACGGACTGTTAAATCTGCAATGCCGTCGTTGCAATGACAGGAATGACTGCCTGCCCTCCGCTAGTGGGGTGCGGTTTAGCGGCGACCTGTATGGCAGGGCCAAGGCCTGGATCAGTTGCGTCCAGCCTTCGAGCATCACGACCAGCAGCAGCTTGAACGGCACGGAGATGGTGGTGGGCGCATGCATCGACATGCCCAGTGCCGGAAGGATGGGGACGGCCCCGACGACCAGGTCCACCACCACGAACACAGGTAGACCATGAAGGCCCAGCGCGGCGCGCAACGGCCCGAACACGATCGCCCGCTCGGTGTAGGGCGGCAAGCCGTCGGCGGCCGTGGGGCGCAGATGCGCAGATGCGCAGGTTCGTGATGAACAGCTATGCCATCGGATTGCCGCTGCCGCTGCCGCTGCCGCTGCCGCTGCCGCTGCCGCTACCGCTACCGCTACCGCTACCGCTGGGCGATGTGATGCACGAGGGCGCGGTGTGGTGGGCGCGTCCCAGGCCGCCGGCCTTATGGCGGGTGCGTCAGTCGTCGTCGCGCCAGCGACGGTCGCGCCGCCATTCGTGCTCGCGCCAGCGTTGTTCGCGGCGCCACTCGCGCTCGCGCCAACGCTGTTCGCGCCAGCCGTCGTAGTAGCCAGGCGCCACCACCACCGGGCGCGGTGCGACCACCACCGGGCGCGGTGCCACGTAGACGGGTGCGGGCTCGTAGTAGACCGGCGCCGGCGGCGGCGCGGCCACGTAGGCCGGCACGCCGATGCCGATGTCGAAATTGACGTGCGCCTCGGCGGCGGCAGAGGCCGCGAGGGCGGAAAGACCGATCAGACTGGCGATGAGGAACCTGGACATGGAGAGCACCTTTTGCTCGGGTTGCTGCGTGGATGCCGATACTAACGGCGCGCGGCGCGGTCCGTTGACCCTGTCCCAGGTGTCTTTGTAAGCTGTTGTATCGATGGTCTGTCCGCCCGGCGCCGCGTTTACTGGCTGGTCGCGTCCTCGTCACCTTCGCCGGCGCGGCGCTCATTCGCCGTCTTGCCTGACGACGGATGGTCCGGATGCAAGGCGAAACCCGACGTTTCGTCGTCCACGAGGCCGTTGCCCTCGCCGGAAACCTTCACTTCCATGGTCTCGAGGTAATGATCGGGGTCGTCCTGCTCTGGCTGGCTGTTACGTGTTGATGCATCTTCGCGGGCTGCCATGGTGCGCTCCTTTATCGAGTCTTAACCGGAAATCAAGAAAGGGATAACGGAGAACGGTGCAAGGTCCGGGCCACGCCTGCACTGCCGATGCGCGCGCCTTCGCCAGCAAGATGGACGGGCAGCGTATGCGCCGGCTTGCAAAATCTACAGGCGCGGGGCATCGGCTGCGGTCGATGCGGCGTGTCCATGCGGGATGCCCGGGTGCCCGACGCGAATATCGATAGGCAAAAACATTCGTTCGGCGCCGCTTGCCGCGTTCTTAGCATGACCCCTTTCCCAAAAATCCGGTTCAGGAGAGAGGCGTATGACAAGAACGACAGCAGCGTCCCGTAGTCACCGAAAGACTCCCGCCCGCCGCGCGCTGGCAGGCCTGTGCGCCACCGCCGTGGCGCTGATGACCGGCTGCGGCAGCGACGATACGCCGACAACTTCGTCCAACAATGCCGCGCCGACAACGGTGGCGACGAAGAAGCCCAACATCATCTTCATCATGGCCGACGATCTCGGCTACTCCGACCTGGGCGCCTTCGGCAGCGAGATCCGCACGCCGAATCTGGATGCGCTGGTGAAGCAGGGCCGCATCCTGACGAACCATCACACGGCGGCGGTCTGCGCGGTGACGCGCTCGATGATCATCTCCGGCACCGATCACCACCTGGTGGGCCAGGGCACCATGGCCACCACCGACGTGAACTACGTCGACGAGAACAATGCGCCGAAGCCCGGCTACGAGGGCTATCTGAACGACCGCGCGCTGTCGATCGCCCAACTGCTCAAGGATGGCGGCTACCACACCTACATGGCCGGCAAGTGGCACCTGGGCAGCGGGCTTCCCAATGCCACGAACCAGGGGGCGAACGTCGGCACCACGTCGCCGGGCCAGACGCCGGTGTCGTGGGGCTTCGAGAAGAGCTACGCGCTGCTGGGCGGCGGGGGCGACCACTTCGGCCGCAACGGCAGCACCGCGTATGTCGAAGACGACCACTACGTGACGCCGAACACGACCAACTTCTTCTCGTCCGATTTCTACACGTCGACGATCCTCAAGTACATCGATTCGAGCACCGGCAAGAATGCCGATGGCAAGCCGTTCTTCGCCTACCTGACCTACCAGGCGCCGCACTCGCCGCTGCAGGCGCCGGCGGCGTACATCGATCGCTACAAGGGCGTCTACGATGCTGGCTACGAGCCCATCCGGGCGGCGCGGCTGGCGCGACAGAAGGCGCTTGGGCTGATTCCCGCCAATTTCACGCCGAATCCCGGACGCGACGAGACGCTGGCGGTGACGCCCAAGTCCGCGAACTGGGGCACGGCGTCGGCCAACTACATCACGTCGACCAACAGCGCGGCGCAGGGCGGCATCGATACCCGCGTGGCGAATGCCAACAAGAAGTGGGACAGCCTGACCGCCGACGAGAAGCGCGCCCAGGCCCGCTACATGGAGATCTTCGCGGCGATGGTCGAGAACCTGGACGACAACGTTGGCCGTGTGGTGCAGCACCTGAAGGACATCGGCGAGTACGACAACACGCTGATCGTCTTCCAGAGCGACAACGGGCCGGAAGCCAGCTATTACGAGTTCAGCGGCAACTACGATCAGAGCTACGACGCGAAGAACGCGGACCCGGCCGTCTATCCGACGCTGGGCACCACGGCGTACAAGGGCTCCAGCAATCTCGACTACGGCCAACGCTGGGCCGAGGTCAGCGCCACGCCGTTCCGGCTCTGGAAGGCGTTCCCGGCGGAAGGCGGCCACTCGGTGCCGACCATCGTCAAGCTGCCCGGCGCGGCGCCTGCCCAGCAGGCCGCGCAGCTCAATGCCTTCACGCATGTGGTGGACCTGGCGCCGACGTTCCTGGACATTGCCGGGATTGCCGCGCCCAGCACGCCGGCGGCGCCGCTCTATGACAGCAAGGGCGTCAACCGCAATGCGGGCAAGGTGGTCTACGACGGCCGCAACGTGTATCCGATCAGCGGGTTGTCGCTGCTGCCGACGCTGCAAGGCAAGGCAACCGGCCCGGCACGCACCACGTTTGCGGAAGAGCTCTACGGCCGCACCTACGTCTATGCCGATAACTGGAAGGCCACGTGGATCGAGCCGCCGTTCGGCCCGGCCAATGGCGAGTGGCAGCTGTTCGACATCCGGGCGGACCGCGGCGAGACCAGCGACCTGGCCGTGCAGCGTCCGGACGTGGTGGCAGACCTCAAGGCGAAGTGGAACGACTATGCCAAGGCCGTCGGCGCGGTGCTGCCGAAGGTGCCGGGCATGATCTACTGAGGCGGCCGTGGCACTGCTTCGATTCCATCGACTGGGGAAGATCGCCGGCGCCGCCTTTGCGGTGGGGCTGGCGGCAACGCTGGCGGTGCGCGCCGTGCCGTTGCACGGCGCGGCGGCATTGGGCACGCCGCGCCAGTGCGCCGCCTACACGGGCCTGCCCGATGACTGGCGCAAGCACGGCACGGCAGGCATGGCCCACGTGCGCGGCGGCGAATTCGTGCCGGGCACCACGCTCGGCTATCCCGACGAACGGCCGGCCGGCAAGGTGCGCGTGGGAAGTTTCTGGATCGACCGCACCGAAGTCACCAACGCGCAGTTCGCCGCCTTCGTGCAGGCCACCGGCTATCGCACCGAAGCGGAGCGCGCCGGCGAGGCCGTGGTGTTCCACAAGCCGACCGACGATGAACTGCAGCAACGGCCCTATGCATGGTGGTCGATGGTGCGCGGCGCCGACTGGCGGCATCCGTCCGGCCCGGCGTCGACCCTCGACGGCAAGGACAACCAGCCGGTCACGCTCGTGACGCAGGCCGATGCGCGCGCCTACGCGCAGTGGCTTGGCCGCGACCTGCCGACCGAGGACGAATGGGAGTACGCGGCCAAGGCCGGCCAGAGCGGCGCGGCGCTGGAAACCGCGCCGGCCAGCGCGGACGGGACGCCCACGGCCAACTACTGGCAAGGCGTGTTCCCGGTGCTGAACAGTGCCCGCGACGGCTTCGACGGCCTGGCCCCGGTCGGGTGCTTCACGGCGAATGCGTTCGGCCTGTACGACATGATCGCCAACGCGTGGGAATGGACCGCCGACCCGTACACCGGGCCGCGCCAGTCGCACGCCAATGGCGATACCGCGTTCGTGGCGGCGCTGTCGGCCCGGTCCGGCCATCCGCGCGATACGCGCATGGCAGTCATCAAGGGCGGCTCGTTCCTGTGTGCACCGGACTTCTGTGTGCGCTACCGGGCGTCGGCGCGGGAGCCGGCCGAGCGCGACCTGCCGACTTCGCACATCGGCTTCCGGACGGTGCTTCGCGATGGTTAAGGCGCTGCTGCTGGGATTGGGCTGTGCCTGGGCGCTGCAACTGCCGGTTCGGGCTGCGACGCAGGCTGACGTGCCCGACAATGCGCGGCCTGTCGTACGCATCGGGGTCGCGAGCCAGGCCGACCGCGAGCTTGTGGCGGCGGCCGCGAACGCGGGTGGCGCGGTGCGACTGCAGGCGGTGTCGTTCGCCGACACCGCCGAAGTGCGCCGTGCGCTCCGCGCGCGTCGCATAGACGCCTCGATCGCGGAGGATGCGCAGGCACTGGCGGGCGATGCAACGATCTGCACGGTGACGCATACGGTGACCTATCCGATGGGGTTGTATGCGGGGAAGATCGAGGCGCTGCGGCAGGTGCCAGTGCGCGCCGTCGTCGCGATCCCGGCGGATCGGGCGGGCCAGGGGCGCGCGCTGCTGCTGCTGCAGAACCACGGGCTGATCCGCATCGATGGCGAGGCCGGCCTGCAGCCGCAGGTCGGCGACATCATCGACAATCCGCGCAAGCTGCGCTTCGAGCGCTTGCCGTCGCAACGGCTGGCTGCGGCGTTGCGCCGCAACGCGCTGGTGGCGCTGCCTTACGCGGCGGCAGATGCGGCGGGACTGGCACCGGCGCGCGACGCGCTCGGTATCGAGGATGCACGTGTGCCCTGGGCCAACGTGCTGGCGGTGCGGGCGGCCGATTGCCGGGCGGAATGGGTGGCGCCGACGGTTGGCGCGCTGCATTCCCCGGCGGTGAAGTCCTTCATCCTGACGCGCTTCAACGATTCGGTGCGTCGGCCATGGTAGGCGGCGAGCCGGTCGCGATCGGCTTTCATTGCACGGCGTGCGGCAAGTGCTGCAATTCGCCACCGCTCATGAGCATGAACGAGTTGTTCCGCCACGCCGACCGCTTTGTCGGCGCCCTGTCGTTGCGGCGCGTGCGGCCGCCACTGGCCGGCACGCGGCACGTGGTGGACGGGCATGTCGTCGAGGTGACTGCCGACGACGTGGCGGCATTCGTCACGCTGGCGGGCAGGCAGGGCCATCCGCTGCCGAATGGCGACGTGCTGATGATCGCCACGCAGGCCATCGACTATCCGTCGCGCGGACGCTGTCCCGCTCTGGCCGACGACGGCCGCTGCACGATCCACGCGTCCCGCCCGTCCACCTGCGCCATGGTGCCGCTCGACGCCTGGGTGCCAGACCGGCTGCAGGCCGCGTCATTGGCGGCCAAGCGACGCGGCGGCGAACACGATATCGGTGCCGACTGTGTATCCGTTCTGTCGTCGCGATCCTTGCAGGCGGATGTCATCCCGCTCGTCGTGGCGGGCGGGGTCGCCGACCACGGCTACGCCGCGGCACTGGCCCGGCGCCGCCACGACGAGGCACGGGACAAGCTCGTCTGGGGCGATGCCGTATTCCGCCTGTTGATGCCTGAACTGGTGGGCCCGGCGGGTGGTATCGCATCGATTCCGTTTGCCGGCTACCGAACGCTGCCCCTCGTGCCTGTACTGGCCGTGCTCGCCGACGGCGGCCCGGAGGCGCGGGCCCGCTGCCTCGATTACATCGCGGCCCAGCGCCGGCTGATCGCGGCATCGATCGATGCCGCGCTGGCCCGGCGCCGCGCGGATGACAAACCGATGACAGCCCAGTTGCGGCAATACAGCACGGCCTTGTCCGCCCTGGGCCAACGACTGGCGCACTGACTTGTTTGTGCTGTATAGATCGCATGTATCGGGTTAAGCCCTGCTTCGTATCGTCTTTGTATCGTTTCTGTATCAAAAAGGCTAAAGATCCACTTTAGGTCGACGTAAACGTGGATGTCAGGACATTCAGGCGACGCAGCGCCTGGGTGACAAAGAAACGAACAAGAAGAAGGGCACACAACCATGGCATCGATTTCCTCCCTCGGGGTTGGAGCCAACCTCGAGCTGTCCACATTGCTGGACAAGTTGTCCACAGCCGAGCGCGCGCCGCTGACGGCACTGGACAACCAGCACGCGGCCTACCAGACCCGCCTGACCGCCTATGGCACGGTCAAGAGCATGCTCACCAGCTTCCAGGCCACGGCCAAGGCGCTGATGAACCGGGACACGTTCGGCGCGGTCAAGTCCGCGGTCGGCAATTCCGACATCATGACGGTGACGACCGGCGCCAACGCCGTACCCAGCGACCTCAGCGTCAACGTGACGCGGCTGGCGCAGGCCCAGTCGCTGGCCGGCACCGGCTACGCCAAGCAGGACGTGCAGATCGGGTCCGGCACGCTGACGTTCGAGTTCGGCACCACCACCGGCTGGGACGAAGCCAGCGGCACCTACGTGAGCCCAGGGTTCAATCCCAATGCGTCCACCGCCGACGTGCCCAACCCCCGCACGGTCACGATCGACCCGGGCAAGGGGTCGCTGCAGGACATCCGCGATGCCATCAACAAGGCCGGCATCGGCGTCAAGGCCAGCATCATCAACGATGGCAGCGCCACGCCGTACCGCCTGATCCTCACGTCGGACAAGACCGGCGAGACGATGAGCATGCGCATCACGGGCTCGTCGCCCGAGCTGCAGGGGGTGGCGGGCTACGACCCGACCACGCCGGGATCGAACGCGATGAAGGAAACGCTGCGCGCCACCAACGCGGCGCTGACGGTCAATGGCATCGCCATCACCAGCACCAGCAACACCGTGGTGGACGCCGCGCAGGGCGTGACCATGACGCTCAAGAAGACCGGCACGACGTCGCTGTCGCTGACGCAGGACACCGACAGCATCAAGAATTCCATCCAGGCGATGGTCACCGCCTATAACAACATCCAGTCGTCGATCAAGTCGCTGACCGCGTTCGACACCAAGGCGATGACCAAGGGCGCGCTGAACGGCGACACGTCGATCCGCGGCATCCAGACGACCATCCGCGCCGTGCTGAACACGCCCGAGGCGGGCATGCCGGACAAGGCCCCGACCATGCTGGCCGCCATCGGCGTGTCGATGCAGAAGGACGGCACGATGGCCATCGACAGCAAGAAGCTGGACGCCGCGCTGAAGGACAACCTGCCCACCGTGACGCAGCTGTTCGCGGGCGACGGCACCACGGGTGGCTTCGGCCGCCGGCTGTCCGACGCGGTGGACAAGATGACCGGCGAAAGCGGCCCGATCGGCGCGGTCACCACCGGCATCGAACGCAGCATGAAGGACATCGAGAAGCGCTACGAGGACATGAGCGTCCGCATCGACGCGAAGATCGAACGCTACCGCAAGCAGTTCACCGCACTGGACCTGGCGGTCGCCCAGATGAACAACACCAAGAACTACCTGACACAGCAGTTCCAGGCGTTGACGAACGCGAAGAAGTAAAACGCTTCAGGCGCGCGCCTGGGGTGGGGAAGGGCGATGGCTTCGGCTGTCGCCCTTTTTGTTTTGCCTGTGCGGAACGATGAAGGTGCGTTGCGTAAATCATCGTTCTCTGAATCTGCATACGTAAAAGCACGTTGATTGTGACGCGTTAGGAAACGGCGAAACAGCGACTTCTTCCGCCTGAAAAGCCGCTAGTTTGCGAGCCGCAGCTTCCGTGGCGTCGGGCATCGGGCACGGTGACATGGAGGCCGGGATTCGCTAACCGCAATGGCTGAAATGACGCAAGCAACCAGGCCGGACGACGCCGGCCGGAACGATGAAACTCCCGGGGAGCCCAGGCCACGTACAGCCAGGGCACGATGATTGCCCTGGCAGCCTCGGCGCTTTGCAAGACGCGGGCGCCGGACGCGCTGTTCCTGATGAACTCGCCCTACGCGCTCGACGACAAGCTCGCGGATGGCGCGACATGGAGCGATGCCCGCCCTTCCGAGGCAGCGCGCGTGCAGACGTTTCGTAATATCGCCAATCGGATCAAGGCGGAGCGGCGCCTGCTGGACGAGCGACTGCTGGTGCAGCAGCGGGTTGGCAGGGGCCGGAATGGCAAGCGTTGGCGCCCCTTCAGCGAGATCACGCCGGCGGTGAGCGAGCGCGACAACCACGGCCGGATCTATGTCTACTTCAGCCCGCACGACCGCGTCATGGGCCTGACGACGCTGGAAAGCATTGGATGGCAGGGGCTACCCGACGACCTGCTCGCCGAACTGGGCGATACGGTCAAGCAGCGTATGCTGGCTCGCCTGACACCATGCGGCGACGCGCCCGGCATAAAGCGGTTCGGCACACTGCCGGACATGAAATACGGCAGCCACTGGGACCCCAATAATACGAAGCCGTTCTGGGATGGAAATCGCGGCCCGTTCTTCAACGCCATGAAGCTGTGGACGGTGCCCCATCCCGACCAGATGGTCACCGTCAATGCCGAAGCCGTGGCAAATCCGTTGACGCCTGAGGAGACCGCGAAATTCGATAAGGCCGTTACGGACGATGATGTGCGGGCCATGGGAGAAATCGATCCCGACACGGGCCGGTATTTCAAGCCTGAGTTTCCGTATTTCGAGTCGATTTATGAGCCGAGTTACCAAAATCGCGGCCAGGACATTTACAGCGGCGACCGGCCGATTCGAACGCTGGAATCGGCTGAAGAGGCGCGGGATCGGTTCCGCCGGCACAAGCCCGAACCACCCGACCACAGCACGCTGCCCGAACACATGGAGTTCATGCGGCGGATCGTGGCTTACGACCTGCCCATTGGATTTTGCGAGGCCTTCGAAAACCGCGAGTTCTGGATCGGGCTCATGCATGACGCCGACTGGACGCACTTCACTGACAATTATTTCAATTCGGGCGTGTTGCTGAAACCGGAAATGCCAGCGGCCATCGACCGGGATACGGTCAAGGACGCCACGGCGCGCGCTGCAACTGAGAATCAGACCAGGCAGCCGCGTTGGGATTTGGGAAACTGAAATCAGGAATCACCATGAAACACGAAAAACGAAAATCCATGTATTTGTGTATCGGTGTAGTAGCCGCATTGCTGACCGGCTGCGCTCAGAAGAACTGGCGCCTGGCGACGCCTCCCCCCGACTACGACGTCCCCCCACAAGCCATCTACTGGTTTGACGACCACCGCTATATTTCGCTGGAGAACTACAAGGATTGCCACCACGGCACGACGTATTACAACGATCCACGGCAAGGCATTCGCACCCGGCTTGGACGCTACGGCATTGAAAACTACCGGGGGCGCTTAATTAACGCCGATCCCACAGGGCAGATTATCGTCATTCCTTCGTCGTACACGCCGGATGGCGTGTGTCCGGACAAGGGCTGCAATATCTCATTCATTTATTCTACGGATGGTGGTCGCAGTTTCGCTGGTGAATACTACATGCGGAACACACAGACACCATATAAGGATTCCATGGAATATATCGTTGCTGCCACCTCGGATCGTATATATACCGCAAAAAAATGGACGTGGGACGACTATTCGGTGACCCAGTACCCGGTGGTCATTGGTATAGGAATTGCAATGGAATCGCCTTCGGGTCTTCGCTACGGGCATTTTTCCTCAACGAAACGCCCCGACTATCTAAAAGGCCTCCGCACACCTTCGGGCCAGGAATACATCTCCTGCGACGACTCGATCCGCCCCGCCAACCTGCCGGCCACGTCGAAGTAACCCGCCCGCCGGACACTAAACAAAACGGCCCGCATCGCTGCGGGCCGGCAAGTCTGGCTAAAACGCTATAACGCTTTTCTCGCGTTTCTCTTCGGACTTCCTCCTTCCTACAGGGCACCCGCCAACCGGAACTGTCCTACCGCACGGTGCAGGGCATCGGCCTGGTCTTCCAGCGATGCGGCGGCCGCTGTGGCTTCTTCCACCAGTGCGGCGTTCTGCTGTGCCATCTGGTCCATCTGGGATACGGCCTGGTTGACCTGCTCGATGCCGCCGGTCTGTTCCTCGGTGGCCGCGCGCATTTCGCCCATCAGGTCGGTCACGCGTTTCACGGCGCTGACGATGTCCTCCATGGCCTTGCCAGCGCCCTCCACCAGCGTGGCGCCGTCTTCCACGCGCTGCGCGGAATTGTCGATCAGGCCCTTGATCTCCTTGGCGGCGGTGGCGGAGCGTTGCGCCAGGCTGCGCACCTCGCCGGCCACCACCGCGAAGCCACGCCCCTGCTCGCCGGCGCGGGCCGCTTCCACGGCCGCGTTAAGGGCCAGGATGTTGGTCTGGAAGGCGATGCCCTCGATCACGGCGATGATGTCCACCACCTTGCCCGACGCGGCCTTGATCTCGCCCATCGTTTCCACCACCTTGTGCACGATCTCGCCGCCGCGCACGGCGATGTCCGACGCGCCTTCGGCCAGGTGCGCGGCCTGGCGCGCGTTATCGGCGCTCTGGCGCACGGTGCTGGTCAGTTCCTCCATGCTCGCGGCGGTTTGTTCGAGCGAGGCGGCCTGTTCCTCGCTGCGGCGGGACAGGTCGACGTTGCCGGCCGCAATCTGCCGCGCGGCGCCGGCGATGGAATCCGCCGACCCGCGGATCTGGCCGATGGCGCCGGTCAGGCGCGCCTGCATCTGCTGCATGTTGTACAGCACGCTGTCGCGGTCGTGCGGGGCGGTTTCCACATGGGTGCCCAGGTCGCCGTCGGCGATGCGCGCGGCAATCCGCGAGGTCAGTGCGGGCTCGCCGCCCAGTTGGCGCTGCAGGCTGATCGAGATGCGCACCATGACCACGCTCATCAGCGCGCCCACGGCAACCAGCCAGCCCAGCGCCTTCCAGAGCGCGGTACGGAATTCGGCGTGGATGTCGTCCAGATACAGGCCGGCAATGAAGTTCCAGTCCCACGGCTTGAAGTTGAGCGTATAGCTGAGCTTGGGCTGCGGGGCCTCGGCGCCGGGTTTGGGCCACAGGTATTCGATGAATCCCTTGCCGGTGGTCTTGCCGATCTGCGCGATGTCGCGGAACAGGTAGACGCCGTTGGCATCCTTCGTGTCCGACATGTTCTTGCCGTTGAGTTCGGCCTTGATGGCATGCATCAGCACCACGGTATCGGAGCGCATGATGGTGAAGTACCCGTCGGCGCCAAAGCGCATGGCGCGCACGCGGTCGATGGCCTGCTTCTGGGCGTCCTCGGCGCTGATCTTGCCGGCGCGGGCCATGGCCTCGTATTCGGCAACCACTGAATTGGCGGTGTCGGTCACCTGCTCCAGGGCGACCTTGCGATCCTGGAGCCGCTGCTCGCGCATCTGCCAGACGTTCCACAACGTGATGGCCAGCAGGCACACCCAGCTCAGCACCAGCGGCAGCATGAGCTTCTTTCTCAGACTCAGTTCTTGCAACATCCCATCTCCTCCATTTCGCTTCGTTGATCGTCGGGGCGCTTTTCGAGACGTCCTCTCTATGAGCGGCGCTAACGGCCGGCCGGAGGGGAAACTTGACTGAGGATTGATACCAATATGGGAATAGTGGCGAGGGCGCCGCTTGCCGAGGCGTGCGAGGTCCGCGGGGCGGAATGGCCGACGGAATGGGCGGCCGATGACCACCCGGGCGGTGTCTGGCTATGGCAGTATCTCCAGATTCGTCGAATCTGATGGCGCTACTGCGGATCGGCACAACGTAGTGACAGCGAACGGCGCGGATAGAGAGCGGCATGGAGCGATTGACCGAAGGCGCGATCCTCACCCTGGCGGATGACGCGCAGGACACCGTGTTCCTGGTGGACCGGGGCGGTATCGTGCGCTACGTCAATGGCCGGTGCGCGGACACGCTGGGCTTTGCCCAGTCCGATGTCATCGGACAACCCATCATCGAACTGGTGCTGCCTGGCGACCGGGACCGCACGCTGAAGGAAGCCGCGCAGGTGCTGGCAGGGCGGGATCGGGTGGGTTTCGAAAACCGCTATCAGCATCGCGATGGCCGGGCGATCTACCTGGCCTGGCAGGCCAACTGGCTCGATGCGCACCAGTTGCGCATGGGCTTTGCGCGCGATGTCACGGCGCTGCGGCAACCGGCCTGCGACCACATGCTGGCGCCGGATCTGCTCGGCGTGCTGGAGCCTGTCGAGCGCGACGTGCTGGTGCTGCTGCTGACGGCCGCTTCCGAAAGCCAGATCGCGAGCCGGCTGGGCCTTGGCACGGCCAGAACCCAGACGCTGGTGCTCAGCGTGTTTCGCAAGCTGGGCGTGCCGGGCCGGCTGGGCCTGATGAGCCTGTGCCTGCGCGGGCTGGAAGCGCCCGTCGAAGCCTGACCGGCATTCGGCAGCGGCCCGGACTCCACTTCAACGCAACCACATCTTGATGACTACCGGACACGTTTTCATTGCGACCAGCCTGGATGGCTATATCGCCCGGCCCGACGGCGACATCGGCTGGCTCCTGGAGCGCGACGATCCCGCCGAAGACCATGGCTACGCCGACTTCATCGCCGACAAGGACATGATCGTGATGGGGCGGGGCTGCTACGAGAAAGTGCTGACGATGGGCGACTGGTTTTATGACCGACCCGTGCTCGTCCTGTCCCGGCAACTGGCGGGCCAGCCGGTACCCGCGCATCTGCAGGGCAAGGTCCGGTTTTCGGATGCCACGCCCGCGCAGGCGTTTGCCGAACTGGCGGCGCAGGGTGTACGCCGCGTCTATGTCGATGGCGGCCAGCTGATCCAGTCGTTCCTGCGCGACGGACTGATCGCCGACATGGTGGTCACCACGGTGCCGGTGCTGATCGGGGCGGGCCGGCCGCTGTTCGGCGCCCTGCCGCGCGATGTGGGGCTGGCGCTCGAATCGAGCCGGCACTTCCCGTCGGGGCTGGTGCAGTCAACCTGGCGCGTGCTGCGCTGAGGCGGGCGCCGTCGCGCTGCCGGCGGTCGTCAGGCGAATTTATCGATCAACTGCTGCAGGCGATCGCAGGCATTGGGCACCTGGTGCTCGATTGCGGTGGCCACGCCGAGCAGCAGCCCGGCGCGCTGCGTGTCCGGCGAGCAATAGAACCCCGACAGCGGTGCGGGGGCCATGCCATAGGCGTAGGCCTCCCGGGCGATGCGCCGGTCGTCCGCGCCATCGGGCAACTGCACGACCACGGCCAGGCCGGCCGGATAGGCGCGAAACTGCCGCGCCGCCAGGGCGTCGAGAAGGGTCTGGCTCCGGGCCGCATAAATGCGCTTCATGCGTCGCAGGTGCCGCAGGTAGTGCCCGTCGCGCATGAAGGCGGCGGTGGCCATCTGCACGGCGGGGCCCGGTGCAGACCCCAGGCAGGCCACGGCTTCCTCGAACCGCCCCACCAGACCCGGCGGCACCACGGCAAAGCCAAGCCGCAGGGTCGGACTGATGGTCTTGCTGAACGAGCCGATATGGATCACGCGGCCCGCACGATCCAGCGATGCCAGGGCCGGCGCGGCGCGGCGCCTGAGTTGCAGCTCGCCCAGGTAGTCGTCCTCGATGATCCAGGCATCGGCGCGGCTGGCCCAGTCGAGCAGTTGCATCCGGCGCGCCAGTGACAGGGTAGGGCCCAGCGGCGCCTGCTGGCCCGGCGTGACCATCGCCAGCGCGGCATCGGGGGCGTGGCGTTCGCCATGGCCGACGTCCATGCCGTCCTCGTCCACGGGCACCGGCACCGGCGTGAACTGGGCGATGGCCAGTGCGTTGCGGCTGAGCATGAATCCGGGGTTTTCCACCCACGCCGGTCGCCCCGGCGCCTGGATAACGCGCAAGGCCACGCCGAGCGCGCCGGTGAAGCCGGCCGCGATGAAAATCTGCGACGGCTGGCAGGCGATGCCGCGCGCCAGCGCCAGATGCGCGGCAATCTCGCGTCGCAGCGCATGTTCGCCGCGCGGATCGGGATAGCAAGCAGGCGCCTCGATTTCTTCACGCGCCGCGCGGGCCCGCAGGCGCGCAAACAACGTGGCCGGAAAGCAGTCCGACGCCGGCACGCCCATCTGGAATACCGCCGGGCCCGGCAGGAAGTGCTGGTACAGCGCCGATTGCAGATCGGTCTGGACCGTCCGTCCGGGGTCGGCCACGTTGGGCGTGTTCGGCGCCAGGTCGGCGACGCGGGTGCCGCCCGCGCGTGACGACACCAGCCACTGCGCATCCACCAGCCGTTCGTAGGCGGCCTTGACCGTGCCGCGCGCGACGCCGAGCTGTGTCGCAAGATCCACCCAGGACGGCAGCCTGGCGCCCGGCACCAGCACCCGGCTTTCGATGGCACTGGCGATGCCCAGCCGGATCTGCTCGGCCAGCGATGTCGGCGACTGGCGGTCGAGCTTCAGGTCGAGCGGGAAGGGGGGCGGCGGCGTCATCGGGTCTGGTACAGCAGGATTTGCGGTTTTTGGTTCTTTTGATTGCACTACTGAGCGTCCATGATTCTATCCATCAACCAGGAGATGAACATGCAGCCCGGAAAACTCTTTGCATCGATCCTTGCCGCAGCGGGGCTGGCCCTCAGTGGCGCCGCCATCGCCCACGGCGCCACGGACCATGGCGCAGCCGAGAGCGTCAAGCCGAACTTTTCGCACGCCATTCCCAATATCCCGGGCAAGTCGGTGGTTGCCGTGGAAGTCGACTATGCACCCGGCGGGGCGTCGAAGCCGCATGTGCATGCCAGGTCGGCGTTCATCTACGCTTACGTGGTGTCTGGCAGCATCGCCAGCAAGGTGAACGACGGGCCCGAGCGCGTCTACAAGGCCGGCGAATCGTTCTACGAGGAGCCCGGCTCGCGCCACCCCGTCAGCCGCAACGCGAGCACGACCCAGCCTGCCAGGCTGCTGGCCGTGTTTGTCGTCGACACCGACGACAAGAACCTGACCACCTACGAGCAGTGACCCCGCACAAACGGACAAGGAGCCTGAAATGAGACTGGACTACACCAAGGCAGCACCGAACGGCGTCAAGGCCTTTGGCGGTGTGTATGGCTACATCATGCAGTCGGGGCTGGAAGACGTGCTGGTCGATCTGGTCTACCTGCGCGTCAGCCAGATCAACAACTGCGCCTACTGCCTGGACATGCACACGCGCGACCTGATCAGGAAGGGCGTCTCGCCGCAGAAGCTGGCGCTGGTGCCGGCCTGGCACGAAGCGGGCGCGCTGTTCAGCGACCGCGAGAAGGCGGCCCTGCGCTGGGCCGAATCGGTGACGCGTGTGGCCGATACCCATGTGCCGGATGCTGATTTCGAGGTTGCGGCTGCGACCTTCAGCGAAAAGGAACTGGCCGACCTGACCATGGCCATCGGCCTGATGAACGCGTTCAACCGCCTGGCCATCAGCTTCCGGCGCGGGCCCGAAGCGGCACAGGCGGCGGAGTCCTGAAGCCCTGCCGACCGGACGCCGGCCCATGGCCCGGGGCGCGTGGCACGGGGCGTGCCCCGGGAGTCGGCACGCAGTCGCCGGGCGCCTACCGCATCGGCAGGCTGCCGATGGCGTTGCCCCCGCCCTGGCCCGTGCCAATGCGCGGGTCGCGGCGCGCCGGCATGATGCCGTCGTCGGCCATGCGCTGCTGCAGGTCCTGGTCGGGAAGCTGGCAATAGTCCTTGCCCAGTTCGCGCGTCACTGCATCGCATACCGACTGTGGCAACGCCTTGCGCAGCAGCCCCAGAAAGCGGGGCGGCGCGATTACCACCAGTTCGTCGAATCGCTGTTTGTTGCGCGCGTCTTCCAGCATCTTCGCTACCCGGCGCGCAAACAGCTGCGCTTCCTGGTGAATCTCGTCCTCGCCCGCCGATGACACCACCGTGGCCATGCGGCCGGCGTGTGCGCCGGGGTGGCCGGCATCGCCCTGCACGGACGCCTGCGCCCGCCGGCCGTAGGCGTCGCGCCGCAGGTCGGCATTGTCCGCGTGGGCGCCGGCGTCCGTGATCTTCTCGACCTCTTCCAGGTGCGCATTGTCTCCGCGCGCGGCCACTATCCTCGCGACACCCTCGTCCGCAACAAGGATCCAGACTGTTTTCATGAGACGTCTCCGATTGCGGCCTGGGAACCAGGCCCATGGAGAGAAGGCCTGCAAACGCCACGCCACCCGGCTGGCCCGGCAGGTTCGGGGCGCAGGCGCCGATATGCATGGCAAGGGCGCCACGGATTGCAGGTTCGACCGGCAGCGACGCAAGATTTGCCGACGCGGGGTGGCCCGCTGGGCAAGGCGTTGATCGGCGGCAGCAGCGTAATCAACCGTAATCAAAACACCCCACCGCGCCACGGCTCACGGGTTGCTCCACCAAATGAGAACAATTATCATCCTTCGGCTCGCGGCGACATTGTGATGTCACCGCCAGTTTCCGCAGCGGATGACGCGCCGTCCGGCGCACCCCGCGCATCGTCTCCAGCATCCGAATGACCGACACCGCGCCAGTTTCCGGCCAGCAGCGCCGCGCGTTCTGGCTCAAGCATCTTCACCAGTGGCACTGGATCAGTTCCGCGATCTGCCTGATCGGGATGCTGATGTTCGCCATTACCGGATTCACGCTGAACCACGCCGGCCAGATCGAGGCCAGGCCCAAGGTGGTCACGCGAACCGAAGCGGCGCCGGGCGATGTGGTCAGTGCGCTGCGCAGCGCCATGCCGCCCGGCGCCGACACGAAGAACCAGAAGGGGCCCGTGCCACCGGTGCTGGCTGACTGGCTGGCCCGCACGCTCGATGTCGACGCGGCCGGGCGCGACGCCGAATGGTCGGCCGACGAAATCTACGTGGGCCTGCCGCGTCCCGGCGGCGATGCCTGGGTCAGCGTGGCGCTCGATTCCGGCGAGGTGCAGTTCGAATCCACCTCGCGCGGTGCGGTCTCGTACCTGAACGATTTGCACAAGGGCCGCAACACGGGCCGGGCGTGGATCCTGTTCATCGATGTTTTCGCCATCGCCTGCGTGGTGTTCAGCGTGACCGGCCTGTTCCTGCTGAAGCTGCACGCGTCGGGCCGCGTGGCCACGTGGCCGCTGGTGGGTGCGGGGCTGGTGATTCCGCTGCTGGTGGCCATCCTGTTCATCCACTGATCCGCTTCACATCCCATTCCATCGAAAAAGGTAGTTTTGACAATGCGCCGACTCCTGACCGTCACCATGACCGGCCTTGCCGCCGCGCCGCTGGCGCCCGCCATGGCCGCCGACCTGAACGTCAAGGTGGAGATTCCCCGCCTGAACGTGGCCGAATACCACCGTCCGTATGTGGCGATGTGGATAGAGCGCGCCGACCAGAGCCCGGTGCAGACGCTGGCGGTCTGGTACGACGCCAAAAACAAGGAAGGCGAGGGCACGAAGTGGCTCAAGGACATGCGGCAGTGGTGGCGCAAGGCCGGCCGCGACATGCAGATGCCTGCCGACGGCGTGTCCGGCGCCACGCGTGCGCCGGGCGAGCACGCGCTGACCTTCAAGGATGGCAAGGCGCCGCTGGGCAAGCTGCCGGCCGGCGACTACCAGCTGGTGGTGGAAGCCGCGCGCGAAGTGGGCGGCCGCGAACTGGTGCGCGTGCCGTTCTCGTGGCCGGCCAAGGCCGCCCAGACCGCCAGCGCCAAAGGCGAACATGAACTCGGCGGCGTGACCGTCGAAGTCAAACCTTGATGCGAACCGAACGGAGTCCGACCATGACCAAGCCTGCCCGCCTTTCCAGCGGTTTCTCCCGCCGATTTTCCACCCGCCTCGCCGTGCTGGCGCTGGCCGCGCTGGCGCCGCTGGCTGCCCACGCACACCGCCAGTGGCTGCTGCCATCGGCCACCGTGCTGTCCGAGAAGGACGCCTGGGTGACCGTGGACGCTGCGGTGTCCAACGACCTGTTCTACTTCGAACACGTGCCGATGCGGCTGGACAACCTGGCGGTGACCGCGCCCGATGGCAGGACCGCCGTGTCGGCGGAAAACGCATCGACCGGCAAGTACCGCAGCACGTTCGACCTGCACCTGACCCAGCCCGGCACCTATCGCGTGGCCGTGGTCAATCAGGGGGTGTTCGCCAGCTGGAAGGAAAACGGCCAGACCAAACGCTGGCGCGGTGCCGCCGATACGTTCGCGAAAAGCGTGCCGGCCGGCGCGCAGGACCTGCAGGTGAACGAAATCGCCGGCCGCATCGAGACCTATGTCACGAACGGCCGTCCCACCAGGCAGGTGCTGGCCACCACGGGCAAGGGTCTGGAGCTGGCGCCGATCACCCATCCGAACGATCTGATCGCCGGTGAAACGGCCAGTTTCCGCCTGCTGCTCGATGGCAAGCCGGCCGCCAACCAGAAGGTGTCGGTGGTGCCGGGCGGCATCCGCTACCGCGACCGCCTGAACGAAATCGAGGCCACGACCGACGCGGACGGCAGGTTCAGCGTCAGGTATCCGGCGCCGGGCATGTACTGGATGGAAGCCGAGACCCGCGACGACAAGACGTCGATCAAGGAAGCCAAGGCGCGCCGTGCCACGTACGCGGTGACCGTGGAAGTGCTGCCGCAATAGGAACGACCCCGGACTGCCCATGCACCGCGTGCTGATCCCCGTCGCGCTGTCCGCGCCCCCGCCGCCGCCCGTTCGCGCAGGGCAGGTGCGGCAATGGGCGGGCCCGACCATGGGCACCACCTGGTCGGTCCGTGCCGTGGTGGCGCCGGGGCACGCCGACGGCCGGGGCGAGGCTATCGAAGCCGGCATCCGTGCCGTGCTCGACGGCGTCATCGCGCAGATGAGCAACTGGTCCGATGTCTCGGACCTGTCGCGCTTCAACCATGCCGCCGCCGATGGCTGGGTAACGCTGCCCGACGACTGCTTCACGGTGCTGCAGGCGGCGTTGCAGACGGCGCGCGACAGTGGCGGCGCCTATGACCCCACCGCTGGCCCGCTGGTGGACCTGTGGGGCTTCGGGCCGGCAGGGCGGCGTGCCGCTGCGCCGTCGGTGGACGACGTGCGGCGCGCGCGCGAGCGTTGTGGCTGGCAGCGGCTGGATGTCGATGCCGATCGGCGCCGAGTGCGCCAGCCCGGCGGTGTATCGCTGGACCTCTGCGCCATCGCCAAGGGGTTTGCCGTCGATGCCGTGTCGCGCCATCTCGACGCGCACGGGTTGTCGCACCATCTGGTGGAAATCGGCGGCGAACTGCGCGGCCACGGGCTCAAGCCCGATGGCATGCCGTGGTGGGTGGAACTGGAATCGCCCACGGCGGAAGGCGCCGCGCCCACGCGTACGCTGGTCGCGCTGCCGGGCTTGTCGGTGGCCACGTCCGGTGACTATCGCCGCTACTTCGAGCAGGACGGGCAACGATATGCCCATACGATCGATCCGCGCACCGGCTACCCGGCCGCCCACGCACTGGCATCGGTGACCGTGATCCATCGCGAATGCATGCTGGCCGATGCGCTGTCCACGGCGCTGACCGTGCTCGGGCCCCAGGCAGGCATGGCTTTCGCGCAGCGCCACGCGCTGGCGGCGCGGTTCCTCGTGCGCACGCCAGGCGGCTTTGACGAACGCACCACGCCGGCCTTTGCCGCGATGCTGTCATGACGCGCCCGCTGTGGGGCTTCGTCTTCGCGGCCGGCGTGGCGCTGGGCATGCTGGCGCACAGCCGTACCTTCGTGGCGGCGGGCGTGGTCATCGCTTACATCGCGTTCTGCGCCGGCGTGATCGGCGCCCACCGGCGGCGCCGCGCGGTATGCGCGATGGTGCCAGCACTCCACGATGGCCAGAGAAAGCCGACATTGGTGGCGTATGCCAGCCAGACCGGCTTTGCCGAGCAACTGGCGACGCAGACGGCGCGGGCGCTGCAGGGCGCGGGCGTGCCGGTGCAACTGCTGTCGTTTGCCGATCTCGATGGCAGGCATCTGGCCGCGTGCGGGCAGGCCCTTTTCCTGGTCAGCACCACGGGCGAGGGCGATGCGCCGGACACGGCTTCCGGCTTTGCCCGCAAGCTGTTGTCGGGCACCACGCCCGACGCGCTGAAGCCGCTGCGCTACGGCATCCTGGCATTGGGCGACAGCAGCTACGCGCGCTTCTGCGCCTTCGGCCATACGCTGTCCGGCTGGCTGCAACGCCATCAGGCCGAGCCGCTTTTCGATATGGTCGAAGTCGACAACGGCGACCCCGGCGCGCTGCGGCACTGGCAGAACCACCTGTCGGCGCTGTGCGGAGGCGCGGAGATCGAAGACTGGGAGCGGCCGCGCTACGGGCGGTGGCAGCTTGTGGAGCGCCGGCTGCTGAACCCGGGCAGTCCCGGGCAGCCGGCCTGGCATCTGGCGCTGGTGCCGGAAGCTGCCGGCGATCTGGCGTGGCAGGCCGGCGATATCGCCGAGGTCGGCCCCTGCCAGCCGCCTGAGGCGGTGGCGCGGCTGCTGGACAAGCTGTCGCTGGATGGTTCGATCCACGTCCGCTGCGACAGCCGTCCGATGACGCTGGCCGACGCGCTGGCCACGCGCTTGCCGCTGCCCGATGCGCATATGGCCACGATGGCGGGCCTGGCGCCGCAGGCGCTGATCGATGCGCTGCCGGCGTTGCCGCATCGCGAATACTCGATTGCATCGCTGCCCGCCGATGGCCGGCTTGAACTGCTGGTGCGGCAGACCGTGCGTGCGGATGGATCGCTCGGACTGGCTTCGGGCTGGCTGACCCGGTACGCCGCCGAAGGCGCCCATATCTCGCTGCGCGTGCGCAGCAATCGCGGCTTCCACGCGCCCGACGACGACCGGCCGCTGATCCTGATCGGCAATGGGACCGGGCTGGCCGGCCTGCGGGCGCTGATCAAGACACGCGCCGCTCGGGGCTGGCATCGCAACTGGCTGCTGTTCGGCGAGCGCGCCGCCGCGCACGACGACTTCCACGGGGCAGAACTTGCGGCGTGGCGCGAACAGGGCGTGCTGCAGCGGATCGACCGCGCGTGGTCGCGCGACGGCGGCGTGCCGCACTATGTGCAGGACGCCGTGCGGGCGGCGGCGGCCGATATCGAAGCGTGGGTCGCGCAAGGCGCGGCCATCTACGTCTGCGGGAGCCTGCAGGGCATGGCCGGCGGCGTGCATGCGGCGCTGGCCGACATCGTTGGCGATGCCCGTCTGCAGCAGATGACCGAAACCGGCCACTACCGGCGCGACGTCTACTAGCCGCGCCCCGGCGCCAACAGGCGTTTTTTGCGGCGGCGCAGGATCGCCGCCGCGATCACATTCCGCTATCCTCGCTGTCAGTTTCCGTCGAGGAGTCCCGATGTCCCGTCCCATCCGTCCATGGCGCCGCGCATCCGTCGCCGCCTTCTGGCTGGCCGCCGCCAGCTTGCCCGTCCAGGCCGCCGGCCCGGACAAGTTCGCGGTGCCCGGCCTGGAAAAGCCGGCCACGGTGCTGGTGGATCGCTGGGGCGTGCCCCATATCTATGCCAACACGCTCTATGACGCGTTCTACGTGCAGGGCTTCATGGCCGCGCGCGACCGGCTCTGGCAGATCGATCTGTGGCGCAAGCGCGGGCTGGGCGAAATGGCCAGGGACTTCGGCCCGGCCTACGTGGAAGGCGACCGCATGGCGCGGGCCGTGCTGTTCCGGGGCGACATGTATCGCGAATGGCTGGCCTACGGGTCCGATGCCAAGCGCGTGGCCGAGGCCTTCGTGGCCGGCGTGAACGCCTATGTGGCGCAGGTGGAGGCGCATCCGGAACTGCTGCCGCCCGAGTTCAAGATCCTCAACTACAAGCCTGCGCGCTGGCGCGCCGAAGACATCGTGCGTATCCGCCACCATGGGCTGACGCTGAATTTCACGGGCGAGATCGACCGCGCGCAGATCTTCTGCTACGTGAAGCCCAACGCCGTGCGGGCCGACTGGGTGCGCCGCGAGCTGGATCCGCCGGTCGAGCCCAAGGTGCCCGAAGGGCTCGACACCTGCGCCGTGCCGGCCGCCGAACTGCGGCGTGCCTACGACCTGGCGACCGCCGCGCCGCGCTTTCCTAAGGATTGGTGGTCGCAGGGCGCCAGCAAGGCCGAGAACATCCCGGTGGACCAGCTCTACGCCACCGTTGACGCCAATAGCGACACGGGCAGGAGCCTGGGCTCGAACAACTGGGTGATCGCCGGCAGCCGCACCACCACGGGCCGGCCGATCCTGGCCAACGATCCGCATCGGGCGCATGGCGCGCCAAGCCTGCGCTATATCAGCCATCTCAATGCGCCGGGGTTGTCGGTCATCGGCGCAGGCGAGCCGTTCCTGCCCGGCATCTCGATTGGCCACAACGGCACGATCGCCTTCGGCCTGACCCGGTTCTACATGGACCAGGAAGACCTTTACGTCTACGAGACCAATCCCGCCCAGGCGCACGAGTACCGCTACAAGGGCCGGTGGGAGCCGATGGAGACCGTCACCGAGCAGATCGCCGTGCGCGGCGAAGCCACGCCCCGCAAGGTGACGATCGACTACACCCGGCATGGCCCGGTGCTGTACGCCGATGCCAAGTCCGGCCGCGCCTACGCACTGCGGGCGGCGTGGCTGGACTACGGCATGGCGCCGTACTTCGGCTCGATGGACTATATGCGCGCCCAGAACTGGGACCAGTTCCGGGCGGCCATGAATCGCTGGGGCGCGCCCGGCGAAAACCAGGTCTATGCCGACCGTTCCGGCAACATCGGCTGGATTCCGGGCGGGCTGACCGTCAATCGTCCTAACTGGGATGGCCTGATGCCGGTGCCCGGCGATGGCCGCTACGAGTGGGCCGGCTATCGCAACATGGACGAGCTGCCGTGGGCGTTCAACCCGGCGCCCGGCTACGTGGTGACGGCCAACGAGAACAACATTCCGGCCAATCACCCGGCGGCGAAGATCGGCGTGGGCTACGAATGGAGCGACAGCGCGCGCGCCCGCCGGCTGAAGGGGCTGGTGGCGGCGAATCCGCGCAGCTCGCTGGAAGATTCGATGGCGTGGCAGAACGACACGGTATCGCTGCCGGCGCAGCGCGTGGTGGCGCTGGTCAAGCCGCTGAACAGCAACGACGCCCAGGTGCAGCGCGGCCTGGACCTGCTGCGCAACTGGGACGGCAACGAGCGGGCCGACAGCGCCGCCGCCGCGCTGTTCGAGGTCTGGTTCAGCAAGTACCTGCGCACGGCCGTGGTGCGTACCGCGCTGTCCCCGGAAGGCGCGCGCCTGGTGGGGCCCGGCGATGCCAGCCGCGTGATCGCGGTGCTGGAGCGGCCCGATACCTGGATGACGGTGGACAAGCGCAACGAGATCATGACTGGCACGTTGAAGTCGGCGATGGTCGAGATCGAGAAGAAGCTTGGCAACGATCCCAGGACCTGGCAATGGGGCAAGCTGCACACGGCCGTGTTCAGCCACCCGCTCGATCCGATCCTGGATCCGGCGCAGCGCCAGCAGTTCGATGTCAATGCCGGACCGATCGGCGGATCGTCGTTCACACCGATGAATACGAGCTACCGCAACAGCGACTTCCAGCTGACCGCCGGTGCATCGTTCCGCATGGTGCTGGATGTGGGCAACTGGGACGCTTCCCGCGTGGTCAACACGCCGGGACAGTCGGGCAACCCGGCCAACCCGCACTATCGCGACCTCGCACCGCTGTGGGCCAAGGGGGAATACTTCCCGCTGGTGTATTCGCGCAAGGCGGTGGAAAAGGAAAGCAAGGAGCGGGTGGAACTGGTGCCGCAGTGAGGGGTGTTGTCTTGCCTGGGTGATGGGGGCGCCCGCCCTCTCCCCCGGCCCCTCTCCCGCATGGCGGGAGAGGGGAGCAAACCGTCAGGGCTGGTCATGCTGTGGGATTCTCCCCTCTCCCGCGCGCGGGAGAGGAGTTGGGGGAGCGGGCAGGCCTCACCAGGGCTACAGCGCCATTTCCAGCACCCGCGCCACGTGCAGGGCCTCGCGGCCAGCGCCGTCGTGGATCTGGTGGCGGCAGCTGGTGCCATCGGCCACCACCAGCGTATCGGCATCGGCCTTGCGCACTGCGGGCAGCAGCGACAGTTCCCCCATCCTCATCGACACCTCGTGGTGCTCGGCCTCGTAGCCGAAGCTGCCGGCCATGCCGCAGCATGACGATTCGATCAGCGCGGTCTCGAGTTCCGGAATCCAGCCCAGCACCTGCTCCACCGGCCGTACCGCGTCGAATGCCTTCTGGTGGCAATGGCCGTGCAGCAGCGCCTGCTGGTGGCCGATCGGCTTCAGGGTCGGCGCGAAGCGGCCGGCCGCGTGTTCGCGCACCAGGAATTCCTCGAACAGGAACGCGTTGTCCGCCAGCGCACGGGCCGCGTCGCCGTAGCCGTACTGCAGGAATTCGTCGCGCATCGACAGCAGGCACGACGGTTCAAGGCCCACCACCGCCACGCCGCGCGAGACAAAGGGCAGCAGCGTGTCGAGCGCGCGCTTCGCTTCGGCCTTCGCTTCGTCGACCAGACCCGCCGCCAGGAAGGTGCGGCCGCAGCACAGCGGACGCTCGCCTGGCACGCCCGACAGGTGCACGGTGTAGCCGGCCGCTTCCAGCACGCGATGCGCCGCGCGTGCGTTGCCGGGTTCCATGTGGTTGTTGAAGGTGTCGACGAACAGCACCACCTCCTTGCCGCCGGCGGGCCGTGCCCGGTAGTCGTCGCGCAGGAACGCCGGCTGCCAGCGCGGCAGCGAGCGTCTGGCCGACAGCCCGAGCAGCCGCTCGCCCAGTTGGGGCAGCCCCGGCAGGCGGTCGCGCAGGTTGAACAGCCAGGGCAGCTTGCTGGCGGTGGCCGCATAGCGCGGCAGGAAGGCCACGAGCTTGTCGCGCAGGCGCAGGCGGCCCGCGCGGGCGTTGGCGGCGCGCACCTCGATCTTCATCTTGGCCATGTCGATGCCGGTGGGGCAATCGCGCTTGCAGCCCTTGCAGGACACGCACAGGTCCATGGTGTCCTTGACCGCCGGATCGAGCAGGCCCTCGCTGCCAAGCTGACCCGACAGCGCCAGCCGCAGCGTATTGGCCCGCCCGCGCGTCAGGTGCTGCTCGTCGCGCGTGACGCGATAGCTCGGGCACATGGTGCCGGCGTCGAACTTGCGGCAGTGGCCGTTGTTGTTGCACATCTCCACGGCGGCAGCCAGGCCGTTGGCGGGGTCGAGCCCGGTGCCCGGCGTGCTTTCCACTTCGGTGACAGGATCGCGCGTGACGTTCCAGGCCGACCAGTCCAGCGCCGGCTGCAGCGGCTTGACGGTATAGCCCGGCGGGAAGCGGAACAGCGACGTGTCGTCCATCTTCGGCGTGCGCACGATCTTGCCGGGGTTGCAGCGGTTGTCGGGATCGAACAGCGCCTTGATCTCGGCAAACGCATTCGCCAGCGACGGCCCGAACTGCCAGGCCACCCATTCGCCCCGGCACAGGCCGTCGCCATGCTCGCCCGAGTACGCGCCCTTGTACTCGCGCACCATGGCCGCCGCTTCTTCGGCGATGGCGCGCATCTTGGCGGCGCCGTCGCGGCGCATGTCCAGGATGGGCCGCACATGCAGCGTGCCCACGCTGGCGTGCGCGTACCAGGTGCCGCGCGTGCCGTGCTTGTGGAAGACCTCGGTCAGCCGCGACGTGTATTCGGCCAGGTGTTCGAGCGGCACCGCGCAGTCCTCGATGAACGACACCGGCTTGCCGTCGCCCTTCATGCTCATCATGATGTTCAGGCCGGCCTTGCGCACTTCCCAGAGCGCCTTTTGCGGGCCGGCGTCGGGCATCTCCACGACCGAGCCGGGCAGGCCCAGATCGGCCATCAATTCCACCAGCTGGCGCAGGCCGCGCAGCGTGGCGTCGCGGTCTTCGCCGGCAAACTCCACCAGCAGAATGGCCTCGGGCTCGCCGGTCAGCGCCTTGTCGATAACGGGGCGGAAGGCGGGGTTGCTGCGCGCCAGGTCGATCATGGTGCGGTCCACCAGCTCCACGGCTGCCGGCTTGAGCGCCACGATATGGCGCGTCAGGTCCATCGACTGGTAGAACGTCGGGAAATTGACCACGCCCAGCGTCTTGTGCGTGGGCAGCGGCGCAAGTTGCAGCGTGATCTGGCGGAAGTAGGCCAGCGTGCCCTCCGATCCCACCAGCAGATGGGCCAGATTGACACTGCCGTCGGCGGTGTAGGGCCGCTCGTTCCGGGGCTGGAAGATATCGAGGTTGTAGCCGCCCACGCGGCGCAGTACCGTCGGATACATCTGCGCGATGGCCTCGCGTTCGCGCTCGGCGATGCGGCGCACGCCATCGGCAATGGTGCGGTGGGGCGCATCCTCGGCCGGCCAGCGGGCGTCGAAGCGGACGTCGTCGCCGTTGGCCAGGATGGCCTGCACGCCCAGCACGTTGTGCACCATGTTGCCGTACTGGATCGAGCGCGAGCCGCACGAGTTGTTGCCGGTCATGCCGCCGATCGTGCATTGCGCGGCGGTGGAGACATCCACCGGGAACCACAGGCCATGGGGCTTGAGCCACGCGTTCAGGTGATCGAGCACGATGCCGGGCTGCACGGTGACCGTGCGCGCCTGTGGATCGAAGTCGATCACCTGGTTCAGGTACTTGCTGTTGTCGATGACCAGCGCCTCGCCTACCGTCTGGCCGCACTGGCTGGTGCCGCCGCCGCGCGGCAGCAGCGGCGCCTTCAGGTCGCGGGCGATGTCCAGGGCCAGCCGCGCGTCGGCTTCATCGCGCGGCACCACCACGCCCAGCGGCATGATCTGGTAGATCGACGCGTCGGTGGCATAGCGGCCGCGGCTGGCGGTATCGAACAGCACGTCGCCGCGCAGTTCGGCGGCCAGGCGCCGGTACAGCGGCGATTGCAGGGCCGGCGCGGCGGTCGCGCCGGGCATGAAGCGCAGCGGTTGCACGCCGGGTGGCGTGGGGGTGACAGGCAAGGCCATGAGCGGGGATGTCTCCGGTTGCGGACACTCGAAGACGCCGCCATGGCCCGAAGCGCCCGCTGCGGGCGCTCCGGTTCAGGCGGCGACGTTCTGTGCGCGTTCTAGTTCGGCGATCAGCGCGTCGTGCTTGTGTTCCAAGTGCGCGCGCAGGATGTCACGCAGGGCCGCACCGTCGCGCTTCGCCAGGGCATCGAGCATGTCGCCGTGCTCGCGCACGGCCATGTCCCATTTGTCGTGGTCGAAGTTCGAGCGGAAACGCAGCGCCTGGATACGCAGGTTGATGCGTCGATAGGTCTCCTCAAGAATCGGATTGCGCGCCGCCGCGTTGATGGCGTCGTGGATGCGGCGGTTCAGCGCGTAGTAATTGGGCAGGTCGCGCCGGGCGTGGCAGGCCAGCATTTCGAAGTGCAACGCGCGGATCTCGTTGAGCTCGGCCTCGGTGATGCGCTGGCAGGCCAGTTCGCCCGACATGGCTTCGAGCGCGCCCATCATCTCGAACAGGTGATTGACGGTTTCGGTCGACAACACCACCACCTCGGCGCCCCGGTTCGGCAGCAGCGTCACCAGCCCGTCGGCGGCCAGCACCTTGAACGCTTCGCGCAACGGCGTGCGGGATACCTGCAGCAGATCGCACAGCACGCGTTCATTGAGCCGCGTGCCTGGCGCGAGATCGCCCTCCATGATCATCGTGCGCAGGCGCTGGGCCACCGCCACATGCAGGATCTGGCGGTCGACGGCTTGCGAGGAAAGGGTCGGAGAAGTGCTCATCAGGGATCGTGTGGCTTGACAGTATTGTATTCAAAACCTACTCTGGGGCAAGCACGAATCACGTTCCGGTGCGATTTCCGGTGCCCGGAACCATGCAGCGACTGGCATAAAAGTCATATAGTTGTTGATTTATAAGGCTTTTTGGCGAAACGGCGGGCGTGCATACCTGCCAACATTATCCCGCATGCCGGCGCCGCAGTGCATCCCAGTTTTTTGAATACAAAATTCAAACATAAGGACACGAGGCGACATGATCCGACTGAATTCCCATCCGAGCGGCCGGCACTTCCTGCAGATTCCGGGCCCCACCAACGTGCCGGACCGGGTGCTGCGCGCGATGGACTACCCGACCATCGACCACCGTGGCCCCGAATTCCAGCAGCTCGGCAAGAAGGTGCTGGCCGATATCCGCAAGGTCTTCCAGACCGAGCAGCCCGTGGTGATCTATCCGGCCTCGGGCACCGGCGCGTGGGAAGCGGCGCTGGTCAACACGCTGTCGCCGGGCGACAAGGTGCTGATGTACGAAACCGGCCATTTCGCGTCGCTGTGGAAGAAGATGGCCGACAAGCTGGGCCTGAACCCGGAATTCATCGTGGGCGACTGGCGCCACGGCGTGGATGCGGCAGCCGTTGGCGCGCGCCTGGCCGCCGACAGCAACCACGAGATCAAGGCGGTCTGCGTGGTGCACAACGAAACCTCGACCGGCGTCACGTCCGACGTGGCGGCGGTGCGCCGTGCCATCGATGCTGCCAATCACCCGGCCCTGCTGCTGGTGGATACGATCTCGTCGCTGGGTTCGGTCGACTATCGCCACGACGAGTGGGGCGTGGACGTCACCGTGTCCGGCTCGCAAAAGGGCCTGATGCTGCCGCCGGGCATCTCGTTCAATGCGGTCAGCCAGAAGGCGATTGCCGCGTCGGCCAAGGCGAAGCTGCCAAAGGCGTTCTGGGGCTGGGAAGAGATCCTCGAATCGAACAAGAACGGTTTCTGGCCGTACACCCCGGCCACCAACCTGCTCTACGGGCTGTCCGAAGCGTGCGACATGCTGCTGGAGGAAGGCCTGCCGAACGTGTTCGCGCGCCACCAGCGCCATGCGGCTGCCACGCGTGCCTGCGTGACGGCCTGGGGGCTGGAGATCCTGTGCCAGAACCCGGCCGAATACAGCCCGGCGCTGACCGCCGTGGTCATGCCCGACGGCCACAGCGCCGATGCGTTCCGCAAGACCGTGCTGGAGAACTTCAACATGTCGCTGGGGCAGGGCCTGTCGAAGCTGTCTGGCAAGGTCTTCCGGATCGGCCACCTGGGCGATTTCAACGACCTGACGCTGATGGGCACGCTGGCCGGCGTGGAGATGGGACTGGCGCTGGCGGGCGTGCCGCACCGTACCGGCGGCGTACTGGCCGCGATGGAAAGCCTGCGCAATGCCGCGGCGTCGCAACCTGCGTTGCGCGCGGCCTGATCCCGATCCGGCCAACCCGACCGATGTAGCAGAAAGAGGTGGCCCCTCAGAGGCCGCCACGACAACAGGCCGATGCGCCGCCAGAGCGCACGGCCGCCACCCAAAGGAGACAGACCATGACGTTTCGTTATGCTGCGCGCGCGCTTGCCTGCGCCTCGCTGTTTGGTGTCGCGCTGGCCGCCGCGCCGGCTTTTGCATGGGAACCCACCAAGCCGGTGGAGGTGGTCGTGCCCTTCAGCGCCGGCGGCGCGTCGGACCAGATGGCGCGGTCGATCCAGGGCATCATCGCCAAGCACAAGCTGATGAACCAGCCGATGATCGTCGTGAACAAGGCCGGTGCCAGTGGCGCGGAAGGCCTGATGGATACCAAGGCCTCGAAGGGTGACGCGCACAAGCTGCTGGTCACGTCGTCGGCGCTGTACACCGTGCCGATGATCAGCCAGTTGCCGTTCAACTGGCGCGACCTGACGCCGGTGGCCATGGTCGCCATGGACGAGTTCGTGCTCTGGACCAACGCCGAGGCGCCGTACAAGACGCCATCCGACTATCTGGCCGAAGTGAAGAAGACGCCGGGCAAGTTCAAGATGGGCGGCACGAGCTCCAAGCGCGAAGACCAGATCATCACCGCGCAGACCGAGCGCAAGGCCGGCGTGCGCTTCATCTACATCCCGTACAAGGGCGGCGGCGAGGCGGCCACGCAGTTGTCGGGCAAGCATATCGACTCCAACGTCAACAACCCGTCCGAATCGATCGGCCAGTGGCGTGCCGGCGAGCACCGGGCGCTGTGCGTCTACGCACCCGAGCGCATGCAGTACACCACCCGGATCACGGGCACGCAGAGCTGGCACGACATCCCCACCTGCAAGGAACAGGGGCTGGACGTGCAATACCAGATGCTGCGCGTATTCATGCTGCCCGGCGGCGTCACGCCCGACCAGCAGAAGTACTACGTGGACCTGATGCAGAAGGTGGTGGCCACGCCCGAGTGGAAGGAATATCTGGAGAAGAACGCGCTCAAGAACGACTTCATCGCCGGCCCCAAGCTGGTGGAGTTCCTGACGGCCGACGAAACGCGCCACAAGGACATCATCAAGGAAGCGGGTTTCGTGGCGGCGAAGTAATTCGAGGCTGCCGGTTAGCTGCCCTTTCCCGCCCGGCGGGAGAGGAGAAGGGCGGGAGGGCCAGGGGCTCCGAATCGCGACATGCCGCAGTGCGAGCGGTCATGCCCTCTCCTTCAACCCTCTCCCACGCGGGGGGGGGAGCGGCGCAGAATACCTAGGGGACATCCATGAGTGAACAAACACATGACGCCGCCGCGCCGGTGGCGATCACGGTGCGCGCCGCCGAAATCGGCGTGGCCATCCTGATCGCCGCAGGCGCGGTGGTGGTGATGGTCAGCAACTACCAGATCGGTGCCGGCTGGGCGCCCGACGGCCCGGAGGCCGGCTATTTTCCGTTGCGCATCGGGGCGTTGATCTTCCTGGCCTGCCTGGTGGTGCTGTGGCAGGCGCTGCGCACGCCCAACGACGCGGTGTTCGTGACCTGGCCCCAGTTGAGGCAGGTGGCGGTGATCCTGGTGCCGCTGACGGTGTACGTGGCGCTGATCGCCTTCCTGGGCATCTACGTGGCATCGGCCATCTTCATTGCCGGCTTCATGCTGGTGATCGGCAAGTTTGCGTGGTGGCGCGCGGTGCTGACCGGCGTGGTCATCAACGCGGTGCTGTTCTGGATCTTTGAAATGCAGTTCCGCGTGCCGCTCCCCAAGGGGCCGCTCGAAGCGGCCTTTGGATTCTGAGGGGACGGGCATGGAAGAACTCAATGCACTGATGGGCGGCTTTGCCGTGGCGATGTCGTGGCACAACGTCGGGCTGATGCTGGTTGGCATCCTGCTCGGCATCGTGGTGGGTGTGCTGCCGGGCCTGGGCGGCCCCAACGGCGTGGCTATCCTGCTGCCGCTGACGTTCTCGATGGAACCCACGTCGGCCATCATCATGCTGTCGTGCATCTACTGGGGCGCGCTGTTTGGCGGGGCCATCACGTCGATCCTGTTCAACATACCGGGCGAAGCCTGGTCGGTGGCCACCACGTTCGACGGCTACCCGCTGGCGCAGCAGGGCGAGGCGGGGCGCGCGCTGACATCGGCATTCACGGGGTCGTTCCTGGGTGCACTGGCTGGCGTGCTGCTGATTACGTTCCTGGCGCCGATGGTGGCCAAGTTCGCGCTGCGCTTCGGGCCGCCGGAATTCTTCGCGGTGTACTTCCTGACGTTCTGCAGCTTCATCGGCATGGGCAAGGAAGCCAAGGCCAAGATCGTGATCGCGATGTGTATCGGCTTTGCGCTGGCCGCGGTGGGCATGGACACGGTGTCGGGCACGCTGCGCATGACCTTCGGCTCCACCGAACTGCTGCGCGGCTTCGACTTCCTGGTGGTGGTGATCGGCCTGTTCGGCATCAGCGAAATCCTGATGACGATGGAAGAGGGCGTCGCGTTCCGCGGCAAGCGCGCCAATATCGACCTCAAGGTAGTGCTGAAGACCTGGGCGGAACTGCCGCGCTACTGGATGACGCTGATCCGCTCGTCCATCATCGGCTGCTGGCTCGGCGTGACGCCGGGCGGCGCGACGGCGGCGTCGTTCATGGGGTACGGCGTAGCCAAGCGGTTTTCGCGCAAGCGCGAGACGTTCGGCAAAGGCAATGTCGAAGGCGTGATCGCGCCGGAGTGCGCCGCCCACGCGGCCGGCACCAGCGCGCTGCTGCCGATGCTGGCACTGGGCATTCCGGGTTCGGCCACGGCCGCGGTGCTGCTGGGCGGGCTGATGATCTGGGGGCTGCAACCTGGGCCGCTGCTGTTCACCGAGCAGAAGACCTTTGTCTGGGGCCTGATCGCGAGCATGTACCTGGGCAACCTGGCCGGGCTGATCGTGGTGCTGTCGACGGTGCCGCTGTTCGCCGCCATCCTGCGTATCCCGTTCGCGATCATTGCACCGCTGATCCTGGTGGTCTGTGCGATCGGCGCGTTCACGGTGCACAACGCCATGTTCGATGTCTGGCTGATGCTGATCTTCGGCGTGATCGGCTACGTGCTGAAGAAGCTCGACTACCCGCTGGCGCCGCTGGTGCTGGCGCTGGTGCTGGGTGACCGCGCCGAGGACGCGTTCCGGCAGACCATGCTGATGTCGCAGGGCGAGATGAACGTGTTCTGGTCCAACGGCCTGGTGGGCACGATCATGGCGCTGGCTGTTGTGATCCTGGTCTGGCCGGTGCTTGGGGGCCTGCTGGAAAAGACGAAGCGCCGCAAGATGATGTCGGCGCATGAAGGAGCAGCGGAATGAGCGAAGGACTGATCGAACAGGGCACGCTGCTGGTCACGCGCGACGCCGCGGTGGCCACCATCGTGCTGAACCGGCCGGCCAGGCTGAATGCCTTCACGCTGGACATGTGGCGCCAGCTTGGCGAAGCGTTCCGTGCGCTGTCGGCCGACGATTCGGTACGCTGCGTGATCGTGCGCGGCGCCGGCGAAAAGGCGTTCTCGCCCGGCAACGACATCGGCGAGTTCGAGACCACGCGATCCAACAAGCAGCAGGCCGTGGCCTATGGCGCGGTGATGCACGCCACGGCGCAGGCCATGCAGGACTGCCCGCATCCGGTGGTGGCGCAGATCCACGGCATCTGCGTGGGCGGCGGGCTGGAGGTGGCGGCGATGGCTGACATCCGCATCTGCGGGGCGAGCAGCCGCTTTGGCGCGCCGATCAAGAACCTGGGCCTGGTCATGGCGCACGCCGAGATGGCGCCGCTGATCCGGCTGATCGGCACCGCGCGCACGCTGGAGCTGCTGTTCGAGGGCCGCATCGTGGGCGCCGACGAGGCGCACGCAATGGGGCTGGTGTCGCGCGTGGTGCCCGATGATCAGGTGGCCGGCGAAGCGCAGGCCACGGCCGGGCGCATCGCTTCGGGCGCGCCGCTGGTGGCCCGCTGGCACAAGCGATTCGCGCGGCAGCTGGCGGAGGGCAAGCCGTTGTCGGCGGCCGATCTGGACGCCGCGTTCGACTGTTTCGATACCGAGGATTTCCGCACCGGCTATCGCGCGTTCCTGGCCAAGCAGGCGCCGAAGTTCGCCGGCCGCTAGTTTCGGAGGAGACCGATGTCCGATTTCACTTCCATGCAGCCCGGCGCGCTGGCCGGCCTGCGTGTGCTGGAACTCGCCCAGATCATGGCCGGCCCCACCTGCGGCATGATGCTGGCCGACCTGGGCGCCGACGTGATCAAGATCGAGAAGATCGACGGCGGCGACGACGCGCGGGGTTACAAGGAGCCGGCCATCAATGGCGTGTCGGCGCCGTTCCTGATGCTGAACCGCAACAAGCGCGGCATTGCGCTGGACCTCAAGAAGCCCGAGGGCCGCGAGGTGTTCCTGCGCATGGTGCGCAACGCCGACGTAGTGATCGAGAACTTCCGCAAGGGCACGCTCGAAAAGCTGGGCCTGGGCTACGACACGCTGTCCAAGGAGAACCCCGGCCTGATCTATTGCGCGATTTCGGGCTACGGGCGCAGCGGCCCCTATGCCGACAAGGGGGGCTTCGACCTGATCGCCCAGGGTTTTACCGGGCTGATGAGCATCACGGGCGAAGAGGGCGGTCCGCCGCTGCGCACGGGCAATTCCATCGCCGATATCAACGCCGGGCTGCTGGCCGCGTTCGGCATCCTGGCCGCCTGGCAGCACCGCCAGAAGACCGGGCGGGGACAGGTGGTGGAGACCTCGCTGATCGAGGCCGGGCTGCAGCAGCTCTACTGGCATGCGGCCATCCATTTCGCCACCGGCGAGTCGCCGGGGCCGAGCGGATCGGCACACGTGCTGGCCACGCCGTACCAGGCGTTTCCGACGCAGGACGGCCACATCATCGTCGGCGGTGCCAACGAGAAGAACTGGGCGCGCATTGCGCAGGTGCTGGGGCATCCCGAGTGGATCGACGATCCGCGCTTCCGGCTCAACGCGGACCGTATGCGGCATCGTGAGGCGCTGCTGCCGGAGATGGCCGACATCCTGATGACGCAACCGTCGGCCCACTGGCTCGATGCCTTCGATGCAGCCGGCGTGCCGGCCGGTCCCGTGCATTCGATCGGCGAGGCGCTGAACCATCCCCAGACGCTGGCGCGCGGCATGGTGGTGCGGCAGCAGCATGCCGAGGCGGGACCGATCCGTACGCTGGGGCTGCCGATCCAGCTATCGGAAACGCCCGCGCAGTATCACCGGCCATCGCCCAGGCTGGGCGAGCATACCCGTGCGCTGCTGGCGGAATTTGGCTATGGCGAGGCGGAAATTGCCGCGCTGCTGCAGGCGGGGGTGGTGTCGGAAGCGGCCGCGCCGGTGGCGGCCGTGTCCGAAGTGTAGCGAAGGGTCGAGCGTCAGCGCGTCAGTCGACGTAGAGCAGGATGCTGATGAACTGGCAGATGCTGCCGCCCAGTACGAACAGGTGCCAGATGCCGTGGAAGTGGCGCACACGCTCGTCGAACAGGAAGAACCCGATACCGGCGGTGTAGATCGCCCCGCCGGCCACCAGCCAGTACAGGCCTGCCGTCGGCAATGCGGCTGCAAGCGGCTGGAAGGCGATCAGCACCAGCCAGCCCATGATGACGTAGATCGACAGCGATATCACGCGGGTGCGATGGCCGATCCACAGTTCCTGGATGATGCCAATGGCGGCCAGGCCCCAGTTGATGCCGAACAGCGTCCAACCCCAGGGCCCGCGCAAGGTGACCAGCGCAAACGGCGTATAGCTGCCGGCGATCAGCAGGTAGATCGCGCAATAGTCGAGCCGGCGGAAGATGTCCTTGGCCGGCCCGCGCACGCTGTGATAGACGGTGGAAATCGTGTAGAGCAGCACCAGCGTGGTGCCGTAGACCACGGAGCTGACCACCTTCCAGGCGTCGTGATAGAGCGCCGACGAGGTGACCAGCACCGCCATGCCGGCGGCGGAAAGCACCGCGCCAGCGAGGTGACTGTAGCCGTTGAACCGTTCCCCGCGATACATCCCGAAAGCTCCGTCTGCGTAGTTGGCCAGCGGGCATTGTGGCATGGATCGCGGCGGAACACGGGTCAATGCCTGCAGAAGCAGGGTTATTTCATCGACAGGAAATGCTTCAGCGTGCGGGCATTGGCGGCCTTGGCGGCGGCATCCACGTAATGCACGCCCTGGTTGCGCGCAAACGCGTGCTGGCAGCCCGGATAGGTGTGAATCTCGACGTGGCGGTTGTCTTTTAAGGTTTCTACGATCTTCGCGCGCGATTCGGGCGGAACGAATTCGTCCGCCTCGGCAATATGCATCAGCAGCGGTTTTGCGATTTTCGACGCCTCGCCCAGGTACTTGTCCATGCCGACGCCGTAGTACGACACGCTGGCGTCGGTATCGGTGCGGGTGGCGCTCAGGAAGGCCAGCAGTCCGCCCAGGCAATAGCCCACGGTGCCCACGGCGTTGACGCCCGGCTGCTGGCGCGCCGCCTGGATGGTGGCGCCCACGTCGGCCATGCCCTTGTCGACATCGAAGCCGTTGTAGAGCGCAAACGCCTTTTTCCATTCCGCCTCGGTCTTGTCGGTCAGTTCCACGTTGGGCTCCTGCCGCCAGAACAGGTCCGGGCAGATCGCCACGAAGCCGTCGCGCGCGAAGTTGTCGCAGGTTTCGCGCAGGTCGGCATTGATTCCGAAGATTTCCTGAAGCACGACGATGGCCGCGCCATTCGCGTTGCCGGCATCGGGGGTGGCGAGGTAGGCGGCAAAACTGCCGTCCGGCACGGTGATGGTGATTCGCTGCGACTGGGCCATGGGGGCGCTCCTGGCATGTGGGAAAGAGGGTTGAAGGGGCCAACTCAACAAGCTTAGGCGACACACGTCACAGCATGGCCGCAACCGCTGAACCCTGCCGACGCGGCGGCGCCCATGTTCATTCGCAATGTGTCTTCGCTCAAACGCGCGACTGGTATCGCTTTGGTCACATCGTTGACATAACAAGCGTCCAGACTTCAATTCTCGCCCGCAGACACCCTCCTTTGGAGGGGTAGGCCTTGTACATCAAGACATTGAGAGACAAGGGCGGCCGGGATCGTGCGCGGGCATCCGGATATTTGACGCCCGAACCGTCACCTGAAATTCTCTGACCTCGAACCATGACAACCACGAAAACTGTTCATTTGCGCATGCGCAGGCCGATGCTCGGAGCCGGTGTCCTGTGCCTGGCGCTGATGCTCGGCGCCTGCGGCGGCGACGACAACAACAATTCGACGCCCCCTGCCACGGGTGGCGGCAACGGCGGCAATGGCGGTACCACGCCGACAGCCTGCACCACGGCGCACTGCGCGCCGGCCCCCTGATCCGCCCTGAGCAGAATCCCGCGCCTACCCACACCACAGACACCGACCCGGCATGACATTCAACCCTTCCAAGCGCAAATTCCTGCGCAACACGCTCGGCACCGCTGCCGCCGCCGCCACGCTGGCATCGTTCCCGCCCAGCATCCGCCGCGCGCTGGCCATCGAGGCGAACAACGTCACCGGCACGATCCAGGACGTGAAGCACGTCGTGCTGCTGATGCTCGAAAACCGCTCGTTCGACAGCTACTTCGGCACCTTCAAGGGCGTGCGCGGCTACGGCGACCGCTTTGCGATTCCGCTGGCGAACGGCCAGAACGCGTTCTTCCAGACCGATGCCACCAATGCCACGATCACGCCGTACCGGCTGGATGGCTCGCTGGGCAACGCGCAACGCGCGGGCAGCACGCCGCATACCTGGCCCGACGCGCAGAATGCCTGGGACCACGGCCGCATGAACCGTTGGCCCGTGGCCAAGAACCGGCTGTCGATGTCGTATTTCGACACCCCCGAGGTGCCGTTCCAGCGCGCGCTGGCCGATGCCTTCACGCTGTGCGACGCGTATCACTGCTCGATGCACACGGGCACGATCCCGAACCGCCTGTTCTACTGGACCGGCACGAACGGTCCGAGCGGCGCGAACGTGGCGGCCATGGTCAACGAGTTCAACGGCGGCAACGACGTCGGGCCGTCGACGCAGGGCTGGACGTGGAAGACCTATGCCGACCGCCTGGTGGATGCCGGCGTGAGCTGGAAGGTCTATCAGAGCCTGGCCGACAACTACGGCTGCAACGAGATGATGAGCTTCCAGCATTGGCGCGCGGCCATGGAATCGATGCCGGCGGCACGCCGTCCGGTAGCGCTGCCAGGGGTCTCGCCGGCCTACGATCCGGCCATCGACGATGCGCTGAGTCCGCTGGCCAAAGGCTTCGGCAATACCATGCCCGACGGGCTGCTGCAGTCGTTCCGTGATGACGTCCAGAACGGCACGCTGCCGGAAGTTTCCTGGATCATCCCGCCGTCGCTGTACAGCGAGCACCCGGGGCCGTCGAGCCCGGCGCAGGGCGGCTGGTATGTGCAGCAGGTGCTGGACGCACTGACGGCCAATCCCGAGGTCTTCAGCAAGACCGTGCTGCTGATCAACTACGACGAGAACGACGGCTTTTTCGACCACCTGCCGCCGCCGTCGGCCCCGTCGCGCAACGCCGATGCGTCGCTGGCCGGCGGCAGCACGCTCAGCGCGGCCGACATGGCCTTCGAGTATCACAACTACACGCCGGCCACGGCCAACCAGTCGGCCATCGACGGCAAGCCCTACGGCCCGGGCCCGCGCGTGCCGATGTGGATCGTGTCGCCGTGGAGCCGTGGCGGCTGGGTCAACTCGCAGGTATTCGATCACACATCGACGCTGCTCTTCCTGGAAAAGCGCTTTGGCGTGAAGGAACCACAGGTCGGCGCCTACCGCCGTGCGGTGTGTGGCGACCTGACGTCGGCCTTCAACTTCGTCAACCCGAACACCGATCCGCTGCCGACGCTGGCCGGTCGCAGCACCAAGGTGACGGTCGACAACCTGGCCCTGACGCAGAAGGCATCGGCCGCCATTCCGGTGCCCACCACCGCCGTGCTGCCGCCGCAGGCCACCGGCACGCGGCCATCGCGTGCGCTGCCCTACGAACTGCACACCACGTCGCACATCGACGCGGGAGCCCGGACGGTGACGCTGAGCTTCGTCAATGGCGGCACGGCGGGCGCGGTCTTCCACGTCTACGACAAGCTGCACCTCGATGCCATTCCGCGCCGCTACGTGGTGGAGGCTGGCAAGAGCCTGGACGGCGTGTGGAGCGTGGCGGCCGACAACGGCAAGTACGACCTCTGGGTGCTGGGCCCGAACGGCTATCACCGTGAATTCATTGGCGATGTGTCCGAGCAGGCGGCGGCCGGCGGTGTGGAAATCCAGGTCTGCTACGAACTGTGCGATCCGGCAACGCTGCAGGTCAAGCTGCACAACCGTGGCGACAAGGCGTGCACATTCGCGGCAACGGCCCGGGCATATCGCACCGACGGTCCGTGGAGGCAGACCGTGGCGCCGGGGCAGGTGGGCGAACTGAGCTGGACGCTTGGCGATAGCGGCAACTGGTACGACTTCGAGATCAGCTGCGATCGGGCGCCGTCGCTGCGCCGCCGTATCGCGGGCCGCATCGAGACCGGCAAGGACTCGGTCAGCGATCCGGCGATGGGCCAGGTGTCGTAAGCAGGCGTCCCGATGCATCGCGGGTGATGCAGGTGCCGGCCGGCATGGCGTGTACACTTGCCGGCTGGCACCGGGCCCCACGTGCCGGGCCGGTGCCGCTCCTGAAAACCGGACCCACGACACACGTCACACGACACAGAATCTCATGAAGAAAATCTCCCTGCTCCTCGCAGCCGTTGCGCTGACCGCTTCGGGTCTGGCCGCCGCTGCCGAAACGCTGCCTTCGGGCGTGGTCGTCGATACCGTGACCAAGGGCACGGGCCCGTCGCCCAAGGCGTCGGACACCGTCAAGGTGCACTATCGCGGCACGCTGACCGACGGCACGGAATTCGACAGCTCGTACAAGCGCGGCCAGCCGATCTCGTTCCCGCTGAACCGCGTGATCCCGTGCTGGACCGAAGGCGTGCAGAAGATGCAGGTGGGCGGCAAGGTCAAGCTGACCTGCCCGGCCTCGACGGCCTACGGCGCACGCGGCGTGCCGGGCACGATCCCGCCCAACGCCACGCTGAACTTTGAAGTGGAGCTGCTGGGCATCGGCGGCTGATTGGTTTCGCCCTTCTCCCGACTGGCGGGAGAAGGGAGTCTTACCCTCCATAACTAGAAGAGGATCCGCATGGATTCCGTGTTTATCGTTGTCGCGCTTGGCGCCGTCGTCGCCGGGTTTGTCCAGGGGCTTTCCGGATTTGCCTTCGGCATGGTGGCGATGTCGTTCTGGGCCTGGGGCGTGGAACCGCGCATGGCCGCGGCGATGTCCGTATTTGGCGCACTGACCGGCCAGTTGCTGGCGGCGTTCACGGTGCGGCGCAAGTTTCATCTTTCCACGGTGCTGCCGTTCCTGCTGGGCGGCATCGTCGGCATTCCCATCGGCGTGAGCCTGCTGCCGCGACTCGACGTCAACCTGTTCAAGCTGTGCCTTGGCATGATCCTGGTGATCTGGTGCCCGATCATGCTGTTCTCGGCCCGCATTCCGCCGATCCGCCATGGCGGCCGCGTGGCCGACGGCCTTGTCGGGGTCATTGGCGGCATCATGGGCGGCATCGGCGGATTCACGGGCATCGCGCCCACGCTATGGTGCACCCTGCGCGGTTTCGACAAGGACAGGCAGCGCGTGGTGATCCAGAACTTCAACCTCGGCGCGCTGATCGTGACGATGTCGATCTACGTGGGCACGGGAATCATCACGCGCGACATGTTGCCGATGTTCGCCATCGTGGCGCCGGCCATGCTGATTCCGACGCTGATCGGCACGCGCGTCTACATTGGCATCAGCGACCTCGCCTTCCGGCGCATCGTCCTGACCCTGCTGACCTGCTCGGGCGTGGCGATGCTCGTGGCGTCCGTGCCCAAGGTGCTTGGCTGAGCACTTCACGGTGTGATGCGTTGTCGTCGTGGCGCGGGCGTGGCGACAGGGCGGGCCGCCATGGTCGTTATCAGGGTTTATACTGACGTCCACCCCGTCGACCATAGCCGGTCATTCCAGCATTCCCCGCATCATGAACAAGCGTTTCTACCTTTTCTGCGCCGCCACGTGGGCTGCCGCCGCCATCCTGATCATCGGTGACGGCGCCATGTCGACCGACGTCCTGAGCGGCGTGGTGGCGCTTGCCGGCTTCGACCTGTTGCGTCCCTGACCCCGTCCGGCCCCACCTTTGGTGCAGAACGGCCGCCCTTTGCCGATTCGCACGGTGACGTGCGCGCCATACCCCGCCGGTGATGGCGTTTTCGTTGGCTGACGTCTACGCTTGACTATGGTCCGTGCGGAATCTGCCGCACGATATTTCTTTCTCAACAGTCTTGCGCAGGGAGATCCCGATGAAGGCGTTCACGATGGCATTGGCGGTGGCAATTTGCATTCCCGGTATGGCAATGGCGGCGGGCCCGGCCAACCCCGCCGATCGCTACGACTACAACATGCGCACCACCAACAAGGACGGCTACGTGCCCGATCCGGCGCGCGTCACCAACAAGGAAGGCTACGTGCCGGACACGGCCCGTTCGGGCGACAAGTTCGACCCATACACGCAGGGCGCGAACCAGAACACGGCGTCGGCCCTGACCGACAGCAAGACCACCAAGAAGTCGTCGGGCAAATCGACGTCGCACAAGAAGTCGCCGACGGCGCAGCAGTGACATGGTTGCCCACGGCAGCAAGGACAAAGGCCCCGCATCGCGGGGCCTTTGTCTGGGGTGCGCGGTGCGGCTCAACGCTGCGCCGACTGCTCTCCCCTGGCATACACCCGTTCGCCGGCCACCCAGGTTTCCAGCACCTGGATCTTCCAGATGTCGCCGGCTGGCACCTTGAACAGGTCGCGGTCCACCACGATGAAGTCGGCCCACTTGCCGGCTTCGAGCGAGCCGAGCGTCTTTTCCTGGTGCTCGGCGTAGGCGGCGTCCAGCGTGAAGGCGCGGAATGCCTGCGGCAGCGTCATCGCTTCCTCCGGATGCCAGCCCTTGATCGGGCGGCCTTCGTGGTCGGTACGCGTCACGGCGGCGTGCAGGCCGTAGAACGGGTTGGCCGATTCCACCGGGAAGTCGGAGCCGCCAGCGATGACCGTGCCCTGCTTCAGGAAGGTCTGCCAGGCATAGGCACCCTTGATGCGGTCGTGGCCGATGCGGTCTTCGGCCATGTTCATGTCGCTGGTGGCGTGCGTGGGCTGCATCGACGCGATCAGGTCCAGCTTCTTGAAGCGCGGGATGTCCGGCATCGACACCACCTGCGCGTGCTCGATGCGGTTGCGCAGTTCCCGGCCGCCCACTTCCTTGTAGGCCACTTCCATGGCATCCAATACCTGGCGATTGGTCTTGTCGCCGATGGCGTGCACGTTGACCTGGTAGCCGGCCTTGATGGCGGTTTTCACGGCGGCCTGCATTGCGGCGTCGCTCATGAACAGCAGGCCGCTGTGCGCGTGGTCATCGGTGTACGGCTCCATCAGCGCGGCGCCGCGGCTGCCCAGGGCGCCGTCGCCGTAAAGCTTGACGGCGCGCAGGTAGTAGCGGTCGTTGCCGTAGCCGATCACGGGGCCCTTCGCGGACAGCGCCTTGAAGTCGTCGCCCGTGTCGCGAATCATCGCGTAGATGCGCGTGGTCAGCTTGCCCTGGTCGGCGAACTCGCGATAGATGCGGTCGTCGGTCACGGTCACGCCCGCGTCGCCGACGGCGGTCAGGCCCAGCGCGTTCATGTGGGCGATGGCGGCGGCCAGCGCGGCGCGGCGGTCGTCGTCGGTGTACGGCGGGATGATGTCGTTGACCAGCGCCATGGCCTTGTCGACCAGCACGCCGGTCGGGTTGCCGTTGGCATCGCGCTCGATGCGGCCGCCGGCCGGATCCTTGGTGTCGCGCGTGATGCCGGCTGCCTGCAGCGCCTTGGTGTTCAGCCAGGCGGCATGGCCGTCCACGCGCACCAGGCGCGCCGGGCGGTCGGAAACGGCGGCGTCGAGTTCGGCGGCGGTGGGGAAGCGGCCCAGCTTCCAGTTCACCTGGTTCCAGCCATAGCCAAGCAGCCACTTGCGCTGCGGGTCCTTCTGGCCGTAGGCACGGATGATGCCTTGCGCCTCATTCAGGTCCTTCGTGCCCGACAGCGAGATCTCGGTGGTCTTGAAGCCCAGGCGGAACACGTGGCCGTGGGCGTCGATCAGGCCCGGCAGCAGCGTCTTGCCCTGGCCGTCGATACGCTTTGCATCGGGATACTTTGCGCGCAGCGCGGCGGCGTCGCCGGTGGCCAGCACCTTGCCCTGGTCGAACACCAGACCGCTGAACTGCGTGACCTTGTCGTTCTGCAGCGTGTAGCCCTGGACGGATTCGACCAGCGTGGGTGCGGCGTGTGCGTGCAGGGCCGCCATGGCGGCCAGTGCCAGCAGGCTCGTGCGAATGGACTTTTTCAAGATGACTCCTGGTTGTTGTGCCGGGTTTTCTTATGGTGGTGTCAATGACGCCCGGGTGGCGCCTCAGGTGTTGCCCTTATTCACCGGATGCCGGGGCCAGGCCGCGCGCGGAGGCGTCAGTGCCGGGCTCGGGCAGCGGCGGGAATTCCATGTCGGCATAGCGCACGAAGCGCGACTTGCGCGCGATGCGATAGCCAAGCCAGATCAGCAGGAAGATCGGAATGCCGACGTAGGTGGCGGTCACGGCCACCCAGTCGATCTTGCCGTCGGTGAAGGCCTGGTAGTTCTGGCCCAGCGTCACGATCATGCACAGCGCGAACGCGAAGATCGGGCCGTACGGGAAAAACGGCGAGCGGTAGGGCAGTCGGTTCAGGTCCAGCCCCTTGGCGACGAAACCCCTGCGGAAGCGGTAGTGGCTGACGGCGATGCCCAGCCAGGCGATGAAGCCGGTCATGCCCGACAGGTTCAGCAGCCACAGGTAGACCGACTTGCTCTCGAACATCGACGTCAGAAAGCACAGCGCACCGACAGCCGTGGTAGCCAGCAGCGCCATCAGCGGCACCCCGTTACGCGTCAGGCGAGCGAACACGCGCGGCGCGCGGCCTTCGGTGGCCAGGTTGTAGAGCATCCGGGTGGACGCATACATGCCCGAGTTGCCGGCCGACAGCACGGCCGTCAGGATCACCGCGTTCATCACGCCGGCTGCGAAGGCCAGCCCGGCATGGCGGAACACCAGCGTGAACGGGCTGACGCCCACGGTCTCCACGTCGGTCTTGAGCAGGCTTGGGTCGGTGTACGGAATCAGCACGCCGATGATGAAGATGGCCAGCACGTAGAACAGCAGGATGCGCCAGAACACCTGCCGCACGGCGCGCGGGATGTTCCTGGCGGGATCAGCCGATTCGCCCGCGGCCACGCCGATCAGCTCGGTGCCCTGGAACGAGAAGCCGGCAATCATCGCCACGCCGATCAGCGCGGGCAGCCCGCCCACGAACGGGGCGTCGCCGGCGGTCAGGTTGGCAAAGCCGTTCACATGCGCGAAATCGCCGCGCATGATGCCGAAGATCATCAGCGTGCCGATCACGATGAAGGCGATCACGGTCACCACCTTGATCAGCGCGCACCAGTATTCGGCCTCGCCGAAGCCGCGCACCGAGATTGCGTTGAGCGCGAACATCAGGCCCAGGAACAGCGCGCTCCACAGCACGCCCGGCGTGTCGGGGAACCAGTACTGCATGACGAGCTGCGCGGCAGCCAGTTCCACGGCAATGGTCACGGCCCAGTTGTACCAGTAGTTCCAGCCCAGCGCGAAGCCGAAGCCTTCGTCCACGTACCTCGCGCCGTAGGTGGCGAACGACCCCGACACCGGCATGTAGGCGGCAAGCTCGCCCAGGCTGGTCATCAGGAAGTAGACCATCGCGCCGATCAGGATATAGGCCGCCAGCGCCCCGCCGGGGCCTGCCTGCGCGATCGTGGCGCCCGATGCCACGAACAGGCCGGTGCCGATCGACCCGCCGATGGCGATCATGGTGAGATGGCGTGCGCGCAGGGTGCGGCGCAGCCCGGGCGCGTGCGCGCCTTCTTTTGTATTGGATTGAATGGACATATAAGACATGCGTCCGGGCCCTTGTGAGGCCGCGGGCGGAGTTCGCCGGCCAGCAGTCTCCTCGCCACGGGCCGGCATGGTGGGCGGCATCATAAGAGAAAACAGGGGCCGGGAAAAGGCGGGAAATGCCGGACCAGGGCTTCAGCGCAAGCTTTGGTCGATGCGGGCGACGAGGCCATTCATCCAGTTGCGCAACGCCGCGTCGGACATGACCAGCGCCGTACTGCGCCACAGCACGCGATACACATTGTTGCGATTGACCTTGCTCACGTGGGCCGGATCGAGCCACGCATCGTTTTCCACTAGCAGCACCAGCGTTTCCAGGCCGATCAGGATTGGCCACAGGCAGGCCAGCCGCAGCCGGATGGCCGTGCGCGGCAGGGCGAAGGTATAGGCCATCGCCTCGCGGAAGTGGTCGAGCGCAATGCGCACCAGTTCGTGCAGCATGGGCCGGGCGCGCCGCGAATTCGTCGGATCGAGCAGCATCGGCACGGTCAGGCCATGGCGGTCGAGCACTTCGGCGGGCAGGTAGCAGCGGCCGATGCGCAGGTCCTTGCCGACGTCGCGCAGCACGTTCACCATCTGCAGTGCCTTGCCGAAGCGCACTCCGCGAGTCAGCATCGTGTCGAACGGATCCTTCATGGTGCCGGGCAGATGCGCTTCGGTCATGGTGGTCCAGAACTCGCCAACGCAGCCGGCTACCAGGTATGTATAGCGATCCAGGTCGGCCAGCGCCGGCAGGGCCGCGACCTTGCCAGAGCGTTCGTCGGGGAAGGTCTGCAGATCGAACTCCATGCCTTCGGTCAGCGTGGTGACGATGCCCTGCACGGCGGCGCGGTCCGGCGGTGAAAGCTGCGCCAGCACGGCCAGCGCGGGGGCAATCGATTCCAGCAGCACCTTCTCGTCGGATACCGTCTGCTGCCCGGCCACTTCCACGGCCAGCCGCCGCGCCAGCGCGCCGCCATCGTCGGCGCCGTGGATACGCTGTCGCAGCGCCAGCAGCAGGTCGAGCCGCTGCGCGGGGGGGATCAGCGAGGTATCGGCGATGGTGTCTGCGGCGCGCGCCAGCAGATAGGCCAGCCCGACGGGGTCGCGCATGCCCGCGGGCAGCACGCGCAGCGTCAGGTAGAAAGAACGGGAAACACCTTTCAGCAACGGGCCGAGCAGAAAGGCCCGGTTGGGGTTTGGCATGGCGGTTGGCAGACGATGGGACGGCGCATTGTACCCATTGCGCCTGCCGTTGCCTCCGCCAGGCTCCTGCGACGCGCCTGCCGGTCAGTCGTACTGAAGCTTCGGATACCAGTTGCCGCCGCGCCCTTCAGGCGTGGTGTCCAGCAGCGTCCAGAGCGGATCGGGGTCGGGCGCGCCGCGCGGGTCCTGGCCGGGGTCGGCCATCTCGCCGCTCATTTCGACGCTATAGAAATGGCGGATCTTGCCGTCGCGTTTCGTGAAGACCGTATAGGCGGGCATGTCGGCGTCGTCCGCGCTCACGTAGTCGCGCGTGAAGGCGCCATCGGTGTCGGCGTAGACCTTGAGCTGCGTCCAGCCGCGCGCGGCCTTGGCTGCCTTGAGCCGCTCGATCGGCGAGCGCGCCACCATGGCCAGCGCCACGCGTTGTTCAATGTCAGGCACCTTGCCTTCCCACGATGCCATCAGCGACGTGCACATCGGGCAGGGCTTTTCCCGCTGCGGGCCGAACATGTAGCTGTAGACCACCAGCGTGTCCTTGTCGCCGAATAAGTCGGCCAGCGTGACCGGGCCGTTTTCGCCCATAAATTGATAGGTTTGCTTCACTTCGCCGCCCGGGGGCAGTTGGCGCCGCATTTCCGCCACGCGTTCGATGTGCCGACGCAGCTCTATTTCCTCGGCCAGCAGCGCATTGCGGGCCTGGCGGTACGCGGCGTCTTCGTTGGGGAAATGCGCGCGATTGCGTTCGGCCAGTGCCCTGGCCGGTGTCAATGTGGACGATTGCGTCATCGTCTTGCCTCCTGAAGTTCGAATCCGTGGCGTGCGCGCCACGTTGGGGAAGACCCGCGCCTGCCCGGAAAGCCCCGACTGGCGCGGCCATTCGACCAGCATAGGAAAAGAAATGTCCACATACGCACCCCGCCCCATACGCGGTCATTCCCATGTCATGGCGGGTTATGCATAATCTGTAGCATCTGGGCTTCAAGATTTGATCTGATGCGCGTGACGATTCGAACCACGACGATTCCTGGATCCCACAGCCAGGGCCCACTGCATCGGGCGGCGGTCTACCTCAATACCGAGGAAGATGCTTCGCCGCTGATGGTCAGTGCATGGAGTCAGCGTGAACCCGATGCTTTTCTTGCCGCTCAACGCTGGGCGCGCAATCATCACTACATGGTTTCGAATCCCCGCAACGGCACGTACTACGGCGGTCGCACCGCGCGCTGAAGTCCAGCGTCGGCGCACCGCCTTGAAACATTGGCTGCTGTGTGGTGCGGCACTGGTTGTGGCGGGGCCCCCGTGTGCCGACGACGGTCTGCTGGAACGCATCGTCGGCGGTTTCTCGCACGAGCCGCTCCGGAAGAACGCGGCATCTTCGTGACCCGCGTGAGGCGCGCCGCAGCGGCTGCGGGGGCTGTCGTGATCGATCCGGCAGCCGGGCAATTACTCCGAGGATTTCACCAGGCGGAACCTTGCCGTGCGGCTGCGCGGTGATCGACCGCTTTTATGCGTTTTCCGTGCCGGCGCGCGGGTGGGGCGGTTCCGGCCGCGTAGAATGGTCGCGAAAAACAGGCCGCGAGCCACATCCACGACGCGCATCAATGAATACCCCGGCAACAGAACCGGCAGCAGACCGGCGTCCCCAGACTTCCTCCGATATTGACAACAGCACCGCCGCACGCGGCATTGCGTTGCTCACCTTCGCGTTCATCCTGAGCCAGTTCTATCGCAGTTGCCTGGCGGTCATCGCGCCGGAGCTGCAGCATGATTTCGGCCTGTCGCCGGCGGGCTTCGGTGCACTGTCGTCGTGCTTCTTCCTGTCGTTTGCGGTGGCGCAGATTCCGGTTGGCATTGCCTTCGACCGCTATGGCGTCGGGCGTCCCACCGCGTGGCTGCTTGGCGTTGGCGCGGCATCCGCCGTGGGTTTCGTGCTGGCGCCCAGCGGAACGCTGGCCATGCTGGCGCAGGCGGGCCTGGGGCTGGCCTGTGCGCCGGTGTTCATGGGGCTGCTGCACTATGCGTCGGAGCAGCTTTCCGAACGGGAATACATGCGTGTGGTCAGTCGCTCGAACGCCATGGGCATGATCGGCGCGCTGTGCGCCACGGCCCCGCTGGGCTGGTTCTCGCAGCATTTCGGCTGGCGCCCCGCGCTGGCGATTTCGGCGCTGGGCATGGTGGGCGCCTGCTATGGCGTATGGCGCTACGTGCGTGACAGCGGCCATGCGCAGGCGCGCCAGGCACCGATGGGTGCGATGCTGGCCGAAAGCGTGAAGCTTCTCGGCATGTGGCCGCTATGGACGCTGATTCCGGTGTGCGTGGCCATGGCGGCCGGCACGGGTTTCCGCAACGCCTGGAGCGGGCCGTACCTGGCCGATGTATTTGGCCTGCAGGCTGGCACGCGCGGCGTGGCGCTGACGCTGTTGAGTCTGGCGGGTTTTGCCACGGCGTTCCTGCTGCCGGTGCTGGTGCGGCGTAGCACGCTCAAGCGGACCATCGGCGGCTGGGCCTGCCTGTCGATGGTGGGTGGCATCGTGCTGACGATCTGGCCCGATACCGGCGTGGCGTCTGGCGTAGGACTGATGGCGCTGCTCTCAACCATTGGCATGCTGCATCCGCTGGTGATGGCGCAGGGCCGCGCGCTGATTCCGCCGGCCAAGCGCGGTCGTGGGCTGGGCCTGCTCAACACGTTCGTGTTCCTGGGTTCGGCGCTGACATCGTGGGGTTTTGGGTTGATCGCCAATGTAGGCCATCTGCGCGACTGGCCTGTGGCCAGCACGTACTCGGCGATTTTCTTTTCGGCCGTGGCCGTCGTGGCGCTGTCGCTGGTGCCGTACTGGTTCAGCCCGACGTCGCCCGTTCCGCACCAGAAATAGGCGCCAACATTACAGTTGGCTTTCAACGCGAATTTGCGTCCGCAATTCGCGTTTTCCCTGATTTTTCACTCAAGTTTGCCTTCGCCAGACCGTTAGGTCTTCCAATGTCTGTCCGTGCGTACATTCAGGTGTACGGCTGACGCAGGAGGAGCGGCCGGGGGGCAACACGCGACTCGGCCTGCCACTAACCAATGGATCAGGTACAAGCAATGAAAAATCTTGGTATTGGTGTACGCCTAGGCATCGGCTTTGGCGTGGTGTTGGTGTTGTCTACGCTCATGACCGTGCTCGGCGTCGTGCGCCTGCAGGAGGTGGCGGGCCGTACGCACGCGATGATGCAGGAGCCGTTGGCCAAGGAGCGTCTGGTCAGCGATTGGTATCGACTGATGTATGCGAGCGTGCGCCGTACCACGGCCGTGGCACGCAGTAGCGATCCGTCGCTGGGTGCGTTCTTCGCGGCCGAGACCGCCTATTCGGTCAAGGCGATTGCCGAGCTGCGCGACAAGATCGAGCCGCGCCTGTCCACGGACGAGGAAAAGGCATCGTTCAAGAAGATCCAGGTGGTGCGCAACCCGTACAACGATTCGCGCGACAAGATCACCAAGCTCAAGGCCGAAGGCCTGACCGATGACGCCAACAAGGTGCTGGAGTCGGAATTCGTGCCGGCCGGCGATGCTTATCTGGCCGAGATCCAGAAGCTGCTCGATATCCAGCGTGCGTCGATCGATGCCACGGCGGAGCAGATCAACGGCATTTACGAAAGCGCCCGCAATGGCCTGATCACGCTGGGTGTGATCGCGCTGGCCATCGGCGTGGCCTTTGCCTGGTGGCTGACCATCGGCATTACGCGTCCGCTGCATCGCGCCGTGGGCTTCGCCCGCACCGTGGCGTCGGGCGACCTGACCAGCCGCATCGAGGTGGACAGCACCGACGAGACCGGCCAGTTGCTGGACGCGCTGCGCGAGATGAACGACAACATCCTTGGCATCGTCAAGGAAGTGCGCGTCGGCACCGATGCCATCGCCACGGGCACCAGCCAGATTGCCGCGGGCAACACCGATCTGTCCCAGCGTACCGAGGAACAGGCTTCGTCGCTGCAGGAAACGGCGTCGAGCATGGAAGAGCTGACCAGCATCGTCCGTCAGAACGCCGACAGCGCCAAGCAGGCCAGCGCGCTGGCGGTGAATGCGTCCGAGGTGGCCACGCAGGGTGGCGATGTGGTGGGCCAGGTCGTGCACACGATGGACGAGATCAATTCGTCGTCGCGCAAGGTCGTGGACATCATTTCGGTGATCGAAGGCATTGCGTTCCAGACCAACATCCTGGCGCTGAACGCTGCGGTGGAAGCCGCCCGTGCCGGCGAGCAGGGCCGCGGCTTTGCCGTAGTGGCCGGCGAGGTGCGCAGCCTGGCGCAGCGCAGCGCCACGGCCGCCAAGGAAATCAAGTCGCTGATTGGCGATTCGGCAGACCGCGTCGAGCGCGGATCGCAGCTGGTTGCGCAGGCTGGTCAGACCATGGAAGAGATCGTCAGCGCCGTGAAGCGCGTGACCGACATCATGGGCGAAATCAGCGCGGCGTCGGCCGAGCAGAGCGCGGGCATCGAGCAGGTGAACCAGGCCGTCACGCAGATGGACACCGTGACCCAGCAGAACGCCGCGCTGGTGGAACAGGCTGCGGCAGCCGCCGGCTCGCTCGAAGAGCAGGCCCAGCGGCTCAAGGAAGCCGTGGCGACCTTCCGCCTGGCTGCCTGAAGCTGAAGGCCCGAAGCGTGGCCTGACGCCCGCTTCAGGCCTGCCAGCCGTTACTTCGTCCTGGGCGGCACGATCGTGCCGCCCGACTGCGCCGCCTCGCGGGCGTGCTCCATCTGGGGCATCATGTTGCTGTTCAGGTGGAACATGACCCACAGCGAGCCTGACAGCGTGATCACCACCAGCGTCAGCGTGAACATCAGCGACAGCATGTTCCAGCCGCCCTCCGACTTCGCGTTCATGTGCAGGAAGTAGATCATGTGGACGACGATCTGCACCGCGCCGATCAGCAGGATCACGACGGCCGTGGTCGACGACTTGTCGAACACCTTGCCCATCACCAGCCAGAATGGCACCGCCGTCAGGAACACCGACAGCACGAACCCCGTCAGGTAGCCGCCCAGCGTGGCGTGAGGCCCGATGTCTTCTTCGTGATGGCCGTGGTCGTGGCCATGGCCATGGCCGTTCATCGCGTGGTCTTGCGCGCTCATGGCAGCGTTCCCATCAGGTAGACAAAGGTAAAGACGCCGATCCAGACGACGTCCAGAAAGTGCCAGAACATCGACAAGCACATCAGGCGCCGCTTGTTGGCCGTGATCAGGCCATGGCGGCCCACCTGCAGCATCAGCACGATCAGCCACACCATGCCGAACGTCACGTGCAGCCCGTGCGTGCCGACCAGCGAGAAGAACGACGTCAGGAACGCGCTGCGCGTGGGGCCGGCGCCCTCGTGGATCAGGTGCGCGAACTCGTACAGTTCGACGAACAGGAACGCCGCGCCGAAAACGCCGGTGATCGCCAGCCAGATCTGCGTGCCGGCCACCCGGTTCTGCTGCATCTGCAGCATCGCAAAACCGTACGTGATCGACGACAGCAGCAGGAACGACGTGTTCAGCGCCACCAGCGGCAGCTCGAACAGCTCGGCGCCGGTGGGCCCGCCCGCGTACTCGCGGCCCAGCACGCCGTAGGCGGCGAACAGGCAGGCGAAGATCAGGCAGTCGCTCATCAGATAGAGCCAGAACCCCAGCAGCGTGCCGTTTTGCGGGTGGTGTTCCTCGGTCAGATAGAACTGGTAGCCGCCCGGCGGTACGTCGTCCGCCGCCGAGGTGCTGTGCGCGTGGAGGGGAAGGGTCGTATCAGCCATGGCCAGCCATCAGTTGGGTGCGCGCCGCTTCGGTCCGGACCACGTCCTCGGTCGGGATGTAGTAGTCGCGCTTGTAGTTGAAGGTATGGATGATTGCCGCGATGATCGTGGCCGCGAACGACACGGCCGCCAGCCACCAGATGTGCCAGATCAGCGCAAAGCCCATCAGCGTGCACAGGCCCGCCAGCACGATGCCGGCCGCGGTGTTCTTCGGCATGTGGATCGGGATGAAGCCCTCCATCGGCCGCTTGTAGCCGTACTGCTTCATCTGCCACCAGGCGTCGGTGTCATGCACCACCGGCGTGAACGCGAAGTTGTACTGCGGCGGCGGCGACGATGTGGACCATTCCAGCGTGCGGCCGTCCCAGGGGTCGCCGGTGGTGTCGCGCAGTTCCTCGCGGCGCATGAAGCTGACCACCAGCTGAATGATGAAGCAGGCAATGCCGCAGGCGATCAGGAACGCGCCGAACGCGGCAATCAGGAACCAGATCTGCAGCGACGGATCCTCGAAATGGTTCACCCGGCGCGTCACGCCGAGCAGGCCCAGCCAGTACAGCGGCATGAACGCGAAGTAGAAGCCGGTGAGCCAGAACCAGAACGATGCCTTGCCCCACGACGCCACCAGCCGGTAGCCGAACGCCTTCGGGAACCAGTAGTAGATGCCGGCCATCAGCCCGAACAGCACGCCGCCGATGATCACGTTGTGGAAGTGGGCGATCAGGAACAGGCTGTTGTGCAGCACGAAGTCGGCCGGCGGCACCGCCAGCAGCACGCCCGTCATGCCGCCGATCACGAATGTCACCATGAAGCCCACCGTCCAAAGCATCGGCGCCTCGAACTTGATCTTGCCGTGGTACATCGTGAACAGCCAGTTGAAGATCTTCGCCCCGGTCGGGATCGAGATGATCATCGTCGTGATCCCGAAGAACGAGTTCACGCTGGCGCCCGAGCCCATCGTGAAGAAGTGGTGCAGCCACACCAGGTACGACAGCACGGTAATCACCACGGTGGCGTACACCATCGACGCGTAGCCGAACAGGCGCTTGCGGGCGAACGTGGCTGTGACCTCCGAATAGATGCCGAACACCGGCAGCACCAGGATGTAGACCTCGGGGTGGCCCCAGATCCAGATCAGGTTCACGTACAGCATGGCGCTGCCGCCCTGGTCCGCGGTGAAGAAGTTGGTGCCGACGTAGCGGTCCATCGACAGCAGCGCCAGGGCGGCGGTCAGCACCGGGAACGCGGCGATGATCAGCACGTTGGTGCACAGCGACGTCCAGGTGAAGATCGGCATGCGCATCAGCGTCATGCCCGGCGCGCGCATCTTGACGATGGTGACGAGCAGGTTGATCCCCGATAACAATGTCCCGACCCCCGCCACCTGCAACGCCCATATGTAGTAGTCGACGCCCACGTCCGGACTGTGCAGGATGCCGGACAGCGGCGGATATGCGAGCCAGCCCGTGCGCGCGAACTCGCCGACGAACAGCGACATCATCACGAGGATGGCGCCGCCGGTGGTCATCCAGAAGCTGAAGTTGTTCAGGAACGGAAAGGCCACGTCGCGCGCGCCGATCTGCAGCGGCACCACGAAGTTCATCAGCCCCGTGACCAGCGGCATGGCCACGAAGAAGATCATGATCACGCCGTGTGCCGTGAAGATCTGGTCATAGTGGTGCGGTGGCAGGTAGCCGAGGTTGTCGCCGAACGCCACGGCCTGCTGCAATCGCATCATCACCGCATCGGCAAAGCCGCGCAGCAGCATCACGATGCCCAGCACGATGTACATGATGCCGATTTTCTTGTGGTCGATGCTGGTGAACCATTCGTGCCAGAGGTAGCCCCACACGCGGTAGTAGGTCAGCAGTGCCACCAGGGCGATGCCGCCCAGGACGACGACGGCAAAGGTGCCGATGAGGATGGGCTCGTGCAGCGGGATGGATTCCCACGACAGGCGGCCAAAGATCATGTTGGCGAGTTCTGAACGCTCGGGCATGGTTGTCACCTGGGCCTGTATTGACCAATGCTGGCCAATGATGATTGGCGAAATCTGATTCGTGAAGGGGTGGAACCGGGTTGCGCCTCAGCGCAACACCTGCCTGCCGTCATTGAGCGCGGCATCTGGCGCGAACACCGGCGCCACGTCCGGTGTGTTGCTCGCGGTGCAGATTTCCGCGGTCGGATCGAACCTGGCACGGGTGCGGTTCTGGTTCTGTGCCATGGTGTCCGCCATGCATGTCCCACCCTCCACGCAGCGGTTCAGGATCAGCTTGTAGAGGTTGGGCTCGACGCTGGCATAGCGTTGCACCGGGTCGCTCTCGCTGGGCTTGGCCAGCTTCAGGTAGGTATCCTTCGACAGCGGTGTGCCCGACGATTTCGCCTGCTGCACCCAGCGGTCGAAATCCTCGTTTGACATGCCGTGGAACTTGAAACGCATGTGCGAGAAGCCCGCGCCGCTGTAGTTGGCCGACATGCCTTCGTAGACGCCGGGCTTGTTGATCACGGCATGCAGCTGGGTCTGCATGCCCGGCATCGCGTAGACCATGCCGGCCAGCGATGGCACGAAGAACGTGTTCATGACCGACGTGGCGGTAATCCGGAACGCAATGGGCCGGTCAACCGGCGCGGCCAGTTCGTTGACCGTGGCAATGCCTTGCTCGGGATACAGGAACAGCCATTTCCAGTCCATCGCCACCACTTCCACGGTGAGCGGCTTCACGTCGGCCGCCACCGGGCGGTGTTCGTCGATGCGGGTCAGGGGGCGGTAGGGATCGAGCTGGTGGGTGCTGACCCAGGTGACTGCGCCCAGCGCGATGATGATCAGCAGCGGCGCGGCCCAGATGGCCAGTTCCAGCACGGTGGAATGGTCCCACTCGGGATTGTAGGGCGCGTCCTTGGCGCTTTCGCGATAGCGCCACGCGAACAGCAATGTCAGGCATATCACCGGCACGATGATCAACAGCATCAGGCAGGTGGCGATGATGATCAGGTCGCGCTGCCGCACCGCCATGTCGCCGGAAGGCGACAACAGCACGGCGTTGCTACATCCCGCAAGGCCCAGCAGCATGGCGATTGCGGCACTTCGCAAAAGCATCTTTCCCGTCACACGAAACGTCGGCACTGCAGCTTCGAAGCGTGGCATGGTGTTGGAAGTGGCGTTTGATTAACGTCGACGGCTGACAGACGCCGTAATCTTTCGATTTCCAATGGCAGTTTAGGCGCTATTCTTGTTACTGCGGGACTTTAAGTGCAGTACGACATTCCTTCCGCACTCGATGGAGACTCCACGATGGCCAGTCTGTCCCACCAGCACCGCGCGTCGCCGACTGCACCTCCGGCGCCCGGCCACCATGACGTGGCACCTGCCGAAATCGCCACAGGCGTGGTGATTGGCCGGGCTTCCGAGTACTTCGACTTCTTCACCTACGGCATCGCGTCGGTCCTGGTTTTTCCCACGGTCTACTTTCCGTTCGCCAGCGAACTGGCCGGGCTGCTCTACAGCTTCGCCATTTTCTCGTTCGCGTTTATCGGACGCCCGTTTGGAACGGCGCTGTTCATGCGCGTGCAGCGGCGCTGGGGGCGTGGCGTCAAGCTGACGGCGTCGCTGTTCCTGCTGGGCACCGCCACGGTGGGCATCGCCTTCCTGCCTGCGTACGCATCGATTGGCAGTACGGCCATTTATCTGCTGGCGCTGTTCCGCTTCCTGCAGGGCATTGCGTTCGGCGGTTCGTGGGACGGGCTGCCCTCGCTGCTGGCGCTCAACGCCCCCGAGAACAAGCGGGGCTGGTATGCGATGGTGGGCCAACTCGGCGCGCCGACCGGGTTCCTGGTGGCGGGCGCGCTGTTCCTGTTCCTGTACGTCAGCCTGACCCCGCCGGAGTTCATCGACTGGGGCTGGCGCTATCCGTTCTACGTGGCCTTCGCCATCAACGTGGTGGCGCTGTTCGCGCGGCTGCGGCTGGTGGTCACGCACGAGTACACGCGGCTGCTGGAGGAAGACGAACTGGAGCCCATCAGCACGCTGCAGATGGTGAACGCGCAGGGCTTCAACATCTTCCTCGGCGCGTTTGCGTCGCTGGCCAGCTATGCACTGTTCCACCTGGTCACGGTGTTTCCGCTGTCCTGGGTCAGCCTGCACAAGACGCAGGCGATCAGCGACGTGCTGGCGATCCAGATCGTTGGCGCCGGCATTGCCTTCATCGGCACGCTGATCTCGGGCTGGCTGGCCGACCGCATCGGCCGGCGCACCACGCTGGCGACGATGGCGGTGCTGATCGGCATTTTCAGTCTGGCGGCGCCATGGCTGCTGGATGGCGGCGCATCGGGCCAGGACACCTTCATTCTGGTCGGATTCGGCCTGCTCGGCCTGTCGTATGGGCAGGCAGCCGGTGTGGTCACGTCGAACTTCGACACCAAGTTCCGCTATACCGGGGCTGCGCTGACCACAGACTTCGGCTGGCTGTTCGGCGCCGCCTTTGCACCATTGGTGGCGCTGGGGCTGTCGTCGCTGTTTGGCCTGGTGGCCGTGACGCTGTACCTGCTGTCAGGGGTGGTGGCTACGCTGATCGCGCTGCGCATCAATCGCGCGCTGGGGACGCCCGACGACGCTTGAATTCGCTTAACGCAAAATCGACGAAGGCGCGTGCCGCGGCTGTGCGGTACGCGCCTTTTCTTTGCAGCAGCGCCGCGTGTCGTGGCGGCAGCGGACGTTCCAGCTTCAGGATGCGCAGGTCCGCCTGGCCTGCGGCAATGGCGGCCGGCAGCACCGTGGCGTGGCGGCCGCTGCGTACCGCATCCAGCACGGCGCTCACCGAGTTGGCTTCGAACGTGATGCGCGGCTCGATACCCAGGCCGCCAAAGTAGCGCGCGATATAGCCGCGCGTGGCAAATTCCCGCGTCAGCATGGCCATTGATTCGCCCGCCAGCGCCTCCGCGTCCAGGGCGGTACGGCGCCGCGCCAGCGGATGCGACGCGCCCACCATGTAGGCGAGTGGCTCCTCGATCAGCGGCGTGGCTTCCAGATCCGGCAGGTGGATGTCGTCGAAGGCGATGCCGATGTCGATGTCGTCATCGGCCAGCAGCGGCTCCACGCGTTCCTGCGGCATTTCACGCAGGCTGAGCGTGATGTTTGGATACTTTCCATTGAACGCCACGATCAGCGGCACCACCAGGTAGGGCGTGAACGTCGGCGTCATGGCCAGGCGCAGGTTGCCGCGCGTGAGCTCGCCCACGTCGTGGATGGCGCGCTGCCCGGCTTCCAGATCCTGCAGCGCACGCCGTGCGTGCACGTAGTAGGCCTGCCCCGCGTCGGTCAGCCGTACGGCGCGGCCGCTGCGGTCGAACAGCGGCGCGCCCAGCGTGTCTTCGAGCTGGCGGATCTGTTGCGAGAGCGTGGGCTGCGAGACATGCAGCGTCTCGGCGGCGCGCGTGAAGTTGCCGGCGTCGGCAACGGCCAGGAAGTAGCGAACGTGGCGCAGCAGCATGGGGAAGTTTAACTATTGGTGTTTCCAATGGTAGGCATAATAATCCCGTCTTTGACCAATGGCACGACATTCGACATGCTAGCGGGTTGAAATGGGGGGATTATCGTGAAAGACCTGATTCAAGGCATTCTCAAATTCCAGCGCGAAGAGTTTCCGAAGCTCTCCGCGCTGTTCCAGGAACTGGCCACGCAACAGAGTCCCAGTACGCTGTTCATTGCCTGCTCCGACAGCCGCGTGGAGCCGGCGCTGCTGACCCAGAGCGAGCCCGGCAAGCTGTTCGTGATCCGCAACGCCGGCAACATCGTGCCGGCCTACGCGGTGCAGCCCGGCGGCGTATCGGCCAGCGTGGAATACGCGGTGGCGGGCCTCAAGGTGCGCGATATCGTGATCTGCGGCCATTCGAACTGCGGCGCGATGACGGCGGTGGCCATGTGCCAGTGCCTGGACCATATGCCGTCCGTGGCCGAATGGCTCGAACATGCCAGTGGCGCCCGCAAGATCAGCCTGGCACGGCCGCATGCGTCGGATCAGGAGCGTGTGGCCGATATGGTGCGCCAGAACGTGATCGAGCAACTGGCCCACCTGCGCACCCACCCATGCGTGGCCCAGGCGATGGCCGAAGGGCGCATCGCGCTGCACGGCTGGTACTACGACATTGGCACCGGCGCAATCGATGCGCTGGACGGCAAGTCTGGCCGTTTCGTGCCGCTGGCCGAGCATCCGGACGTCAACGCGACGGAGATCGCAGCGTGAAGGTGAAGCGCATCGTCGCCAATGTCGAGGCCGCCGACCCGGCCACCGCGCGCCGCTTCTACCACGACATCTTCGGGCTGGACCTGCTGATGGACCATGGCTGGATCGCCACCTACGGGTCCGATGCCACGCAGACCGTGCAGGTCAGCTTTCTGTCCGAAGGCGGCTCCGGTACGCCGGTGCCGGACCTGTCGATCGAAGTGGATGACCTCGACGCCGCGCTGGCCCGCGTGCAGGCGGCCGGTCTGCCGATTGCCTACGGCCCGGCCGACGAACCCTGGGGCGTGCGGCGCTTCTTCGTGCGCGATCCGTTCGGCAGGCTGGTCAACGTGCTGGTCCATGCCTGACGCACACGGCGGCGCCTTGGAAAGATGAAACAAACCGTACACGGTGCACCAATGCGAAGATTTGCCGTTAATGTTGTCATCAACGACGACAGAAACGGCCGACAAGCCTATGCAGTTGCCCCCGATTCCCGCCAATGAAGCCGTCCGCCTGGCCACGCTGCGGTCGCTCAACGTTCTCGACACGCCGCCGGAGGAACGCTTCGACCGCCTGACGCGGCTGGCCAAACGCCTGTTTGGCGTGCCCATCGCCGTGGTCAGCCTGGTCGATGCCAATCGCCAGTGGTTCAAGGCCTGCGAGGGGCTCGATGATTCCGAGGCGTCGCGCGACACGTCGTTCTGCGGCCACGCCATCTGTGGCGACGACATCCTGCTGATTCCCGATGCCACGCAGGACCTGCGCTTCCACGACAACCCGCTGGTCACAGGCGCGCCTCATATCCGCTTCTATGCCGGCCGGCCGCTGTCCGCGCCCAACGGCGCCAAGATCGGCACGCTTTGCCTGATCGATCGCAAGCCGCGCGGCTTTGACGCCGAAGACCGCGCCTTGCTGCACGATCTGGCGCAGATGGCCGAGCAGGAGCTGGCGGCCGTGCACTTGGCCACCATGGACGAACTGACGCTGCTGTCGAACCGGCGCGGTTTCAGTGCGCTGGGCCAGCACGCGATCGAGTTGTGCCGGCGGCTGGACCGGCCAGCCACGCTGGTGTTCTTCGACATGGACGGCTTCAAGCCGATCAACGACCGCTTTGGCCACGCCGAGGGCGACCGCGCGCTGACCGCGTTTGGCGCTGCGCTGCGGGCCGCGTTTCGTGAATCGGATGTGGTGGGGCGAATCGGCGGCGACGAGTTCGCCGTGCTGTTGACCAATACCGATGCCGCAGGCTGCCATGACGCCCTGGCGCGGCTGCAGCTTCAGGTCGATGCCTGGAATGCGCGCAACCCGCTGGGGTACGCGCTGCAGTTCAGCGCGGGGGCCATCGCCTTCGACCCTCTGCGCCATGGCAACGTCCACGACCTGCTGGCCGAAGCGGATGCGGCGATGTACGCCAACAAGGCCGCCCGCAAGGCACGGCGCCACTGAAGCGGCGCTGCGTCGGCAACTGAAGGATCAGCGCGGGCGCGGCGGCGTGCGGTCGGGCGCGGCGCGCATGACGCCGGCGGCGATCTCGCTGGTCAGCGCGTCGATGGCTTCGAGTTCGGCCTCGCCGATGGCGACGGGCATGCGGACGCTGCCCCAGTCGCCATAGATCATGGCGATGCAGCGGTTGCGGATCTTCACCGGCGCCAGCAGCACCGTGCGGGCGTCGGGCAGGGCATCGCGATACCAGCGCGGCATGCGATGCGCCATCTCCGCATCGAACGTGTCCTCGATCAGCAGCGGCCTGGCCGACAGCCCGGCAAAGTGGAACACGTCGGGCACGAAACCTTCCTCGAACGACAGCGCGGGCAGCGCCTCGCGCATGCCGTCGCCAAAGCCCAGGCGCGCATGGAAGCGGCGCGTGGTCGGGTTCAGCATCATCAGGAAGCAGCGCGATAAATCGAGCGCCCGCATGCTGGTTTCCAGCACCATCGGCGCCAGTTGCGAAACGGTCAGGCCGGCGCCTTCGCGTTGCACTTCGGCCAGGCCTGCCTGCAGGCGCTCCAGCACGTTCACCGGCTGCGGGCCGTGGGGGGCGCCGCCGTCCGCCGGCGCGGCGGCTTCCGATTCGGTGATCGACGTGCTGAGTGCCTCGGCCTGGCGCACGGCCACGCTGACGTCGCCGGGATTGAGGCCCAGCATCTTGGCATGCGAGTTGAGCAGGGTCTCCACGGATGCCTCGTCGCCCTCGCGCACCATCGTGACGGCAGCTTCGGTAGACACGTGGGCGATAGCCGACAGCCAGTCCGAATGGGTTTCGAGCACCGCGTCGGCGGACAGCGTGCGCGGCTTCATCGCATGGGCGATCAGGCCCGGCAGCCGCCATTTGCGCGCGGCCGCCTCGGCGATGTCTTCCAGCGACACTCCCAGGACTTCCAGCGCGGCCTCGTTCTCTGTCATCGGATGCGCGGCGCACATGGCCTCCACGCGTTCCCATTCGTCCGGGTAGTAGAAGACCAGCAGCAGGCGGCTCATCTGGTGCATCAGCGTGCAGACCACCGCTTCCTCGCCCTCGTTGATGCCGCGCGCCTGGGTCAGCGCCCGCGTGATCTCGCCGGCCACCAGCGCACGTTGCAGCGCCTTCAGCGCCTGCGGGCGCTTGGGAGCCACGCCGTGGAAGTAGTCGAGCAGCTGGATGCCGAGCGTCAGGTGGCTGATGGCCTCCACGCCCAGTACCAGGATGGCGCGCGACACCGTGGTGACCTCGCCGCCGAAGGACCGGTACATCGCCGAGTTGGCCAGCCGGATCACCTTCTGCGACAAACTGAAGTCCGACAGCACGCTCGTGGCCATCTCGCCCACGGTCAGGTCGGCGTTGAGCGTCTTGAAGATGTTGTCGACACAGTACTGCAGCGTCGGGAAGTCACCCTGCTGCGCCATCCGTGCCCACAGGGTCTCGAAGAACTCCGTCTTGGACATCAGGACGCCACCCGCTGCGTGAACACTTCGTCGCAGCCCATGATGAGCTGGCCGTCCAGCACGGCGTTTTCGAAGTCGGATGGGCTCAGGGCGCGCGCGTAGCGCCAGCCCTGCACCAGGTCGCAGCCCTGCGCGGCCAGCAGCGCGCCCTGTGCGTCGGTCTCGACGCCCTCGGCGATGGCCACCAGGCCCAGTTCGCGCGCCAGCGACAGCACGGCGGACACGATGGTGCGCGCGTGCGGGGAATCGATCATGTCGGCCACGAAGCTGCGGTCCACCTTCAGCGCGGACAGCGGGAAGCGCCGCAGGTACGACAGGCTCGAATAGCCGGTGCCAAAGTCGTCCACGGCAAAGCGGATGCCCAGCGCGCGCAGCGACAGCAGCAGGCGCTCGGCGGCCTGCGGGTCGGTCATCAGCGCGCTTTCGGTAATTTCCAGCACCAGGCGGTCGGCGCCGATGCCGGCGTCCTGGATGGCGCCGCGCACGCTGTCGTAGAAGTTCGGATGCAGGAACTGCACGGCCGACACGTTGACCGACATATGGCCCACGCGGATGCCCTGTGCATCCCAGGCGGCCAGCTGCGCGCAGGCGCAGCGCAGCGCCCAGGCGCCCAGATGCTTGATCAGGCCGTTCTTCTCGGCCACGGGGATGAACACGTCGGGCCGGATGTACTCGCCGGCATGCTCCCAGCGCATCAGCGCCTCCACGGCGCAGATTTCGCCCGAGCCGGGCCATACGATCGGCTGGTAGTGCAGCAGGAATTCACCGCTTTGCACCGCTTCGAACATGCTCTGCTCGATCCGGAACTGCTCATCGAGCCGGCGGTCGAGTTCCGGCGAATAGACGCAGTAGCGGTTCTTGCCCAGCGCCTTGGCCTCGTACATGGCCAGGTCGGCGCGGCGCAGCCATTGCGATTCGCTCTGCGGGGCTTCGGTCGAAAAGGCCAGGCCGATGCTGGTGGTGATGCGCACATGGCAGCCACCCAGCAGGAACGGCTGGCGGCACACGTGGATCACGCGCTCCAGGATGCGCACGGCCTCGGCCTCGGACTCCAGGCCGTCCATCATCAGCACGAATTCGTCGCCGCCCAGGCGGGCCACGCTGTGGTGTGAGCGCACGGTGTCCTGCAGCCGCGCGCCCACTTCCTTGAGCAGCGCATCGCCGAACTCGTGCCCCAGCGAATCGTTGATGTTCTTGAAGCCGTCCAGGTCCATCAGCGCCAGCGCGAACGACTGGCCCGCCGTCCGGCCGGACGTGTATTCCTCGATCCGCTTGCGAATGAAGGCGCGGTTGCCGACGCCCGTCAACGGATCGAGGAAGGCACGCTCGGTCAGCTGGCGCTCGGATTCCACCCAGTCCGTGATGTCGTGGCCAAACAGCAGCAGGCTGGCCGCGCCGTCGGCGGCACGGTGATGGCTCACGCGCAGGTCGATCCAGCCAGGGCCGCCGCCGCCCACCACGCGCACGCGCTCGCGCCGGGCGGCGTGATCCTGCGCGCAGCCCTGCAGCAGGCGCGCCAGGCGCTCGCGCGATTCCAGCGCGATCAGGTCCAGTACGGAGGTATGCAGCAGGTAATCCAGCGGATAGACCAGCAGGTCGGCCGTGGTTTCGGTGGCTTCGAGGATGCGGCCCTGGATGTCGACCCGCATGGCCAGCGCGCCGGAAGCTTCCAGCAACGCCCAGGCCTCGTCCCCGGCAGGGGTGGCACCGGCCAGCCGGCGATCGGCAGGCTCGGGTGCCAGGGCGACATCGTATGCAAGCGCGGTCATGTATCTGTTATGCCCGAAGTCCCGTGGACGCAGGACAGATATCGGATGGATTCTTATGGAACTGAAGCGCCGGCTGCCCGTGGGACAAAACCAGTCCGGGGCGGATATCCAACCCGGAACATGACCTCTGGCTTCAACGGGGCCGGACGTGACGACAACGGCGATTCTAATACGAGCTTGCGTCCGCCTGAACACCGCATGGGGAAACGGATTGCGGGAATCGGCGCGGCCGCAACAGGCGGCCGGGGACGCCGTGCGGCCGAACATCGCCGGGATTGACACAATGTGCATAAATCCGTGACACTCGACGCCATGACCTGTTTCGGCCTGCACAACATCGCGATTATTCGCACCATTCCTCGAATGGTGGGTTAGCGCGCGTCCGGAACAGACAACAACAACCCGCCCAACGAGGCGGGTTTTTTGTGGCCGCCTCCTGGGGAACCCCCACATTCAGACAGGAGCGTTCCATGCCGCAATCCCCGGTTTCCGCCGTCCCCGCCACCCCCCGGCATGCCGCCGCCGGCGCAGCTTCCGGGCTCCTGCGGGCAGATGCCGATGCGATCGATGCAGATGACTACCTGAGACGGATCCTGACCGCCCGCGTCTACGACGTGGCGCGCGAAACGCCGCTCGACCTGGCGCCGACATTGTCGGCGCGCCTGGGCCACCAGGTCTGGCTCAAGCGCGAGGACCATCAGCCCGTGTTCTCGTTCAAGGTGCGTGGCGCCTACAACAAGATGGCCAACCTGCCGGCCGAGGCGCTGGCGCGCGGCGTAATCACGGCGTCGGCCGGCAACCATGCCCAGGGGGTGGCGCTGTCGGCGGCGCGGCTCGGCGTGCGGGCGGTCATCGTGGTGCCGCAGACCGCGCCCCAGGTCAAGGTGGATGCCGTACGCGCCCATGGCGGCGAGATGGTGGAGGTGGTACAGGCCGGCGAGTCATATTCCGATGCCTATGACCATGCGATGGCCCTGCAGCGTGAGCAGGCGCTGACTTTCATCCCGGCCTTTGACGATCCCGACGTGATCGCCGGGCAGGGCACGGTGGGCATGGAGATCCTGCGCCAGCATCGCGGTGCGCTCGATGCCGTGTTCGTGCCGATCGGGGGCGGCAGCCTGGCGGCTGGCGTGGCGGCCTATGTCAAGGCGGTGCGCCCGGAGGTTCAGGTCATCGGCGTGCAGACCGAGGATTCGTGCGCGATGGCCCGTTCGCTGGCGGCCGGCGAGCGCGTGACGCTGGATTCGGTGGGGCTGTTTTCCGATGGTACGGCGGTCAAGCGCGTGGGCGAGGAGACCTTCCGGCTATGCCGGCATCTGCTCGACGGCGTGCTCACGGTGGATACGGACGCGCTGTGCGCGGCCATCAAGGATATCTTCCAGGACACCCGGAGCCTGGTGGAACCGGCCGGTGCGCTGGCACTGGCGGGGCTGAAGCAGTATGCGGATCGTCTGCCGGAAGGGGGACGGCGGGCGCTGGTGGCCATCACGTCCGGGGCGAACATGAATTTCGACCGCCTGCGCATCGTGGCGGAGCGGGCCGAGGCCGTGGAGGCCGCTGCCCGCTAACGGTACACGCCAGCCGGTCCGGGTTGCGCCGGGGCCGGCTGGCGGCCAGATCAGGACTGGAAGTCCTCGGCGTCCACGTCGTAGTTGGCCGGCTCCCAACGGATCGCCAGCAGCGCCAGCAGGCCGGCCAGCGGGGCCAGGGCGATGACCCAAAACACCTTGGTGGACAAGGCTGCGGCCAGCACCGGGAACAGGAACAGCGACGCGGTGGAGCTGGCGCGCATCAGCGTCTGGTTGAAGCCAACGCCTACGCCGCGCAGCGACGTCGGGTAGCTCAGCGACGCATAGGTCATGGTGTGCGCGCCCGGGCCAAAGCCCTGGCCCAGCAGGAACAGCGCCAGGAACGAAATGGCGATCACCACTTCCACGCCCCCGGCGGGCTTGCCCACCAGGGCCAGGCCCACCAGTGCGGCCAGCTGGAACGCGTAGCCGGTGATGGTCAGCTTCCAGGCGCCAGTCTTGGGCACCAGATGCACACCGATCAGGCCGCCGACGAAGGCAAACAGCAGGTTCAGCGCCAGCGACACCAGGATGGTGGTCAGCATGGTCTGCGCCAGGAAGCTGGCGATGATCACCGGCAGGCCGAAGGCCACCGCGTTATAGGCAAACGACGATGCAATCGACATGACCGTGGCCAGCACGGTGCGGCGTGCATAGACGCCCTTGAGCAACAGGCCGTAGTTGCGCCACGACGCCGGGCGCTTGGGCGGCTCCACCACGGCATCGGGCGCCACCTCGGCATCAATGCCGTACGATTTCCGCAGGATCCGTGCGGCGCCTTCCAGGTCGCCCTGGTTGGCGGCCCACACCGGCGATTCGCTCATGTAGCGGCTGCGCACGGCGATGATGATCAGCGCCGGCACGGCGCCGAAGCCGAGGATGATGCGCCACAGCAGGCCGCTGTGCGATGCCGGCAGGATCGCATAGCAGCCCAGCACCAGCAGGTACGAAACGCAGATCGCCGCATACCAGGTGGGGCACCACATCGCCACCCGCGCGGCCTTGTTGCCGTGGCCCTTGAGCTTGGAGAATTCGGCCAGGAAGGCCATGGCCACGGGCAGGTCGATACCGACGCCAAGGCCCATCACGAAGCGGGCACCGGCCAGCACATATTCGTTCGGTGCCAGCGCGCAGGCGATGGCGGCGATCACGAAGCAGAGCATGTCGGCCATGAATACACGGTAGCGGCCGATACGGTCCGTGAGATAGCCGCCCAGGAACGCGCCGACAATCGCACCAAACGTGATGGCGGACGCCACCATGCCGGTGCCGGCCGGCGTCAGCCCGAATTCCTTGGTGACGTCCTTCAGGCCGAAGGCCAGGGCGCCCAGGTCATAGGCGTCCAGGAAGATGCCGCCCAGCGCGATGGCTACCACGATGCGGGCGTTGCTGACGGCGGCGCCGCCATCGTTGACGAGCCGTGCCACATCGGCGGCGGAACGGATAACGGCCCTGGACGGCGCGGCCGTCTGGGCGGAAGCCTGGGCGCCGGCGGGCGACAGGGCGAGATCGACTGACATTTGTAGTTGTACGAGGGCGCTGGAAAAGGAAGGCGAGCGCCTCCCAGCACTCGCCCAGTCAGCGCGAATCGTACGACAACCGCCCGGCCGGCCCAAATGCATTGTTGTTATATCTTTAGAACTTCACTTGCCTGTGCTGTTGATAATCCTCGGCGGAACGCCCCGGTACATCGCCGTGTGTTGTACGATGACCGCCACGTCAGCACTTGCTTAATCCCTTCACACTCAGAAAACGGAGACTCCGGGCATGACAACGCAGGCAAAGGTCGCACTGGTCACGGGCGCCGCACGCGGCATCGGCAAGGCGGTGGCGCAGGCCATGCTGGCCGACGGCTATCAGGTAGTGCTGGCGGGACGCACCGCCGAAACGCTGGAAGCCCTGGCCGAACAGGCCGCGGCGGCCGGACAGACGGCGCTGGCCGTGCAGTGCGATGTCAGCAACCCGGCTTCGGTCGATGCCTTGTACGCGAAAGTGAGCGAGCGCTTCGGTCGTCTGGACGTGCTGTTCAACAACGCGGGCGTCAATGCGCCGGCGATCAGCATCGACGAGCTGACGTTCGAACAGTGGAAGGCGGTGCTGGATACCAACCTGACCGGCGCCTTCCTGTGCGCGCGCGGCGCGTTCGCGCTGATGAAGGCGCAGGATCCGCGCGGCGGCCGGATCATCAACAACGGGTCGATCTCGGCCCATGCCCCGCGTCCGAACACGGTGCCCTATACCGCGACCAAGCACGCCATCACGGGCCTGACCAAAAGCCTGTCGCTCGATGGCCGTGCCTATGACATTGCCTGCGGCCAGATCGACATTGGCAACGCGGGCACCGACATGGCCAACCGCATGGCGCGCGGCGTGCCGCAGGCCAATGGCGAGATTCGACCGGAACCGCTGATGGATGTGGCCCATATCGCCAGTTCGGTACTGCACATGGCCAACCTGCCGCTCGACGCCAACGTCCAGTTCATGACCGTGATGGCGACGAAGATGCCGTTTGTCGGGCGCGGCTGACCGGAGTCCGATCGATCAGTGTGCCGGCCGACCTGTGCGGCCGGCCATGAACGCGGCGGCGTCGGCCGCCGTCATGCCGCGCTCGTCGCGGGCTTCAGGGTCTGCGCCGTGTTGCTTGAGCAGTTCGACGATTTCCGTACGCTGGAACATCGCCGCAACCATCAGCGCCGTGCGGCCGTCGGGCGAAGCGCCTTCGACGTCCGCGCCGTGTTCCAGCAGAACGTCGATGATCTCCCGGTAGCCCTTGTACGCGGCGCCGGCAATCGGCGTCTGCCCCATCGCGTTGCGCGTATCGGGTGATGCGCCGGCGGCAAGCAGCGTGCGCAGCGCATCGACATGGCCGTGGTAGGCGGCCAGCATCACCAGGCTGTCGCCCTTCTCGTTGCGCAGGTTCGGCGGCATACCGCGTTCGATCAGCGCCGCCAGTGCGGCCGCGTCGCCATTGCGCGCCAGGTCGAACACCTGGCCCAGCGCGGCGATCATGCGCGCTTCTTCATCGGCGGTCATGGTGGGGGCTTGGGTTTGATCCATCTGATGCCTCGTCTTGCTTTCGTCAAGAGGGCGGGACGTGCCCGCCCTCTGCCCCCAGGCCGCCCCCGCTGGTGGGAGCGGCAAAGACCGGGGGCCTTGGCTCACGTCAATTACTTCGCTTCGATCTTCTCGATCGCCGCCGCGACACCGGCCCCGTAGGCCGGATCGGCCTGCGTGCAGTGCAGGATATGGCGCTGCTGCACGGCCTTCGACACGCCCTTGATCGCGCGGGCGGTATTGTCGAACAGGGTCTGCTGCTGCGCCGGCGACATCAGGCGGAACAGGTCGCCCGCCTGCGAGAAGTAGTCGTCGTCCACGCGGTGGTTCCAGTGGTCGGCGGCGCCTTCGACCGACAGCGGCGGCTCACGGAAATCGGGCTGCTCGGTCCACTCGCCGCGGGTGTTCGGCTCGTAGGCAATGGTGCCGCCCGCGTTGCCGTCGGTGCGGCCACGGCCGTCGCGGTGATAGCTGTTGACGTACCGGGCGGCCTTCGGCGAGTTCACCGGAATCAGGTGGTGGTTCACGCCCAGGCGGTAACGCTCGGCATCGCCGTACGAGAACAGTCGGCCATGCAGCATCTTGTCCGGCGAGAAGCCGATGCCCGGAACGATCGTCGACGGCGCGAACGCGGCCTGTTCGACCTCGGCGAAATGGTTCTCCGGGTTGCGGTTCAGCTCCAGCACGCCCACTTCGATCAGCGGATAGTCCTTCTTCGACCAGATCTTGGTCAGGTCGAACGGGTTGTGGCGATACTTGCCGGCGTCGGCCTCGGGCATGATCTGCACGAACAGCTTCCAGCGCGGGAATTCGCCGCGCTCGATGGCTTCGTACAGGTCGCGCTGATGGTATTCGCGGTCACGGCCGGTGACTTCCGCCGCCTCGGCGTCGGTCAGGTTCTGGATGCCCTGCTGGGTCACGAAGTGGAACTTCACCCAGTGGCGCTGCATGTCCTTGCTGATGAAGCTGTACGTATGGCTGCCGAAGCCGTGCATATGGCGCCAGCTACGCGGGATACCCCGATCGCTCATGGTGATGGTGACCTGGTGGAACGACTCCGGCAGGCTGGTCCAGAAATCCCAGTTGTTTTCGGCGCTACGCATGCCCGTGCGCGGATCGCGCTTCACGGCGTGGTTCAGGTCGGGGAACTTGAGCGGATCGCGCAGGAAGAAGACCGGCGTGTTGTTGCCCACCAGGTCCCAGTTGCCTTCCTCGGTATAGAACTTGATGGCGAAGCCGCGAATGTCGCGTTCGGCATCGGCCGCGCCGCGCTCGCCGGCCACCGACGAGAAACGCATGAACAGTTCGGTCTTCTTGCCGATCTCCGAGAACAGGTTGGCGCGCGTGTATTTGGTGATGTCGTGCGTGACGGTGAACGTGCCATAGGCGCCTGAGCCTTTGGCGTGCATGCGGCGCTCGGGAATGACTTCGCGATCGAAGTGGGCAAGCTTTTCCAGGAACCAGACATCCTGGAGCAGGGCAGGGCCGCGCGGACCAGCCGTCTGGATATTGTTGTTGTCGACGACGGGCGCGCCGAAAGCGGTCGTGAGCTTTTTCATGGGATTCCTTGATGCAGACGGCCGGGCCTCGTGGGCCTGGCCTGGACGTTTGTGGGTCTGACTAGCAGGCTGCCGCCGGTGGCGCGATGCACCGGCGAAAGTCGATTTAACTATCGCAGATGGATTGCGACAAGTCATATCGTATTGATCAATGACTGCGATAGGCCATCAGACTTTTGGGTTACTGAATTAAGAGTTTTGCTATGGACGGCATGCTTGTGTTCATGGGCGGCTCACCCTTTTGACACGAATTTGATATTGCCGAGTCGGATCTTTTCAGTAACCAGATGGCGAAATCCTTAGGCTGGAGACATGACCAGACAAACAGGAGCCTGCCATGACGATGTGGATGGCGTTTCGGATCGGGATCGCAGTGATCGCCCTGGTGGCGCTGATCGCGCTGTTCGCTTGCCAGTACCGGCTGTCGTCCCGCGTGTCGCGCCGAGGGCCCGGGCGCAGCGGCCGCGAGGACGATGGCCTTCAGTCGTCGGACGTGGCGAACTGGAACTGACCCTTGCCCTGGGCCTTGGCCCGGTACAGCGCGCGGTCGGCCAGGTGCAGGATGTCGTCGGCGGTCAGGCCCTCGGGGCGAACGTGGGCAATGCCGATGCTGACTCCGAGCCGGGCCTGGTGGCCGGTCGAAAGCTGATAGGGCGCGCTCACTTCGCGCAGCAGGTCCTGCGCCAGCGCCTGCACGCTCTGCGTGCTTTCATTGCGTAGCATGATGACGAATTCGTCCCCGCCAATGCGGTAGACCTGGCCCCGGCCCGGCACCGCGCCGCGCAGCCGCTCGCCCACACGGACCAGCAATTCGTCGCCGCTGCCGTGGCCGAACGAGTCATTGACCGGCTTGAAGCCGTCCAGATCCATATAGAGCAGCGTCAGGTAGCGGCCCGCGGCCATCCGATGCACGCTGGCCTCGCGGATTTCGGCAAGCAGGCTCGACCGGTTCAGTAGCCCGGTGAGGGAATCGTGGCGAGCCCGGTGAGCGTTTTCGCGCTCGGACCGCATGGTGGCCACCACCATCGCATTCATGCGAAACGACGCGCTGGTCATGCTGATGACGTAGACCGGCAGTTGCAGCAGGGTCAGCAGGAACAACGGTTCATGGGCCACCAGCGCGCCGGCGCAGATCGGGCCCAGGCTCAGCAAGATCATCAGGGCGGTCATGCGCGGCGCGCCGTAGTTGCGGAAGCAGATACCGCCACACATGGCCGCCGCCGACAGGCATGCCATGGCCGCGCTGAGCCAGTCCCCGCTGACCACGCTCAGGTACGCGCCCAGGCCGACGCTGGCGGCCCAGGCCAGCGTCAGGCACATGTGCCAGTCGGTAGGGGTGGGGCGCCCTGCGCGCGAGGCGCGGCGCGCCTGGAACAGCACGATCACGCGCGACAGGCAGATGGCGATTTCAAGCCCGAGCCAGACCAGAAATTCGGGGCGGCGCAGATGGAGCGTGATGACCGTGGCCACCATCAGCGTGTTGAGGATGCCGCCAAAGAAGATCGACAGCGTGCCGAACAGGCTGCCGACCAGCGCCTCGCGGATTTCGGCTGGCACGTCCCGGCCTGGCTCTGCCAGCCAGCGCGTGAATCCCCAGCGCGGTGCGCTGTAGACCTGGCCGGACAGGAACATTGGCGAATAGCGTTGGGTCATTGCCCGTGCATTCTGCCAGAGCCACGTTACGCCGCCTGAACCGGGAAGGGGGGTACTTGCGCGGGGTTGTGCGCTAGGCAAGCGCTGCGATGACGGCGGTGATCGCAGAATCCTGCTGGGCGGCTGGGCGGCTGGGCGGCTGGGCGGCTGGGCGGCTGGGCGGCGGGGCGGCGGGGCGCTCGCGTGGAGATTCCGGCGTGCGCGGATTGCTGTTGCATTGCAGCGTGACGGTGTGGCCGCACGCGCTTGTAAGTGCTGAATAAGTATCTTATTTGCCGGTTTGTGACAGGTTTACCGTGCCTTTTCGGACCGCGCTTATATCCTTACAGGGAAAACAACGTGCAGGAGACAATGATGCAAGCGAGGTTTGCGCGCGGCATTGCGCAGACGCCACTGACCGTGGCGGCCCGGGAATATCCGCTGGCGGAGGAGGCCGCCATGCCCGAGGTCGGCGATCTGGTGACCGTCTTTAGCCAGGACCTGGAAACCGAGTTCAACGTCCGCCTGAACGCCGTGGCGGGGCCCGACCTCTGGTACGGCGTGATCTATGCCATCAATCGCGGCGCCGAAATGCTGGTGGTGGCCGAGGGGCTGGAACTGGACGACGTGGTCAGCGTGCGGCGCCAGGAAATCGCGGCGGTCATCCGGGCGGACCATCCGCATTGATGATCGCTTGGGGGGCGGGCCCCTGCGGGCCACCGGCTCCGGACGTTGCCGGCCAGGTCTGGCCGCGGGTATGCTGCGCATGCAAAAGCGCCCGCTTGCATCGCGGGCATGCCCCCTTCCAGCCTTTCACCGTTTTTCATGTCTTCGTCATTCACGACCGCCGCCTCATCCCGCCAGTTCATCGCCGGCCCCGCCGGACAACTTGAAGTCCTGGTCGATGCCCCGGACGCCGCGCCCAAGGGCATTGCCGTGGTTGCCCATCCGCACCCCAGCCAGGGCGGGACCGCCGAGCACAAGATTCCGCAGCTGCTGGCCCGCGTGCTGCAGGCGCACGGCTTCCTGACGCTGCGGCCGAACTACCGTGGGGTGGGGCAAAGCGAGGGCCAGTACGACGATGGCAATGGCGAAACCGACGATGTGCTGGCCGTGATCCGCCAGTTGCGGGGCGAACACCCGGACCTGCCGCTCGCGCTGGCCGGTTTCTCGTTCGGCGGCTTCATCCAGGCCCGCGCCGCCGCCCGGCTGGCGGCGGATGGCGAGCCGGTTGCCCACCTGATCCTGACCGGCATGCCGGCGGGCGCGCTTTCCGAAACGCTGTCGTATGACACGCCCGCGGTGGCGGCCCTGGCATTGGTCGTGCACGGCGAGCGCGACGAGCGCGTGCCGCTGGCCAATATCTTCAACTGGGCGCGGCCGCAGGAATTGCCGGTGGTGGTACTGCCGGGGGCAGGCCATTTCTTCACCGGCAAGCTGCCGGGGCTGCGGCAGGTGGTAGACGAATACCTGAGCCGGCCGAAAGCCTGACGGCCACGGCCGGCGGGGTCAGAACTGGTAATTGATCGAAATATCGCCAGTCCAGCTGGTGGAGCGCGACGTCACCGGGCTGTTGCGGGCATCGCCCACCAGCGCGGACACGCCCACGTCGGCCGTGGTGAACCAGTGCTTGCTGAAGAACCACATGGCCGAGATGCCGCCGCCGTAGGACTTGATGCCCGCGCCGGCGCGGTGCTGCGGCAGGCCCGATCGCGCCGACTGCTCGGCCGTGACGCCGTACCAGCGGCTCATGTAGGCCGAATCGGCAAAGGTCATGGTCGGGCCCGCGAACCAGAAGAAGTTCTCGTTGCTGCCCGGCAGCGGCATGTAGGCGCCGATGTCACCGATCACGCCGTTGGCGCCGCCGAACTGGCGCCGCACGTTGGCGCGGATCACCAGCGGGAATTCCTTCGACACCACGTATTCGGCAAACAGCTTCGTCTCCGCCGCCATGCCGATATTGCCCAGACCGCCCAGATGGTCGTGGTCGTGCTTCTCGCGGCGTCCAAAATCGTAGGTCAGGGCGATGCCGGCGCGCAGGTTGTTGGTGTGGATGATGTTCCAGCCCAGCCCCTCGCCGGTGGACAGGAAGGCCTGGTCGCGGTAGCGGATGTCGATGACCGGGCCCGCCAGCACGAAGTAGTTGGTGGTGCCCTCGTAATACGGCCGGATGCTGGCGGCGGCGCCGACGCGCACTTCCCATTTCTCGGGCTCGCCCTCGAACAGCTTTTCCAGCGGAACCCCGACGGAATACTGCCATTCGGCCAGCGGCGCCGGGGTCTGGGCGTGGGCGCGGGGCATGCAAAGCAGGGCCAGCCCGGTCAGCAGCGCCAGCGCCAGCCAGCGGCGCAGGGGCGCGCGGGTAGCCATGGACGGCATTTGGGGGAACGGGATGCGCCACGACGGCTGGCTATCCTGGATGGTCGACACTTGATTCTCCGGTCTTCTTGTTACCCCGGGCCGGGGCGGAATCGACATCTAACGGGACAACGGGCCGTCTGGATGACGGCTACTTATCTTTTCACCAGAGGCTGCCGCCGGTAACTTCCCGCAATCTCACAACCGTGTAGGAAGAACGCCGATTTCGGCGTCAGCCGATGGTGCCTACCATGCAGCAGGGGCATGCGCGCGCCTAGTCGTTGACATCCAGCTCGTCGCCGCGCCAGTCCCGCCGCATGATCAGAAACGTGAACGACGTTGACCATCCGATCAGGATCAGGCCCACCAGCGGCTGCACCGAAGCCAGCAGCCGCAGGGGCCCAATCGGGAAGATATCGCCAATGCTCTGTGTGGTGAACGTTTCCAGCGAGAAATAGATATAGGCGATGGCACCATGTTCGCGCATGCCGGTCAACTTGCCGATGTTCAGCACGTCGGTGCCGAGCCAGTAGCCGGCGCTGAACACCATGGCTTCGATGCAATGGGTCATGATGATCAGGACGATCACCGCGCCGATGTTGAGCTTGCCGCTGAGCCGTTTCGGATGGAATTCCGAGATCAGCCGCAGCGCCTCGTAGTGAATACCCACGCTCAGCACGGTCAGGGCGCCGGTGAGCGCGATGGCAATCAGGAACTGGAGTGGCGTGTCATCCATGGCAGACATGGCGCGCTGAGGGAAAGGCCAGACTATACGGCGGCTCGCCCCGTGTAAATGTATCGGCGGCGATGCGGGGCGCAGACGAACGGATACAAGGCGGGATTGCCGGCTGCTAAATGCGCCGGCGCAGAACGGTGTGGCTGGCGGGCACGGACCGGTGGGAACGGGGGGGGGAACTGGAATGAACAATGCGGACGGCAGCGTGCCGTCGACAAGTTTCGATGGAGGGGGGCCTGGATTCCTGGCCGGTGCCGGCGAGATGGCGGCGCTGATCCGCCAGTTCGACTGGAACACCACGCCGCTGGGGCCGCCCGCGCAATGGCCCCAGAGCCTGAAGACCGCCATCCGCATCATGCTGACGTCGCGCCAGCCGATCTGGATTGGCTGGGGCGCGGATCTTCTCTTCTTCTACAACGACCCGTACAAGGCCATCATCGGCGGCAAGCACCCGGCGGCGCTGGGCCGGCCGACCGCCGAGGTCTGGCATGAGATCTGGCCGGAGATTGGCCCGCTGCTGGCCACGGCCATGGCGGGCACGGAGGGCACCTTCGTCGAGCAGAAGCTGCTGATCATGGAGCGCAACGGGTATCCCGAGGAAACGTACTACACGTTCTCGTACAGCCCGGTGCCCGACGACCATGGCGGCACGGGCGGCATCATCTGCGCCAACAGCGACGATACCGAGCGCGTGGTGGCCGAGCGGCAATTGAACCTGTTGCGCGAGCTGGCGGCGTCCGCGACCAACGCGCGCAGCGGCATCGACGCAAGCCGCCTGGCTGTGAGCGCGCTGCAGGTGAACCCGTGGGACCTCCCGTTCGCGCTGCTCTACATCGGCGGGCGCGGTGCCGAAACGCTGGCGCTCACGGGCAGCGCCGGCATCGCCGGCGACCATCCGGCCGCGCCGCAGACCCTGGATGCCGACGATGCCCTGGCGCCCTGGCCGGCCGGCGAAGCGATGCGTGCCGGCGCGCCGGTGTACGTGGACGACCTTGGCAGCCGCTTTGCCATGCCGCTGCCCGGCGGCGCATGGCAGATGGCGCTGCGTTCGGCCACGGTGCTGCCGGTGCAGCTATCGGGCGAGAGTGCGCCCAGCGGCGTGCTGGTGGTCGGGCTCAACCCGTGCCGCCTGTTCGGCGACCGCTATCGGGCGTTCCTGGACCTGGTGGTGGGGCAGATCGGGCAGGCCATCAGCTATGCGAATGCCTATGAGGAAGAACGGCAACGCGCAGAAGCGCTGGCCGAGATCGACCGCGCCAAGACCACGTTCTTCTCCAATATCAGCCACGAGTTCCGCACGCCGCTGACGCTGATGCTGGGGCCGCTGGAAGAAATGCTCCATCGCGGCGACGTGGCCGAGGGCGATCGCGCGCTGGCCGAGGTCGCCCATCGCAATGGCCAGCGGCTGCTGAAGCTGGTCAACGCGCTGCTGGATTTCTCGCGCATCGAGGCCGGGCGCGTGCAGATGTATCCGCAGCCGACCGACCTGGCCGCCTTCACGGCCGACCTGGCGTCGCTGTTCCGGTCGGCGGTGGAATCTGCGGGCATGCGGCTGGAGGTCGATTGCCCGCCGCTGCCGGCGGCCGTGGCGGTGGATCGCGAGATGTGGGAATCGGTGGTGCTCAACCTGCTGTCGAACGCGTTCAAGTACACCTACACGGGCGTCATCTCGGTAAAGCTTGAGGGGCTCGATAGCGGAGAGGTGGCGCTGAGCGTGAGCGATACGGGCATCGGCATCGCCGCGGAAGAGCTGCCGCACCTGTTCGAACGGTTTCACCGGGTGGCGGACGCGGTCGGGCGGTCGATCGAAGGCAGCGGCATCGGCCTGGCCATGGTCCAGGAACTGGTGCGCCTGCATGGGGCCCGGATCGACGTGCAGAGCACACCCGGCGAGGGATCGCGCTTCCGCGTGACGCTGCCGCGCGAGGCCACCCTGGCCGAACCGGCAGCAACCCCGGCGTCCACCAGCGCGCGGGCGCTGGCCTACGCGGATGCCGCCAGACGCTGGGTGCCGGGGGCCGACGACGTGCCGGCGCCGCAGGTCATCGACGAGATTGCCGGGACGGGCGCGCAGGCCGCCGACGTGCGTGGCCGGCTGCTGGTGGCCGACGACAACGCCGACCTGCGCAACTACATGCACCGCATCCTGCAGTCGGCGGGTCATCAGGTGCATGTGGCGGCGGACGGGCAGGAGGCGCTGGAAATGGCGCGGCGCATCGCGCCGGACCTGATCGTCTCCGACGTGATGATGCCCCGGCTCGATGGTTTCGGCCTGTTGCGCGGCGTACGCGACGACGCCGTGCTGCGGCAGACGCCGGTACTGCTGCTGTCGGCCCGCGCGGGCGAGGAGGCGCGTGTCAGCGGCCTGGCATCGGGCGCGGACGACTACCTGATCAAGCCGTTCAACGCCCGCGAACTGCTGGCGCGCGTGGCCAGCAACCTGCGGTTGTCGCAACTGCGCCGTCAGGCCCAGCGCGAATTGCAGGACATGAACGAGTCGCTCGAACGGCGCGTGGCCGAGACCGTGGCCGACCGGGATCGGCTCTGGGAACTGAGCGAAGACCTGCTGATGGTGATTGGCGCCGATGGCATGCTGGAGCGCGTCAGCCCGTCATGGGAGCGGGTGCTCGGCCATGCGGCGAGCGTGGTGATCGGCCGCTCGTGCATGGTGCTGGTGCATCCCGAAGACCTGGTGCCGGTGACCGAACAGATGCTCGCCCTGCAGCGCGAAGGCGTGCCGGTGCGCTACGAATGCCGCATGCTCGGGGCCGATGGTGCCGAGTGCTGGATGGCGTGGACGCTCGCGATCGATCCCGCGAATGGGCGCATCCACGGGGTGGGCCGCGACGTGACCGGCGACAAGGCGGCGGCGCAGGCGCTGCGGCATGCCGACGAGGCGCTGCGCATGGCGCAGAAGATGGAGGCCATCGGCAAGCTGACCGGCGGCGTGGCCCACGACTTCAACAACCTGCTGCAGGTGATTGGCGGCAACCTGCACCTGCTGTCGCGCGACGTGGCGGGCGATGATCGCTCGGAGACGCGCGTGCGCAATGCGCTGGCCGGCGTGGCGCGCGGCGCCAAGCTGGCGTCGCAACTGCTGGCCTTCGGCCGCCGCCAGCCGCTGGCACCGAAGGTGGTCAACCTGGGCCGCTTCGTGCGCGGGCTGGACGACATGCTGCGGCGGGCGCTGGGCGATGGCGTCGAGATCGAAACGGTGATCGCGGCGGGTTTGTGGAATACGCTGATCGATCCGTTCCAGGTGGAAAACGCGCTGCTGAACCTGGCGATCAATGCGCGCGACGCCATGAACGGCCACGGCTGCCTGACGGTGGAAGCCGGCAATGCATCGATCGACGACAACTATGCGCGCCGCAATGCCGACGTGGCGCCGGGCCAGTACGTGATGCTGGCCGTGACCGATACCGGCGCGGGGATGCCGCCCGAGATCCAGGAGCAGGTGTTCGAACCGTTCTTCACGACCAAGCCTGAAGGCCAGGGCACGGGCCTGGGCCTGAGCATGGTGTACGGCTTCGTGCGGCAGTCGGGCGGCCACGTGAAGATCTACAGCGAGGTGGGCGTGGGCACCACGGTACGGCTCTATCTGCCGCGTGCCGACGAGCCGGAAGACCTGGAAGTCCAGATCGACACCGGGCCGGCGGGCGGAGGCACCGAAACCGTGCTGGTGGTGGAAGACGACGAGGATGTCAGGGTTACGGTGGTCGAGATGCTGTCAGGGCTCGGCTATCGCGTGCTGAAGGCGCGCGACGCGGTGAGCGCGCTGGCCATCGTCGAAAGCGGCGTCCCGATCGACCTGCTGTTCAGCGACGTCGTCATGCCGGGGCCGCTGCGCAGCACGGAGATGGCGCGCAAGGTGCGCGAGCGGCTGCCGGGCATCGCGGTCCTGTTCACCTCCGGCTATACGGACAATGCCATCGTGCATACCGGGCGGCTCGACGCCGGCATCGAACTGCTGAGCAAGCCGTACACGCACGAGGCGTTGGCGCGCAAGGTGCGCCAGATGCTGGTCAGCGGCGGCGCGAAGCTGGAGCCTGTCGACGCGGCGGCGGCAGCGCTGGTGGATGGCGCGCCGACGCTGGCGGCGGCTGTCGCGGACGGCATGGCCATCGACATGCCGCGTCACCAGCGCGTGGTCTTCGTCGAGGATGACGATCTGCTGCGGGCCAGTACGGCCGAACTGATGCGCACGCTGGGCTTCGACGTGATCGAGGCGCGCAACGACGTCGAGGCCATGGCCGCGCTGGGCGGCGAGGGTATCGATATCCTGCTGACGGATGTGGGGCTGGGCGGCGTGTCGGGCGTGGATCTGGCGATCGACGCCTGCCGGCTGCGGCCGGCGCTGCGTGTGATCTTCGTGAGCGGCTACGAAGTGGTGCTGACGCCCGCGCAGCGTGACGCGTTGCCGAACGCGGTCATGCTGCGCAAGCCTTATGCGTTGACCGATTTCATCAACGTGCTGCAGGCCCGCCCGGAGGGCGGGTAACACTACCTTGGGTGGCTCAGAGGGCCGAGGCGACGAGTGCCGCCGCGGCACCGCTGGCGGCACTCAGTGCCAGCCATCCGCCAAGGATCAGGGCGCTGTTGCGGAAAGACATGATGGGCTCCGTGGAGAGAGTGCCGGAGCCTATCCGGGCTCCGGCTACAACTGGTGGACCGCCTGCATCGGGCGGGGATCAGGCGTTGGCGCCGTCGGTGTAGATGTCGCGGGCGCGGGCGCCGTCATAGAACGGGTTGCGCGGCTGGTTCACGCTGCGGGCGCCGTCGTAGTACGGGTCGACCTTGCGGGCCGGGCTGGCCGACACGCCAACGCGGTCCAGACCTGCCACGATGCGTGCGCCGTCGGTGTACGGATCCGCCTTGCCAACCCTGGCACCGTCGGTGAACGGGTCAGCCTTGCCAACGCGTGCGCCTTCGGTGAACGGGTCGAACTTGCCCTGGCGGGCGCCGTCGGTGAACGCGCTGCGTTGATCCTGCACGCGGTAGGTGTAGCCGTAGACTTCGCCGGCCTTTTGCGCGGCGGGGGCGGCTTGCACGGCACCGGTCACGAAAGCGGCGGCGAGGGCGGCGGCGGTAACGATGGTCTTGGCATTCATGGTGGCTCTCCTTGCTGGGTGGCCGGGCGATCACGTTGGGTTCGCGCTGGCCGGATAACTATGGCGACGTCGGCGGTGTCTTCTTTTGCTATCTACTGGTAGGTAGATGTGCGCTGCTAAAAAAAGAACCGTCTCCGGAACTGATTTACTGCCTGGTGTTGCTTGGAAGGTGCCTTGCTGGTTGCTTCTTGCTGCTTGGCGTCGTCCATGGCTTGAATATTATCTACTACTAGATAGATAAGCAAGGGGTTTTTGCAAAGCACAATCGTAGAAGCCTTAAATATGGATCTCCGCGCCGTGACGGGAGCCCGGAGGTGGCGGCATAAGCCTCTGAATTTCAAGAGAAAATATCGATTCCTATCGGTCTTCTCTCGATGATTAGAGTATTTGCTCTATTTTTTCGGCGAGGGCTGGTCCCGCAGGGCGACCAGCGCCAGGAGCAGGATGCGCGTGTGTTCCTGCAGCACATCGTGCACACGGCGGGTCTCGGATTCGCCAAAGCGGTCCCACTCCAGGGCCCGCAGTACGTGACGCCGCATGACCTTGAACGCGGCGATCTGGCTATCGATGGCCACGGTGCGGATCCGCGTGGTCTCGTCGGTGGCCGGCTGGCCGGTCAACCGCCCGATCAGCGCGGAGGTCAGCGAAAAAAGCCGACGGTTGATACCGGCGTCGATCCGTTCGAAGGCCGTGGGCGGCCCCATCCCGGCGCGCTCACGCGCCATGAACTGGCGCCAGTGATCGGTCTCGGGGCATTCATACAGGAAGTTCGCAAAGCGTGACTGCAACGTCAGGTAGGCGTCGATCAGGTCCGTGTCGGCCACGTCTGGGCGGGCCAGCAAGCCTTCGGCCGCTGCCACCACGTCTTGCAACATGGCCCAGGCGCGCTCGACAAAATAGTCGATGCAGGCCAGGTACACGCCTTCCTTGTTGTCGAAGTAGTACTGCAGGGCGGGGGCGTTGACGCTGGCCTCGCGCGCAATGTCGCGCGTGGACGCGCCGTCGAAGCCATGCGCGGCGAACAGCCGCATCGCCGCCTCAATAATTCGAGCCCGGGTTTCTTCCCCGCGCTGGTAGCCGCCTTCGGCCGCTGGCCTGTGTCGCGCCATGTCGACATGTCTCCCCGAGTGAACAGGCTGAAATATATCAGTTGACAGATTTATTCCGAGTGGAATAATTGCGCAGCATTCCCGACTATCGCCGCCCCCATACCCCTCATGTCCGCCCCCCAACCCAACGCCCCGGCCATGCCGGCAGATGTTGCATCGCAACATAATCCATCCTCGCGCGCCAGCCGTCGCCGCACCGTGCTGGTCGGCATTGGCGCCGCGCTGGTGCTGATCGCCCTGGTCATCGGCGTACGCTGGTGGCTCTATGGCCGTTTCATTGAAAGTACCGACGACGCCTATATCCAGGCCGACAGCGTGACCGTCGCACCCAAAGTCGGCGGCTACGTGACCGAAGTCTACGTGCGCGACAACCAGCAGGTGGTGGCGGGGCAGGAACTGGTGCGGCTGGACAACCGCCAGTACCAGGCGGCGTTCGACGAAGCGCAGGCCAACGTGGCGTCGCGCCAGGCCGATGTGGCGCGCGCCGATGCCGACCTGCAGCAGCAGAAGGCCCGCATCGCACAGGCTGCCGCCGAGGTGGATGGCGCCCGCGCCAACGCGCGCTACGCGGCATCGCAAGTCGAACGCTACGCGCCGCTGGTCAGGACCGGGGCTGAAACCGAGGAGCGCACCGCCGAACTGCGCAACGCGCAGACGCGCGCATCGACCACGCTGGCCGCCAATGAGGCCGCGCTGAAGGTGGAACAGAGCCAGACGGTCACGCTGCAGACCCGTCTGCAACAGGCGCACGCCCAGCTGGAAGTGGCCGAGGCCAGCGCGCGCAAGTCGAAACTGGATCTGGAAGACACCATCGTGCGCGCCACCACGGCCGGACGCGTGGCCGACAAGGGCGTGCGCGTGGGCCAGTTCGCCCAGCCCGGCACGCGGCTGCTGACCGTGGTGCCGGTACAGGACCTCTATCTGACCGCCAACTTCAAGGAAACGCAGGTCGGCCGCATGCGCGCGGGCCAGCCCGTGTCGCTGCACGTCGATGCGTTGTCCGGCGAGGCCCTGCACGGGGTGATCGACAGCCTGTCGCCGGGCACGGGCTCGCAGTTCGCGCTGCTGCCGGCACAGAACGCCACCGGCAATTTCACCAAGATCGTCCAGCGCGTGCCGGTGCGCATTCACGTGGACGTGCCGAACGCGGCGCGGCCGGTGCTGGTGCCGGGTCTGTCGGTGACGGTCGATGTCGATACCCGCGAGCTGAATCCCGCGCAGGTGCGGGCGCCTGCCGCCGGAGCCAGCCATGGCTGAGGCCGTGGCGCCAGGGCAGGCGTCGCCGGCACCCGTGGCCGCGCAGCAGCCAAACGCCACGGCAGCGGACTGGATCGCCGTGGCCGCCGGTTCGCTCGGCGCGCTGCTGGCCACGCTGGACATCTCGATCACCAACTCGGCACTGCCGCAGATCCAGGGGCAGATCGGCGCGGCAGGCACCGAGGGCACGTGGGTGTCCACCGGCTACCTGATGGCCGAGATCGTCATCATCCCGCTGACGGCCTGGCTGACGCGGGTGTTCGGCCTGCGCCGCTTCCTGATGTGGAACGCCTTGCTGTTCACGGCGTTCTCGATGGTGTGCGGCATGTCGCACAGCCTGCCGCAGATGGTCATCGGCCGTATCGGGCAGGGCCTGGCCGGCGGCGCGATGATCCCGACCGCGCAGACCATCGTGCGCACCCGCCTGCCGCGCCACCAGATGCCCATCGGCATGTCGATGTTCGGCCTGATCGTGCTGCTGGGGCCGTTGCTGGGCCCCGTGGTGGGTGGCTGGCTGGCCGAGAACATCAACTGGCGCTGGTGCTTCTTCCTGAACGTGCCGATCACCGCCGTGCTGGTGCCGCTGCTGTATTTCGGCCTGAAGGCCGAACGCGCCGACGTGGAGGCGTTCTTCAAGGCCGACTGGCTTGGCATCGTCGGCCTGACCATCGGGCTCAGTTCGCTGACCGTGGTGCTGGAAGAGGGCCAGCGCGAGCAGTGGTTCGAGTCGCAGTTCATCGTCTACCTGTCGATGCTGTCGGCCATCGGGCTGACGATGATGCTGGTCAGCCAGTTCACGGCGAAGCAACCCATCGTGCGGCTGCGGCTGCTGCTGAACAGGAGCTACGCCAGCGTGATCCTGATCGTGACCACGGTGGGCGCCGGCCTGTATGGCGTGTCGTACCTGCTGCCGCAGTTCCTGTCGCTGATTGCCGGCTACAACGCCGAGCAGGCTGGCGGCATCATGCTGCTGTCGGGGCTGCCGGCATTCCTGCTGATGCCGGTGCTGCCGCGCATCCTGGGCAAGTTCGACAGTCGCTGGCTGGTCATCAGCGGGCTGGTGTGCTTCTTTGCCAGCTGCATGCTCGATATCGGCCTGACCGTGGACAGCGTCGGCCACGACTTCACCGTTTCGCAGATCCTGCGCGGCTTTGGCCAGATCCTGGCGATGATGCCGCTGAACCAGGCATCGATGGCGGCGGTGGCCACGCATGAGGCCGGAGACGCCGCCGGGCTCTACAACATGGCGCGCAACCTCGGTGGCTCGATTGGACTGGCGCTGCTTGGCACGCTGATCGACCGCCGCAATGCCTATCACGACTCGGTCATCCGCGAATCGGTCACGGCCAACAGCAGCATCGGCCAGGATCATATGACGTCGACCATCGCCGGGTTCGTGGCCCAGGGCGGCGACTTCGCCCATGCGCAACTCCAGGCCGTGGCCCAGCTCAGCGGCGAGATCGCGCGGCAGGCCGCGGTGATGACGTTCTCCGAAACCTTCTTTGCCCTCGGCATCGCACTGCTGTGCTGCGTGCCGCTGGCCCTGCTGCTCAAGCCGCCCCGTCCGGGCGCGCCTGTTTCCTCCGGCCATTGATCATGTCTGTCTTTTCACATGCCAGGCGGCCACGCCTGCTGACCCTTACCGCCGCCTCGCTCGCTGCCGGATGGCTTGTGGCCGGATGCACGGTGGGGCCCGACTACCGCAGCGCGCCGGAAGTGGCCGGCAACGCGATCGATGCGGGACGCTTCCCGCACGCGCCGGCGGAGGCCCAGCCCGTTGCGCCGCGTGCCGCCGACTGGTGGCACGCACTTGGCGACGCCAAGCTCGACATGCTGATCGAGACCGCGCTCCAGGACAGCCCCGATATCGACGTGGCGCGTGCCCGCGTGCGCCAGGCGCGGGCGGGGCTGGATAGCAACAAGGCCAATCTGCTGCCACAGGTGGGATTCGATGCGGCGATGCTGCGCACCCGCTCGCCGGACCTGTCCGCGCTGTCCGGTAATGGATCGTCGGGAGGCGGGCGCGGGCCGCTGTCGCTGTACATCGCGAGCTTCGATGCCAGCTGGGAGATCGATTTGTTCGGCGGCACGCGCCGGTCGATCGAGGCGGCGTCGGCCGAGGCCGATGCGGCATCGGCGCAACTGGCGGACGCCCATGTGCAGCTGGCCGCCGAGGTGGCGCAGGCCTACATCACGCTGCGCGAGCAGCAGGCCAGCCTGGCGCACCTGCAGGATTCCGAGAAGCTGGAAGCCGACATGCTGGACCTGACGCAGCAGCGGCGTGCGCGCGGCGTGGCGTCGCAGCTCGAAGTGGAGCGCCTGCTGACACAGCTCGACAACACGCGGGCGCAGATGTCGCCGGTGCAGGCCAGCATCGCCGAACAGTTCGACCAACTGGCGCTGCTGACCGGCCGTGCCCCCGGGACGCTCGACGCCGAGTTGTCGGCGGCGCGGCCGCTGCCCAGCGTGCCCGAGACCGTGGCGGTGGGCGATCCGGCGGCGCTGCTGAAGGCCCGGCCCGATATCCGGGCGGCAGAACGCCGGCTGGCGTCGAGCACGGCGCAGATCGGCGTGCGCAAGGCCGACTGGTTCCCGAAGCTGTCGCTGCTGGGCTCGCTCGGGTTCAGCGCGATGGACCCCGGCCACCTGGCCCGCAAGGACAACGGCACGTGGCTGACGCTGCCGCGCCTGCAATGGAACATCCTCGATTTCGGCCGGGTGGCCGCCGGGGTGGACAGCGCCGAGGGCGGCCGCGACGAGGCCGACGCCAACTATCGCAGCACGGTGCTGAAGGCCCTGCGCGATGCCGATGTGGCGCTGTCGCGCTACGGCCACCAGCGCGAACACGTGGTGGTACTGCGCCGCGTGGAGGCATCGTCCGAACGGGCGTCGACGCTGCAGCAGCAGCGTTACCGCGCCGGCACGGCCAGCATGCTCGAATGGCTCGATGTGGAACGCACACGCGTGGTGGCGCAGCAGAACCGCATTTCTGGCGATGCGGACCTGCTCAAGGACTACGTGTCGCTGCAGAAGTCGCTGGGGCTGGGATGGCAGACGGCGGCCGCCGCCGAAGGTGGCGCCGCCGCATCCGCGCCAGCTGCCACGCGGGCCACGCCGGCCTCGCCCGCTTCCTGACCGGAAATCCCCGTTACTGGGCGAGCTTGACCAGCGGCGGCTGCTTCCAGCTGCCGTTGGCCGCGTCGGGCCTGGGCATGTACATGCGCAGGATCACGTAGAACGGACCGTCGGGCGCCGGCAGCCAGTTCTGGCGCGCGTCGCCGGCCGGGGCCTCGTGCTGGATATGCAGCGTGACACCGCCATCGGCATCGTGCCGCAGCGACGGCAACATGCGCGAGTTGACGAGGTAGCGGTGCATCGGGTTGTCCACCAGCAGCTTCGACTTGCCGTCGTACATCGTGATCGACCTGATGGCCGCATTTGCTGCGCTGCACGGCAACGCCAGCACCAGCACGGCGGCCCCGGCGCTTGCCATCAGCCAGCGGCGGCTGGTCTTCCACATCGTCATCGTTCTCCTAAATCTTGTTCTGTCGGCTGGGCCGCGTGCCGGGGCTGTCCCGGCGCGGCGGGCCGATTCTGCCCCGGCTTTTCGATTCGGTTTTGCTTTCGCAAACAAGGTGCGGGTGCAGCAATTGCAAGAGAAACGCCGACAGCGGAACCGGACGAATCCGACTTTTGGACAAACAGCCAGCACCCCACACTGCCAAGTGGATAGAATCGCCGTGGGCATTCCCCTGCGGCGCCGATTGCAACAATGTGTTACGGGCGGCGGAGGTCGGGATGCAGAACAACAGACAAAGCGCCCATGCACTTCAACGCCAACGACAGCATCCTGGTCAACATCATCGCCAGCGTGGTGGTGATCCTTGCCGGCACGCTGGTGGTCAAGCTGATCAACCGCTTCTTCTCGGCGCGGCTGCAGGCCGACAACCGGGGCAGCTATCGTGCCTGGACGGTGGCGTCGCGCAATCTGGTGGCGGCGGTGGTGTTCCTGCTGCTGCTGGGCATCTGGGTGTCCGAACTGAAGAGCGTGGCGATCTCGCTGGCGGCGTTCGCGGCGGCGCTGCTGCTGGTCGGCAAGGAACTGGTGATGTGCTTCCTGGGCGCGTTCATGCGCATGATCACGCGCCCGTTCCAGCTTGGCGACCTGGTGGAGATCGGCCCGTTCGGCGGCGAAGTCATCGACATGGACGTGATGTCCACCACGCTGGTGGAAGTGGCTGCCGCGCGCCAGTACACGGGCTTTACGGTGCAGGTGCCGAACAGCATGCTGCTGACCACGGCCGTGCGCAACCATTCGCAGGCCGGCGCCTATACGCTGGACATGGTGCGGATTCCGCTGGCCGTGGGCGACGATCCCGAAGCAGTGGAGACGCTGCTGGTGCAGGTGGCGCGCCGCGCATGCGAAGGCTTCATGGAGGAAGCGGGCCGCACGCTGCGGCGCTACGGGGACATGCGCTTCGTGGACCTGTCGCAGTTCGAGCCGCGCGTGATATTCGAACCGTTCGACGTGACCCGCTTCGATGCCGTGGTGCGCTTTCCGGTACCGGTCAGCGCACGGCTGGCAGTGGCGCAGCAGATCGTGCGCGGCTATTACCGCGAGCGGGCGCAGGGCCGGCCGGCGGATTCCGGGACGGCGTCCGCACCGGATACGCCTTCGGCGCAACCGTAGCGCGGGGCGGGGCGGCCGCCGGATCATTGGCATCCGGCAGGCCGCAAGCGGCAGGACCGTCGAGGAGAAGACCATGGCGCAGGCCCTGATTCGATGGCATGGACACACCCCGGCGCCCGTGCCGGGATGGCGGCATGTGCGGTCGCTGGCGTGGGTGGTCGCCATCTCGGTCTGGCTGGCGCTGTTGGGCGGCTGTGCAAGCCTGCCCGCCAATGCCGGGCGGACGCCGAGCTACGCCGCGACCGATACCGGCACGACGCTGCTGGCCAGGACGCTCGCGCCCCGGCTGGCGCAGAATCCCGGGCAGTCGATCTTCTATCCGCTGGGCGCGGGGCCCGATGCGCTGACCGCGCGCATGGCACTGGCGCGGGCCGCGCAGAAGACGCTGGACCTGCAGTACTACATCTACGACGTGGATACCACCGGCAGCGCGCTGCTGGGCGAGGTGATCGACGCCGCCGATCGCGGCGTGCGCGTGCGCATCCTGCTGGACGACATCCATACCGGCAAGCAGGACAAACTCTGGGCGGCGGTGGATTCGCATCCGAACATCGAGGTGCGCATCTTCAATCCGTTTGCCAACCGCAACGCCCGGTGGGTGGAGCTGCTGTTCGACTTTGGCCGCCTGAACCGCCGCATGCACAACAAGCAGATGACGGTGGACAACCTGGTGTCGATCATGGGCGGCCGCAATATCGGCGACGCGTACTTCTCGGCCAAGCCCGACATGGCGTTCAGCGACCTCGACGTGATGGTGGCCGGGCCCGTGGTGCCGGCCGCCAGCAAGGTGTTCGACGAATACTGGAACAGCGAAAACGCCTATCCCGTGGCCACGCTGACCCCGGAAGGCAAGGAAGCACCAGACGAGCTGCGCGCCTTCCGCAAGCAGATCGAGGCCAAGGGCGACATGGCCCGCGCCAGCCCGTTCGTGCAGGAACTGCTGGATTCGGGCCTGGCGCGCGGCATCGAGTCGGGCCGCCTGCCCGGCTACATGGGCTCGGCGCGCGTGATTGCCGACAAGGCCGACAAGATCGAAGAATCCGCCGACGACCCCTCCACGCACGCCATTCCGCAACTGCGCGCGATGATGGAAAAGGCCCGGACCGAGCTGGTGCTGGTTTCACCGTACTTCGTGCCCAACAAGGAGGGCGAGGCCTGGCTGGCCGCCATGGTCAAACGGGGGGTCAAGGTGCGTGTGCTGACCAATTCGTTCGCCGCCACCGACGTTGCGGCGGTGCATGCCGGGTACGCGCCCACGCGCAAGCGGCTGCTGGAGGCCGGCGTGGAACTCTACGAGCTGAAACCCACCGCCAATGCCGAACTGGTACGCAGCCGCGCGGGCAAGTCACGCATGTTTGCGTCGAGCCGCGCGAGCCTGCATGCCAAGGCCTATGTGGTGGACCGCCAGACGCTGTTCATCGGGTCGATGAACCTGGACCCCCGTTCGATCAAGCTCAATACCGAGATGGGCGTGGTGCTGGACAGTCCGGCGCTGGCCAGGCTGCTGGTGGAAGACATGGACCGCCGGCTGCTCGATATCGCCTACCGCGTGGCGCTCAAAACCAGCGACAGCGGCGCGCAATCGCTGACGTGGACCACGCGCGACAACGGCAAGGAAACCACCCACGAGCACGAGCCGGACATGAGCATGTGGCAGCACATGGGCATCGACGTCCTGCAGATGCTGCCCGTGGAGGATCAACTCTAGTCGAGCTGCCGTGGGGGTCTGGCCCGGCTAGGGCGCGACGGTGCCGGCGCCGTCCGGCTGCAGCAGTTGCAGCAGGTATGCCTGCAGGCGCGACAGTTCGCCCGCGATGCCGCCCGGAAACCCTTGCCGGTCGCCGCGCTTGTCGATCAGCAGTTCGGCGAGGAAGGCGGACACGGCGGCGGCATTGCCCAGCGCGGCCAGCTGGTTGCCAATGCGCGGGTAAGCGTAGAACAGCTCCAGCGGACGGACTTCGCGCGGCAACTGGGCCAGCCACCTGAGCGCCACCGGCGTCAGCGACAGGTTGATCGGGTCCGGCGCCTGGCGCAGTTCGCTCCAGTCGACGTGCGCCGAGGCAGGCGGGTCGCCGTCCAGTACCTTCTTGGCTTCTTCGACCGTGACGAATTCGAACGACAGGGGATCCATGATGGGCGGCTCGATGTGGGCGGGGCGCGCGGGCATCCACCCGTTCGGGTCAGATTTCGCGCTGCCGCCCATGTTAACGGATCGGTGAAGCGTTTCGTTAGCGGCGATGTATCGACCCGGCCCGGGCCCGGCGCGGACGCGATTCTCATGGCTGGCAGGCCCATGTCTCATGGCAGGAAAACGCCCGTTTGCCACACTGGCAGGCATGAACCGGAGCCTGCCATGACCTGGGATTTGCTGATCGAATCGGACTGTGTGCCGGTGCCACTGCGCGCGGGCGCCCATGTGACTTGCCGCGCCGGCCAGTTGTGGATCACCGTCGAGCACCGGCGCGCCCGGCCGTCGGCGGATATCGTGCTGTCGGCCGGCCAGCGGTGCCGCGTGGAGGAAGACGGCGTCTACTTTCTGAGCGCGCTGCGTGCGCTGGGCGCGGTGCAATGCCACATCACGCCGGCCGCGAGCCAGCATCTGGTGCTGCGCCCGGCCTGACGCGCGCCGCTTCCTCGGCAATCCAGTCGGCCACGTGGCGGACATCGTCGCGCGGATTCTCGGTGGCATGGATCAGCCAGAACGCGTTGGGGCTGGGCATGATCGCGCCGGCCGTGGTCACCACGTTCAGCTGGCCGCCTTCGATCAGCGACTGGATCAGTTCCAGGCGTCCGAGCGCCACGCCTTGTCCGGCCAGTGCCGCGTGAATCACCTGGTCATATTGATTGAAGCGCAGGATGCCGCGCCGGGCGGCCTGCCGGTAGCCTTGGGCGCCAAGCCAGTTGCGCCAGTGCAGCCAGGGCCGCGGATCGTCGAATTCGAGCAATGGCAGCGCCGCCAGGGCTTCGGCCGAGGTCACGCGCGTGGCGCCGAGCGACGGATTGGCCACGGGCGCGATGGTTTCTTCGAACAGCCGGATGGCGTGGGGCGGCGCGGCCGATGCGGGGCAATAGCGGATGGCCAGGTCGATGCCATCGGCGCGCAGATCGCTGATCTGGTTGCTGGCGGACAGCCGCACGTCGAGATTCGGATACCGCCGCTGCAGGCTGCCCAGCCGTGGCAGCAGCCACAGGCCGGCCATGCCGATGCTGGCCGTGACCGTGACGGGCTGGCGCCCATCGCGCTTGCGCAGTTCCGCGGCCACGTCCTGCAACTGCTGCACCGCGCCGTCGGCGCTGCGGAACAGGCGTTCGCCTTCGGGCGTGAACGCCACGCCGCGATGCTGGCGTACGAACAGGCGTACCTGGAGCTGGTCTTCCAGCGCGCGGATCTGGCGGCTGACGGCCGACTGGGTCAGGCACAGGTCGTCGGCGGCCTGGGTGATGCTCATGCGCCGGCCCACGGCCACGAAGCCCTTGAGCAGATCGAGCGGAAACAGGCGGACGAGCGGGACGGACATGGCAAAGTCTCACGGGGGGCGCTGGCGAGCCCCATTACAGCACGGAATCCCGATCCGCTGCCATGCGCCGCCGGAATGGCAGAACGCCTGAAATCTCGGTTGAAGCGGCGCCCGGAATCGCTTGAAATGAAGCCGATCCGAACCGCCGTCACGGGAGCCCGCCATGTCGCTTCACCAGCCTTCGCATGATGTGCGCGCATTGCAATCGCACGGGACGCCGCCCTGGTGGCGCGGCACCGTCTTTCTGCTGCTGGCGGCCGGGCTCGTGATGGGCCTGGCACTGGGCGTGCGCCACGTGCAGGGCCTGTTCCTGCTGCCGGTGATCGCCGAACGGGGCTGGACCCGCGAGACATTCGGCTTTGCGATGGCCGTGCAGAACCTGGTCTGGGGCATCGCCCAGCCGCTGACCGGCATGTTGGCCGACCGCTTCGGGTCGTGGAAGGTGATGCTGGCCGGGCTGGTGCTGTATGCGGCCGGACTGTGGGGCATGGCGCTGGCGCCGTCGTCGATGGCTTTCGTGCTGGCGGGGGGCATCTGCATCGGCATCGCGCAGTCCGGCACCACGTTCGGCGTGGTCTATGGCGCGCTGAGCCGCATGGTGCCGCCGGAACGGCGCAGCCGCACGCTGGGGATTGCCGGGGCGTGCGGCGGCATCGGGCAGTTCCTGATGGTGCCGTCGGCGCAGGCGTTGCTGTCGGTAGCGGGGTGGCAACTGGCTTTGATGATCTTTGCCGTGGCGGCCCTGCTGCTGGTGCCGTTCGCGCTGCCGTTCCAGGATCGCCCGACGGGCGGCGAGGCCAGGGGCGACCAGCCTTCGATGCGGGCCGCCATCGGCGAGGCCTTTGGTCATCCGGGGTTCTGGCTGCTCAAGCTCGGCTTTCTGGCGTGCGGCTTCCAGCTGGCGTTCATCGCCAACCATCTGCCGGCCTACCTGCGCGACCGGGGCATGCAGCCGGCCAGTGCGATGATTGCGCTGGCCCTCATCGCACTGGCCAATATCGCGGGAACCTACGCCTTCGGCTGGCTGGGCGGGCGGCACGTGAAGAAGTACCTGCTGGCGGGCATCTACCTGACGCGCACGTCGGCGATGGCGCTGTTCCTGCTGCTGCCGCTCAGCCCGGTCACGCTATACGGGTTTGCGGCCGTGATGGGCTTTCTGTGGCTGGGCACGGTGCCGTTGACCAGCGGCATCGTCTCGCAGGTGTTTGGCGTGCGTTATATCACCACGCTGTTCGGCTTTGTGTTCCTGGGCCATCAGCTCGGGTCGTTCCTGGGCGTGTGGCTGGGCGGGCTGGTGTTCGAGCTGACGCATTCCTATGATCTGGTGTGGATGGGTGCGATGGCGCTGGGCGTGATCGCGGCGGCATTGCATTGGCCCATCGACGACCGCGAGATCGTGCGCGCGCCATGGCAGGGGCTGCGACCTTGAGCGCCCGCATGGAATAAAGGACGGGCCCGGCGTGTTTACGCATCAGGCAGGCTGCGTGCCAGGCGCGGGAGGTGGAGTATGCTTGGCACGCACGTCCTGTCATTCCCGTATCCGGAGGCCGCCATGCCGTTTCGATTTTCCGTTTGGACAAGCGCCGTCGCGGCAGCCCTTGTGCTGAGCGCATGCGCTTCGCTGCAGCCGGTGGAGACCGGCCAAAAGCTGATCGGCAGCCCGCAGGCGGCTGTGCAACAGGCGTTCGGCGCACCCACCGATACGTTCCAGATGGCCAACGGCACGCAGCGGTGGATCTATTCCAAGCAGCCGTACGGCTACGAAATCTACGCGGCCGACTTCGATGCCAGCGGCAAGCTGACGAATTTCCGCCAGACGCTGACCGAAAACGAGATCTACACCGCGCGGCCCGGCCAGTGGACCAAGCAGGATGTGCTGGAACGCTGGGGCAGGCCCAAGGAGCCGATCCAGTACTACGCGCTAATGAAGCGCGAGGCGTGGTCCTACCGGATGTACCTGCCCGGCTACCTGCCTGCGCACTTCAGTGCCTACTTTGACGACAACGGCGTGCTGGACCGGACGATGATTATTCAGGACTCTCGCGGCGGCGAACGCAGCCGCAGATAGGCGAATGGCTATCAACGGCGCGCCGGCGTTGGGGCCGGCGTGGCCATCCGCATGGCGCGCCGCGAGTGGCGCAATTGCAACATTCCACATTGAAGAGTCGACTAATCCCGGGTGAATCGCTCGCCATTGTATAAACACGAATTATTCGTATTAACATTTGTGTTTATGTGCGGCATACGCCGCATCGTGCACGTCGAGCCAGCACGCCTCCAATAATTCATCCCGGGAATTCCGATGTACTTGCACCGTCCGTCCAACGGTCGCGCCAGCCTGCGCTCGCGCATTTCTGCCGCTTCTCCGATTCCAGCCACCGTGCTGTCGCCTGTTGCCGCCGCAGTGCTGGGCCTGTCGTTGCCGCTAACGCTGTCACTGTCCGCGCCCGCCCACGCGCAGTCCCAGGCCCAGCCGGCCGATCCCAGCGCAACCGCCACGCTGCCCACCGCCACCGTGGTGGCCGAACGGTCCGGGGAGGCGGTCAAGGTCGAGCGCGTGAGCGGCGGCGCGCTGGGCGACCGCAAGGCCGTGGATACGCCGTTCTCGGTCAACGCGGTGTCCAGCGACGAAATCCAGCAGCGCATGGCGCAGACCGCCAACGATGTGTTCAAGTACGACCCGGCCGTGCAGGTGCTGGGCGACAACGCACGCACGGAGAACTCGTACTTCGCCGTGCGCGGCATTCGCGTGGACATGCTCAACGGCACAAAAGTGGATGGCCAGAACTTCGTCACGTGGGATGCCGACATCCCGCTGGAGCCGTTCGAGCAGGTGGAACTGCTCAAGGGCCTGTCGGGCTTCATGTACGGCTTCGGCTCGCCGGGCGGCATCATCAACTACGTAACCAAGCGGCCCACCGACACGCCCCTGCGCGAGGTGACCATCGGCTACCAGACCAACAACGTCTGGAGCGAGAAGATCGACGTCGGCGGCCGATTCGGCAACGACGACCGCTTCGGCTACCGCATCAACGCCGTGAACGAGGACGGCAACACCAGCGAGCAGGGCGTGCATGTGCGCCGCCAGACGTTCTCGCTGGCCACCGACTTCCGCATCACGCCGGACCTGACGTGGAACGCCGACATCATGTACTGGAAGCGCAAGTCGCAGGGCACGATCTTCGGGCTGTCGTTCGGCACGGACACCATCCCCGCCGCCAGCAGCGTGGCCCGCAACCTGGCGCAGCCGTGGTCGTCGCACGAGACCGACACGCTGACCGTTGGCACCGGCGTGGACTACCGCATCAACAGCGACTGGAAGACCAGCTTCAAGTATCGCTTCGCGCGCCAGAACCGCCTGAATGCCGACAGCTTCCTGTTTGTCACGGACGATGCCGGCAACTACTCGGACACCAACTACCGCTGGAAGACCGCGTACTACTATCAGGCGTACGACGCGATGGTGCAGGGCAAGTTCGACACAGGCGGCCTCAGGCACGAGGTCGTGGCAGGCCTGGGCTACCTGTCGCAGGTGCGCGAGCTGGACAACGGCCTGGGCGGCAACGGCATCTTCATGGGGATGAACAACCTGTACAACCCCGTCGCCCTCGACGAGCAGGCCGGCGTGGGCAAGGACTATATCCCGTACCGCGACTACAGGATCCAGCAGAAGTCGGTCTATCTGAGCGACACGGTGCAGATCACGCCGCGCCTGTCGGTGCTGGCCGGCCTGCGCTACAACATGTTCTCGCAGGACAACTACAGCCCCGAAGCGGTCCGGACGTCGCGCTACAGCGCCAACCCGATCACGCCCACGGCGGCGGTGATGTTCAAGACGGACGATTTCTCGTCCGCCTACGTCAGCTACGTGGAATCGCTGGAACCGGGCGGCTCGGCCGGCCCGACGGCTGCGAACTTCGGAGAGACCTTCGGCCCGCTCAAGAGCCGCCAGTACGAGGTGGGCTTCAAGACCGACCGCGACAAGTGGGGCGCCAACGTGGCCCTGTTCCGCGTGGACAAGGGCTACGAGTACACCAACACGTCGAATGTCTTCGTGCAGAACGGCAAGCAGCAGTTCACGGGCGTGGATACCAGCGGCTGGTGGCGCGTGGCGCGCGACGTTCGCCTGATGGGCGGCGTGCTATGGCTGCATACCAAAACCACGGACGTCGACGATCCGCTGGTCAACGGCAACCGGGTGTTCGCCACGCCGAACTACATCGTGACGGGCCGTGTCGAGTACGACACGCCGTTCGTGCCCGGCCTGACGCTGTGGACCGGCGCCAAGGTGACCGGCTCGATGTACGTGAACTCGGCCAATACGCAGCAGATTCCGTCGTACACCACGGCCGACGTCGGCGCGCGCTACACCACGCGTGTGGCCGGCAAGCCGGTGACCGTGCGCGCGGTGCTGAACAACGTGTTCAACCGCCGCTACTGGACCACCACCTATGACGGCTTCGTGCTGCCGGCGGCCACGCGCACGTTCCTGATGAACGCCTCGCTGCAGTTCTGATGGATTGAAGCGCGGGCGGTGCCGGTTTTCTCCGTCGCGGGGGCAAGGCCGGCGCCCCCGGCGCCCCGGTTTTCCGGTGGCGTCCTGCTAGCCCCGCCGCACCGCCGTGACCTTGCCGCCCATCACGTCGATGGTGCGCCGCTGCGGGTTGTAGTCCATCGTGCCCGGCATGTGCTGGCCTTCGCGATTGCCGAAGCGCCATGCGCAGCCTTCGAGCAGTTTGGCCGCTTCGGCCTCGGTCTTGCCGATCAGCGCGTTGTCGCCGAGCTTGTCGGCCTGGCAGCCCTCGGGCGTGCCACGGCCGCCTTGCGGGCCCGTATCGGCCACGCCGGCAGCCGGCGGCTGCGGCGGCTGCGGCTGCGCGGCGCAGCCCGCCATCATCGTGGCCATCGCCACGGCGCCCGTGAGGGCCATCCCTTTCCAGTTCGGTGCAGTCATGCGGAGGCTCCTTGGCCGTATGAGGGAGCCCCGATTCTAGCGGACCCCGCGTTCACGGCGACCTGCGCGCCGTGGATCGTCCACGCCCGCGCGGTGCCGGGGTGGCGAACATCGACATGTCGCGCACGATGCAGCCCAGCAGCGTGTCGGCCGCCACCCCAAGCGGCCGGCCTGCCTTGACCAGCAACCGCGCCTTGGCCGCCTCGAACAGCGGGTGGGCGATCGGCAGGGTCACCAGTTCGCCCGAGCCCAGTTCGCGATAGGCGGCGAACGCGCCGATCAGCGTGATGCCGTGGTGGCGTTTGACGAAGTGCCGCAGCACCGCCAGCGAATTGGTGGTCAGCGTGGGCCGGATCTGGATGTTCTCGGCGTACGCCAGCATCTGCACGATCTGCCCGAGCCCGAACGCCGGCGGCATCATTGCCAGCGGGTAGTCGGCCAGCTCGCGCACGTCCACGGTGGTGCCGCGCAGCGCCAGCGGGTGGCCGGCATGCACCAGCAGCACCACCGGCTGGGACGACGTGGCTACCCAGCGCACATCGGCATGTGACGGCGGGTTGTAGGCCAGGCCGATATGCGCGCGGCTTTCGGCCACCTCCTGCAGCACGTTGTTGACGGGCAGGATGTCCACCGTGACGTCGAGCCGGGGGTATTGCGCGCAGAAGTCGGTCAGCACCTCGTCCATCAGGCCATCGACATAGCCCTCGCTGGTGGCAATGCGGATCTGCCCGTGCTGCAGGCCGCGCAGCGCCTGCAGGCGGTCTTCGAACAGCTCCTGCTGCGCCCGGCAGCCCTGCCAGTATTCCAGCAGGTGCAGCGCCACCTCGGTGGGCTGCACGCCGCGCGCGTGGCGGTCGAACAGCGGCGCGCCCACCTCTTCCTCCAGCAGGCGGATCTGGCGCGTGATGACCGACGGCGACGTGTTGATGCTGTCGGCCGCCCCCCGGATCGAGCCGTGCGTCAGCACCTCGTGGAAATAGCGCAACCTGCGCTGGTTCAGTTCTCGCATGTCGAAAGCCAAGCTGTTGCCGATTGGGCAACGATAGCCGACTTAAGTTGCTCTTGCTCTGCTTTTTCATCTGACCGACGATCTTCTGACAATAAGAAAACAGCGACAGCACAGCGTTCATCGCATCCAAAGGACCACCACGGGAGAGATCGAATGTCCACCACACTGCCCCCACGCACCACGCCGGCGCACGACAGCGCCGCGCAACAGGCGCTGTACCGCAAGCTGAACTGGCGCCTGCTGCCATTCCTGCTGCTCTGCTATACGTTCGCCTACCTGGACCGCGTCAACATCGGCTTCGCCAAGCTGCAGATGCAGGGCGACCTGGGTTTCTCCGACGCCGTGTACGGCCTGGGTGCCGGCATCTTCTTCTTCGGCTATGTACTGTTCGAGATCCCGAGCAACCTGCTGCTGCCCCGCGTCGGGGCGCGCAGGACCATCAGCCGCATTCTGGTGCTGTGGGGACTGACGTCGGCCGGCATGATGTTCGTGCGCGACGAAACCACGTTCTACGTGATGCGCTTCCTGCTCGGCGTGTTCGAGGCGGGATTCGCGCCGGGCATGATCTTCTACCTGACGTACTGGTACGGCCAGCAGCGCATGGCGCGCGTGATGGCCGTGGTGATGCTGGCCGGGCCCATCGGCGGCATCTTCGGCTCGCCGCTGTCCACGTGGCTGATGACAGGCCTGTCGGGCACGCATGGCCTGGAAGGCTGGCAGTGGATGTTCCTGGTCGAGGGCCTGCCCTGCGTGCTGCTGGGCGTCCTGGCGTTGCGCGTGCTGGCCGACCGGCCGGCCGATGCAAGGTGGCTGACCGATGCCGAAAAGCGCATGATCGCCGCAGAACTGCATACGCCCGGCGCGGGGCATCATTCGTTCGGCCAGGTGGCGCGCGATCCGCGCGTGTATCTGCTGGCCTTCGCCTACTTCACGATGATCTGCGGCATCTACGCGGTCAGCTTCTGGCTGCCGTCGATCCTCAAGGCCGACGGCGTGACCGACACCATGCAGATCGGACTGTATTCGATGATCCCGTATATCGCGGCCGCGATTGCGATGGTCGTGATCGGCCGGCGCTCGGACCGGCGCGGCGAGCGGCGCCTGCATAGCGCCGTGCCGGCCTTCATCGGGGCGGTGGCGCTGGCGGTGGCCACGCTGTCCAGCGGCAACCTGGCGATGTCGCTGTTGTGCATGACCATCGCCACGGCGATGATGTGGACGGCCTATACGGTGTTCTGGGCCATTCCGTCGCAATACCTGAAGGGCGATGCCGCGGCCGGCGGGATCGCGCTGATCAACACCATCGGCCTGATCGGCGGCTTCCTGAGCCCGACCATCATCGGCTGGGTGCGCACGGCGACCGGCAGCATGCAGGCCGGCCTGATGGTGATGGTGGCGCTGCTGGTGGCCGGCGCGGTGACGCTGGTGGTCAATCGCATGCCCGCGCCGCAAGGCAGTCCCGCCACGGTTTGATGACAACATGAACATGGAGAGCCCCTTGGCACCCCGAATCCTGATCGCCGGTTTCCAGCACGAAACCAATACGTTTGCGCCGTCCAAGGCCACCTACGCCAGTTTCGAGCGCGGCGAGGGCTTCCCGGCCATGGCGCGCGGCGACGATGTGCTGGCGCTGCGCGATGTGAATATCCCCGTGGGCGGCTTCATCCAGGCCGCGCAGCGCAACGGCTGGGCCCTGAGCCCGGTGATCTGGGCCGGCGCCAGCCCGTCGGCGCATGTGACCGAGGATGCGTTCGAGCGCATCGCCGGCGAAATCGTCGCGGCGGCACGCGCCGGCGGCTTCGATGCCATCTACCTGGACCTGCACGGCGCGATGGTGGCCGAGCATGCCGATGATGGCGAGGGCGAACTGCTGGCGCGCCTGCGCGAGGTGATCGGCCCGGACGTGCCGCTGGTGGCGTCGCTGGACCTCCACGCCAATGTCACGCAGCGCATGCTCGATGCCGCCGATGCGCTGGTGGCGTACCGCACCTATCCGCACGTCGACATGGCCGAAACCGGCGTGCGCGCCGCCGAACTGCTGCAGCCGCTGCTGGCCGGCCCGCGTCGCTGGCGTGCCGCCGCCCGCCGCTTGCCGTTCCTCATTCCGATCAACGGCATGTGCACGATGCTGGAGCCCGCGCGCGGCCTGTACGCGGCGCTGGCTGAGCTGGAGGCAGGCCGGGTGGTGTCGCTGTCCTTCGCACCGGGCTTCCCCGCCGCCGACTTTCCCGAATGCGGGCCGGTGATCTGGGGCTATGGCGACGATGACGCCGCCGCCGAAGCCGCCGTGCAGGCACTCTACGACCGGATGCTGGCCGACGAGGCCGCGTGGGAGGTGCCATTCCTGTCTCCCGACGACGCGGTGCGCGAAGCCATGCGGATGGCCGAAGGCGCCACGCGCCCGGTGGTCATCGCCGATACCCAGGACAACCCCGGTGCCGGCGGCGACTCGAACACGATGGGCATGCTGCGCGCGCTGCTGCGCAACGGCGCGCAGGGCGCGGCCATCGGCCTGATCTGGGACCCGGCCGTGGCGGCCGCCGCGCATCGCGCCGGGGTGGGCGCGGTGATCGACGTTGCGCTCGGTGGCGTGTCGGGCGTGCCCGGCGACGAGCCGCTGCAGGGGCGCTTCGAGGTGCTCAGGCTGTCCGACGGCGTCTGCCGCTTTGGCGGTCCGATGATGCACGGCATGCTGGCCGATGTCGGGCCCGTGGCGCTGCTGGGTATCGGCGGCGTGCAGGTGGTGGTCAGCGGCGGCAAGGCGCAGATGCTCGATCGCAACCTGTATCGCGTGGGCGGCGTCGAGCCCGAGGCGATGAAGATTCTGGTGAACAAGAGCTCCGTGCATTTTCGCGCGGACTTCCAGGGCATCGCCCATGCCGTGCTGGTGGCCAAGGCGCCGGGGCCGATGACGGCCGACCCGGCCGACCTGCCGTGGACGCGCCTGGCACCCGGCATCCGCCTGAAGCCGATGGGCAAGCCGTTCCGCGCGTGATGCCTGACGCCGGGCGATCAGACGCCGGCGCTCAGAGCTTCTGCACCGCGGCCAGCCGGAAGATTTTCGCCCAGAGGTCGGCTGCGTCCCGGTTGGCCACCGGAATCACCCATTCGGCCGGCTTGCCGTGGCGCAGGGCCACGACCACATACCAGCGGCCCTGGCGCGCCTCGGGCCGGGCGGCCTCGATGTCGGCGAAGATCAGCACCTGGCGCTGGCCGTTCATCTCCAGCGCGCAGTTCTTGCGTTCGGCGTCGACCTTGAGAGACCCCCAGTCGCCGTGCAGGGCCAGGATGCGCTCGCCCTTGACGCGGCGGCCGTGGATGGCCCGGTACCGGCGCAGCCACGCCACGCACAGCGCCGCCAGTATCGCCAGTATCAGAATGTCGGCGGCGGCGCCGGCCAGCGTGCCGGACGCGGCCGTTACCAGCTGGTAGAGCCTGACCAGGCCGTAAACGAAGGCAGCGAGGATCGCGATGCCTAGGAGGATGAAGGGCACGGCCTGATTCCTGAAGGGTGGCGGGTAGGGCGGTGGATGCCGGCAGCGTCGGGTATGCCCCGGCGCCAGTGTCGGACCGTGCGGGCCTATAATGGTTCGCCCCGCATCGCCGGACGGGGTTTGCCATCCGGTTCGGCCCTTCTTCAATGCCATCGTATCCTCTCGTCCTCTGCCTGACCATTGCCGTGGTGTGCAGTGTGGGCATGGCCGTCGCGGCCTGGCCGCGCCGCGATGACCCTACCGTCCGGGCATTCCTGGTGCTGGCGGCGGGCGTCACCATCTGGAGCGGCGGGCGGTTGCTGGAAATCAGCGAGACGGCGCTGCCGGGCCGGATCTTCTGGGCAAAGTTTCAGTATGCGGGCATCGTGGCCGTGCCGATCGGCTGGCTGGTGGCGATGGTTCACCTGAGCCGGCCACGCTTTGTCGTGCCGTGGTCGATGCTCTGGGTGCCGGTGTTCTTCGCGGTGCTGACGCTGGCGCTGGTGTTTACCAACGAACGCCATCACCTGATCTGGACGTCGATCGAACTGATGCCGCCGGGCGTGTCGCCGGGCGCGGTGTTTCGCCATGGCGTCGGCTATACCGCGGTGGCCGCATGGACCTACGCGATGCTGGGCCTCAGCATGTATTTCCTGGCCACCGCCGAGGTGCCGAACGCGGCGCTGTCGGTGCGCGGCCGCAATGTGCTGATGGCGGGACTGTTCCTGCCGCTGGTGACGCACATCGCCTACCTGTACCGCTGGACCGGCCCGCTGGGCGGCGACCTGACGCCGGCCACCTTTTCGCTGATGACGCTGCTGGTGTGGTTCTGCGCGCTGCGCACCCACCTGGACGATACCGGCCACTACGCGCGGCTGCGCGTGTTCGACACGATCCGCGAGGGCTGCGCGATCCTGGGCGCCGACGGACGCATCGTCGAGTTCAATCCCGCCGCCGCCCGGCTGGTGCCCGACCTGCGCCGTGGCCAGATGCCGCCGCCGGCCTGGCACCACGCGCTCAGCGATCCCGACGAAGTGGCGCCTTTCATTCCGGACGGCCTGGGCTACGAACTGACGGTGGAGCCCGTCTGCCGGATGGACGGCAAGCAGATCGGCCTGCTGGTGTTCATGCGCGACATCAGCCGCTACCAGTCGCGCGAACAGGCGCTGGCCACGCAGCTTGGCGAAACGGCGGAGCAGCTGTCGCGCGTGCAGGCCGACCTCGATATCGACGCGCTGACCGGGATTCCCAACCGGCGTTACTTCCAGCGCGAATCGCTGGCCGCCGTGGCACGCGCCCATGAGCGCGGCAAGGAAATCGGCCTGCTGATCCTGGACGTCGACCTGTTCAAGCAATTCAACGACCTGTACGGCCACCCCTGCGGCGACGATTGCCTGCGCCAGGTAGCCGAAGCCCTGACCGGCGTGCTGCGCGGCACGCAGTTCTGCGCGCGGCTGGGCGGCGAGGAGTTCGCGGTGGTACTGCCCGATTCGTCGGCGGACGAAACGCGCGCCATCGCCCGCGGCATGGTGGCGGTCGTGCGGGACCTGGCCATTCCGCATAACGGCACGCCGGTGCAGCCCTACGTGACGATCAGCGTGGGCGCGGTGTGCGCGGTGCCCGAAGCCCCGCGTCTGGAGCCGCTGCTGCACCGGGCCGACAGCGCGATGTACCGCGCCAAGCGGGCAGGGCGCAACCGCTACGTGCTGGACGGCAGCCTGTACCTTGGGGTGCAGAACAGCTGATTTTGGCGATGACGTGAAAAAGGGCTTGCAAATCGCCAGAGCTTATGTAGAATTCGCGTCTCGCTTCAACGCAGCAATGCCGCGAAACGAAGCCCAGATGGCGGAATTGGTAGACGCACTAGGTTCAGGTCCTAGCGGTGGCAACACTGTGGAGGTTCGAGTCCTCTTCTGGGCACCAATTTTGAAAGCCCTGCTCAACGAGCAGGGCTTTTTCATTTGTGCGCCCAGAAAGGGCAGTCCCTGCGGACTGCCCGCGAGGACTCGAAAAGCTTGCGCCTGCCGGCGCAAGCCGGGGTCGCGCATGGTGACCGGGTCTTCTTCTGGGCACCAATATTTGAAAGCCCTGCTCACCGGGCAGCGCTTTTTGATTTCCGGCCCAGAAAGGGCAGTCCCGGGCTTTCGCCGGCGTATCAGGCTGCCACGCCGCCCACGCCCTGCCCCACCGCGACGCGTGCATCCTGCGTCGCCGCCTGCCGTACCACGTCCCCCACCATCTCGGCGGTCACCGCCGATAGCGTCCAGCCCAGGTGCCCGTGCCCGGTGTTGTAGAACACGTTGGCGGCGTGGCCACGGCCGACGCGCGGCATCATGTTCGGCATCATCGGACGCAGGCCGGCCCAGGGCACCACGCTGCGCGTGCTGATGCCGGGGAAGCAGGCATGTACCCAGTCGACCAGCGGACGGATGCGGTCGGCGCGAATGTCGCGGTTGATGCCGTTGAACTCGGCCGTGCCGGCCACGCGGAAGCGGTCGGCGCCCAGGCGGCTGGTCACGAGCTTGGTTTCGTCGTCGAGCAGGCTGACCGTCGGCGCGCTGGCCTGGCTTTCGGCATCGTTCAGGTTCACCGTGATCGAATAGCCCTTAACCGGATAGATGTTGACGCGGTCGCCCAGCTGCTGCGCGAAGTCGCGGCTGGCAACGCCCGCGCACACCACCACGCCGTCGAACTCGCGCGATGTGGACAGGTTGTCTTGCGCCGACACCACGGTCGCGCGCCGGCCCGTGGTGGACACCGACCGCACGTCCTGGTCGTACAGCGTTTGTACGCCCAGGCGCCGGATTGCCGCGGCCAGGCCGCTGGTGAACTTGTGGATGTCGCCCGTGGCGTCGCTCTCGGTGTAGTAGCCGCCGTAGTAGTCGCCGGCCAGCGTGGGCTCGATGTCGCGCATCTCGGCCGGCGTGACCGGGTGGCGCTCCAGCCCGCCTTCGGCGAGCAGCTTCGATACCCGCCCGGCATGCTCGAAGCCCGCCTTGTTGCGATAGATATGCAGGATGCCGCGCCGCTTCAGGTCGAAGTCGATGCCTTCGGCGTCGGCCCAGGCAAACAGGTGCTGGCGCGCGGCGATGGCCAGGCGCGCGGTCTCGACCGTGTTGGGGCGGTAATGCGGGATCGACGCCATGAACTCGGCGAACCAGCTCAGCTTGTGCCAGGTGGGGCGCGGATTCACCAGCAGCGGCGCATCGGCGCGCAGCATCCATTTGATGCCCTTGGCCAGCGTGGACCAGTGCGTCCAGACTTCGGCGTTCGAGGCCGACAACTGGCCGCCGTTGGCGAACGACGTTTCCATGGCCGCATAGCGGTGCCGCTCGAATAGCGTGACGGAGAACCCGCGCCTGGCCAGCGCGTACGCGGTCGTGACGCCGGTAATCCCGCCGCCGATCACTGCAATGGATTTCATGTGGAAGGTCTTTCAGGACGTCATGGGGTGGCAGTCCGCGGCGCACCATGCGCTTCGCGGACGCCCCCTCTGTCCTTGACCTGAGAGATTCGCGAGCCCGGGGGCTCGCTTGCTCCTTCGGTACCGCCGGCCGACGTACGAGCCGGGGGTTCTTCAGAGTTCAATGGCGATACCGGTCCTTTTGCCTGAGAGTTTCCGGGGCGGTTGCTCCTTCGGCGCCGTGCTGCCTGGCGGCAGCGACGGGCTCTCCCGATATCGCGGGGTACAACGGTGGCCACTATGCCATAGAAATTAAGGATTCGGCCATCAGGTTTGTTGCGGTCAGGTCGAAGGGACCAGGAAGCGTTGCGCCAGCCGCACCCAGGCGGCGGCGCCCAGCGGCAGCACGTCGTCGTTGAAGTCGTAGCCGGGGTTGTGGACCATGCAGCCGCCGAATTCGCCTTCGCCGTTACCCAGGATCAGGTAGCAGCCGGGCACCGCATTGAGCATCCAGGCGAAGTCCTCGCTGCCATTGAGGCCCTTGGGCGCCTGCGTCACCACGTGCTCGGCGCCCACCAGTTCCTGGCAGACCTCGGCGGCCAGCGCGGTGGGGCCGGCGGCGTTGACCATCGGCGGCGTCAGCTGGCGATAGTCGATCTGCGCCGTCACGCCGTGGGCCTGCGCGGTCAGGCTGACAATCTCGTAGATGCGGGCTTCCACCAGCGCGCGGGTTTCGGGCCGTGCCGCGCGCACATTGAGGCCAATCCTGACCTCCTCCGGAATCACGTTATGCGTGGCACCGGCGTGGATAAAGCCGACCGATACCACGGCGGTGTCGTCGGGCGCCACGTTGCGCGCCACCACCGTTTGCAGCGCGGTGATGATGGCGGCCGAGGCGGCGATGGGGTCCTTCGACCGATGGGGCATCGCGCCATGGCCGCCAACACCGCGGATCGTGACATCGGCCACGTCGGACGACAGGCTGACCGGCCCCTCCAGCACCCGGAACGACCCGGCCGGCACGCCGGGCATGTTGTGGAGCGCAAAGACCGCATCGCACGGAAAACGTTCGAACAGGCCGTCTTCCATCATCGCGCGCGCGCCGCACAGGTTCTCTTCGTCGGGCTGGAAGATCAGGTTCAGCGTGCCATCGAAGCTGCGTGAATCGGCCAGCGCGCGGGCGGCGGCCAGCAGGATGGCGGTGTGACCGTCGTGCCCGCACGCGTGCATGCGGCCGGGCGTCTTGCTGGCGTAGGGCAGGCCGGTGGCCTCGGTGATCGGCAGGGCGTCCATGTCGGCCCGGATGCCCAGCCGTCGCGTGCCGTTGCCGACCTTCAACTGACCCACCACGCCGCTCTTGCCAATGCCGGTGTGCACCTCGTAGCCCCAGCTTTCCAGCAGCGTGGCCACCAGCCGGCTGGTAGCGCCCACTTCGAAGCCCAGTTCGGGCTGCGCATGGATCTGGCGGCGGATATTGACGAAGGTCTCGGTGTCGATGGCAGGCAGCAGGTGCGGCAGCAGCTGAAACGGGGTCAGGGTCGGTTGGCGGGTCATGGTGAGGTCTCGGGAAGTCAGGCTCGCGGGGTAGCGAGGCATCGAAGGGGATCAGTGTTCGCGCTTCTCGACGATGCGCAGCACGGCCGCCAGGGCCAGCACGCCGCACGCCATCATGTAGAAGGCGGGGGCCATCGGGTTGCCGGTCTTCGCCAGCAGCCACGTGACGACGAACTGCGACGAGCCACCGAACACCGTCACGCCCACGCTGTAGATCACGGCCAGGCCCGTGGCGCGCACGCCGGCAGGCAGCATTTCCAGCAACATCAGGAACAGCGGCGTGGTGCCCAGGTTGATGCTGGCGGTCAGCAGCGCGGACAGGCCCAGCACCAGCGGCACGCTCGGGTAGTGGTTCATCAACCAGAACGCGGGATAGACGGCGATCAGGCTGAACAGCAGCGACCCGGCCACCAGCGGCTTGCGGCGGTCAAGGCGGTCCGCCAGCGTGCCGGCAATCAGCGATACCACCAGCAGCGTGACGCCCGTGACGCAGCCCGACAGGAACGACAGCGACGCCGGCATATGCAGCACGCGGATCATGTACGTCGGCATGAAGAACACCACCAGGTACATCGTGGCCGTACCGGCGGTGCCAGCCAGGATGCCCAGCACCACCTTGCCGGCGTGGCGGCGGAACAGTTCGCCGACCGGGCTCGGCGCGTGCGCGTCGGCCTCGTGCGTTTCATCGAGATTGGCACGGATGTAGAGACCGACCGGCGCGATCAGCAGCCCAAGCAGGAACGGCACGCGCCAGCCCCAGCTTTCCAGCGCGGCGGTGGGCAGCAAGGCATAGAGCGTGGCGCCCGTGGCGGCGCCTGCCAGCGCGGAAATGCCCTGGCTGCCGATCTGCCAGCTCACGCGCCAGCCGCGGCCCTTTACATCGCCGCCTTCCATCAGCATCGCGGTGGATGCGCCAATCTCGCCGCCCAGCGAAAATCCCTGCAGCAGCCGGCCCGCCAGGATGGTCAGCGACCCGAACACGCCGGCGGTGGCGTAGGTGGGCGCCAGTGCGATGCACAGGGTGCCCAGCACCATCAGGCCGATGGTCAGGGTCATGGCGGCCTTGCGGCCATGGCGGTCGGCATAGTTGCCGATCAGCACGCCGCCCAGCGGCCGCATGACAAAGCCGATGCCGAACGTGGCCACGGCCAGCAGCAGCGACCCGTAGGGGCTGTCCGACGGAAAGAACAGCTTGCCGATCAGCAGCGAGAAGAAGCTGTAGACCGTGAAATCTAACATTTCCAGCGCATTGCCGATGGAGCATGCGGCGATCAGCCGGAACTGGCTTTGCTTCGCCTTGGCAGGCGCGGCCGGATTGGCGGGGGCGGCGACGCTGGCAGCGGAGAGCGGCGTGGCGGCGGTCAGGGTTGCGTCGTTCATGTGGGGGCTCCACGAACTGGGTTACGGAAATCGTGGCGCCTGGGGGCGGCGTCATCGCTCAAGTCGTACGTCCTTGGCGATGCAGTATTCCGGCAAACACGCGGCGCCGAAAATCATTTATTGTCATCGTGATAACGAAATGGCATCACCGGCACCATCACTCGCCACGTACCATCGGGACTAGTACCTACACGGCGCATTCCGGTGTGCCATGCACGGCAATTGCGCAGGCGCGCACCATCGCAAGGCATCGGCAACCGGCCGGTGGGGAGAAACCCTGATGAAGCTGCAACAACTGCGCGTGCTGCTGGCGGTGGCCCAGCACGGCAGCATCCACGAGGCGGCGCGCAGCCTGCATACCTCGCAGCCGGCGCTGTCGAAGGCCATTGCGGAGCTGGAGCGCGAACTGGGCGTCACGTTGATGTCGCGCTCGGTGCGCGGCGTGAGCCTGACGGCCTACGGCCTGGCGCTGGTGCGGCGTGCCACGGTGGTGGAGCAGGAACTGCGGCACGCGCTGGAAGATATCGAGTCGATTCGGGGGCACGCCGAGGCGCAGCTTCATATCGGCTTTACTGCCGTGGCATCGAGCGGCGCGCTGCCCGATGCAATGGCGGCCTACCGGCAGAGTTATCCGAATGTGACGCTTCGCGCGATGGAGTTGCGGCCGCAGCAGATCCTGGAAGGGTTGCGCGAGGGGCGGCTCGATCTTGGCCTGATTTCGACCAACAGCGGCCCCGGTGGCGGCGGCATGCAGTGGGAGCCGCTGTTTTCGGTCGGCATGGGCCTGGCCGTGAGAGCCGGGCATCCACTGCGCCGTGCGCGACGCCTGCGTGCGCTGCTCGATGCGGACTGGCTGACGCTCGATCCGCTGGACGATCCCGGCAGCCCGCTGGCCAGCCTGATGCGCCTGCACCGCCTGGACATGCCCAGGCGCATCGTGCAGAGCGCGTCGAACCTGCTGGGGCTGCAGCTGGCCACCCGGACCGACCTGATCAGCGTATGGTCGAACTACGTGTTCGATGGCACGGGCCCGCTGAAGCTGGACCCCGAGGCGCTGGTGCGCTTGCCGATTGCCGACGAGCTGCCCGAGTTCCAACTCTTCCTGGTCTATCGTTCCGAAGACCTGATGACGCACGCCTGCGCGCAGTTCACGCGCGAGGTGCGGCATGCGGCAAAGCCGCGCCGCGCGCGCTGAGTCAGGCCGGGTTGCGCTGGCGCGGCGGCTGGCGCCTACTTCTTCAGCAGTTTCAGCAGTTCGTGGGCACCCGCCTCGGACGACGCGGGGTTCTGTCCCGTGACCAGCAGACCATCGACCACGGCGTAGCTTCCCCAGTCATCGGTGCGCGAGAACTGCCCGCCGTTCGCCTTGAGTACGTCCTCCACCAGATACGGCACCACGTTGGTCAGCTGCACGGCCTCTTCTTCGGTATTGGTGAAGCCCGTGACCTTGCGGCCCTTGACCAGCGGCTCGCCATCGGCCCGCTTCACGTGGCGCAGCACCCCGGGTGCATGGCACACCAGGGCCATCGGTTTGCCGGCGCGGTCGAAGGCTTCGATCAGCGCGATCGACCGCTTGTCCTCGGTCAGATCCCACAGCGGGCCGTGGCCGCCGGGATAGAAGACCGCGTCGAAGTCGTCGGCCTTGACCTGGTCCAGCGTCAGCGTGGTTGCAAGGTGCTTCTGGGCATCCGGGTCGCCCTGGAACCGGCGCGTGGCGTCGGTCTTGAAGTCGGGTTCGTCGCTCTTGGGATCGACCGGCGGCTGGCCGCCCTTGGGTGTCGCCAGCGTGACGTCGACGCCAGCATCCTTGAACACGTAGTACGGTGCCGCGAACTCCTCGAGCCAGAAACCGGTCTTCTTGCCCGTGTTGCCAAGCGTGTCATGCGAGGTGAGCACCATCAGGATCTTCATTGTCGTTCTCCGGGTTGGTTGGCGCCGCGGCCACGCACGCGCAACGGCGTTGGCAACCATCGTAGGCAGCGCGTGGCGATTCCGAAAGCTCGACGTTCCAGGGTTTTCAGGACGAGGGGTCGGCGTCGCGGCGCTTGCGTCCGGTAAGCATCGCGGCGATCAGGTTCTCGCGGCCCTTGAGGCTCATCGCGATGGCCGCCGCCACATGCAGCGCAATCAGGCCGAGCAGCGTATTCGACAGCCAGCGATGAATGTCGATAGGCCAGTCCTCGCCCCAGAACGGGTCGAGCCGGGACATCCACCCGGTGACGGCCAGCGCCAGGATCAGCGCCCACATGGCCAGCATCGTCACGGCGCCCAGCGGGGTATGGCTGATAAAGCGCGGCGCGCGCCCGCGCATCAGGGCGCGCCCATAGGCCAGTACGCCGGCGGGACGCGGCAACCAGGCCCCGAAACGCGCATGCTCGGTGCCGACGAATCCCCAGACGATGCGGAACAGCACCAGCCCGGCGGCCACGTAGCCCAGCACGCGGTGCAAGCGGTCGCCCGAATCGTCGATCAGGTCATAGCAGACGATGGCCGCCAGGCTCCAGTGCGTGAGGCGGACGGCCACGTCCCAGACGCGAATCGTGTCGCGCGGATAAACGCGATCCGCAGGGGTTGCCATGCTTACTTCCCGATTTCCGATTTGACGACTTCCAGCGTCTTGGTATCGAAGTAGATCTCCGCCTTCTTGCCGTCCTTCGTGGTGCCGTAGATCTCGTAGCAGTTGCCGTCCACCTTGAACTTCTTGATGTTGTAGCCCTGGGCCTCGATCTTGGCTTTCGCGTCGGCCTCGGGCATCCATTCGGACTTCGGATGCTTCTCGCAATTGGCGCCTGCGAACGCGGCAGTGGAGAACAGGCCGACAAAGGCTGCGGCGACGATTTTATGCATGGATCAACTCCTCGGACAAAAAAAGCCCATCTGGGCGGGGTGTATGAATCGTAGAGTCTAATGAGATCGATTCTCAATGTAGGTTTTCCCGACCTGCGCCGTGGCTGCAATCGCACAGTCGCCGGAAATGTCACGTCGATGTCACGTTCTAGTAATGCCCCTACTTTGGACATGGACTTCACAATTGTTCGTCTTGTGGGACAATCGCGGCCCATCCGGTAAGGGTTTTCCCGGTGTCGAGCTTCGAGAGGTTTCGCATGAAAACGATTGACTGGAAGGACTGGGAAATCTTCTGCCGCGTGGTGGAAGGCGGCGGCTTCACGCAGGGGGCCGAACTGGCGGAGGTTCCGAAGTCGTCGGCGAGCGCCGCCGTGGCGCGGCTGGAAGGCCAGCTTGGCGTGCGATTGTTCGAGCGCACCACGCGTCGCGTGCGCGTCACCCAGCGCGGTCAGCAACTCTACGACCGCGTGGCGCCATTGTTCGGCGCGCTGCGCGAGATCAGCGCCGAGGCGGCCTCGGTCAGCGCCGAAGTCAGCGGCTTGATCCGGATTGCCACGCCCTATGAGGTGGGTTCGCAGCATCTGTCGCCGACGGTGAACCGGCTGCTCAAGCAGCACCCGTCGCTGCGCGTGCAGCTGGACATGAACTGGGACCAGCCCGACCTGATCCGCCACGGCTACGACCTGGCCTTCGTGATGACCGATACGAGCCTGCATGACAGCTCGTTCGCCAGCAAGCGGGTGGTGCTGATCGAGCGCGCGTTCTATGCGGCGCCCTCGCTGATTCGCGAGCGCGGCCTGCCGCGCGCACCGCAGGACCTGCAGGGCTGGCCGACCGTGGGCAACCTGGACGATTCGAACTGGGAATTCCTGCGCGATGGCGTGGAGACGTTTTCGCTCGATGTGGACCCGCGCATCTGCACGCACAACGCCGAAGTGCGCCTGAAGGCGGCGGTCGATGGCCTGGGCGTCACGCGCCTGTCGCCGCGCTTTGTTCATGAGCAGCTGGTGCAGGGGCAGCTGGTGCGCGTGCTGCCTGGCTATTCGTCGTCGCCGCTGAAGGTGTATGTGCTGATGCCGGCCCGCAAGCTGATGCCGGCCAGTGTGCGGGCCTTCCTGAACGCGCTGGAAGAAACGCTGGGTGTGCCGGAGAACGCACGCCGTCCCACGTCTCGCCTGGGTGCCACCCTGCTGCCGGACACCGCCGGGGCGCTGGAAGAGAACGACGCCGCGCCCACAATCCTGACGCTGGAGTGACCGGCGGGCGCTCATCCGCCGGTCTCGACAACAACAGGGCGATTCAGTAAGGCTGGTCGCCGCTGCGCAGGTCGAAGCCGAGCGTGTCGGCAATCTCCAGCATTTCGTCGTCGTCCTCGCTGCGCGTGATCCAGCCCGCGTAGGCGTCGCCGCCGGTATCCCAGTTCCACAGCGTGTAGCCGGCCACGCGCAGCTGGTCCGTGGCCAGCTCCATCAGCTCGGGTACGCTGGTGCCCTCCAGGAAATCCTCGTCCTCGGGGTCGTCGGTGCCCCAGTTGATCTCCAGGTCGATGCGCTCGCAAAGCTGGGTGAGACAGCCGATGAAGGACTCGACGTCCTTCCAGTCGACATGGAAACCAGCCTCCCAGTCGATGATCTCCTTGATCTGGAAGAGCAGCATCTCGGCGTCGGCCTCGTCTTCCTCGGCGTCATCCAGTGCTTCCTCGAACAGCGCCAGATGCCGGGTGGTCTGCTGGGTGTCTCCCAGATTGATCAGCGCAAACAGCCGGCTTACGGCGTCCTGCGCGTCGTCGTCCAGTTCTATTGCCATCTGTGGCTCCTTTATGGTCCGGCTGCTCCAGTCATGCGGCCACTTTCCCGATCTCGCGATGCCCCCGCGGTGTCACGCGCAATGCCCGTGACGCCTGGGTAGGCTCGATCCAGCCCTTCTCCAGCATGGTTTCCAGCAAGGCCGCCCCCAGCGCGCCGCCCAGATGCGGCTTGCGCTCGCTCCAGTCGGGACAGGTGCAGGCAAACTGGCGGCGCTTGCGCCGCGTGGCATCGAGGTCGATGCCCAACTGCGCCATGGCCTGCGTGCCGTCGCCGGTCAGGTCAATCCGCGTGCCATCCACGGCCAGCCATCCCGCCTGCGACATTCGTTCGAACAGACCCACCGCAAGTTCCCCCGCCAGGTGGTCATAACAGGTGCGGGCCTGCCTGAGCGCAGGCGGCGTACCGCGCGAAACGGGCACGGTCCGCATGCGTGGCGGCTGGCTGACCAGCGACGCCGTGGCCAGTGCCTCGATGGCCACGCCGATCTCCGGCGCGGCCAGACGGTAGTAGCGGTTGCGCCCGCGCGATTCCACAGCCAGCAGCCCGCCTTCGGACAGCCGTGCCAGATGGCCGCTGGTGGACGACGCCGACAGCCCGGCGATCAGCGCCAGTTCGCCCGCGGGCCGGGCACCGCCATCCATCAGCGCCCACAGCATCGCCGCGCGCCCGGGATCGGCAAGCAGGCCCGCCAGCTGGCTGATGCCTGGAGCGTATTCCATAGTTCATGCCTGGGTGAAGGGACGGATGCAAGTATAGGCAATTCGTGGCGGAAGCGAGTGCCGTGACTGTAAGGTCGCGCGCGGCGCGGGCAAGGAGAAAAGACAGGCCGTGCATCGGCCTTGCCCTCCGTGCTTCGATGCGATGCCGCGCGGTTGACCGCCGGTCAGAACAGGCGGTCCAGCCAGCCGTGCGGGTCCGCTGCGCGGCCTTGCTGCAGGTCGACCAGTGCCCCCTTCAGGCGTGTTGTGACCTCACCCGCGCCGCCGTCGCCGATGGTGAAGTTGTACGCGCGCCCCTTCACCTTGCCAATGGGCGTCACCACCGCAGCGGTGCCGCACGCAAATGCTTCGCGCAGGCGCCCGCTCTGCGCATCGGCCTGCCACTGGTCGATCGCATACGGCTCTTCGCGCACGGTCAGGCCGAAGTCGCGTGCCAGGGTGATGAGCGAATCGCGCGTGATGCCGGGCAAGATCGTGCCGGTCAACGGCGGCGTCTGCAGGGTGCCGTCGTCGAACACGAAAAAGACGTTCATGCCGCCCAGTTCCTCGATCCAGCGCCGCTCCACGGCGTCGAGGAATACCACTTGGTCGCAGCCCTCGCGGGTGGCTTCGGCCTGCGCGAGAAGGCTCGCGGCATAGTTGCCGCCACACTTGGCCTCGCCCGTGCCACCGGGCGCGGCGCGCGTGTAGGTGTCCGACACCCACAAGGTGACCGCCGCCGAGGCGCCGCCCTTGAAGTACGCGCCCACGGGGCAAGCGACCACGCAATACAGGTATTCGGCGGCAGGCTTGACACCCAGCACCACTTCGGTGGCGATCATGAACGGGCGCAGGTACAGCGCCGAGCCTTGCCCGGACGGAATCCACGCACGGTCCAGGCGGACCAGTTCCCGCACCGATTCCAGGAACAGCTCCTCGGGCAGCGCCGGCATCGCCAGGCGTCGGGCCGAGTTCTGGAAGCGGCGCGCATTCGCATCGGGACGGAACAGCGCACCGCCTCCGTCCGGCAGCCGGTATGCCTTCAGCCCTTCAAAGATCTCCTGCGCGTAATGGAACACCAGGGTGGACGGATCGAACTGGATGGGGCCGTGCGGTCCGATCTTCGCGTCGTGCCAGCCCTTGCCCTCGGTGTAGCGGATGGTGGCCATGTGGTCGGTGAAGACGCGGCCAAACGCCGGATTCTCGAGCAGGCGCTCGCGCTCGGCCGCCGGCAAGGGGCTCGCGCTCGGTGCAATGGACAGGGTGGATCCGACAGCGGTATTCATACAGTCTCCTAGGGGTGCAGAGGGGCGCCACGCGCCCAGACCCCGAATTTTGCGCCATGCGCGGTGTTTTGTGGTGGGAAACGGCCAAGTTACTGGCCCTTGCCGGCGCGCGGGACGTAGGAAATCCGCTCTTCCTCGTAAAGCCGATAAATCAGTTCCAGCATTTCCTTGATGTCCCGCGATTCGTCCATCGCGCGCATGCTCATGATGATGGGCGACGTCAGGGTTGGGTCATCGAGCTCCATATAGCTCACGTCATCGCGTTTCAGTCCGTAGACGCTGCTCGGCACGACGGATATGCCTTCTCCGGCGGCCACGAGTCCCAAAGCGATCTGCAACTCGCGCACCTCGTAGATGCGGCGTGGCGTGAGGGCGCGTTCCTGAAACGCCGATAGCACCTGGTCGGCATAGCTGGGTCTGGGCGTTTTCGGGAAGACGATCAGCGTTTCGTAGATGAGATCCCGAAGCGACAGCACGGGTTTCGATACCGATAGCGGGTGGCCGACCGGCAGCGCGACAATCATCTTCTCTTCGCGAAGCGTCACGCGGCGGATGTTGGGATCCTCGTGCCGGATCCGGCCGAACCCGATGTCGATGCGGCCGTCCTTGAGCGCGCGGAGCTGGTCCATCGTCGACATCTCGTGCAGGCTCAGTTCGACCGACGTGTTCTCGTCCCGGAATCGGCGGATGATCTTCGGCAGCATGCCGTACAGCGTGGAGCCCACAAAGCCGACCGAAAGGCTGCGCTCGATGTTTCCGACGCGCCGCGTCATCGATTCCAGCTCGTTCGTCTGCGCAATGAGATGCACTGCGTGGGAGTAGAAAAACTTGCCCGTCTCCGTGAGCTTGAGCGGCCGGGAGTTACGCTCGAACAACTGCACGCCCAGGGCCTCCTCCAGCTGCTGGATCTGGCGGCTGAGTGGCGGTTGCGCAATATGGAGCCGCCGTGCCGCGCGCGTGAAATTCCGTTCTTCGGCAACCGCTACGAAATAGCGAAGGTGTCGTAGCTCCATACAATACCTCCAGGATATAGCCCGATACTAAAACGGTGTTGGACTGCCCCGTTTTGCGCCCCTATTCTGCTTTTACGCCCAGTTTCGCCGCCGGATTATACCTTTCGAGTAGCTTCGAATTGGCTTGGAACGAGGGTTAACCCCACCAGAAAAGACAGAAAGTTAGGAGCAGACATGAGTGCCAAAGTATTCGACACCAAGGAAGTGCAGGACCTGCTGAAGGCCGCTGCCAATCTGGGAAGCGAAGCGGGCAACGCTCGCGCCAGGCAGATTACGCACCGTCTGCTGAGCGATCTCTTCAAGGCCATAGACGAGCTGGACATCACGCCCGACGAGATCTGGGCCGGCGTGAACTACGTCAACAAGCTCGGCAAGGATGGCGAGGCGGCGCTCCTGGCTGCCGGCCTCGGTCTCGAAAAGTACCTCGACATCCGCATGGATGCAGCGGACCGCGAGACCGATATCCAGGGCGGTACGCCGCGCACCATCGAAGGCCCGCTGTATGTCGCCGGCGCACCGGTGCGCGACGGCGTCTCGCGGATCGACATCAATGCCGATGAGGCGGCGGGGCCGCTCATCATCCGGGGCACGGTATCGGGCCCGGACGGCAGGCCCGTGGCCAATGCCGTGGTGGAATGCTGGCACGCCAACTCCAGGGGCTTCTATTCGCACTTCGATCCGACCGGCGCCCAGGACGACTTCAACCTTCGCGGCGCAGTGAGGACGGGCGTGGACGGCAAGTACGAATTCCGCACGCTGATGCCCGTCGGATACGGCTGTCCGCCGCAAGGCGCGACGCAGCAACTGCTCGACGCGCTGGCCCGCCACGGCAACCGGCCGGCGCACGTGCACTTCTTCGTGACGAGCGACAAGTCGCGCAAGCTGACCACGCAGATCAACATTGAAGGCGATCCGCTGATCTGGGACGATTTTGCCTATGCAACACGCGAAGAGCTGGTGCCGCACGTCGTGGAAAAGACCGGCGGCCTTGCGCTGGGCCTCAAGGCCGATGCGTACAAGGAAATCGTGTTCGACATCGCGCTGACGCCGCTGGTGCAAGGCCAGGACAACCAGCTCGTCAATCGCCTGCGCGCCTCCGCCCCGGCGTAACCCCGCGCTGCGGCCTGGCTGACCAGGCCGCGCCCATTCCGCACGAATCCTCTGCACCAATGCCAGGGCTTCACCTCGAAGCCGGCATAGGGAGACAACTCATGTCCGCAACCATCGACAAGGCACGACAACTGGGCGATCTGCTGAGCAACGCCGTCCAGGACGACAAGGAAAACGGCGTGTTCCGCTGCCGCCGCGACATCTTCACCAACGCTGATCTCTACGAACTCGAGATGAAGCACATCTTCGAGGGCAACTGGGTGTACCTGGCACACGAAAGCCAGATCCCGAACATCAACGACTACTACACCACCTGGATCGGCCGGCAGCCCATCGTCATCACGCGCGACAAGGCCGGCGAACTCCACGCCGTCATCAACGCCTGCGCGCACAAGGGCGCCATGCTTTGCCGCCGCAAGCATGGCAACAAGGGCAGTTTCACCTGTCCGTTTCACGGCTGGACGTTCTCCAACGCAGGCAAGCTGCTGAAGGTGAAGGACGAGAAAACCACCGAGTATCCGGTGCAGTTCAACAAGCAGGGCTCGCACGACCTGCGCAAGGTTGCGCGCTTCCAGAACTATCGTGGCTTCCTGTTTGGCAGCCTGAGCGCCGACGTGATGCCGCTCGAGGATTACCTCGGCGAAACCAGGATCATCATCGACCAGATCGTGTCGCAAGCACCGGACGGTCTGGAAGTGTTGCGCGGCAACTCCTCCTACATCTACGACGGCAACTGGAAGATGCAGATGGAGAACGGTTGCGATGGCTATCACGTCAGCACCGTGCACTGGAACTACGCCGCAACGATGGGCCGCCGCAAGGTCGAGGGCACGAAGGCCGTGGATGCGAACGGCTGGAGCAAATCGGTCGCGGGTGTGTATGGCTTCGAGCACGGCCACATCCTGCTGTGGACCAACACGATGAACCCGGAAGTGCGCCCGGTCCATCAGCATCAGGAAGAGATCGCGGCGCGGGTTGGCGACGCCAAGGCGCACTACATCGTCAACCAGACGCGGAATTTGTGCCTGTATCCGAACGTGTTCCTGATGGATCAGTTCAGCACCCAGATTCGTGTCGTCCGTCCGCTTGGCGTCGACAAGACCGAAGTCAGCATCTTCTGCTTCGCGCCGAAGGGTGAGAGCGCCGAAAGCCGCGCCATTCGCATTCGCCAGTACGAGGATTTCTTCAACGTGTCGGGCATGGGAACCAGCGATGACCTCGAAGAGTTCCGTGCCTGCCAGGCGGGCTACGCGAGCACGACGTCGATGTGGAACGACATGTCGCGGGGCGCACCGTTGTGGGTGAACGGACCTGACGCGAACGCCAGGGGCATGGGATTGAATCCGCTCATCTCGGGCGAGCGAAGCGAGGACGAAGGTCTCTTCGTGGTGCAGCACGAATACTGGATGCGGGTGATGCGCGAAGCCCTGCGCAAGGAACAGGAAGAGGCAGCCGTATGACCATCGACCATCAAGCGATCTGCAATGCCCTGTACCAGGAGGCGCGTTTTCTGGATGACCGTCAGTGGGATGAATGGCTGGCGTGCTACGCGGACGACGTCACGTACTGGATGCCTGCCTGGGATGACGATGACAAGCTCACCGAAGATCCCCAGCGCGAGATTTCCCTCATGTACTACGCGGACCGTGGCGGCCTGGAAGACCGGGTGTTTCGTATCCGCACCGAGCGCAGCAGCGCATCGATGCCGGAGCCGCGCACCAGCCACAACGTCACCAACGTCGAAGTGCTGGCGGAACGTGATGGCGAAATCGACGTTCGCTACAACTTCAACACGCTGAGCCACCGCTACAAGGTGACAGACCAGTACTTCGGCACGGTCTATCTCACCTTCCGCAAGGTGGGCGATCGCTTGCTGATTTCCAGCAAGAAGATCGCGCTCAAGAATGACTATATCCGCCAGGTGCTCGACGTCTACCACGTGTGAGCGAGTGGAACGGATCGAGACAGGACGCAGGAGGCAACATGTCCAGCTACAACATCGCACTGAATTTTGAAGACGGCGTCACCCGCTTCGTCGAATGCAAAGCCGGCGAAAAGGTTCTTGATGCCGCATTTCGCGCCAGGATCAATCTGCCGATGGATTGCTCCGACGGCGTGTGTGGCACCTGCAAGTGCCGCGCCGAGAGCGGCCGCTACGACCTGGGTGAGGATTACATCGAAGATGCGCTGAGCGACGACGAGAAGGCGGCCGGTCTGGTCCTTACGTGCCAGATGGTGCCGCAGAGCGACTGCGTCATCGCCGTTCCGGCATCCTCGACGATGTGCAAGACCGAGCAAAACAAATTCGCCGCGACGGTCACGAAGCTCGAACAGCACAACGACGCAGCCGTGGTGCTGGAACTGGACGTGGACAGCATTCCCCCGGCCTTCCTGGCTGGCCAGTATGTGAATATCGATGTTCCCGGCAGCGGCCAGCATCGGTCGTATTCGTTCTCGTCCCCGCCAGGGGCATCGAAGGTCAGCTTCCTGATCAAGAAGATACCCGGAGGCGTGATGAGCACCTGGCTGGAATCGGCCCGCCCCGGTCACAAGGTGCAAATGACTGGTCCCCTGGGCAGCTTCTATCTCCGGGCAGTGGAACGTCCGTTGCTGTTTCTGGCGGGCGGCACGGGCCTGGCCCCTTTCCTGTCGATGCTGGAAGTGCTGGTTCGCGCGAACTCGCAGCAAAGGGTCCATCTGGTCTACGGCGTGACGCGGGACCTCGATCTGGTGCAGGTGGAGGCGATCGAAGCCTACATCGCCAGACTGCTCAATTTCACGTTCAGCACGGTGGTCGCGGATGCGCAATCGAACCACCCGCGCAAGGGCTGGGTGACCGAGCATATGCCGGCCGAATGCCTGAACGACGGCGACGTTGACGTGTACCTGTGCGGCCCCCCGCCGATGGTGGACGCCGTGCGCAAGTTCTTCGACGACAACGGCGTGAAGCCCGCCAGCTTCCATTACGAGAAATTCACGCCCAACGCGGCGCCGGTGATGCCATGAGCGCCCGTCGATTCGAAGGCAAGGTGATGGTGGTCACGGGGGCTGCCCAGGGCATCGGGCGGGGTGTGGCGCTGCGTGCAGCGGCGGAAGGTGCAAAGGTCCTGCTGGTCGATCGCGCGGACTTCGTCGCCGAGGTCGCGGCCGAGGCGGAGAGCGCTGACGCCGCTGCCTTCATGGCTGACCTCGAGACCTACGACGGGGCAGCCGCCACGATGGATTTCGCGGTAAAGATATTCGGTCGCATCGACATCCTGGTCAACGGCGTGGGCGGTGCCATCCGGATGCGGCCTTTCGCGGAATTCGAGCCAGCCCAGATCGATGCGGAGATTCGCCGTTCGCTCATGCCCACCCTGTACGGCTGCCACGCGGTTCTGCCGCATATGCTCGCCCAATGCGGCGGCACGATCGTGAACGTCTCGTCGAACGCCACCCGCGGTATCCGCCGCGTGCCGTACTCGGCGGCGAAGGGCGGGGTGAACGCCCTGACGCAGTCACTCGCCATGGAGTATGGTGAGCACGGTATCCGCGTGGTGGCGGCAGCGCCGGGCGGCACCCAGGCCCCGCCTCGGCGCGTGCCACGCAATGCGGCGGGAGACAGCGAGCAGGAGCGGGTCTGGATGGGCGAGGCGGTCACGCAGGTGACCGAGTCCACGTTCTTCAGGCGATACGCAACGCTCGACGAACAGATTGCGCCGATTCTCTTCCTCGCATCCGACGAAGCCGGCTACATCACCGGTGCCGTGCTGCCGGTGGCAGGCGGCGACAACGGTTAGCGCCCGCCAGAATCATAAGGACCAGGGAGGCGCGCTCCCATTGTCATTGTCATTGGCGTGGTGCTGGGCATGCCTGCCTGCCCCGCGAACCGCCGGCCCCTGCGATACGGCCTATTCGCGAGCCAGGGAGCCATTCTCGTCGGCCGGCAGACTGAATCCGAATATCGCTCCCCTGGGGCGGTTTGGCCACGCCTGCAATTTGCCGCCGTGGGCTTCCAGGATCGTGCGGCAGATCGACAGGCCCATGCCCATGCCTTCGGGCTTGGTCGTGTAGAACGCCTCGAAAAGTTCATTGGGATCGGCCGGCAGGCCAACGCCGACATCGTGCACGGTCACAAGCGCCTCACCCGCCGGGTTGACCGATGAACGTACCGTCAACTCGCGCGCATGCGCATCGATGCCGCGCATGGCTTCGATGGCATTGACGGCCAGGTTCAGGAACACCTGCTGAAGCTGAACCTTGTCGGCGGACACCATGGGCAGCGCCGGCAGCAGTTCGGTCCTGAGCATGACCCGGTGACGCGTCAGCTCGCCGGCCAGAAGCGGCAGTGTCTCGGCGATCATCGCGTTGAGGTCGATCCGTTGCGCCTGTGGTCCGGCCTTGCGCAACATCGCCCGCATGCCGACGATGACGTCGCGTGCGCGCTGACCCTGCTGGACGATGCTGTTGAGCGATTCCACGGCCTCTCCGACGTTAGGTGTCTCGCGTTTGAGCCAGCGAAGGGCGACGTTGGCTTCGATGGTCAGCGCGGCCACAGGCTGGCTCACTTCGTGAGCGATTGAGGCCGTCAACGCGCTGAGCGTCATGACGCGGCTGACGTGCGCCAGCTCGGCCTGGGCCCGTTGCAAGGCTTCGTCGGCTTCCCGGCGCTGCTCGCCCAGCCGGCTGTTCTCGATGGCGCTGGCCGCCTGGAACGCCAGCAGCTTGATGACCTCGATCCGTGCTGGCACGAACGCGCCTGGCGCCAGCCCGTTTTCCAGATAAAGCACGCCGGTCAGCTTGCCCTGGTTCAGCAACGGCAGGCACAGCATCGAGCGCGCGCGGCGCTGGCGTATGTACGGGTCGGCCGAAAAGGATGGCTGGGCCGCGGCATCGTCGATCACCACATGCTCGTGGCTCTCCAGCACGTGCCGGACGATGGACAGCGGTATCGCCGCGGCGTCGAGCGGCAGGTCGGTCAGCGTCACTGCAGTGGCGTCGTCGCGAACGGCAGCCTCGGCTGCCACGCGATGCTCCGTGCCGTGCGGCAGAATCAGCAGCCCGCGGGATGCCCCGGCGTGCGCGATGGCGGTGCGCATCAGCGTGGCCAGCAGCCGATCGAGGCGGGTTTCGCCGGACACCGCCTCGGAGATCGCCATGACCGTAGCCAGGTCCAGGTGCTGAAGCGGCGCGCCGATGGTGCCCATCAACGGCGTCGAAGCGGGAACCGCATTGGCGTCGGCTGCCAGGGCCGGATGCTGCCGGTCGAGCTGCCAGACCTTGGCGTCGGCGCCCCAGTGCAGGTATCCATGGCGAGCCTGTCGCAGATAGACCAGCGCCACGTTGTCGAGCCGCCGGCTGAGGTAGAAACGTGCCGCAAGCTCGTTGGCCAGCGCCTGCATGTGGATCAGGTCGCTGTCGCGTGCGGATCCGATGGCCGCTTCGAAGCCACGCATCGCGTCGATGTCGCGCCCTTCCAGCCTGGCGATTTCCGCCTCGACGAGCAGGGCCCGGTGCGCAAACGTGGCCGGACAGCGCCGGGCCCATTGGGCCAACTGCCGATGGTGGCTGGCCAGCACGGGAAGATGGAGGGCCAGATCGTCCGCGACGGCCGGATCGCAGCATGCCGCGCGCGCCAGCGCCGCGTAAAAGTGATATTCGGCCTGCTCGAAATAGGCGGGAGACGTCCACAACAGCGTGCGGGCCCGTTCGGCCGCTTCAAGCGCCTGCGCGGCTTCGCCGGCCAGATAGCGCGCCTGCAGCTTGCGGATCCAGTACCAGCACGCCGCAAGGCGCAGCCCCACGTCACTGTCCAGGCGCGCCTCGAACGCTGCCTCGCTGAAATCCCTCGTGTCGAACCTGCCGAACACGGGGGTCAGCCCGCGCAAGGTCCGCACGAGTTGGCGTTGCGCGACAAGGCGGTCCGCCACCAGCGCGAAGCGCGGTCCCCAGGCGAACACGCTACCGGTATCCGCTTCGTGCTGCACGCGCCCCAGCGGATCGCCAACCGCCAGCGCGTGGGTCATCAGGTTGCTGCGAATATAGGCGGCATAGGTCAGGTCGCCGATCTGCGCGGTCAACTCCAGCGCCTGGCGCAACAGGGCGCGTGCCACGCGCAGGGGTTGCGTCCAGTGCAGCAGGTTACCGCCCGCAACCTGGTACACGCGGGCGCGCATCCGCTCGACACCTTGCTGCTCGGCCACGGTCAGTGCCAGCCGCTGGAGCGCAAGGCCAGCCGTCCCGTCCGGTGACGCCGCCGTGCGCAGCATCGCCAGCCACGAATAGGCCAGGCACGATTCCTCGCTGTTGCCCAGCGAGATGCTCAGGTTGACCATGCGCAGGATGACAAGCGTGCGCAGGTGATCGTCGGTGTACCAGGCGGGCTGCAGCAGCGCCGTCAGCACACGCATCGTGGCAAGGCCGCCGGCGTCCGTCATGGGTGGCAACGTGCTGAGGCTGGCGATGTCCCGTCCGTCGAGCAGTCCTGTCAGCAGCGCCTCTTCCTGCGCCACGACCGAGGCAGCGGGCTGGGCGGTCCAGTCGATACCGGCGCGGCGCAGGTAGGCCAGGCCAACCGTCACGGCTTCGACGCGCCGGCCGCCCGTCAGCAGCAAGCCAAGCTGCAGTTGCGTGACGACCCCCAGCGCGGTCAGTGACGACGCGCGCGCGGCCAGCGCCGCCAGCCGAGGTTCGGCACTCACCGAATCCCCGGTCAGGAACTCGCATTCGGCCATATGCTGCGTCAGCGAAAACGCGAGGGCTTCGCATCGCGCAAAGGCGTCGTCGCCAAGCAACGAGAGCCCGGTCGAGAGATAGTGAAGTGCCGCGGTGTTGGCACAGGTGGACTTGGCGCGCAGCCCCGCGGCAAGGTTCAGTTCCGCGAGTCGGTCACGCTCGTCCTGCGTATCGATCTGGCTGGCCGCCCGGTTCCACTGGCCGACGATCGTAAAGGCGTTGGCATCGATCTCTTCCTTCGGTGTGCGGTCCAGCAGCAGACGGCCGAGATGCAGATGGAACGCCTGCCGCTCCGGCTCGGGAATGCGCGCGTACGCGGCTTCGAGGATGCGGTCGTGGCGGAAGCGCAGCACGTGATCCTTGCGTGAAATCAGGCCCGCATGCACGGCTTCGCGGATCGCCGGGTCGAGTTGGCCGGGCTCGCGCGTCCAGACGCGCGCCAGTGTTTCGACCGTGGTGTCGTTGCCCAGGCAGGCGAGGAGTTTCAGCGCCGCACGGGTGCTGGCGGAAAGGCGGCCAATTCGCCCGACCATCAGTGCCACGACATTGTCGGTAAAACCCTTTGCCGCGATCTGGTCAAGGTCCCAGGTCCAGCGCGCTGTGCTGTGGTCAAAGCGCAGCAGGCCTTCGGTTGCCAGTTCGCTCAGGAACTGCGTGGCGAAGAACGGGTTGCCAGCCGTCTTCTCCATCACCAGGCGCGCCAGCGGCGCACTGGCCGTGGCATCGCAGTGGAGTGTTTCGGCGACAAGCCGATGGAGGTCCGATGCATCGAGGCAGCCCAGTTCAATATGGGCCACGCTGGCGCCCTCCGCGCGCAAGGCCGCGACGCAGTGCGTGACCGTGTGGCCATCGTCCACTTCATGGCTGCGGTAGGCGCAGACCACCAGCAGGTGCGTCGTGGCCGGATCGGTCAACAACTGGTGCAGCAGCGCCGTGGTTTCATTGTCGAGCCACTGGATGTCGTCGAAGCACAGCGTCAGCGGCCCGGCGGCACGTGCCAGGGCCGCCGTGAGGCAATGCAAGGCGAGCCGGAGCCGTGGCCCGGCCTCACGCGACTGTGTGTCGGGCACCCAGGGTACCGGACCCAGCATCGTTTCGAGTTCGGGCAGCAACGATACAAGCAGCCCGGCGTTGGGCCCCAGGGCCTCGGTAATGACGGTGCGCCATGACGCCACGTCGGCCGGGTCTTGAGCCAGGCATTCCCGAAGCAGACCGCGCAGCGCCTGCGCAAGCGTGGCATAGGGCAGCCGCGCGCCGGCATCGGCGGGGCCCTCGGTCGATGCATCGGCCGGCGCATCCGACTTGCTGGTGGCGCAAAGGCCGCCACGCTCGGCGACGGTTCGCGCGAACGACTGCATGACCGACGTCTTGCCGACGCCCGAATGCCCCGACACCATCACGATTTCGCTGCGGCCCGTGGCGGCAACGCGGTCGAAGGTATCCACCAGCGTTGTCACGGTCTGCTCGCGGCCGTAGAGGTGTTCACCAAGCGCGAAAACGTCCGAATGGTCGCCCTGGCCAAGCGCGAACGGCGCGATGTCGCCTTGCGCCTGCAGTGTCTGGCGACAGTGCTGCAGGTCGCGCAGCAGGCCGGCCGCTGTCTGGTAGCGTTCCCCGGGCGCCTTTGCCAGGAGCTTCATGACCAGATCCGACAGGATCGCGGGCACGGTGGCCACGCGGCTGGCCGGTGGCGCCGGCGAGCGCGCCAGGTGGGCGTGGACCCAGTCAATGGGGCCGGAGCCCGCGAAGGGAAGTGCGCCGGTCAGCATCTGGTAGAACGTGATGCCGAGCGAATACAGGTCGCTGCGCGCGTCGATGGCCCGGTTCATCCGGCCGGTTTGCTCGGGTGCCATATAGGCAAGCGTGCCGCTGATTTCGCTGGGCTCCGGCAGCGGCTCGACGCCGCGCGACGCACGCGACGCGATGCCAAAGCCGATCAGCCACGCACAGGACCGGTCCGCCGCCACCAGGAAGTGGGCCGGCTTCAGGTCCTTGTGAATCAGGCCGCGCCGATGGAGCTTGCCGACGGTGCTGGCCATGGCCAGGGCGATATCGAGGAACGTCGTCGCGTCCATGGGCGCGCCGAGCATCGGGGCGAGGGGCTCGCCGCCCGGGTCGTCGAGCAGCAGCACGGCGGCATCGCGCTCGTGCAGCAAGGTCAGCGGCCGGGCGGCCCAGTCCGCTTCGATGTCGTCGCGCAGCGCGTATTCGTGGACAAGTCGGTCGAGCGTGGCGGGCGTACGATGCCCATCGGCGGCCCAGACGCCGAGCACGTGTGTCTTGCTGCCGTCCTCACGCAAGAGCCAGCCGCGCCCGAACCGGCGGTCGCCTGCATCCCACGTGGAATCGAAACCGAGACCGACACCGGCCCGGGGGAAATACATGGAAGACATCGCTATGCTGACGAAGGGGCGAAGGGAACACCCGAGGATTCAAGGGGGCGCTGCAGGGTGGCCAGATATTATCAAATCGCCGTGGGCGGCCAGGCGTATGATCTCGTCCGGAAGACCATCCGGCGACCCACTTGACCCTGGCGCATCACGCGTTCCAGCCCTTCCAGACAAGCATGCGATTTGAACTTCCCGAGGCCATCGGACGTATCTCCACCCGGATCAGGCGGGTAGCGCCGGCCGGGCTGCAAATATTGCGTCGCACGCTGGCCGGGCGAAGCCGGATGCTGCTGGCTGCGGCATTCGTCACGGTTCATCCGGCGTGGGCCGCCTACCCCGAGCAGCCGGTCACGATCATCGTGCCGTACCTGCCCGGCGGTCCGGCAGACCTTGTTGCGCGACCGCTGGGCGCCGGATTGCAGAAGCGGCTCGGGACGCCAGTGTTGCTGGAATACAAGCCGGGGGCAGGCGGACAGATCGCGCTGCGATATGTGCAGCGGGCCAGGAACGACGGCTATACGCTCGTGCTCGCACTTGCCGCCTATGCCATCGGGCCGCTCGTCAGCCAATCGGCCGGCTACGATCCCATCAAGGACTTCCAGCCGGTCTCGCTCGTCGCAAAGCAGCCGCTGGTGCTCTATGTCGGGCCGAATTCGCGGCTCCATTCGGTCGCCGACCTGATCGAGCGCGCGAAGTCGAATCCCGACAGGGTGACCGTGGCGTCGTCGGGATACGGCAATACCAGCCACCTGGCCATCGAGATGTTTTCGCAGGCGGCCGGAATCCGGGTGTTGCATGTCCCGTACCACGGGGGCGTTCAGTCCGTGGCCGCCGCCATGAGTGGCGATGTGGATGCCGTGTTCGCTGGTGCCGACAGTCTCAGATACGTCAATTCGGGAAAGCTGCGCGCGCTGGCCGTTGCCACCGATGCCCGGCTGGCCATTGCTCCCGAAACGCCCACCTTTGTCGAGGCCGGCGTACGCAACATGTTCGTCACCGGCTGGTATGGCGTTCTGGCGCCGAAAGGCACCCCCAGGGACAGGATCGAGACCCTCGACCTCGCTATCCGTCAGGTGCTCTCGGAACTGACGCTCAACGAGATGCTGGCCGGCTACGGTTTCAAGGTGCTGCATGCCGGCCCGGCGGACTTTCAGGCGTTCATCGAACAGGAGCTGGCACGGTGGAAGGGGCTGATCCTGGACCGGCACATCGTGCCCGACCAGATCGATATCCGCACGGACAGGCCCACGGGCGGCGCACGCAGGTAGCCGCGGGTGTCCTGGTTCGGCAGGCGGCGGCTATCGCCAGAGCCGGCCGAACCGGTCGTTCGCCCCCAGTTCCTGCTCCACCACATGCATGTGGTGGCGTCCGATGGCGAGTGCTTCGCGCAATTCCCGCAGCAGCTTCACGGATTCCAGTTCGTCCCGGTGGCGGTGCTGGCAGAGCCGGACAATCTCGATCTGCCGCCGCACCAGTTGCCGGCAGCGGGTGACGTGTCGACGAGCGGTAGCGAGCTCTTTGAGGATGGATGTGCGATGCTGCATGATGGCCTCTGCAATCCTAAAGGTAGGACGACTACCCTGCATCGGCAAGCGCTGACGATCTCCAGATACCGGCGCTTTCGCCCCCGGGGCTTCCCTTGTCGTTGCGGGCCGCCGTGCGCCCGCCGCCGGCTGCTTGTGTGCGGCGCCATATTCCTTCGCCCTGGGCGCTACAATGAGCCCGGATTATGCCTTCGGGTGCCTCGTCCGGCCGCTGCGACGAGTCTGGGTGGGAGGAATCATGGCGCGGAAAAAACTCAAGGAGAAGAAGGTGGGAAATCCGGCGGGCGTGGTAAAGAGTACGTTGCATTTCCCTGTCGTTGGCCTCGGAGCCTCCGCCGGCGGCCTCAGGGCCCTGCAGACGCTGTTCCAGCATGCCCCGGAACAGATGGGCATGGCCTTCGTCGTGGTGCTTCACCTGGCGCCGGACCTCGAAAGCCAGGCCGCGGCCCTGATTCAGCGTGCCACGACCATGCCGGTCAGCGAAGTCCGTACCACGACACCGCTTCAGGAGAATCACATTTATGTGGTGGCGCCGGGCACCCACCTTGAGATGTCCGATGGCTGTCTCAGGGTCTTGGAACAGCCGAATACCTTTGGGCGGCCCTTCGCGATCGATCATTTCTTCCGCACCCTCGCCGATGCCCACGAGCGGCGAGCCATCGGCATCGTGCTGTCCGGCTCCGGATCCGATGGCACCATCGGAATGGGCCGGATCCGCGAAGTCGGCGGCCTGACGCTGGCCCAGTCGCCGGACGACGCCGAGCATCCGGAGATGCCGCGCGCCGCCATCCACGCCGGCTGGGTCGATATCGTACTGCCGGCGGCCGCGATGCCGCAGCGGCTCATGGAGCTGTGGGAGAACGTCCAGCGCATCGAGCCGCAGGATGCGGTGCTTGAAGACGACGAAGGGCAGGAGCGCGGGCAGTCGCCCAGGACGAACGGGGAACGTGCGCTGTCCGAAATCCTGATGCATCTGCGTGTGCGCACGGGGCATGACTTCCGCTTCTACAAGCGCGCCACGGTGCTCCGTCGCATCGAGCGGCGCATGCAGTTCAATGGCCAGAGCGACCTGGCGGCGTACCGGGATTTCCTCCGGGCAACGCCGGACGAGGCCAGCGCATTGCTGGGCGACATGCTGATCGGGGTCACGCAGTTCTTCCGGGATAGCGAAGCCTTCGAGTTTCTCGAGCGGGAAATGATTCCGACGCTGTTCGACGGCAAGCTGGGCGATGACGACCAGGTGCGGGTGTGGGTGGCCGGCTGCGCCACGGGCGAGGAAGCGTATTCCATTTCGATCCTGCTGGCCCAGGCGCGCGAGACGGCGGCCTCGGCCCGGCCCATCCAGGTGTTTGCCACCGATATCGACGTGGCGGCCATCGGCCGGGCGCGCACGGGATCGTATCCGCTGTCCATCGCCAACGATGTGCCGCCCGCTCTCCTGCAGCGTTATTTCACCCGGGAAGGCGCGCACTATTCCATCAGCAAGGCGGTGCGCGAGCGCATCCTGTTCGCGCCGCACAGTCTGCTGCGCGATCCGCCGTTCTCGCACCTGGACCTGATCTCGTGTCGAAACGTGCTGATCTATCTGGAACGCGCGGTACAGCGGCAGATCCTGGAGCTCTTCCACTTCGCCCTGCGGCCGAACGGGCTGCTGTTCCTCGGGACGGCCGAATCCGCAGACGCTGCGGATGACCTGTTTGCGGTGGTGGACAAGAAGTGGCGGGTCTATCGCGCGCGCGCGGTATCGCAGCGCGCCAAGCCGCCGATTGGCTTCCCGGTGCTGACGCCCGCCGATACCAGCCTGGCGGAGGACCGGCCGGCCGTGGCCATGCCGCTGCGCACCACGAACAGTTCGCCCCAGCGCAGTTTCTCGCTGACGGAACTGCACCAGCGCGCGCTGGAGACGTATTCCCCGCCAAGCGTCATCATCGACCGCGAGTCGAACGTCGTTCACCTGTCCGACAATGCGGGCCGGTTCCTGAGGCATGTTGGCGGCGAACTGACCACGAACATCATGACGCTGGTGCTGCCCGAGCTGCGGCTCGACTTGCGCACGGCGATCTTCCGGGCGTTGCAGACCGGCACCAGCGTGGAGGCGCGCAAGGTCAAGTGGGATCACGACCCCGACGTGTCGTGGATCAGCATGACGGTGCGGCCGTTTCACGACAAGGTCGCCAATGCCGATTTCCTGCTGGTGGTCTTCGACGAGGTGGCCGGCCACATGACCGAAGAGGAACTGGCCGCCGCTTCCGGGCAGGATCCGGTCCTGGCGCAGCTCGAACTGGAACTGCAGCACAGCAGGGAGCAGCTGGCGACGATCATCGAACAGTACGAGACGTCGGTGGAGGAACTGAAGGCATCGAACGAAGAGTTGCAGGCGATCAATGAGGAGCTGCGTTCGACCAGCGAAGAACTCGAAAGCAGCAAGGAAGAACTGCAGTCGGTCAATGAAGAGCTGACCACGGCGAACGCCGAGATGCAGGCGCGGATCGAGGATACGGCCAAGGCCAACGACGACCTGCATAACATCATCGCTTCCAGCGAGATCGCCACCGTCTTTGTCGACAAGGAAATTCGGATCAAGCGGTTTACGCCGAACGCGACCGCCATTTTCAACCTGATCGACTCCGATCTTGGCCGGTCGCTGTTCCACATCACGCACACGCTGCGCTACCCGACCCTGGTCGACGACGTGAGGCAGTCGTTCCAGTCGCTGAGGCTGACCGAGCGGGAGATCCAGAGCGAGGCGGGGCGGTGGTATCTGATGCGGCTCCTGCCCTATCGCACGGCGGACGACCATATCGACGGGGCGGTGATCACGCTGATCGACGTGACGGATCGTCATCAGGCCGAGGAGGCCGCCCGCGCAGGGGCCCAACGACTGCGGCTGGTTGCGCAGTCCACCAAGGACTACGCAATCATTATCCAGGACCGCGAAGGGCTGATCGTCAGCTGGAACGCCGGCGCGGAACGGATTTTCGGCTATACGGAAGAAGAACTCATCGGCAAGAGCGTGGAGGCGATCTACGAGCCCAATGACCGGCAGACGTCGGTGCCCGCCCATGAGCGCGACACGGCCATGAAGGAGGGACGTGCTGACGACGAGCGGTGGTATCGCACGAAGGACGGCCGCCGGATCTACTGCAGCGGCGTGGTCACCCCCATCACGGATACGTCATTCAGCGGCTTCGCCAAGATTGTGCGCGACCTCACGACGCGCAAGCTCCATGAGGACGCGAGCCGCGATGCGCTGGCCAAGGAGCAGGCGGCGCGCGAGCAGGCGCTCAATGCCAGCCAGCTCAAGGACGAGTTCATTGCAGTGCTTTCGCATGAACTGAAACACCCGCTCAACCTGATCGGCGTGAAGGCGGAAATGCTTCCGCGACTGCCCGAGGTGCGCAATGTCGCCGCGGTGCGCGAAGCGGCCGGGGCCATTCGCCAGGCCGTGCGCAGCCAGGCGCAGATCATCGACGATCTGCTGGACCTTTCGCGCGTGCAGAAGGGCAAGCTGTCCCTGGACGTGTCCCGCGTCGACCTGTCGGCAATGCTGGCGGACATTGCCCGTGCCTGCGAGCAGGATGTCGGCGACCGCGGCATCACCATGCGCCTGGCGCTGCCGGATCGTCCGGCCATCGCCCTGGTGGACCGTGTGCGCTGCGAGCAGATCCTCTGGAACCTCGTTTCCAATGCACTGAAGTTCACGGAAGCGAATGGCCAGATCGATCTGCGGCTGTCACAGGAAGGCGGGATGCTGCGTATCGAGGTGAGCGACAACGGCCAGGGCATCGATGCGGCCCTGCTGCCGTACGTGTTCGACATGTACCGGCAAGGCGGTCGTGACAGGGCGAAGGGAGGACTGGGCATTGGCCTGGCGCTGGTGAAGCAGCTCGCCCGGATGCACGGTGGCAGGGTTACGGCCCAATCCGAAGGCCGCGGCCACGGTACGACCACGACGGTATGGCTGCCGGCCGCGCCTGCTGATACCGCCTCGGACCCGGAAGCCGCGGACAGCATCCAGAGCATCGCAGGCCTGCGGATTCTCCTGGTGGAAGGCGACCGGGACACGTCGGCCGCCCTCGCCGAACTCCTCGAACTGGAAGGGGCAACCGTAAGCGTGGCAACGTCCGGAGCCGAGACGCTGGAGAGACTGGCCGACGTTCCGATCGACGCGATCGTCTCGGATATCGGGCTGCCCGACATGGACGGCTACGCGCTCATGCGTACGATCCGGGAGGACGTGCGCTGGGCGAACATCTGGTCGGTGGCGCTGACCGGGCGCGATTACAAAGAGGATGCCAAAGCTGCCCGTGAAGCCGGGTACAACATGCATCTTGCCAAGCCGCTCGACTTCCAGGAATTGCTCGAGGCACTGGGCGATCTTCGGCCCCGTCAGGACAGCGTCAGGCCGGACTGAGGCGGCCCACAAGCCGTCCGCGCCCTTGCGGTGCCTCGGGTGCGGAACTTGCTTTTCCTGTCAAAAGGAAAAGCCATGCGCAGAGATATTGTTGTTGTAGCTGCATCCCGGGGCGCACTTCCGGTCCTCAAGACGCTCGTCGAAGGCCTGGCCAGAGACCTGGAACTCGTCATGCTTGTGGTGCTGCACATTGGACGGCATCGCAGCGTCCTGCCGGAACTGCTGTCGAAGTGGGGCTGCTTCCCGGCGCACCACCCGCAGCACGGCGAGGCAATTCAACACGGCAGAATTTACGTGGCGCCGCCGGATCGACACATGGTCGTCCGGGGCGACACCGTGTGCCTGCTGGAGACGGCACCGGAGAATTTCTGCCGGCCTGCCGCCGATCCGCTGTTCCGGTCGGCCAGTGCGCAGTACAAGGAGCGTGTGGTCGGCATTGTGATGAGCGGCGAACTCGACGACGGTGCGGCCGGGCTTGCCGCAATCGAGGCGCGCGGCGGCTATCGAATCGTCCAGGATCCGGACGATTGCGAGGCACCCTCGATGCCTCGCAGCGCGATCGCCGCAGCCGGTGCCGATGCCATTGTCGGGCAGGATGGCCTCGCCGGTGCGCTGCGGGCGGCCGTCAACGGGGCCGCACGGCAAAAGGAGTCAATCATGAGCAACCTGAAAGACCTGGATCGGGAGGAGCGGATCGGGGACAGCGGTGTTGCGGAACCTCGCGAGCTCGACGCCATTGCGGATCGCTCGGCACTGACTTGCCCCACATGTCACGGCGTGTTGTGGCGATTGCGGGACGATCGGCCGTTGCGATACCGCTGTCATACGGGCCACGCCTTCTCCGCGCTGTCGCTCGACGCCGCGAACGCCCAGGGGACCGCCGACGCAATCTGGGGGGCGCTTCGCGCCGTCCACGAACGGATCATATTCGCCCAGGAGCGGCAGCAATGGGCCAGGCGCGTGGGCAACCACGCCGATGTGGCGCTCGAACAGTCACGGATCGACGAGAACGAGAAACTCGCCGATCTGTTGCGTGCGGCCGCCGGCACGCACATGAGTTGAACGCGACACGCCTCAGCGGCATGGGGCCCGCGTCCAGGGCACGCTCGCTGCAGTCACGGCGCTTACTGCGCGATTGCTCTATTGCTGATAGGCCGGCGCGACGAATCCCGCAAAACGCTGCTGCGTCACGGCCTTGAAATCGGCGGAGCGGTACGCATCGCGAATGTCGGACACGAAGGGCTTGTTCAGGTCCTCGGTCCTGACAGCTACCAGGTTCATGTAGTAGTCGGGAATCTTTTCCAGCGCCAGTGACGACGTCAGCTTGAGCCCGGCCGCGAGCGCGAAGTTGCCATTCACGAAGGCGTAGTCCACGTCATCCAGCGAGCGCGGCAACTGGGCGGCCTCCAGCTGGATCAGCTTGAGTCTGTGCGGATTGCCATCGATGTCGCGCTCGCTTGCCCGCACGGCATCGGTGCCAGGCTTGAGCGTGACCCAGCCAATCTGCTGAAGGATGGCGATGGCGCGCGCCAGATTGGTCGGATCGTTGGGCAGCGATACGGTGGCACCGGGCTTCACTTCGCCCAGCGTCTTGTGCTTGTGGCTGTAAATGCCGATCGGCGCCGTGGGCACCTGGATCAGCGGCGACAGTTGCAGCTTGCGATCCGCCGAGAATTTCTTCAGATACACCACGTGCTGGAAGGCGTTGGCGTCGATGGCGCCGTCGGCCAGCGCGAGATTCGGCTGCACGTAGTCGCTGAACTCGACGATCGTCACCTTGTAGCCGCGCTTTTCCAGAATGGGCTTGATGCCGTAGCGTACCTGGTCTGCATAAGGGCCCGCCGTGGCGCCGAAGCGGATTTCCTTTCGGTCGGCGTCCGCGGCCTGCGATCCGTGCACGATACCGAACGCCAGCAACGCGGCGACCAGCTTGACCCCGGTCTTGATGAACATGTGGCTCCTTTTCTCTTGTGATTTCAGAACGGGCGGAACGCGGCGGCGGCATGCCGTTGGGGCAGCCGGTCGCCGCTGGAAAACAGCTTGTGCCGTAGCGAACCGTCGGCATACGCGGTCTTGTAACGGCCCCGATCCTGCAACGCGGGAACGACCAGGTCCACAAAATCCTCGTAGCTTTCGGGGGTCACGGTGCGGCTTAGGTTGAAGCCGTCGATGCCGGTCTCGTCGACCCATTCGGCAAGCGTGTCCGCAACCTGGGACGCGTCACCGACGATGGCCGGATAACGCCCGCCCAGTTCGAACAGGTCCAGCAGCTTGCGGCGCGTCCAGCCGTGCTGCGCGGCGGTGCGGGTTGCCGATTCGATGGCGTTGCCGCCGCCGTAGTCAACCGGATCGTCCAGGCCATAGCGGCCAAAGTCCACGCCGGTGCTGGCGGCAAAGTGGGCGAGCCCGGCTTCGCGGCTGGCGTAGTCGCGGTATTCCGCGTGTTTTTCGCGGGCTTCCGCCTCGGTGCGGCCGGTGACCACGGCCGCGCCCATGAATACCTTCACGTCGTCCGGATGGCGCCCGGCAGCCACAAGCTGCTCGCGCAACGCGCTCACCGTCTTGCGCGCCGCGTCCTTGCTGGGTGGCGAGATAAAGACGCATTCCGCATGGCGCGCCGCGAATCGCTGCCCCCGGCCGGAACTGCCGGCCTGGAACAGTACCGGCGTGCGCTGTGGCGATGGCTCGGACAGGTGGTAGCCGTCCACCTTGTAGTACCGGCCGTGGTGGCTCACCTTGCGTACCTTGGCCGGATCGGCGAACACGCGCGCGGCCTTGTCGCGCCGCACGGCGTCGTCCTGCCAGCTACCTTCCCAGAGCTTGTAGAGCACCTCCAGATATTCGTCGGCGCGGTCGTAGCGTTCGTCGTGGGCAAGCTGCGCGCCCAGGCCCATCGCGCGCGCGGCGCTGTCGAGGTAGCCCGTCACGATATTCCATCCCACGCGGCCGCGCGTGAGGTGGTCCAGCGTCGAGAACCGGCGCGCCAGCAGGTACGGCTGCTCGTACGTCAGGTTCACCGTGACGCCAAAGCCGAGATGCCGGGTGGCGGCGGCCATGGCCGGCACGATCAGCAGCGGGTCGTTCACCGGAAACTGCACCGATTCCTGCAGCGTCACATCGACGTTGTTGCGATAAACGTCGTACACGCCAACGATATCGGCGATGAACAGGCCGTCGAACAGGCCCCGTTCCAGCGTACGCGCCTGGTCGATCCAGTAATCGAGCGTGTTGTAGTCGGCCGACCGGTCTCGCGGGTGCGTCCACAGGCCGTGGTTGATATGCCCGACACAGTTCATGTCGAACGCATTGAGCAGGATGTGCCGCCGCTGCGAACCATCGTTCATCAGATGGCTCCATGCCGGGGCGGCAAGGTGTCGTTGAGGTGGAAGTTGCCGATGGCGTGGTACTTCCAGCGTACCGGGTCGTGCAGCGTGTGCGTACGGGCATTGCGCCAGAAGCGGTCCAGGCCCTGGTTGTCCAGGGTGGCCGATGTGCCGCCGAGCTCGAACAGCCGGGTGCCGGCAAGCAGCGACGCGGTGGTGGTCGATGCGCGTGCGGCAGCCACCGCCAGCGATGCCTGCGCCACGCTTTGCTCGTCGGGTGCCTCCTGGGCGGCATCGGTCGCACGGCCGGCCCGGCGCACCAGGGCTTCTGCGGCCCGCAGCCTGACCTGGACGTCGCCAACATGATGGATGGTCAACGGGTCCTGCGATGCACTGGCTACGCCGGCATCGATCCACGGCCGCGCGTGGTCGCGCACATACGGCAGCGTGGCGGCAAACGCGCCCCGGCCGATGCCCAGATCGATGGCCGCATGCAGCAGCTGGGCGAACGGGCCAATCGTCGTCGGCCGCTCGAACGATGCGAGGAAGGGCACCACCCAGTCGCCGTCGATCCGTACGTTGTCGAAGGAAACCGAGCCGCTGCCGGTCACGCGCTGGCCGAAGCCGTCCCAGTCGTCGGAGACGCTTACGCCCTCGGCCGTACGGGGGACGAAGGCCAGCCATGTCACGTCGCGGCCGTTTTCCTGGGTCACCACCAGCGTCGGAATCCAGTGCGCATACAGTGCGCCGGTGCAGTAGAACTTCTGCCCGTCCACCCGGAACCCGTCACCATCGCGCGTCAGCCGGGTGCGTCGCCTGAAGTCCTTGTGGCCGATCTCGGCCAGTGCATTGCCGAAGCGGTCGCCAGCCAGCGCGCGCTGGTAAAAGAAGGCCTGCTGGGCGGGCGTGCCGCCCACGCGCAATACCTCCAGCGCGTAGAAATGGTTCTGCGGGATCTGCCCGAGCGATCCGTCCGCCGCGGCGATGATGGCGATGACCTCCGCCAGCGTCACACTGGAAACCCCCGCGCCACCGTGCTCGCGGGGCACGGTGATGCCCCACAGGCCGCTGGCGCCGAAGGCTTCCAGTTCGTCCCACGGCAACAGGCGCTCGCGGTCTCGTCTGGCGGCGCCGGGCGCGAACTGCGCGGCCAGTCGGTGCGCGATCGCAATCGCCTCGGCATCGTTGGCGACGACATGGGGCGTGGCGGTGGGCGCGGCGGCCGGGCCCACCCGGCCATCGGCAGGGGGCGGAGTCAGTAGCAACGACATGTCAGTTCCAGGAATGCCGCTTGGGCAGCGCGTTGTTCAGGTGATAGTTGCCGATCAGATGCAGCTTCCAGCGCACCGGATCGTGCAGCGTGTGGGTGCGGGCATTGCGCCAGTGGCGGTCGAGGTTGTGCCTGGCCCGGGTGGCCGACGAACCGGCCAGCTCGAACAGCTTTTCGCTCGCATGCAGTGCAGCCTCGGTGGTCAGAACCTTGGCTTCGGCCACGGCAACCGACGCGCGGGCGCTCGATGCATCGGTGAGCGGCTGTGCGGCGATCTCGTCCAGCGTCAGCCCGGCTTCGCGCAGCACGGCGCGCGCGCCTTCGATCTCGATGGCCAGCCGGCCGACGTCTGCGATCAGATGGGGGTCATCGCTGGCGCGTGCCACGCCGGCATCGACCCAGGGCCGGGCGTGTTCGCGCACGAAGGCCACCGCATCGTCAAACGCCGCCTGGGCGATACCCAGGTCGATGGCGGCCTGGATCAGTTGGGAGTTGGGGCCATAGAGCCCGGGCTTGCCGGCAAGTTGCCAGAGCGGGATCACGTCGTCCGGCGCGATGGATACCTGGTCGAACACGACGGTGCCGCTGGCGGTGGTGCGCTGTCCGAAGGATGACCAGTCGTCGATCACGGTCAGGCCGGCGGCGTCGCGCGGCACCCAGACCTGCACTGGGCGGTCATCGTCGTCCAGCGCGCGCGTGGGCACCCGATGCGCGTATAACGCTCCCGTCGAGTAGTAACGCTTGCCGCTGAGCCGCAACCCCTGGGCGGTCCGCTGCAGGCGCGTGGTGCCGTCGAGCACGGTGCGGCTGCCCGCCGAGCGCCGCTCGGGGCCGGCATTGCCGAGCCGCTGGCCGGCCAGCACTTCGGCATAGATGCGTCGCTGCTGTGCCTCCGTCCCGGCTTCGCGCAGTACGCCGAGCAGGCCAAAGTGATTTTGTGGGATCTGCCCCAGCGACGCGTCGGCGGCGCTGATGATTGCGAAGACCTCGGCCAGCGTCGCGAACGATACGTCGGCGCCGCCATGGGCCCTGGGGACCGTGATGCCGCCCAGGCCGCTCTCGGACCACAGCTCCAGCTCGTCCCACGGCAGCACACGTTCCCGATCGCGGGCCGATGCGCCCTGTCGATAGACGCCGGCAAGCGTATGCGCGGCTTCGATGGCTTCGGCGTCGGTACGGATGCGGCGCACGCGGGACGGGTCGGGAAGGCGCGGTTCGCGCCGGCCGGTGGTGGCGGGCGCCACGGCGTGAATGTCGGAAAGGTCGGTCATGGCGTATCGAGGGAATGCAGGCGCACGGCTGGCGGACCGCCAGCGTGCGCGGCGCCACCAGCGGAAGGACGGCGGCGCGGCATGGTTCCGACACCATACTGCGGCAGGTCCGGCACACGAACGACGCGTTTTTTCTATCCAAACGCGACCGCAACGCATAAGGCCATGCGTATTCCTTCGATCGGCGGCGACGCAGCGCGCAGGGTGGCCGCCCTGGTGGCGATGCAACGCCCGCCGCGCTAGCCCTTGCGCCGGCGGCCTGGCGCATCCACGCGATACTGGCCGGGCCTGCCCTTCCAGGCGCAGCGGTCGCCACCGCCGCCCAGTTCGCAGGCCAGCGCCGACAGCGCCATGGTGGCCAGTATCAGCAGTCGGTGCAGCATGATGGCCTCGTTACTTGCGGTCGATGTCGAGCACAGCCTGCGCAAATGCCGTGGGCGCTTCCTGCGGCAGGTTGTGGCCGATGCCGCCCGTGATGTCGCGATGCTCGTATCGCCCCGTGAACTTGCTCTTGTAGGCGCTGGGCGCCGGGTGGGGCGCACCGTTTGCGTCACCCTCCATCGTGATGGTGGGCACGCTGATGGTGGGCCCCGTGGCGAGCTTCTTTTCGATGTCGTCGAACTTCGACTCGCCCTCGACCAGGCCCATGCGCCAGCGGTAGTTGTGGATCGTGATGGCCACGTGGTCGGCGTTGTCCAGCGACACGGCGCTGCGGGCGAACGTGGCGTCGTCGAACTTCCATTGCGGCGACGCAAGTTTCCAGATCAGCTTGGCAAAGTCATGGGTGTACTTCGTGTAGCCGGCCACGCCACGGTCCGTGGCGAAGTAGAACTGGTACCACCACTGCAGTTCGGCCTCGGGCGGCAGCGGCAGCTTGCCGGCAGCCTGGCTGCCGATCAGGTAGCCGCTCACCGAGACCAGGCCACGGCAGCGGTCGGGCCACAGCGCGGCCATGATGTCGGCGGTACGGGCGCCCCAGTCGAAACCGGCCACGACCGCGGTGCGGATCTTGAGCGCGTCCATCAGCGCGATCATGTCGACCGCGATGGCGGACGGCTGGCCGTTGCGCTTGGTCTCCGGCGACAGGAATGTGGTGGTGCCGTAGCCCCGCAGGTGCGGGATGATCACGCGGTAGCCGCGCTGTGCCAGCAGGGGCGCCACATCGACGAAGGCGTGGATGTCGTACGGCCAGCCGTGCAGCAGCAGGGCCACCGGGCCGTCCGCCGGGCCCAGTTCGGCATAGCCGACGTTGAGCACGCCGGCGTTGACCTGCCTGATGGTGGCAAACGACGTATGCGTGCCGGGCGTGACCGGCGCCAGCGGCGCGGCCTTCGACACGCCCGACTGCGCGTGCGCGGACCCCATCACGCCAAGCTGGGCGGCTGCCAGCGCCAGGCCCGCGGTGCCAAGAAAGTTGCGGCGCGGCAAATCGATGGTCTTGCTCATGTTTTCTCCTTTGCGTCGGACGCTAGCGTTTTACTTCGAGGGTGGGTGGTATGTCGCTTCGATCGGGCCCGGTGCCACTGGCAACAGCCCGTTGCCGAACGGCACGGTATGGGACGGTCGTTCAACGGACTGCCCCGGGCCGAAGGGTTGGCACGAGTCTACGGAGGCGCTGCAAGCCCCATGTGTCGATCTGCCCCGGTTTTGTATCGCAATGTATGCAGACCCGGGCGGCAAGGTATGCGGATACAAATCCACCGCCGGGCAGCGGAAGGGGCGTACCGCAGCCGATACGTCTTTGGTATGACTCCGGCATGCCGATGCGCTACGGCTGTCGGACCAACGGGCAATGCACACAGGGGCCGTGCATGCCTACCATGTGCTCACGGGGCACGCGGGCGTTGGCCCTGGGGAGAAAAATCATGGATCAAGCAAATGGGCTCGAACTGGTCCGGCTGCGCGCGGCCGCATCCGCGCTGAGCCAGGACGCCCGGCTGTGGCGCTGGTTTTCCGATCAGATGGAAGAGCACCGGCTGTGCTGCGAGCGCAACCGCGACTGGTGGCGCATCACCATAGCCGGCCGCGAGCTGGCTTGCGACCGCTCATTCGATGTCGCCGTGCGTACTGCGTACATGCTGAGCCGGGCGCTGGAGGCGCTGTAGTCGCGCTCGCGGCCGGTCTGTTGGGACTTGTTGCGGCGCCAGCGCCACACTTCGTTTGCAATTTCATCGAAAGCGTCGATAATTCCGCTTCGCGTTGGGCGGGCCGACGCAGATACCGCGCCGTTTTCCGGCAATTTCATCGTATTTTTGTGCATCTTCAGGCATCTGGCCGAGGCACGGTCCGTCCTGCTGCGTCAGGCGCAGCGCCACGGGGACGCCCCCTGCAAGCCCCGGGCAGAACGTCCATGCATAGTGAGAACCACGATGAACAGCAGTGCCGCCTTGTTGCGGGAATCGACCGACGACGGTGTCGTACTGGTCGTCGATGACGACCTCGACGTGCGGCGCGCCCTGTCGGGGCTGTTCCGCTCGGTGGGGCTCGCCAGCGAGTCCTTTACCTCGGGCGAGGAACTGCTGGCCCACGAATTTCCGGACCAACCCACCTGCATCGTGCTCGACGTGCGCCTGCGCGGCGCCAGCGGGCTGGACCTGCAGGGGCATCTCAATCGCGCCGGCAAGAGCGCGTCGATCGTGTTCATCTCGGGCTACGGCGACGTCCCGATGACCGTGGCCGCCATGAAGGCGGGCGCGGTCAATTTCATCGCCAAGCCGTTCCGCGAACAGGATCTGCTCGATGCCGTCAACGAGGCATTGCAGCGCGACCGCGACCGCCGCCAGGCCAGCTCGCAGACCCAGCAGCTGCGCGAGCGCCTCGATACCCTGACCAGCCGGGAACGCGAAGTCATGAAGCTGCTGGTCCACGGCCTGATGAACAAGGAAGTGGCCGACGAACTCGGCATCAGCCAGGCCACCGTCAAGATCTACCGCGGGCAGGCCATGCGCAAGATGCAGGCGCGAACCTTTGCCGAGCTGATTCTCATGGCCCAGGCACTGGGCATGGTGACCCCCGGCACAGTCCCCGGCGGCGACGGCGGGCCGGACACCGACGCCGACTGACCGGCAAGCCATGCCGGCCAGCCGCAGTCAGGCGGGCTGCGCCGCGCCCATGATGCGCTGACCCAGCGCGATCCCCCATTTCACCAGGCGCCGGTCGGCCGGCAGCTGGTCCTGCTCCCATGCGGCCAGCGCCCGGTCGATACCGCCCGCACCGTCCCCGTCATCCACGGCACGCCCCTGCAGCGCCCGTGCCAGCGCCACCGCATTGGCCGCCGCCTTGCCGGCCCCGGCGCCGGTGTGCGGGCGCGCCACGAACGCCGCGTCGCCCAGCAGCACCGCGCGGCCAAACACCATGCGCGGGGCCTCGTAGTCGTGTATCAGCTGCAGGAACGGATCGGGCGTGGCGGTGACCAGCCCCGCCAGCGCGGGCGCCAGCACATCCAGCGCGCTCATCTGGAGGCTGCGTATCTCGGCGTCGCGCATGGCGCCGGGCGGCAAGGAATAGTTGTGGCGCTGACCCACGCGGTCGTGCAGCAGCGCATCGAGTTCCGGCCCCTGCGCGATCTTGCGATACCAGACCCAGTTCTGCCGCCGCTCGCCGGGCCGCACGCTGCCGTCTTCGCCCGGAATCCGGTACGACAGAAACTGGTGCGCCCGGCCGTCCTGAAACACGAAGCTGTCGCGCAGCAACTGCTCGCTGACGCTCAGTAGCGCCGCTTCGGGCAGAACGCCGCGCCACGCCGCATATCCGGCGTAGGTGGGCCGGGCACCGGGCAGCAGCTGTGCGCGCACCGCCGACAGGGGGCCGTCGGCGCCAATCAGCAGGTCGCCTTCTTCGGTGTGCCCCGACGCAAAGCGCGCCGTGACCCGGCTGCCATCCTGCTCGAAAGCAGTGAAGGTTTCGCCGGCACGCAGCGTGGCGGGGCCCACGGCGCGGCGCATGCGCAGGTAGAGGCCGTTCCAGGCGATCTGGGTCTGCGGCATGTAGGCACGCCGCTCCGCGCCGTTACGGTCCACGAACACGCGGTCGCGCGACGGCACGCCGAAATCGGCGCCCGGGTCGATCCCGGCAAAGTCCAGCGCGTCGATGACGCCTGGCTGCAGCACCAGACCGCCGCCACGGCTGTCCAGTTCCTGGGGAGAGCGCTCGAACACGACGACGTTCCAGCCGGCTGCCCGCAGGCAGACGGCGCTGAACAGGCCGCCAAGCGAGCCGCCGATAACGATGGCGCGGGGGCGTGGTGGGGTGGACATGGTTGGCTCCGGGTGGGATGGGGGATGGGTGTCAAGAAGCGGCTCAGGGCGCAATCAGCTTGCGCAGCCGCTCGCCGGCCAGCGGCATGTCGCGCAGGCGCTGGCCCGTGGCATCGAACAGTGCATTGCCGATGGCGCCGGCGGTCGGGCCCATGGCCGCTTCGGCCACGCCCAGGAACGGCGTGCCGGGGCGATCCACCAGGTGCACGCGAACCTGCGAGGGTACCGCGGAGAAGCGCAGGATCGGATAGCTGCCCCAGTCGAAGCTGCGCACGCCATTTGCGTCGAAGCGCAGTTGCTCGTAGAGCGTCCAGCTGGCCGATTGCAGAATGCCGCCCTCGATCTGGTTGCGCACTCCATCCGGATTGACGATCTGCCCGCAGTCCACCGCCACGTCGGCGCGTGTCAGCCGAACCTGGCCCGTATCGCGCTCCACGGCCACCTCGACCGCCATCGCCACGTAGGCCATCAGGTTCTTGTACTTGCCGAAGGCGAAACCCACGCCGTGTCCGGGCTTGCGCTGGCGGCGCGGCCATCCGAACCGCTGCGCCGCCAGGCGGATCACGTCGAGCGCGCGGGCATCGTCCATGTGGCGGATGCGGAATGCCACCGGGTCGGCGCCAGCCTCACGTGCCAGGTCGTCCATGAAGGTCTCGATGGTGAACACGTTCATGTGCGCACCCAGCGACCGCATGGCCGACGTGCGTAACGGCATGGTCGGCGAGAAGTTGTTGACGATGTGGCGCGCAGGCAGCCGGTAGAGCGGAATCGCGTTGCGGTCGCCGCCGCCCTCGGGTTGCATCATCGGCGTGGACGGCGCCGGCGTGAACGGCCGCGCCAGTTGCGTGGCAGGCAGCAGCCGGCCGGCGTTGACCACCCGTTCGTTGTGGGAACTGCTCCACAGCGCATAGTCCCAATCAACGATCGTGCCGTCGGCCGACAGCGATGCCTTGACGCGCGTGACCATGGCCGGCGTGAAGTGGTCCCACATGTGTTCCTGGTCGCGCATCCATTGCACGCGCACCGGACGCCCCGGCAGGGCGCGGGCCAACAGCGCCGCGTGCGCGGCCACGTCATCGGCGCCGTTGTGGCCATAGCATCCCGAGCCTTCCACGTGCACGCAGCGGACGGCATCCCTGGGCAGCGACAGCATCTCGGCCAGGCCGTCGCGCAGCGGGTAGACCCCCTGCGAATGGGTCCAGACCGTCAGCTTGCCGTCCTGCAGATGCCCCACGGCGCACGACGGGCCGATCGATCCGTGCATCAGGTAGCGTTTCGTGTAGGTAGCCTCCAGCGTCTTCGCCGCCGGCGGCATTGGCGCCCTGGCATCGGCAATCACGATGCGGTCGGTGGCGATCTGGCGCAACTGCGCCGCCACCTGGTCTGGCTGGGGCAGGGCGCGGCCCTTGCCCCAGCGGCACCCGGCCGACAGCGCGCGCTGGGCCAGCACCGCCTGCCATTCGCGCTGGGCCACCACGGCCAGCATGCTGCCGTCGCGCACGATGGCGATAAAGCCGGGCGTGGCCCGCGCGCCGGCTTCGTCCACGGCCAGCAGCGGCGCATCGTAGGCCGGCGGCAGGACCACGCGCGCATGCACCATGCCGGGCATCTTCAGGTCCTGCACGTAGCTGGGTCCACCGGTTACCTTGCCGGGAATATCCAGCCGCGGCATGGCGGTGCCGATCACCGTGAACGATGCCGGATCGCGCAGCGGCGACGTCGGCGTGGCCATCGTGTGCAGGTTCACATGCGGCAGCAGTTCGGCAAAGGTGACCGAGCGGCCATCGCGGGCCGCGATGCGCGCGTCGCGCGCGGTCAGCGTGGCCGGGTCCGCGCGCAGCACGCGCGCGGCGGCATCGGTCATCAGTCCGCGTACCTGGGCGGCGGCATTCAGCAGCGCGCTGCCGCTGTCGGCCATCGTATGGCTGCCGGCGGTCAGCCCTTCGTCGGGCAACCGCACGGTGTCGGCCGTCAGGAACGTGATGCGGCGCGGATCGATCTGCAGTTCCTCCGCGGCCACCTGCAGCAGCGCGGTGCGAATGCCGGTTCCCAGTTCGACCTTGCCCGTATGGACGGTGACCGCGTTGTCGGGTGCCACGCGGATCCAGGCGTCCAGATACGGGTTGGTCTTCAGGCTGCCGGGCAGTCTTTCGAGCCCCTTGGCGACGTGAATGGCTGCGCCTTCGTCGGCCAGCACCATCTGGGCCAGCGCCTGCCTGCCCGGCAGCAGCGAGAAGCCCACCAGCAGCGAGCCGGACACCATGAAGGCGCGCCGGCCGGGATTGGCCACGTTCGCGATGTCGTCCACGGGATCCATCATGCGGCCTCCGTGGCGGGTTTGATGCCAGCCTTGCCGGCATCCGCCACTGCGCGGATGGCTGCGAGGATGCGCATGTGCGTGCCGCAACGGCACAGGTTGGGCTCCATGTGCGCGCGGATCTCGGCGTCGTCCGGATGCGGGTTGCGATCGAGCAGCGCCTGGGCGCGCATGATCATGCCGGCGATGCAGTAGCCGCATTGCGCCGCCTGGTGATCGATGAAGGCCTGCTGCAGCGCGCCGGGCTTGCGCGCGGTGCCAAGGCCCTCGATGGTACGCACGGGACGCTTGCCAACCGCCGACACCGGCAGCAGGCACGAGAACGTGGGCTGGCCGTCGACGATCACGGTACAGGCGCCGCACTGGCCCAGGCCGCAGCCGAATTTCGCGCCGTTGAGCCCCAGGTCTTCGCGCAAGGCATAGAGCAGCGGCGTGGCGGGATCGATGTCGAGGGAATGGGTGGTGCCGTTGACGGTGAGCTGGATCATTGCGGGGCGTCTCCCTTGCGGATATCGGTAACGGCCTGCGCAACGCCGTTCCACGGCGGCAGGCGGGAATAGGTGGCCCGCAGATAGACGGCCAGGTCGGCGATCTGGCGATCGTCCAGGGCCTGGTGGAACGCGGGCATGAAATGCAGGGCGTCCTCGCCTTCCCATGGCACGCCTTGCAGGATCATCTGGATGGTGTTGCGCGGCGTGGCGGCATGGATGGCGCTGCTGGTGGCCAGGCTGGGCCGGTCGCCGAACCGCTGCATCGGCGACCGATCGCCGTGGCACGACGCACACGCGCCGGCAAACAGCACCTGCCCACGCTGGACGGCCTGCGTATCGACGGGTGCGTTGCCGGCACTGGCCTGCCGGGGGGCGGGTTTGCGCAGGTCCAGCAGATAGGCGGCGATGGCTTCGGCATCGGCCTGCGGCACGGTTCCCAGTTCCCGCGTCACGGGCAGCATCGGCCCTGCCGCGGCGCCGTGCGCCGACGAGACGCCGGTGCGCAGGTAGGTCACCAGTTCGGGCGCCGTCCACGGCACGGGGCCATGCGCCAGCGCGGCCAGCGACGGTGCCTCCCAGCCGTCGATCACGCCGCCTTCGAACGCCTGGCTCCATTTCTCCCCGCCGATCAGGTTCAGCGGCGTGTGGCACGCGGCACAGTGGCCGGGGCCGTCAACCAGGTATCGTCCGCGGTTCCATTGCGCGCTGCGCGAGGTGTCGGGCGCCTGCGGGCCGGGCCGCAGGAACAGCACGTTCCAGAACGCCACCAGCGGGCGGAAGTTCAGCGGGAACACCAGGGCGTTGGCCGGCGTGCGGGCCTGCACAGGATCGCGCCGCATCAGGTACGCGTAAGCCGCCGCGATGTCGTCGTCCGACATGCGCGTGAAGTGGATATACGGAAAGGCCGGATAGAGCTGATGTCCATCGCGGGCGATACCACGGCGCATGGCACGCGTGAATGCCTCGGGCGACCAGTTGCCGATGCCCGTCTCGGGGTCGGGCGTGATGTTGGTGGAGTAGATCGTGCCGAACGGCGTGGCCAGCGGCAGGCCGCCCGCAAACGGCTTGCCGCCCTTCGCCGTGTGGCATACCGCGCAATCGCCCTGCGCCACCACCTGGGCGCCGCGCAGCACGCGTTGCCGGTCGAACGATGCCGGAGCTGGCGGCGCCACCGGGGCGATGGCCGGCTCCCACATCAGGTACGCGGCCAGTGCGACGGCCAGCATGGCGGCAATGAGAAGGATGGATAACCATCGGCGTGGCAACGGCATCTGGGGGCTCCCGTGGATTCCTGTGTCTTGTTGACAGGCATCGTAGAAGTCAGGGGAGGTTGGCTTCAATTGGCGCGTGGTCGTTGACGCGCTAAACGAAGGTATGAGATGGGAGCCGGCAGGTGTGTGGTGGCGGGCGGGATGGCCGGCGCCCCCCCGCCGTGTGGGCGGGGGGAGTCAGCCAGCGCCAGGCGCGGCGGTGCGCGCCTAGCGCAGCAGGTTGGTTTTGGCCAGTTCGACCAGTTCGTCGGCACGGCCGTTCATGACGGCCTTCAGTGCCCACAGGCTGAAACCCTTGACCTGTTCCGCCTTCAGCGCGGGCGGCATGGCCAGCTCCTGGGTGTTCGTCACTACGTCGAGCAGGGCCGGTCCATCGTGCGCCAGCATCGACGCAATGGCGTCGGGCAATAGCAGGGGGTCTTCCACGCGCTGCGCGTGCACGCCCACCGCGCGCGCCATGGCGGCGAAATCCGGATTCTGCAGGGCGGTGCCGCTCTCCAGAAAGCCCGATGCCTTCATTTCCAGCGCCACGAAGCCCAGCACGCTGTTGTTGAAGATCACCACCTTGACCGGCAGCCCCTGCTGCACGAGCGTGAGGAAGTCGCCCATCAGCATGGCAAAGCCGCCGTCGCCGGACAGGCTCACGACCTGTCTGTCCGGGAAGGCGGCCTGCGCGCCGATGGCCTGCGGCAGCGCGTTGGCCATCGACCCGTGCGCCAGCGATCCGATCAGCCGGCGCCGGCCGTTCATGCGCAGGTAGCGCGCGGCCCAGATGGTGGGCGTGCCCACGTCGAACGTGAAGATCGCATCGTCGGCGGCCTGCTCGCTGAGCAGCCGGGCCAGGTATTGCGGATGGATGGGACGCCGGCCGCTGTCGCCGGTGGCAAGGTCGTCCAGCTGCTTGCGGGCGTCGCGGTAGTGGCGCACGCTTGCATCGAGGAAGGCGGTATCGGCCTGCGGGGTCAGGCGCGGCTGCAGCGCGTCGAGCGTGGCGGCCACATCGCCTACGAGCCCGAGGTCCAGCCGCGTGCGACGCCCGAGATTCTCCGGCCGTACGTCGATCTGCACCACGCGGGCCCCTTCGGGATAGAACTGCCGATACGGAAAGTCGGTGCCCAGCATGACCAGCGTGTCGCAGTTCTGCATGGCGTGGTAGCCCGAGCTGAAGCCGATCAGCCCGGTCATGCCCACGTCGTAGGGATTGTCGTATTCGATGTATTCCTTGCCGCCCAGCGCGTGGACCACTGGCGCCTTCAGTGTCTCGGCCAGCCGTACCACCTGGTCGTGCGCACCGGCGCAACCGCGCCCGCACAGCAGCGTGGTGCGGTGGCCGCCACGCAGCAGTTCGGCCAGCGCGTCCAGCGACGCTGCATCGGGCACCACCACGGGCGCCGGCAGCGCCATCGACGCCGGTGCGGATATCGCCGCCGTCGCAACGGCCCGCAGCGCCACGTCACCCGGAATGACGATGACCGCCACGCCACGACGCCCCACGGCGGCGCGAATCGCGGTTTCCAGCACGCCGGGCAGCTGCTCCACGCTGGACACCAGCTCGCAGTAGTGGCTGCATTCGCGGAACAGCTGTTCGGGGTGGGTTTCCTGGAAATAGTTGCGGCCGATCTCGGTGCTTGGAATGTGGGCGGCAATCGCCAGCACCGGGACGCGCGAGCGATGGCAGTCGAACAGACCGTTGATCAGGTGCAGGTTGCCCGGCCCGCAGCTGCCGGCGCACACGGCAAGGTTGCCGGTCAGGTGGGCTTCCGCGCCGGCCGCGAAGGCGGCGGTTTCCTCGTGCCGGGTGTGAATCCAGTCGATGTCGCCGCGCTGGCGCAGCGATTCGGTCAGTCCGTTGAGGCTGTCGCCGACGACGCCAAAGATGCGGCGAACGCCGGCGCCGTGCAGCACCGAGGTGATCAGATCGGCTGCATTTTCCGTGGCCATGCTGTGCTCCTTGTCCGGGAAGGGATGCCTGTCGGATAAGCCAGGCAGGGAAAGATTCAACCTAGCCTACGTCGGGCCGATCCGCCAGCCTTGTGTTCCGGTGGGCGCACTTTTGGATTCGCACGGTGCGCGGCTGGCGCCGCCGCGCTACCGATCGTGGCGGCGGGGCTACTGCTGGCGCGGAATCGAGAAGGCAAAGCGGCTGCCATGCGGCGCCAGCGCCTCGGCGCGCAACTGGCCGCGGTGCGCTTCGACAATCGACTTGCAGATGGCCAGCCCCATCCCCATGCCGTTGACCTTGGTGGTGTAGAACGGCTCGAACACCTGCTCGGCGAGGTCCGGGCCGATGCCGGTGCCGGTGTCGGCCACGCTGACTTCCAGCAACTGAGCATCGACCAGGCGCGTGGCCAGGTGCAGCACGCGGGGCCTGTCGTGGATCTCGCCCATGGCGTCGATGGCGTTGACCACCAGGTTCAGGATCACCTGCTGCAACTGGATATCGTCGCCAAACGCATGCGCGGGTTCGGCATCGAGCGACAGTTTGAGCGCGATCTGCCGCCGCTCGATCTCGTTGCGCGAAATTGCCAGGATATGGCGGATGGCCTGGTGGATGTCCACCTGGGCCAGCACCGGCGCGGCGTTGCGCGTCAGCGCCTGCAGGCTGCGGATCATGTCGCCGGCGCGCTGGCCCTCGCTGCGGATCGCCTCCAGCCCTTCGCGCGCATTGGCGATGTCGGGCGTGGGGCGTGCCAGCCAGCGCAGGCTGGCGCCGGCATTCGACACGATCGACATCAGCGGCTGGTTCACCTCATGCGCGATCGACGCGGTCAGCTGGCCCACCGTGGTGGCGCGCGCTACGCGGGCCAGGTCGGCCTGGGCGCTGCGCAGCGCGTCTTCGGCCTGGCGTCGCGCGGTGACGTCCGTCACCGTGCCCACATAGTTCAGTTCGCCATCGTCGCCCGGCAACGGCTTGCCAATGGCGGCCAGGTAGCGGATCGATCCATCGGCCCGCACGATGCGATGCTCCACGCGGATGGTGGCTTGCCGCGCGACATGGGTCTCGGTGACGTGCCGCACCATCTCGCGGTCCTCGGGGTGCATGCGCGACAGGAAGACCTCGAACGGCAGGTCGTGCTGGTCGGGGTCGAGTTCATAGATGCGGCGCAGTTCGTCCGAGCCCGTGAAGCGGTCGCGCTTCAGGTCCCAGCGCCAGCTGCCCGTGTGGCTGACGCTTTCGCCCATGGCCAGCGATGCCTCGCTGGCGCGCAGTTCGCGCTCCACCTGCTGGCGGCGTTCGTTTTCGGCCAGCAGGTCGTCGTAAAGTCGTGCCGTGCGCAGCGAGATGGCCGCCTGCGAGGCAATCAGTTCGAGCACACGGGTGCGGTCCAGCGTAAAGGCATCGCGCACCAGACGGTTTTCAAGATAGAGCGCGCCGATGACCTCGTTGTGGCGCAGCATCGGAATGCATAGCGCGGAGATGTCCGCCATGTCCGCCGGGTTGCCGGGCCGACCGAAGTACGGGTCGATCGCAAACGGGTTGGCGCCGACCGACGTGCCGGCCATGGCGGCCTGTCCTGTACGCACGGCCGTATGGAGCATGGTGATGGGCAGCGCGCTGGCGGTGGCCGGGTCTTGCGTGACATGCACACGGATGCCTTCGGCGGTGGTGTCCGCGCTGGCCTCGACGACCGGCCCTTCGGGCCGCATGCGGATCAGCAGGCCGCGTTGAGCGCCCGCGTATTCGAGCACGATCGTCATCAGCTTGTCGATCAGGCGGTCGAGACGGATTTCCTCGCTCAGCGCCCGGGATGCCTTGATCACGCTCTCGGCATCGAGCGTCTGCGCGCTGGTGCCCAGATGCCAGGTACGCAGCGGTGTGGCATCCACGATCTCCGGATGGTCGGTTTCCAGTTGCCGTGCCTTGCCGAAGGCGCCCCAGCGCAGGTACGCGTCGCGCGCATGGCGACGATGTGCGGCGGCCGTCGATGCCAGCCCATGTGCTGCGCCGAGCCGTGCTGCGCGCTCGTGTGCCATGGCCGCGATCTGCACGAACCCGTGCGCGGTGGCATGGGCGATGGACTGTTCGTAGCGCGACATGGCGGTCAGTGCGTCGCCTTCCAGCCGGGCCAGCTCGGCTTCCACCAGCAGCGCCTTGTCGGCGAAAGTCAACGGGTTGGCTCGTGCCCAGTCGCGCAGCTTCCGGGCATCGGCACGCAGCATCTGCCAGGCCGCCGTATCGGGCGCGGCCGGCGCTGCATCGAGCTGGGCGGCAAGCGTCAGTGCACGCGTCAGGTGGAAGTCGAGCTGATGGATATGGGCAGGCGCCGACCATGCGAACGTGGCCGCGTGGTCGAGACATTGCGCGGCCGCATCCGCGTGGCCGGCCATCAGCAGGACGTTCGACCGATACACGGCCTGCCAGAATTCGAATGTGCTGAGACGTTCCTCCGCGGGTTCCTGAGCCTTCGGCACGCCGGTGGCCTGCCACGCGAGCGTGCGCAGCCCGTCGACAAACCGTTGCTGCAGCAGCAGGATGGCCTCCACGTCACCGAACCGGGCGGCGCGCACGAACTGCAGGCCGCGCGAAATCTCGGCTTCGACATCGTCGAGCGCATCGCCACGCGACAGCATGACGGCCACGACGTGACAGCACGCATAGCAGGCCGTGGTGATGTCGCCGTGCGCCACCCCCGCGGCAAAGCCGGCCCGCGCGCACTCGATGGAATAGGACAGCGGCTGGGTCCACACGCTGAGCTGGTCCAGCGGCAACAGGGTGCGCGCCTCGTGCGCGGCATAGCCATGACGCGTGGTCAGCCGCCGGGCCAGTTCGCCGTAGCGAAAGCCGTCGTGGTACGCGCCATAGCGATGGCAAACCAGTACGCCGAGCCAGCCCAGCGACGCGGTGGCGGATGCGCTCATGCCATGCGCCAGCGTCAGCCGCATCATCTGGCACAGCGTGGCGAACGCCAGGTTCGGGTCCGTGAAGCTGGCCGGAATCTGCAGTGCCGACAGCAGGCCCATGGCGGCGTCGATACGGGCGTCGGCCACATCCGGCAGGGCAAGCAGGGCGTCGAGCCGCGTGGCATCGAGCTGTGGCCGGATTTCGGCGTACAGGGCATCGCACAGGTCGTTGGACGGATGCGGCGGCAGGTCGATGCCAAAGCCATGCAGTCCCTCGATGGCCTGCTGCACCGCCAATGCGTTTTCGGACCGCCGCGTGTGCATTTCGATCTTCAACCGGTACACGCCGGCCTGCCGCAACGGGCCGGCTGGCCGTTTGAGCAGTTCGGCGGCCAGCGCGAGCGCCTCGTCAAGCCGGCCTTGCAGGAACCAGCAATGGGCCTGTTCCTCCAGCAGCGAGAAGACGAGCCCGTCGGCGGCAGCAGACGGCACGCCCGGCCCGCACGCGCGACGCAGGCCGCTGTCGATGTAATGCAGCGCGGCGGCGTAGGCGGCCGTGCTGCGGGCGCGCCGCGCGGCGTCCAGGAACAGCGTGGCGATGGCGCGGGCGTCGTCGATCGACGTCTCCTGCGCCTCCCCATGCATCAGCAGGTCTGCGGCACGGAACAGCAGGTCGTCGCGCCCATCGTGCCGGGTCGATTGCGCGAGCAGGCGTCCCGCTCGCAGGCTCAGCCGGGCGCGTGCGGCAGCGTCGATGCCGTCGAGCGCAGCTTCCTGGATGCGGTCATGCGTGAAGAAGTACGCCTGCTGGGCCAGCATCAGCAGCCCTGCGGCGCGCGCGGGCGCAAGCCGGGCATGCAGTGCGCGCTCGGACAGGTCGAAGATGTCGCACAGCAGCGCGACGGGCGATTGGCTGCCCAGGCACGCCATGCCGCGCAGGCAGTCGCGCGTTTCCGCCGGCAGCGGGTGCAGCCGCTGGAGGCTCAGTTCGGCCACGTTGTCGGTGTAGCTGCGCTGCTCGATGGCCTCCAGGTCGAATTGCCAGCTGTCGCCCTGGGGCGAGCAGGTGATCAGCCGTTCGTCGGCCAGCGTCCGCAGGAACTGCCTGACAAAGAACGGGTTGCCCAGCGTCTTGGCGTGGACGCGCTGTGCCAGCGTCTGCACGGCCGGCCCGGGCATGCGCAGGGCCTCGGCAAGCAACGTGGCGACCGATGCCACCGACAGGTTGGCCACGGGGATGTCCCGCACCGCCGCCTGCAGGCGCAGCGCGGCCAGCGGCAACGCATCAGCGGCGCGCGCGGTGCAGACCAGCAGCAGGGGCAGCGGCGTCGAGGCGTCGGCCAGCCGCGCCAGAAGCTGCACCGACGGCTGGTCGAGCCACTGGATATCGTCGATCAGCAGCACGAAGGGCAGGTCCGGCTGCGCAAAAGCCTGCACCAGCTGGCGCATCGCGATGCCGACGTGCACATCCGCATCGGCGCCTTGCGCGGCGGGCGGCGCCGGAAAGTCGTCGACCAGCAGTCGCAAGGCCGGCGCGATGCGGGCGGCAACCTGGCCGTAGTTGCCGAGGCCCTGCGCCAGCCGCCGTTGCCACATCCGTACCGCCTCTTCGGGCAGGCCGAGGATTTGATGAACCAGCGTGCGGAAGGCATCGGCCAGGACGGCGTAGGGCACAGCCTCGCGAAACGGGTCCGCCTTGCCGACCGCGCAACACGCGCGCCGCGCCTGAATGGTCTGGAGGAAGGCCTGCGTCAGTGTGCTCTTGCCAACCCCCGATGGGCCGGTGAGCGCTGCCACGGCCGGTGTGCCACTGGCCTGCACGCCGGCAAAAGCGTCGGCTAGGGCGGCAAGTTCGAGGTCGCGCTCATACAGGCTGTCCGGCAACGCCAGATCGGCGGAGATGTCGCGCTCGCCGGCTTCGAACGGTTCGATATGGCCATGTGAACGCCATGCGTCGACGCACCGGGTCAGGTCGGCGTGCAGTCCGGCTGCGGTCTGGTAGCGGCGCGACGGGCTCTTTTCCAGCAGCTTGAGCACGATTCGCGAGAGCATGGGTGGCACGTCGGGCGCGATGGCATCGGGCGGCAGCGCCGTGCCAGCGACGTGGCCGTGAATCCACTCGCCAAGGTCGTCCGGATTCCTGACGCCGAACGGCAATTGCCCGGTCAGCAACTGATAGAGGATGACCCCCAGCGCGTAGAGATCGCTGCGTGCGTCGATGGCATGCCGGGTACGGCCGGTATGCTCCGGCGACATGTACGCCGGGGCTTCGCCCGCCAGCGTCGTCACAGCGGGGCGGTCGGCGTCGGGCTGCGAGGCGTGGATGGCAAAGCCGAACCGGCCGATCCGGCAGCGCCCGGCGTCATCGACGAACAGGCTGCACGGCGTGATGGCCCGATGCACGAGGCCGCACTCGTGTACTGCCTTCAGCGCCGCGCTGGCCCCCAGCGCGATCGACAGCACCTGCGCCACGGGCAGTCGCTGTCCTGCCAGGGAGGATACCGGCGTGCCGGCGTGGTCGTCGTAGACGGCCGCCACGCCCTGGCGGTAGCGCGCGAGGGTGCGCGGCACCATCGCCCATTCGGTGCGCAGCAGTCCGCGCAATGCGAATTCGGTCTCGATGCGCCGCGCGGCATCGGGCTCCGCGCGCGGGGACGCCGCATGTGCCAGCATCAGCGTGCTGCCGGTGCGGGCATGCACGCCGCGCGAGAGTGCCACGATGCCGTCCTGCAGGCAGGGCTCGAAGCGGTATTCCGACAGGGAAAGGGCGTCTTGCGGGCCGTTCCGGAGGTGATTCGGCAGGCTGGATTCGTCGGTCGTCATGGGGCGGCGCCGGAGAAAAAAGGAGACCTGGGAGTGGGCCTAGTTTCCGGGGCGGATCTGCAGCGCGTTCTCGATGCAGTCGATGATATCCGTATCCTGGAAGGGCTTGTTCAGGAAACAGGCCGCGCCGGCGTCGCGGGCGCGCTGTTCGTAGCCTTCCTGTGCGAAGGCCGTCATGAAGATGACGGGCATCCGGTGCCCCCGGGCGCGCAGCGCCTCGCACAGGGCAAAGCCATTCATCCCGGGCATCTGCACGTCGGTGATCACGCAGTGGATGCCGGCGATCGATGCGGATGCCAGCAGTTCGGCGCCGCCGCCGTAGAGTTCCGCGGTCATGTCCAGCGAGCGCACCAGTCTGCCCATGGCATGCCGGACGGAAGCGTCGTCGTCGACAATGGCAATCACGGGGGTGGCAGTCACACGGAATCCTTGAGAAGTCTGGAGCGGTGACAGGGGCCACCGCTTGCGCACAGCATAATCCCGCCGGGCCATGCTCAACATCATACGGTGGTATTGCCGGTGTTCCGCCGACAGCGGAAGCCGGCGCAGCAACCATGGTCCGCGCGGAAACCGACAAGGATATTCGCTTCGGGCCCGCTCCGCCACGAATCGGAGCGGACCCATACCAAGGTATTAGTTACGCCCCGTGCGTGGCATCGGGCCTCAGAAGTTGTGCCGCATGCCCAGGGCGAACGTCTGCGGGTCGGCCCCGGCGCTGACGCCCAGCTCGTTGATGGCGAAGTCGTAGATCGCGTTCTTCTTGTTGTTGATGCGGCTGTAGAAGACGAACAGCGCCGTGCGTTTGGACAGCGGATAGTCGTAGCCGACCGTGAACTGCGTCGCGCCGGTCTCCGGGCCGCTGCGGAAGAAGCCGATCGTATCGGTGGATGACCCCGTGCCGTTGGCGGCCAGCGCGAAGCCCACCCGCACGCTGCCCGGGCCCAGCTGCTGCACCAGCGACGCATAGTAGCCGTTGCGCTGCAGGTCGCCGGTGTCGGTGCGGTAGTGCAGGTGTTCGTAGAGCGCCGAAATGCGCGTGCCCTTGAACAGCTGGTAGGCCACGCCCACCTTCAGTGCATCGTCATTGCGCCCGGCGGCCTGGTAGTGCTGGTGGATCTCGTAGGCCAGCGTGGCGTTCAGCGGTCCCTGGTCGTAGACCACGGCGGCCGAATACAGCGCCGGGTTGCGCGCTACCGCGTTTTTCTCCTCGGGCAGGCCCCAGCCCAGCCAGACGCTGACACCGGCCAGCTGCGGCGTGCGGTACTGCAGGATGTTCTTCTGGCGGCGGTCGAACGAGCTGGTGTCCTGCACGTTGTCGGAGCTGGACGTCGAGCCGTTGCCGATCAGCGCCATGTAGCCGGCCGTGGTCGGATAGTACGGGTCGTACGCCATGGTCGACTCGGTGTAGGGCGTGTGCCAGTGCCCCATGAACAGGAGGCCATAGTCGCCCTGCAGGCCGATGCGCGAATTGCGCGTGGCGATGCCGCCCTGGCCGTTGTCGATCGACAGGTTGCTTTCGATCTGCCAGACGGCCTTGAGGGAGCCGCCCAGCCCTTCCTCGCCGCGCAGGCCCCATACCGACCGGTAGTTGGTCTGCCGGACCACGCTGCCCAGCGCCGTGCCGTCGGTGGCCGTGCTGGCGCGCGAGTATTCGATGGCGGTATTCAGCCGGCCGTAGATCGTCACGGAGTCGGCCGCCAGCGCCGATGCAGGTGCGGCCAGCGCCGCCAGCAGCGCAAGCCCGTCAGTGCGCCGCATCGGTCTTTTCATCGTTCTTTGCCGTCAGCGTGGCCGGCCCGGGCGTGCCGGTGATCTTCGGCACGCACTCGGAATGGAACCACGAGAGGGTCACGGGCTCGCCGGCAATCATGCGTTTGATCGGCGGCACCACCTGTTCGCCGATCAGCATGCCCAGCAGGCCGATCAGCGCCACGGCCGGCGGCGCCGGGGAACGCACCTGCATCAGGGCATAGATGATGCCGACCAGGATGCCGGCGCCAAGAGAGACAAGGTAGATCTTCATGATGGTCTCGCAATACAACAACAAAACGACAAAACGGCAAATGTGAGGATCAGCGCGTGGCGCCGGGCAGCCCCACGCCCAGCAGGTGCCGCACACGCGGCGGCTCGCTGGCCACGTGGAACCGGGCCACGTCGCGCTGCAGGTCGGCATCGGCGTTCGGTACGCGTCGATGCTGGCGCAGGTGTTCGGCCCACGACTCGACCAGGAACCACTCGGTCAGCAGTTCGGGGTTGGCCGGGTCTTCCATGACGCCCCAGTTGAAGGCACCGTCGCGCAGGCGTTCCTCGGACAGGTGATGGACGGCACGCAGGAACGCCTCCCGGTTGGCCGCCGGAATGCAGTATTCGATCAGGATCATGACCGGGCCGCGATCGTGGGCGATGTCGTCGGCCATCTCCGGTTCCGGCCAGTGATGTGCCGGCCCCAGGTCTTCCTCGCCGCGCGGCAGGCGGATGCGGTTCAGCAACAGGGCCGCCACGACCAGGCCCGCGCCGGCAATCAGCAGCGCGTGCGGCGTGCCCAGGGCCTGGGCCACAAAGCCCCACAGCAGGCTGCCGCCGGCCAGCGCGCCGTTGAATACCATCTGGTAGACAGCCAGCGCACGGCCGCGCACCCAGTTCGGCAGGATGGCCTGTGCCGCACCGCCGAGCGTGGTCAGCGCCAGGATCCACGCGGCGCCCAGCACCAGCAGCAGCGGCAGCGCCAGCCAGACCGGCGGGGCGAACGACAGCCCGGCCATGACCACGGCGGTTGCGATGGCGGACACCAGGATCACGCCGTCGCCGTCGAGCCGCTTCTGCAGCGTGGGCATGGACAGCGCGCCCAGAATCGCGCCGGCGCCGACCGCGCCCAGCAGCACGCCGTAGAGCCCGGCGCCGCCGTGCAGCAACTGCTTGGCGACAAGCGGCAGCAGGGCCCAGACGCTGCTGCCGAACGCGAAATGCACGGCCGCCCGTAGCAGCACGATATGAAGCTTGCTATGGGCCCGCGTGAAGCGCAGCCCGGCGCGGAAGGCGCTGAAGAAATGCTCGCGCAGCGGATCGCGCGGCTGTGCTGGGCGCTTCCACCAGATCAGCGCGCCGATCACGAACACATAGCTGATCAGATCGGCACAGTAGGTCGCGGCCGCGCCCAGCCCGGCCAGCAGCAGGCCGCCCATGGCGGGGCCGATGGCGCGCGCGATATTGACGCCCAGGCCGTTCAGGGCCACGGCCTGCCGCAGCGTATTCGCGGGCACGAGTTCGGGCACGATGGACTGCCAGGTCGGCCCCATCATCGCCGCGCCGATACCGCCGGCAAACGCCAGCGCAATCAGGATCTCGATCGTCAGCCCGTTCTGCCACGACAGGAAGGCCAGCGAACCGCTGACTGCCGCCAGCGCGATCTGGATCACGATCAGGAAGCGGCGGCGATCCAGGATATCGGACAGCACGCCCGCCGGAATGGCGAGCAGGAAGACCGGCAGCGTCGCCGCCGCCTGGATGGTGGCGACTGCGGCCGGTGACGACGACAGGTCGGTGGCCAGCCAGGCACTGGCCACATCGCGCATGAAGCTGCCGATATTGCCGAGGATCGTGGCCACCCAGAGGACGGCGAATGTTGGCTGGGCCAGCGGCGCGAACGAGCCGGACGGCTTGGCCGTGGAGGTTGCGGCGGCCTGCGTCATGCGCGGCCCCGCGTGCGCAGGTCGTGCCAGGCGACCAGCAGGAAGCCCCCTACCAGCCCAAGGTGCTCGAAGAACGCATTCATCAGCATGAAGTAAGCATCGGGAGGGGCGCTCCAGAAGCGATTGGCCATGAAGGTGGCGGCCAGCGTGAAGGCGGCCAGCGCCAGCGCGCCGAGCCAGCGGTACACGCCGAGCAGGATCATGGCGGGCGCGGCCAGTTCCAGCGCGATCGTGGCCGCCGCCATCGGCACGGCTGGGCTCAGGCCAAAGTGCTGCATCTCGGCCACCGCGCCGGAGAAGTCGAACAGCTTGACGAGCCCGCCTTGCAGGTACGCCGCGCACAGCAGCAGCAGGGCGATCCAGTGCATCCAGCGCGGCAGCCGGTGCGTGGTGTCGCCGGCCGCCGCCAGCGGGGAAGAGGTATAGGGCATGACGGGTCTCCGGTTCAATGCAATGCGGATGGCGGGGATGCAGCCGGCGTCAGAACGCCCAGCAGGAGCAGCCCAGGGCGCCCCAGAAGCTGCTTTCGTCCGACGTCGGCACGCTGGACGTCCACGCCTTGGCATGCGCATGGCCGTGCACGCCGCACGAACTGGCGCAGCCGCAGGCGGTGTTCATCGCCAGCTGCTTAGCCTTGGCCGTCGGGCGCGGCTGGTACTGGCTGCCATGGCGGGCCGGCGACCAGTCGGGCATGGCCGGCGGAATGTCGGGCGAATGGGGGCCGAACTCGCTGTCGCCGTAGACCACCTTGCCGCCCAGCACCGTCATCACGGACGTGATGTCCTGGATGTCGTCGCCCGGCACGGCGAAGTAGTCGGCCGACAGCACGGCCAGGTCGGCCAGCTGGCCAGCCTTGATCTGGCCCTTCTTGCCTTCTTCGGACGAGAACCACGTGTTGGCTTCGGTCCACAGGCGCAGCGCGGTCTCGCGATCGAGCAGGTTGGCCTGCGGATACATCGACATGCCGCCCACGGTCTTGCCGGTGGTCAGCCAGTACAGCGACACCCACGGGTTGTACGACGCGACGCGCGTGGCATCGGTGCCGGCGCCAACCTTCACGCCTTTTTCCAGCATCTTCTTGATCGGCGGCGTGGCTTCGGCAGCCTTGGCGCCGTAGCGTTCGACGAAATACTCGCCCTGGTAGGCCATGCGGTGCTGCACCGCGATGCCCCCGCCCAGTGCCGCGATGCGGTCGATGTTGCGGTCGGAGATCGTTTCGGCGTGGTCGAAGAACCAGTTCAGGCCGTTGAACGGCACGTCCTTGGCCACCTTCTCGTAGACGTCCAGCGCGCGGTCGATGGTCTGGTCGTACGTGGCGTGCAGGCGCCACGGCCAGCGTTTTTCGGCCAGCAGGCGGATCACCGGCTCCAGGTCGGCTTCCATCGACGGCGGCATGTCGGGGCGCTCGACGCGGAAGTCTTCGAAGTCGGCGGCCGTGTAGACCAGCATTTCGCCGGCGCCGTTGTGGCGGTACAGGTCGTCGCCCTGGCCCGGCTTCACCGTGGAAGTCCAGGTCTTGAAGTCGCTCAGTTCTTCCTTGGGCTTCTGCGTGAACAGGTTGTACGCCAGGCGCACCGTGAGCTGGCCTTCCTTGTGCAGCTCCTCGATGATGTTGTAGTCCTCGGGGTAGTTCTGGTAGCCGCCGCCGGCGTCGATCACGCCGGTCACGCCCAGGCGGTTCACCTCGCGCATGAAGTGGCGCGTGGAATTCTTCTGGTACTCGGGCGGCAGCTTCGGGCCCTTGGCCAGCGTGGCGTACAGGATGGTCGCGTTGGGCTTGGCCAGCAGCAGGCCGGTGGGATTGCCGGCCTTGTCGCGGATGATCTCGCCGCCCGGCGGGTTCGGGGTGTCCTTGTTGTAGCCCACGGCGCGCAGCGCGGCGCCGTTCAGGATGGCGCGGTCGTACAGGTGCAGAATGAACACCGGCGTATCGGGCGCCACCGCGTTCAGTTCCTCGATGGTCGGCAGGCGCTTTTCGACGAACTGGTGCTCGGTGAAGCCGCCGACCACGCGCACCCATTGCGGTGCGGGCGTGCGGGCAACCTGGTCCTTGAGCATGCGCATGGCGTCGGCCAGCGAACGCACGCCGTCCCAGCGCAGTTCCATGTTGTAGTTCAGGCCGCCACGAATGATGTGCATGTGGCTGTCGATCAGCCCGGGAATGGCCCGCCGGCCATTCAGGTCGATCACTTTCGTCTTGGCAGCCGCGAGCTTCATGATCTCGTCGCGCGTGCCCACGCTGATGAAGCGGCCGTCCTGGATGGCCACGGCATCAGCTTGCGGGTTGGACTTGTCAAGGGTGGTGAACTTGCCGTTGACCAGGATGAGATCGGGAGTCGGGTTCGGTGACATGGCGAAAAGCTCCGAAGAGGCTGCCGCGCCAAGCGCGGCGGCCGAGGCGATGAATTGCCGGCGGGTGACTGACATGGGTTCAGGCGCCTCAGGCGTTCAGGAAAGCCAGCAGGTCGGCATTGACCTGGTTGGCGTTGATCACGCACATGCCGTGCGAAGCGCCGGGGTAGACCTTCAGCGTGGCGTTCTTGACGATCTTGGCCGACAGCCTGGCTGAGTTGTCGATCGGCACGATCTGGTCGTCGTCGCCATGCAGGATCAGCGTGGGCACGTCGATCTTCTTCAGGTCTTCGGTGTAGTCCACTTCCGAGAACTCCTTGATGCACAGGTACTGGCCCAGGATGCCGCCGGCCATGCCCTGCGCCCAGAAGGCGTCGATGGTGCCCTGCGATACCTTGGCGTTGGGGCGGTTGAAGCCGAAGAACGGCGTGGCCAGGTCCTTGTAGAACTGCGAGCGGTTCTCAGCTACGCCCTTGCGGATGTTGTCGAACACTTCCAGCGGCAGGCCGTTCGGGTAGGCGGCGCTCTTGGCCATGGTCGGGGGCACGGCGCCGATCAGCACGGCCTTGGCCACGCGCTTCGTGCCGTGGCGGCCGATGTAGCGGGCCACTTCGCCGCCGCCGGTGGAGTGCCCGACCAGCGTGGCACCCTTGATGTCCAGCGCGTCGAGCACGGCGGCCAGGTCATCGGCGTACGTGTTCATGTCGTTGCCTTGCGCCGGCTGGTCCGAGCGGCCATGGCCGCGGCGGTCGTGGGCGATCACCCGGAAGCCCTTTTGCACCAGGAACAGCATCTGGGCGTCCCAGGCGTCGGCGTCCAGCGGCCAGCCGTGCGAGAACACCACCGGACGGCCCGAACCCCAGTCCTTGTAGAAGATGCGCGTGCCGTCCTTGGTGGTCACGTAGTGACCCTGCTTCGACTGGCGGCCCGCGGCCGGTGCGGCTTCCGCAGCGGCCGGCGTCAGCGCGGCCATCGATGCCACGGTGGCAGCGGCTGCGCCCATCGTGCTGCCGACCAGCAGCTTGCGGCGAGACGCGTCGTGTTGTTCGGCCTGGGATTGGGGGGCGACGTTGGACATGAGATTTCCCTGCAAGAATGAGTTCAGATTGTTTGAGTTATCGGCCCGGCGTATTGCGTGGCTATTCGCCGGCCGTGCTGCGATGGGGAGAACTTTAGCGGCGCGAATGCGGTGCCTGCCGCACTCGCGCTGTACATTTCATTCAAATAAATTGAATGTCGATGGCGGGCTGTTAGCGGGCCGGCACCGGCGCGATGGATTCATGCGGCGTGGCCGTGCGCTGGGCGGCCTTGTGGACCATCGTGTAGGCGTAGTCCACGCCCATGCCGTAGGCGCCCGAATGTTCCTTGACGAGCTTCATCACGGCGTCGTAGGTGTCGCGGTGCGCCCAGTCGCGCTGCCATTCCAGCAGCACCTGCTGCCAGGTCACGGGCACGGCGCCGGCCTGCACCATGCGCTGCATGGCGTAGTCGTGGGCTTCCTTGGTGGTGCCACCCGAGGCGTCGGCCACCATGTAGATCTCGTAGTCGCCTTCCAGCATGGCGCACAGGGCAAACGTGGTGTTGCAGACTTCGGTCCACAGACCCGCGACCACCACCTTCTTGCGGCCGTTGGCCTTCAGGGCATCACGCACCTTCTGGTCGTCCCAGGAATTCATCGAGGTGCGTTCCAGCGTCTTGGCATTCGGGAACACGTCGAGGATTTCCGGGTACGTGTAGCCCGAGAACGATTCGCTTTCGACGGTGGTGATGGTGGTCGGCACGTTGAAGATCTTCGCGGCCTTGGCCAGGCCCACCACGTTGTTCTTCAGCGCCTGACGGTCCATCGATTGCACGCCGAAAGCCATCTGCGGCTGGTGGTCGATGATGATCAGCTGGCTGTTCTGCGGTGTCAGTACTTCGAGCTTGGGGTTCGACATGATGAAAATTCCTTGAAACGAAGGTTGGGGCTGGCGCGGACGGCGCAGCGTGCGCTGGCCCGTTCGGCACCGGTTGCATCGACGTCGTCATGCCTGGGGACAGGCAAGATGCAACCCGACGCAAGACTAGACGGCACATGCGTATGCAGCCATTGGCCCATCGTATTAGGCGGACGTATCTACGGATTAGCGGTCCGTCGCGGCGTTCGCGAGCGAACTTGCGGGCGCCCGGCAAGCGGCGGCCGGCAGGCTTGCGATCACGCCAGTGGACAGGACCGGACATGGGAAACTGGGACGATGGGGGTAACAAGGCACGCGCAGGGTAGGCGGGCGCTTGCGGCTTCGCCATACACACTTGGTATAGGTATTGGCGGGCCCGCCGACAAGCAGGGTTTTGCGGGGCCGTTTCGGCGGCGCTGTCCACTCAGCCAATGGTATGGGTGGCGAAGCGGCGCGTGCTGTGCTGAAATGCTGGACGCGCGCCGGGCCATGTCCGCCCTCATGCGCGCGGATTCCGCCCGACCTGCCGCCCGGCCACGCTCCACTGTCCTGGTGCTTCGGGCGGCACCGCAACATGCCCTCAAGGACCTTGGAGAACAGAGCCGTGACATCCCAGAGCGGGGACCCTGCCGGTACTGGCGCCGCCGACGACGCGATGGTGCTGATCGTCGACGACGATGCCATGCTGCGCGCCGGCCTGGGCAACCTGTTTCGATCGGTGGGGATGCAGACGGCGCTGTTCGGCTCGGCAGCCGAGCTGCTGGAATACCGCTTGCCTGATGTGCCGTGCTGCCTGGTGCTTGACGTGCGACTGCGCGGTCCGAGCGGGCTCGACCTGCAGACCCGGCTGGCGCAGATGGGCGTGCATATCCCGATCATCTTCATGACCGGCTACGGCGATATCGCCATGACGGTGACCGCCATGAAGGCGGGCGCCGAGGATTTCATGGCCAAGCCGTTCCGCGACCAGGACCTGCTCGACGCCGTGTCGGCGGCCATCGAGAAAGACCGGCTGCGACGCCGGGGCCTGCGCAAGGTTGAGGAGATTCGCGGCAACTACGCCACGCTGACGCCGCGCGAGGCGGAAGTCATGGGCATGGCCGTCTCGGGCCTGCTGAACAAGCAGATCGCCGGGGAGATCGGCATCAGCGAGGTGACGGTGAAGATCCACCGTGGCCAGGCCATGCGCAAGATGCGCGCCCGCACCTTTGCCGATCTGGTGCTGATGGCCCAGCAGATCGGCCTCTGCAAGGCCGAGCAGTAAATCAGCAGGTCAGCAGGTCAGTCTGCCGGCGTTCCCGGCACGCGCCGGGGACCAGGCTCAGCCAAACTTGCGGGCCGCGTCCAGTGCCAGCCCTGAACCGATACCGCCGAACAGGTCGCCTTCCACGCGCCGCGCGCCGGGCAGCAGCCGCGCCAGTTGCTCGCGCAGCATCGGTACGCTGCTGGAGCCGCCGGTGAACAGGATGGTATCCACCGCATCGGCCGGAACGCCGGCCGTCTTGAGCATGCCCTTCACGGTGCTGGCCGTCTTGTCGACCAGTTTCGAGATCGATTGGTCGAAATCGTCGCGCGTGACATCCAGCGTGGTATCGGGCGCGATGCGCGCGAGGTCCATGGTGGTGAGCGGCGCCTCGGACAGCGCAATCTTCGCGGCTTCCACCTGGATCGCCAGCCAGTGTCCCGCGCGGTCCTTGATCAGGCGGATCAGGCGGTCGAGCTTCTCGGTTTCGGCGGCATCGCGATAGTTGTCCATCACGATGGCCCAGGCGCGGCGCGTATAGACCAGGTTGATCGTGTGCCAGCTGGCCAGGTCGAAATACTGGCCCGACGGCATCGCCTTGCCGTTGCGCAACTGGCTGTTCAGGCCCAGCATCGGCATGACGCTGGCCAGGCTCAGTGCGCGGTCGAAGTCGGTGCCGCCGATGTGCACGCCGCCATTGGCCAGGATGTCCTCGCGGCGGTCGGTCTTTCTGGCGCGCTCGGGCGACAGCCGCACCAGCGAGAAGTCCGACGTACCGCCGCCGATGTCGGCCACCAGCACCAGTTCCTCGCTGCCGATGCCGGCCTCGTAGTCGAAGGCGGCCGCAATCGGCTCGTACTGGAAGGCGATGTCCTTGAAGCCCGCGTCGCGGGCAATCTCCGCCAGCGTGTCCTCGGCCAGCTGGTCGGCGGCGGCATCCTCGTCGATGAAGTGAACCGGACGCCCCAGCACCGCCGCGCTGAACTGGCGGCCGGCAGCGCGCTCGGCGCGGCCCTTCAGTTCGCCGATGAAATGCGCCAGCAGCTTGCGGAACGGCATGGCCTGGCCCATGACCTCGGTGCTGTCGTCCATCATCGACGTGCCCAGCAGGCTCTTGAGCGACCGCATCATGCGGCCCTCGTAGCCGGCCAGGTAGTCGGCCAGCGCGGCGCGGCCGTAGCTGACGAGCGGATCCTCGGCGTGGAAGAAGATCACCGATGGCAGCGTGGACTTGTCGTCTTCCAGCGGCAGCAGCGTGGGTGCGCCGGGACGCAGCCAGCCGACGGTGGAATTGGACGTGCCGAAGTCGACGCCGCAAGCGTTTGAGATCATGGGAATGCAGGGGTTCAGGTGCAGCAGGATGCCGGCGGCGCGCTTGTCCGCTGCTATTTGAAGGAGGCGGGGTCGGGTGCCGTGGCGTGGGGCGCTATTGTAGGGGTTTTCCTGGCATGGGGTGGAAACGGCGGCGCGGCGTGCCATCGGGGATCACCCCATGCGGGTTTGTGCCAACTGTTCTGCACACCGGCGTTGCAGTCTACTGAAGTCGCAGGTTGCAGTGTGACTGACCGGTACGACACCACCGGCCAGCCGTTTGGAAAACCGACTGGAGACAATACCATGGTGACCAAGCAGGACGAATCACGCATTTTCCGCGAACTGGTGGCGCTGGCCACGCTGGAGGCACTGGGCGGCGCGATTGCACTGGGCTTCGTGTTCAATCTGCTCACATGACGCGACGCGAGGACGGGGACCGCCACTGACGGCCCCTTTCTCGTTTCCGGCAGTGTTCTGCCCGTGCGTGGCCTGATCCGCAGCAGGATCGGCACCCCGCCGGCAGGCTTGCCGGAACCCCACTAGAATGGCGCATCGCCCGGCAAGGTGCCGGGTCAGACCTGGGAGTCTAGGATGCGTATTCTGGTGGTCGGTGCCGGCGCGACTGGCGGCTATTTCGGAGCACGGCTGTTGCAGGCCGGGCGTGACGTGACCTTTCTGGTGCGCGCGCGGCGGGCTGGGCAACTGGCGGAGCATGGGCTGCGCGTGAAGAGCCCGCAGGGCGATCTGCACATCGCCACGCCCCCTGTCGTGCTCTCGGAGCAGATCACCACGCCGTACGATGTGGTGCTGCTGAGCTGCAAGGCCTATGACCTGGCCAGCGCAATGGATTCGATCGCCCCGGCCGTCGGCCCGGACACGGTGATCGTGCCCCTGCTCAACGGCATGCGGCACCTGGACCAGCTCGATGCCCGCTTTGGCGCGGCCCGCGTGATGGGCGGCCGCTGCCTGATTTCGAGCACGCTCGACGATCAGGGCACCATCCTGCATCTGTCGGCATTCCACGTCCTGTCGTTTGGCGAGCGCCCGTCGGGCAACAGCCCCCGCGCGCAGGCGCTGGCCGAAGTGTTCGGCAACGCGGGCTTCGACGTGCAGCGCAGCGACGCGATGCTGCAGGACATGTGGGAAAAATGGTTCTTCCTGGCCACGCTGGCGGCTGCCACCTGCCTGATGCGGGCCACCATCGGCGACATCCTTGCCGCGCCGGGTGGCCGCGAGACCATTGCGTCCCTGCTGGACGAATGCGCCGCCATCGCGGCGGCCAACGGCTATCCGGTGCGCGAGCCGGCGATGCAGCAAGCCAGGACCACGCTGTTCACGGAAGGCTCGCCGATCACGGCATCGATGCTGCGCGACGTGGAGCGTGGCGCCGCCATCGAATCGGACCAGATCGTCGGCGACCTGCTGGCACGCCGGGGCCGCACCGATGCGCCCACGCTCGGCATGGCACTGACCCACCTGAAGGCGTACGAGGCCCGCCGCGCCCGCGGCGGCTGACGTCAGGCCCCGCCGCCGTCGATGCTGGCTTCGCTGTTGGCCGTGGCCGTGGCCGCGCGCGCGAGCAGCCAGGCCAGCAGTTCGGCTTCGGGCATCGGACGCGCCAGCAGGTAGCCTTGCATGGCATAGCAGCCGATGCCGATCAGCGTCTGCCGGTCGGCTTCGTGCTCCACGCCCTCGGCCACGACTTCGAAGCCGAACGAGCGCCCGAGATTCAGCACCGCACGCATCAGATCCTGGTTGCGCGGCGACTGCGCGATATCGGTGATGAAGCTGCGATCCACCTTCACGCATGCCGCGCCCAGCTGGCGCAGCGCCCCGAGGCCGGAATAGCCCACGCCGAAGTCGTCGAGCGCAATTGCCACGCCGGCCCTGGCCATGTTGGCCAGCTTGCCTTGCACGGCCATCACGTCGAGCGCCACTTCCTCGGTGATTTCCACGGTCAGCAGGCCCGGTTCGATCCGGCAGGCCTCCAGCGTCGACAGCAGCAGCTGGTCGATGTCCACCTGCGCCATTTCGCGCGGTGACAGGTTGATGGCGATGGGAATGCGTTGCCCGCCCTGTGCCTCGATGGCTTTCGACAAGCGGCAGACCTTCGACAGCGTGGCGCGCAGCAATGTCTCGGACAAGCCGGACGCCGCTGCCACCGACACCAGTTCCGGCGGCGGGACCCAGCCATGGCGCCCGTGCTTCCAGCGGATCAGCGCCTCAAGGCTGCGCACCCGCGCGCCGCCTTCGGCGAAGATCGGCTGGAACCAGACCTCGAGCCTGTCGTCGGCCAGTGCGCGCGGCAGATCGCGTTCGATGTCGCGCTGCATCTGCAGGTGCCGGTGCAGGTCGTCGTCGAACACGTACACGCTGTTGCGGCCCGCACGCTTGGCTGCGTACAGCGCGGCGTCGGCAAACAGCAGCATGTCGTCCAGGGAGATGTCCGGCCCGCGGCAGATGCCGATGCTGATGCCTACCGCGCAGAATTCGTAGCCTTCCAGCGGCTGGCGCACGGCCTCGATCAGCCGGGCGGCCAGCGAGGACGGGCAATCGTCGCTCTCAATCGGATCGTAGAGCAGCATGAACTCGTCGCCGCCCATGCGGCCCACCAGCATGGCAGGCCCGGCCACCGACTCTAGCCGCCGCGCCACCTCGCGCAGCACGCCGTCGCCAGCCTTGTGGCCGAACGCGTCGTTGATGAGCTTGAAGCCGTCCAGGTCCAGCAGCAACAGGCAATGCCGGCCGCTCAAGCCGTTGGCAAATCGCTTGTTGGCCCGAGCGAAGAACCCGCTGCGGCTCAGCAGGCCGGTCAGCGGGTCCAGGCTGGCGAGCGTCCACATCTCGTCGGCACGATTCACGGCGTGGTCATGCGCGATACGCAGAGAATCCTGGATGGCGGTGGCCTCGTTCTTGAGCCGGATCGAATGCCGGATCTGCCGCTCACTTTCCAGCGTGCACCGGACGAGTGCGGCCAGGTAGAGCAGCGTGGTGCCGGCCAGCCAGAACTTGTCGAAATCGCCGAACCACAACAGGCATGCGGCGGCCGACAGCAGTGGCGGTGTGATGAAAAAGAGTGGAATACGCGCGTACGCAAAGCCGTGGGTCACCGCACCGGCGGTGATGCCGCAGACCACGGTCAGGTAGAACAGCGTCTGCGGCGACGTGTAGCCGTCGCACAGCACCGGAATGGCAGCCCAGGTCAGGCCCGACAGCAGCGCCAGCGTGCAATGGATGCGCAGGTGGCGTGCCACCGTGCGTGCCAGCCGGTCATCGTCCGGCCGCGTGGTGCCGGGCGCCCGGCCCACCGGCACCTGGCACATCCAGATGCGCAGCATGTTCCAGAGCAGGGAAAACACGAACCATACCGCCGCCGTGGCACCGCGCCCTGCGTGCCAGGCCACGGCCAGCACGCTCACGCCCAGGATGATGTTGATCGGAATCGACAGCCGGACCGTGCGGCGCACGGCCAGCAACTGGTCGTGGCGGGTCTGCCAGGGCAGGGCCCCCTCGACGGGCTTGACGGGCCCGTTGACCGCTCCGCCGCCGATGCCACCGGTATTTCTGATGTTCCCGCCGATGCTTCCGCCGTTTGCCCCGTCGGCGGCGCGCAGGCCGGCCAGCGCCGCGCCCTGCGCACGATCTGTCTGTTTCATCGATTCATGCCCGCCGCCGATCGCATGCCCCGTGCGCTGTGCGCCGCAAGGCAGGATGGCGGTCTTCCGCGTCCTGACTACCCGGTTCCCGTTTTTCTGATGTCTGCCCTGCGCCGCGACGTTCGCCGTCGTCGACGACAGGTTCATGAACCGTGGTGCCCGTCAAACTCCGCCATGCCGGCCGTGTCCCCGATGCCGGCAATGCGGAACCTTCGTCCCGTCAGGTGTTGATGGCTCAAGGCATGGTGGTTTGCTCATCGATGGTGGCTCGCACGTGTTCGCGCGGAAGGAAACGGCGAGTATAGGTGCAAACTGGCACGGAGGCGCCGGCATCGGCGCTCAGGCCTCGATGGCAGCGCCCGCGTGCTCTTGCCAGAACGCCAGGAATTCGGCCCGTGGCATGGCTTTGCCGAACAGCCAGCCCTGGCCGTACTGCACGCCGCGTTGCCGTAGCGCCACGCGCTGCGCTTCGGTTTCGATGCCCTCGGCCACCATATCGATGTCCAGCGCGCGAGCCATCCCGATGATATGGGGCCCGACCGACTTCGACGGGGCGTCGGTCGTCATCGATCCGACAAAGGCCTTGTCGATCTTGATACCGTCCACGTCCAGGTCATGCAGATAGGCCAGGCTCGAATAGCCGGTGCCGAAGTCGTCGATCAGGATCGGATGGCCGGCCTTGCGGAAGGCCGCGATCATCTCGCGGCAGGCGGTGTCATTGGCAAAGCCGCGCTCGGTGACCTCGATCCAGATCTGCCCTGCGCGCACGCCGGCGCGCGCCAGTGCCGCGCTGATGGCTGGCAGCGTGTCGTGGGCGCGGAAGTCGTCCGGCGAAAGGTTGATCGATACATGCATGGCCGGATCGGCGGCCAGGTGCGGGCCAAGGTCTGCCAGCACGGCCTCGATCACGCACGTGGTGATGGCGTGGATGACACCGACCGATTCGGCCATCGGAATGAAGCGGTCCGGCAGCACCACCGAGCCGTCCGGCATGCGCCAGCGCACCAGCGCCTCGGCGCCGACGCAGCGTCCGTCGTCGAGCGCCATCACGGGCTGGTAGACCGCGAAGAACGCCTTGTGGCGGATGGCATCCTGCAGCAGGTAGGTGGGGCTGCGCAGGCGCCGGCCCCACCGCAGCATCAGCCAGGCGGCCAGGGCGCTGGCCAGCAGCGCCACGGGCAGGCCGACGACCAGCAGTTGCCGCCAGGTGCCGGCCATCTCGTCGCGCGGCTCGTAGGCCACCACGGCGAATGGCAGGTGTTGCGACTGCTTGACGTCCAGATAGCGATCCCCCCGCACCTTGCCGTCGAGCTTCTCGGCCCATGCGCGCTGCAGGGTAGCCGTATCGGTGTCGTCCCAGATCGCCACCGCCTTGCCCGAGTGCGTATCGATCATGCCGAGGCGAATCTGCGCATCGAGCGGAACGATGTCGATGAAGAACTGCGCGTCGACCACGGCCACGTGCCGGCCCACGCGAAACTGGACGGCGGGCGGCGGTTCCCCCGTGGCATCGATGCGATACACGGCCCGCAGCGCCGGCAGCGAGGCCCAGCGCGGATTCTGGCCTGTGATGCTGCGCAGCGCGCCCGGCAGCGATGACGACGCGCACAGCAGCTGCTCGCCATCGAGGTAGACGATCTGTCGCGCGTAGCGGTGATGGAGGTCGGCCTCGCGCATGGCGTCCAGATGATCCGGGGTGCATGGCGGGCCGTCGAACTGGTCCGCCTGGCGGGCGGCCTCGACGGCATCGCGTGCCACCGCTTCCACACGGAGCAGCGCGCGTTCGGTGAAAGCGTCCACGCGCTGGCGGAACAACTGCTCGGCCAACTCGCGCGACACCCATGTGGTGAGCGCCACCGGGCCGCAGACGCCCAGCGTGATCGCGCAAAACATGAAGAGCCAGTGGCGCCGGGTCATTGGGTCAGGGTGGATGGAGTGCGAGGCAGCATAGCAGAACGATCTCCATGACATGTCTGATATTGCGCATGCAGCGACGGGTCGTCGGGCTGCCGCGCGTCCGACTCGGCCGGCCGCTTGACCGGGGTCACGCACGGCATCTTGGGGCTGCGTGGCGCTTGGTCTGGGCGCCCCAACGACCGCGCCGTCCCGCATTCGACATTTCACGACAGGACGAACCTTCCCTGGCCCGCGCGCTGCGAAGATGGCGACATCGCCCATTCAGCCGGAAACCGTGATGAATTCGCCCCTTGATGCCGTGCTCACGCTGTCCTCTCCCGGCGTGGCGCCGGCCGCCGATCCCGCCGACCCCGCCGACCCCGCCGACCCCGTTGCAGCGGTCACGCATCCCGACCCCTATCCCTGGTATCGCCAGCTGGCGCGCACGCGTCCGTTCCATTACGACGCGGCGCTGAAGCTGTGGGTGGCTGCCAGCGCTGCCGCCGTGGCGGAAGTGCTGGACCATCCCGATGCCCGCGTGCGTCCGCCGGGCCAGCCGGTGCCGCCCGCGCTGGCCGGTGGCCCGGCGGGCGACCTGTTCGGCCGACTGGTTCGCATGACCGACGGACCTGCCCACGCTGCCCTGAAAGCCATCGTGCTGCGCCATCTGGCCGGGCTCGACCTGGGCCTGGTGCGCGTGCGCGCCCACGCGCTGGCCGCGGCGCTGCCGCGTATGGCCGATGAGGACGCACACGAAGCCACGCGCTGGATGTTCACCTTGCCGGTGCTGACAGTCGCGGACCTGCTGGGCCTGCCACTCGAACGCGACGCCGATGGCCATGTTTCCACGCGTGTGGCCGGCTTCGTTTCCACCTTTGCGATGGCGATGTCGCCGCTGGCCACGCCGGCCGAAGTGGAAGCGGGCGCGGCGGCCGCGCAATGGCTCACGCACTGGACGCACGGCTGCACGCCGTCCGCACCGGCGGGAAACCTGCTGCACGCGCTGTCGCAGGACACCGCGCTGGCAGGCATCGATGCCCCAACGCTGGTCGCCAACGCCGTGGGGCTGATGATCCAGGCGTGCGAGGCCACTGCCGGCCTGATCGGCAACACGCTGGTCCATCTGGGACGTACCGGCCAGCACGCCGGCCCGGACAGTCGCGCCGATACGCTGGTGGACCACGTGGACCACGTGGCCCGCCTGGACCCGCCCGTGCAGAACACGCGACGCTTCATGGTCGCCGACACCATGGTCTGCGGCCAGCCCGTCCGCGCCGGCGATGCGGTGCTGGTGCTGCTGGCCGCCGCCGCGCATGACGATGGCCAGGAGGTCGCCGCAGCGGCGGCGGCCCGCCCCTGGACATTCGGTGCCGGCCGTCACGGCTGCCCCGGCGATGCGCTGGCCCGCTTACTGGCCGCCTGTACCGTGCAGGCGCTGCTGTCGCGCGGGATCCAACCGGCGCGCCTGGTGGATCGCGTACGCTATCGGCCATCGGTCAACGCCCGCATTCCCCTGTTCTACGTACAACCCTGAACCATACGAAGGAGCCCCCGATGATTGCCGTGATCTTCGAAGTCGAGCCTGCGCCCGGGCGACAGGACACCTATCTGGACATCGCCGCCCACCTCAAACCGACACTGGAAGCCATCGACGGCTTCATCTCGGTGGAACGCTTCCAGAGCCTGACGAACCCGCGCAAGCTGCTGTCGCTGTCGTTCTTCCGCGATGAGGCCGCCGTACTGGCCTGGCGCAATACGCTCGACCACCGCCAGGCCCAGGCGGCCGGGCGCGGCGGCGTGTTCGCCAACTACCGGCTGCGCGTGGCGCAGGTGCTGCGCGACTACGGTCTGCAAGAACGCGACGAAGCGCCGGCCGATAGCCGCGCCGTGCATGACGCGGCCGGCCGTTGACGGCCCTCCTTGGAGGATTGGCCGCATCCGGCCGGTCTCCGACGCGCCGGTTCATGACAATCTGACATATTCGCCTCGTAGACTCGTGCATCATCGCAGCGGAGGTCTGACCACGCAGCAGCGGAAACGAAAGGGCGATGCGGCATGAAACGGCGCACGGGCGGCACCAAATTGTGGGCAACGCTGAGCAAGCAGGCGACGCGCAGCGCACGCCAGTTCAGCCGCACGGTTACCAGGACCGTGGCTGATCCGATGATGCGCGCGGCCCGGCAGCAGAGTCAGGCCGTGAGCAAGGCCATGGGCCGCGCCGTGGGCAAGGTGGCGCGGCAGGCCATGACCGGGGTGGTGACGCCGGCGCGCGCGCCGGTGAGCAAGGGCGGCGGATCGTGGGAGGAAGGCCTTTGGGGCTTCAGCATGGGGATCGGCAGCATGGGGCAGCGCCGCTACCGGGTGTACGTACCGCCCGGCGTCAGCGCGGCGCGGCCCGCGCCATTGCTGGTCCTGCTGCACGGCTGCGGGCAGGACGCCGCCAGTTTTGCCGCGTGCGCCCGGGTGGCCACGGTGGCGCGCGACGCGCGCTGGGTCGTGCTGATGCCCGAGCAGTCGGTGCACGCCAATGCCCAGCGTTGCTGGAACTGGTTCCGTCCCGCAGCGCGCGGTGCATCGGAAACCGCGCTGCTGATGTCGATGATCGACCATGTCAGCCAGCGCTACGCCATCCTGGCCCATCGCGTCTGCGCATTCGGCCTGTCGGCCGGCGGCGCCATGGCGATGATGCTGGGCCTGCGTTATCCGGATCGCTTCGCCGCCATCGGCTCCCATTCCGGGGCCGCGCCCTATAGCGCCGTCAATGCCACGCAGGCGCCAAAGGCCATGCGCGGCGATCGGGCGCCCGACGCCGTGGCGGCCCGCCTGGCGCTGGCCGGGCGTTCCCCGCCCCCCCTGCTGTTGCTGCACGGCGACGAGGACAGCGTGGTGTCCTACGACAACGCCACGTCCACGGCGGCGATGTGGCTGGAACTGTGGCCGCCGGGTACGCCGGCCCCCAGGGCACTGCCCGCCAGGCGCGTACGGCGCGGCACGCGCCGCGCGGTGGACGTGTTCGACTGGCAGGCCGGGCCGCGTCCCTATCTGCGCGTGGTGAAGGTGGAAGGGCTGCGCCACGCGTGGAGCGGCGGCGCGCCCGGACAGGCGTTCTCGGACCCCAGCGGGCCTGACGCGCTCAAGATCGCGCTACGCTTTTTTTCGGTGAACGGACGCCAGCGGGATTGAGCCCGGTGACCCGACGCGGGATGGCAGCCGGGCCAGCTACGGACTCTGGCTCAACGCGTGGGCGCCGGCTTTGCGCCGATATGCATGCGGTACAGCGCGTAGGGCTTCTCGCGCTTGTCCTCGCCGCCCTGGAATCCGGCCTGGCGATGCAACTGGTTGGCCGTGACGTACAGGTATCCGTCGGCGCCAACGGAGAGCGTGTCCGGCCACAGCAGCCTGGCATCCTGCACCAGCGTGGTCCATCTGCCCGATGCGCCGCGCGCGCGGATGGCGTTGTGCTCATAGTCACTGGCGTAGACGGCGCCGTTCGCATCCGACTCCAGTCCGTCGGACGCACCTTTTTCTCCGAGATCCCTGACCGTCTTGCCGATTCGCGCGTCGCTGACCGAAGGGTCGCGCAGCATGGCGGTCGACACCGCGTAGAGATGCCGGCTCGACAACGGCGAGAAGTACAGCGTCTTGCCATCCGGGCTCAGCGCAATGCCGTCGGAGGCGACGGTGAACGGGGTGACCTTGCCTGACGCATCGCGGGCTTCCATCGGCTTGCCTTCGACGACGGGACGGAACGATGGATCGGCCGAGGTTGACGGGTGGCCGGTCAGGCGGCGGATGGCCTTGCCTGTATCGAGATCGACCACGATGATGCCGCCGATACCGGACAGCGAGGAATCGGTGACATAGGCGACGCCGGCCTTGCCGACGCGGAAATCGAAACGCATGTCGTTGACATAGGTCCGCGCTCGCATCACGTTGGCGGGGAAGACAATGGTCTTGACGATCTGGTCGGTCTTCAGGTCGATGGCAACCAGCTTGGCGCCGCCCGGCACGGGGTTGGAGAAGCCGGGAGCGGCGGTATCGAGCACCCAGACGCGCCCTTGGCCGTCGGCCACCACGCTCTGCACGCTGAGGAAGGTTTCGGCCGGCCGCGCATTGTCCGGTTGATTGACCGCGGCATCAGGATAGGCAGTGACCTTGCCATTCCGCAGTTCGCCCACGGTGAAAGGGACATCGTCGCCCCAGCGAGGGAAGTTGACGAAGATGCGGCCGCCTTCGGCGATCGTCACGCCAGTCGGCATGGCGCCGTCGAAAGTTGCGACCGTTTCCAGGGTCGAGGATGGCGCTGCCGAGACGGTAGCGCCCAGCGGCGCAAGCACGCCGAAAGTGATGGCGATGGCGACCGCGAGCGACGACGCGTGGCCGTTCAGTGATGGATACATGGTATGGACTCCTGGATTCTTGTTCGATGAGAGGCGTTCGTTCGGCCATGGACCGGGTCGATTCGCGTCGAAAACCCGTCCGTGGCGGTATATTCCGCCCGGCTGGTTTTTCGAAAAACTGTGATAATCAGGCAGGACTTTCACTGATGTAGTGAAAATGATCAGACTCGACGACCTTCATCTTTTTGTACGAACCGCGGCGCTTGGCAGCTTTTCGAACGCTGCCCGCGAGGCGGATCTGCTGCCCGGCCAGGTCAGCGCAGCCATCCAGCGGCTGGAAAAGGAACTGGATATCCGACTGTTCGCCAGGTCGACACGCAGCCTCCGACTGACCGCGGAGGGTGAGCAATACCTGCCCTATGCCGACGAAGTGCTGGCGATGCTCAACGAAGGGCGGGAGCGCTTGCATGGCGAGCAGACGGCGCTGCAGGGCACGCTGAAGATTGCAGCGCCTTCCGACCTGGGGCGTAACGTGCTGTTGCCACTCCTGACGGCGTTCCAGGCATCGCACCCCAAGCTGGTGCTCAGGCTTTCGTTGTCCGACCAGGTCACCGATGTATTCCGGGACCCCGTGGACATCGCCATCCGCTACGGCGCGAACGAAGGCGCCACTTACGTGGCGCTGCCGTTGGCCGAGCACAACCGCCGCGTTCTGGTCGCTTCGCCGGAATACCTGCAGCGCCATGGGCGTCCTGCATCGCTTGATGACCTGCTCATGCACCAATGCCTGCCGTTTGTGCTGGGTGGCCGCCTGTACGATCGGTGGCACTTCCCTGCGGCCGGCATGCGGCGACAGATCACGATCAAGGGCACGCTGCTATGCGATGACGCGGAGATCGCGCGGCGCTGGGCCATCGATGGACGCGGCATCGCCTACAAGTCGTGGATAGACGTCTGCGCCGACGTCGAGCAAGGCCGGCTGGAGCTGCTGCTGCCCGAGCAGCCTGGCGAGCCGGTGCCGCTCAATCTGGTGTGTCCGCACCGCCGACAGTTTTCGCCTGCGGTGCGGTACCTGCACGCAATCCTGCGCGAGCGATTGCTGGTCATGAGCGAAAAGATGCGCACGTACACGCGCTATACGGGGGGCTGAGGGCAGGCGATATGTTCGTGGGAAAGTCGTCCGCGACGACCGCGCCGCCCACGGAAGCCCTGATAAGACGGGCTCATGAAACGATGGGTGCGGGCTCCGGTGCCAGGACGTGGCCCGGTACGCGTTACAGCGTTTTTCGCTCGCTCCGGCGGTGCTGGACGTCCGCTGGCGGGATCACCCCGCGCCTACCGGCTCGAACACCACGTCGCTGGTCGGGCAGGCCACGCAGGGCAGGATGTAGCCGTCGTCCTTTTCGTCCAGGCTCAGGCCGGGCCATTCGATCCGATACCGCACGCTGCCCGCGTGCAGCTTGCTGATGCATGCGCGGCAGGTGCCGTTGCGGCAGGAACTGGGCAGGCTGACGCCGTCCAGCAGGGCGCTTTCCAGCAGGCTCAAGGACGCGGGCGCGGCAAAGCGTACCTGGCCCGGCAGCACCTGCGCCGTGAACTCCCGAGTGTCGTCCGGGATGTCGGCTGGCATGCCGTACTGCGATTCGGCCATGCGGCTAGTCCTCATGGGCCGGAAACCCGGCTCGCCCGTGAGTGGCATCGCGCAGGGCTGCCTGCGCCTGCTCGCGCAGCGCGGCCGGCAAGCGGATGACCAGTGTGGCCAGCGCGCCATAGCGGGTCTCGGCCAGCGTGCAACCCGCATCGGCCGACTGATCGATCCAGCGGCGCACGCGCGGTTCGTCGGGGTAATCGACCAGCACGGTCAGCGTGGCGTAGGCGATGCGCTCGATCCGCTGCGCGTCCTTGAGCGCCCCCGCGATGGCGTCGGTATAGGCGCGCACCAGTCCCCCGGCGCCCAGCTTGACGCCGCCGTAATATCGCACCACGGCGGCCAGCACGCCATCCAGGTCGTGATGGCGCAATACCTCCAGGATCGGCCGGCCTGCCGTGCCGGATGGCTCGCCGTCGTCGGACATGCCCGACTGCCCGCCGGCCAGCAGCGCCCAGCACACGTGCGTGGCCGTGGGATGCTGCGCGCGCAGGTCCGCGATCACGCCCATGGCAGCCTCGCGATCGGGCACCGGCACGGCCAGCGCGATAAAGCGGCTTTTGCGTATCTCGATGTCGGCATGTACCGGGGCGGCTAACGTGAAGGTGGGCAAGACAGGGCAGGGAATCGACAGGCAGGAGGGCGAGTGTAGCGCAGCCGGCTGAAGCGCCAGATGTGTGACAGCTTGCGGACCGTCAAATATCTGTCATGAAAGCGCCTTACCATCCGGACGGGCAGATGTCGTTCCTGCCACAGCGCATCCCTTCAGAAGAACTGCCAGACACCCACAGAGCCCACTTCAATCCCATGTCCGACCAGACCGTCAATGCCCGCCGCCGCACCCTGAAAATCCTGGGCGGCGCTCCGATGCTGCCGCTCGGTGCCGCTGCCGCCAGCCTGGCCGGCGGCATGTCCGCGATGGAGGCCGCCTTCGCCGCCGCGCCCCGCCGCAAGGCCGCCTTTGCATCCGCCACGTTCACCGGCATGGCCGCGCCCACGCTGGAAAACGCCGCGGCCATGGCCACCACGACGGTGGGATCGTCGCTGAAGGTGTCGTACGCCGACGGCACCGGGCAGGACTACACGCTGGCCTACCAGCCGTTCTTCGTCACCGGCGACCTGGTGCCGGACGGCAAGGGCGGCAAGGTGCTGGCCGGCGGGTACTACGACATCCAGAACCGTCCGATCGTGGACGACTCGGTGCCGGGCAAGGCGCGTCAGTTCTATTCCGATGCCCCGGACGGCAGTTCGCTGCTGACGCTGCGCAACACCAGGGTGCGCGGCGTCAAGGGCAACACGGTGTTCGCGGTGGTGCAGTTCGAGTACACCACGCGCGACCAGGCCGATGCCGAGATGCATGGCATGCTGCCGTCGCCCATCGCCGTGCTGACGCTGGACCAGGACCCGAAGACCGGCAAGCTGAGCCTGGTGCAGTACCACAATGTGGATACGTCCGGCGTGAACGGCCTGTGGATCACCTGCGGCGCAAGCCTGTCGCCGTGGAACACGCACCTGTCGAGCGAGGAATACGAGCCCGACGCGGCCAGGGCCGCCACCGACAGGAAGCTGCGCGGCTTCAGCCAGCACCTGTATGGCGATGCGGGCCGCGCCAATCCGTATCACTACGGCCACCTGCCGGAGGTGACCGTGAACCCCGACGGCACCGGATCGATCCGCAAGCACTATTGCCTGGGGCGCATCTCGCACGAACTGGTACAGGTGATGCCCGACGAGCGCACCGTGCTGATGGGCGACGACGCCACCAATGGCGGGTTGTTCCTGTTCATCGCCGACCGTCCGCGCGACCTGTCGGCGGGCAAGCTGTATGTGGCCAAGTGGCACCAGACATCGGGCACCGGCCCGGGCGCGGCCACGCTGTCGTGGATTCCGCTGGGCAGCGCCAGCAGCGACGAGATCCGCAAGCTCGTGGATGGCGGGATCAAGGTCACCGACATCATGGACGTGCAGTTCAAGGATCCGGAGGATTCCAGCTACAAGCGCATCCTGTTCGATGGCAAGCCGAACTGGGTCAGGCTCAAGCCGGGGCAGGAGAAGGCCGCTGCCTTCCTGGAAACCCACCGCTACGCCGCGCTGGTGGGCGGCAGCCTCGGCTTCACCAAAATGGAAGGCACGACCGTCAATATCGCGGACAGGAAGGCGTACTCGGCCATCTCGCGCATCGAGACCAGCATGCTGGCCGGCAATGCCGCCAATGCCGGCGACATCCGCGTGGAAGGCCCGTACTCGGGCGCGGTCTACGAACTGAACCTGCGCGGGGCGCAGTCCGACCAGGCCGGTGCCCGCATCGACAGTGAATGGGTGCCGGTCGACATGGCGGCCGTACCGGCGCTGGTGTCGGAGGATCTTGGCGGTGGCCCGAAGAAGGCGCAGGACGCACTGGGCAACTACGCCAACCCCGACAAGGTGGCCACGCCGGACAACCTCAAGTTCTCGGAGACGCTGCGCACGCTGTTTGTCGGCGAGGACAGCAACACGCACGTGAATAACTTCCTGTGGGCCTACAACGTGGACACGAAGCAACTGTCGCGCGTGCTGTCGTGCCCGGCGGGCGCGGAATCCACCGGGCTGCACGCGGTGGACGAGATCCACGGCTGGACCTACATCCTGAGCAACTTCCAGCACCCCGGCGACTGGGAAAAGGGGCTCCATGACAAGGTGAAGGGCACGCTGGACCCGCTGGTGCGTGCCAACTACAAGGACCGCTTCGGCGCGGCCGTCGGCTATCTGACAGCCACGCCGTCGGCGCTGCGGCTGAACCGGCGCGCGTAAGGCGCGTATAAGAAGCGTCCGACGCAATCTGACCACGCAGGCACGGCGGTCCTGCTACCCTGTGGGCTGGGCCGGGCATATTGCCGGCGCACGCTCACAGGAACCCCCATGACACAGCCCGCCGCAGACCTGACCGCGCGCCGCATGGCGCCCGCCACCGACCGCAACCGCGCGCCCATTCTGGCCGTCTTGCGCGACGCCCTGCCGAAAACCGGCACGGTGCTCGAGATCGCCAGCGGCACCGGCCAGCATGCGGTGTACTTCGCGGCCGCGCTGCCCGGGCTCACCTGGCAGCCCAGCGACCCCGATGCCACGCACCGGGAATCGATCATGGCCTGGACGGCCCACGAAAAGGCCGCCAACGTGCGGCCGCCGCTCGCCATCGACGTGAGGCAGGAGCCCTGGGGCGTCGACGCGGTGGATGCCATGGTCTGCATCAACATGATCCACATCGCGCCGTGGGCTGCCGCCGAGGCGCTGTTCGCGGGCGCCGGCCGGCACCTGTCCCCCGGCGGCGTGCTGTATCTCTACGGCCCCTACCGCCGCAACGGCGCGCATACCGCACCCAGCAACGAAGCATTCGACCGGCAGCTGCGCGTGGCCGATGCCGATTGGGGCGTACGCGACATGGAAGCCGTCATCGCCCTGGGCGCGGCGCACGGCTTGACCTGTGCGGAGCCGATTCCCATGCCGGCCAACAACTTCAGCCTGGTGTTCCACAAGGCCGGTTGAGGGCGGCGCGCAACGGAATGTCGTGGAAGGAGCGGCGCCGGCCGAACTGCTTTGCACGATATGCCGATTCACCGGCGACCCTGCCGCGATCCACGCGATCTCCCGCAGGACCGCCGATAGCCGTGGGTCGTGGCGGGCCGCTTACCCTCGCACCAGCATCACCACCGCCGTTGCAATCAGGCACACCGCGAACGCTGCGCGCAGGCGCCGTTCCGGCATGCGGTGGGCCAGTGCCACCCCCCAGGAGATCGTCAGCATGCCGCCCAGCGACAGCGGGATGCCGCTGTACCAGTCCACATGGCCGGCATGTGCATAGGTGAGCAAGGCCACTACCGCGCCGGGTGTGACCAGGGCCAGCGCCAGGCCCTGGGCGGCGGCCTGGCGCATGCCAAACAGGCCGACCAGGGCAGGGGCGGCCACCACGCCGCCGCCTACGCTGAAAAATCCCGAAAACGCGCCGCCGACCACGCCAACCGCTGGAATCCAGGACGCCGATACCCGCGCCTGCTGGTGCGTCGCTGCGCGGCCGGGTAATAGCCGCCAGAGGAAGTAGAGGGCCAGTCCGATCATGAACACGGCGAAGATACGGCGCAGCAGTGCGGCGTCGATCGATGTGGCGAGCCGTGCCGACAGATAGGTGGACAGCATGGCGGACAGCCCAAGGACGATTGCCGTCTTGAGGTCGATGTCGGCGCGCTTGCGGTATTGCCAGAAGCCGATCACCACGTTGGGCGCGATCATGACCAGCGAGGTGCCCTGCGCCAGTTGCTGATCCATGCCGTAGAGCAGCCCCAGCGCCGGAATGGCGATCAGGCCGCCGCCGATGCCGAACAGGCCGCCTACCCCACCGAGCAGCCCTCCAAGTCCAAAGATGAGCAGGGCGGACAACAACGAATGGTCAGGCATGGCGAATCAGGGGCGGGGTACGGATCGGGCAAGCGCACGATGATACGCGGACATGGCGCAGACATTCGGGAAATCACCGACACGATGCCGGTCGCGCAGGGCCGGGATCGGGAGGGCGACGCTCCGCTCCCGCGGCAGGAGAGCAGAGCGTCGTAATGCGGCGGAAGCCCGTTGAAGCCGGCTGAAGCCGATTGAAGCCGATCGAAGCCGATTGAAGCGGTCCGGGCGAGCCGTGCCCGGCGCGGCTCAGTCCACCTGGGCTCCCGACTGCTTGACGATTTTCGCCCACTTGTCGATGTCGGTGCGCAGCGTGGCGGCCAGCTGCTGCGGCGTGCCGCCCAGCGTTTCGGCGCCCTGCGCGGCCAGCTTGTCGCGCAGCGATTTGTCGGCCAGTGCGGCCTGCATGGCCGTGGACAGTTTCTGGACGACCTCCTTCGGCGTGCCGCGCACCGCGAACAGGCCGACCCACAGATCGCCGCTATAGCCGGGCACGGTCTCGCCGATGGCCGGTATGTCCGGCGCGAACGGCGACCGTTTGGCCGAGCTGACGCCCAGTGCGCGCACCTTGCCGGCCTTGATGTGCGAGAGCACCGACGGCAGGCTTGCGAACGCCATCGGCACCTGGTTGCCGAGCACGTCGTTCAGCGCCGGCGCCACGCCCTTGTACGGTACGTGCTCCAGCTTGATGCCGGCCATCGTGTTCAGCATCTCGCCCAGCAGGTGGTTCAGCGTGCCGTTGCCGGCCGATCCGTAGCGATAGAAGTCGGGCTTGGCCTTGGCCATCGCGATCAGTTCCGACATCGACCTGGCCGGGAAGGCCGGATTCACCACCAGCACGTTGGGCACCGTGGCCACCAGCGAAATCGGCTCGAAATCCTTGACCGGGTCGAACGGCACGCTCCGGTACAGCGACGGGTTGATGGCCTGCGTACTGCTGATGGTCATGAGCAGCGTATAGCCGTCGGGCGTGGCGCGTGCGGCGGTCTGCGTGCCGATGTTGCCGCCGGCGCCGGGGCGGTTTTCCACCACCACCTGCTGGCCGATCCGCTGCGACAGGTCGGCCGCCACCAGCCGCGCGACGATGTCGTTGGAGCCACCCGGCGCCTGCGGCACGATCATCTGGATCGGCTTCGAGGGATAGGTGTCTGCCTGGGCGTGGCCGATGGCGGCTGCCGCCAGTGCCACGCCGGCCAGGGCGCGAAGGGTACGGGTCATGCTGTCTCCTGATGAATGCGGCCCGGCCGGTGTTCTGGGGTCTTGCCGGGTGTTGTGGGGCCCACTCTAGCCCAGCCCCGCACGCAGGAGAAATTCAATCGGCGACTGGCGCCATAAGCTTTTCTTATTGGCCTGCCCCGCCAGCCGGCTGCCAGCCGCCCCCCATCGCCTGGTACAGGGCCACGCTGGCATTGAGTCGGTCCGCGTGAGTCTGGATCAGGTTCAGTTCGGCGCTGAACAGCTGGCGCTGGGCGTCCAGTTGCTCCAGATAAGGCGAGTACCCGGCGCGATAGCGGTTGGTGGCATGGCGCAGGGCCGCTGCCAGTGCGTCGCGCTGCTCGCGCAGCCGTGCTTCCTGTTCGCCCAGTTTCTGCACCGCGGCCAGGTTGTCGTTGACTTCGCGGAAGGCGGTCAGCGCCACGCGGCGGTAGGCATAGGCGGCCTCGTCGCGTTGGGCGGCGGCGGCGTCGGCGCCGGCCACGATGCGGCCGCCCTCGAACAGCGGTGCCAGCACGCTGCCGCCGAGTGTCCAGATGCGAACCGGATTGGCCAGGCCGGTTGCAAAGACCAGGCCGCCCGAGGCCGTCAGCGGAATGCGCGGCAGGTAGGCCTTGCGGGCGGCGGACAGGCTGGCATCGGTGGCGGCCAGCGTGTATTCGGCCTGGGCGATATCGGGTCGCCGCCGCAGCAGTTCGGACGGCAGGCCCGCCGGTACGGGCGGCTGCTGCAGCGCCTGCAGGGGCAGGCCACGCGCGATGGCGCCCGCCTCCGGATTGCCCACCAGCACGCCCAGCGCGTTTTCCTGCCGTGCCACGGCCAGTTCGGCCTGGGGGACCGCCTGGGCGGTCGATTCGTACTCCGCCCGCGCCTGTTCGTATTCGAGCTGGGACGTGTACCCGGCCCGCGCCCGATCACGCGCCAGCCGCAGCGCGTCGGCGCGCGACGTCAGCGTCTGGCGCACGACATCGAGCTGGGCATCGAGTGCCCGCAGCGTGATATAGCCGCGCGCCGCGGCGGCCGACACGGACAGGATGGTGGTGTCGCGCGCCGCTTCGCTGGCCAGCAGGCTGTTGCGCGCGGCGCCCACCGAATCGCGGATCCGGCCGAACAGATCGACCTCGTACGAAGCATCCAGCGCCAATTGGCCGGTGTTGGCGGTGCCGGCCGTGCCGAAGGCGTTGATGGCGCGGGCGCGAGTGGCGCCCGCCGTGAAGTCCAGCGTCGGGAACAGCTCGGCACGCGCGATGCGCGCCTGGGCATCGGCCTGGCGCACGCGTGTCACGGCGATGGCGATGTCGTCGTTCTGACTCAGCGCCTGGGCCACCAGCGCGGTCAGCGCCGGGTCGCCGTAGGTCTGCCACCATTCGCGCTCGATGGCAACGGTGGGGCCGGGATCCACGCGCCAGGCTACCGGCGGCGCGACGGGATCCGGCAAGGGCGGGCGTGGCCCCATGCAGCCGGCCAGCAGCAGGGCGATGACGGGCAGCACGGCGCGGCGCGTCAGGCGCAGCGCGATGCAGGCGGAAGGACCGGGGCCGTGCGTCATCGCGTTGGCGGCCCGTTGGTGCTGGTGTCGACTTCGGCCTGCACCGACATGCCCGGACGCAGGCGATCCGCCATCGGCTGGTCGGGGTCGATGGCAATGCGCACCGAGATGCGCTGCGCCACCTTGACGAAGTTGCCCGTGGCGTTATCGGCCACGATCACCGCGAACTCCGAACCGGCCGCCGGCGACAGGCGCTCCACGCGGCCGGTCAGGCGCGCGTTGTCCAGCGCATCGACGCGGAACGTGGCCCGCTGGCCCGGCGCCATGCGGGCGGTCTGGGCTTCCTTGTAGTTGGCGATGACCCAGCGTTGCGGCGGCACCAGAAACATCAGCTGCGAGCCCGATGTCACGTACTGGCCCAGCCGCGCGCCGATCTGGCTGAGCCGGCCGTCCTGCGGCGCGATGACAACGGTGTTCGACAGGTCGATGTCGGCCAGCTGCAGGGCGGCCCGCGCCTGTTCGACGGCAGCCTTGAGGCCCTCGCGGCCCACGATGATGGCTTCCACGTCCTGCCGGGCGATCTCCACCGCGGCGCGCGACTGCTCGACGGCAGCCTCGGCCTGGCGCAGCGCCGCCCGCGTCTGGTCGCGTTCGCGCAGCGACACCGAACCGTCGGCCACCAGTTCGTCCACACGCTTCATGTCGGCCTGGGCGCGCAACAACTGGGCGCGGGCGTTCTCGGCATTGGCCAGCTGTGACTTCACGGTGGCCTCGCGGGCGCGCTGGGTCTGGTCGGCGTTGGCCAGGTTGGCGATCTGCGTGTTCAGCGATGCGCGCGCCTGTGCCACGCGTTGACTGTAGATGCGGTCGTCGATGCGCAGCAGCACCTGACCCGTCTTGACCAGGTCGAAGTCATGCACCGGCACCTCGGTCACATAGCCGCTCACCTGCGGGCTGATGATGGTGGTCTGGCCGCGCACATAGGCATTGTCGGTGCTCTGGATCGACGGCGAGAACGGCGGCAGGCCCCAGGCGTACAGGATGATCAGCACGCTGGCCAGCGCCACGACGACGATCAGCGCGGTCAGCCGGCGCGATCCGCGCGGTGGCGCCCAGCCCTTGGGCGATGCCTCGACCTCCACCGGGTCTTCGAGCCGTTCGGGCTTGCCGGCCGGGGGCGCGGCGGGGGTGCGATCGGGCTGCGCTGGCGAGTCTGGCGGTTGGGGCGGTTCTGGCCGTTCTGGGGGGGCGGGCGGCGGGGTCAAGTGCCTTTCTCCGTGGAGGGCGGGGTTGGCGGTGGCTTCTTCTCTGGAATATGTCCCGGCACCACCCGGTTCAGGTACAGCGCCAGCAGCCAGACAAAGGTGACGGTGGACAGGATGCCGATCACCAGGAACACATCATTGAACGCCAGCACGTTGGCTTCGCGCGTAACCTGCTGCGCCAGCGCCATGGCGCCCTCTGTCTGACGCAGCAGGGGGTCGGCCAGCACGCGGCTGTAGACGTTGCCCAGCTGTTGCAGGCGCGCGGCGTCGAGCGGGTCGGACAGGCTGATGCCCTGTACCAGCGCGTGGGAATGGAATTTCTCGCGCCAGGTCTGGAACGTGCCCAGCAGCGCCGAACCCGCCAGCCCGCCCAGCGACTGCGTGATGCTGAACAGCGCCGAAAAGCTGACGAAATGGCTCATGCCGCGCTGCAGCGCGCTGCCCATGCCGATCAGCAGCGTCGGCCCCAGGAAGTAGACCGCGGCAAATGCGATCAGCGACTGCGTGAAGTACATGTTCTGCGGCCGCGTCAGGTTCGTCGAGCCGGCATCGACGAACGCGCCGATCGCGATCAGGATCAGCGAAATGCGGATCGGCCGCCCGAGGTTCTGCGGATTCAGGGTCAGGGCGCTGGCCGCGATCCCGGCCACCGTGGCCATCGACACGACGATATACAGCGAGATCAGCTGGTCGTTGCCCATGCCCAGCGCCGTCAGCAGGCCCACCGCGCCATACGGCTGTTCGGACAGCAGGATGCGCACCGACGTGGCCACCACGGCAAAGCGGATGATCGCCATGCTGCCCAGCCAGCGCGTATTGAGCAGCGGATTCACTCGGTTGTGCTCGATCCACAGCGCCGCCGCGATCAGGATCACCGCGCCGCACAGCGCGTAGCCCAGCCACGGCGCCTCGGTCCACCACAGGATGCGGCCCTGGCCCAGCACCGCGCACAGCAGCGCCATGCCCGGCGCAAACAGGGCGAAGGTGACGAAGTCGAGCGGCTCGAAGGCCTTGATCCGCTCGCTGGGCGGCAGCGGCAGCAGGGCCACCGTTACCAGCGACAGCAGCGACAGGCCGAATTCGAACTGGTACAGCGTCTGCCAGTTGCCGGCTTCCAGCATGCCCGTGGAAAACGTCCGTGCCAGCGGCGTGGCCAGTTGCGGCACGCCGAAGCCGATCACCACCGCGCGCATGCGATGCCGCGCCGGCAGCGACTGGATGATGTAGTAGAGCGCCAGCGTGGACATGCCGCTGGCGGCGACGCCGTTGGCGGCGCGCGCCAGCAGGGCGGTGCCGAAGGTGTGGGTCAGCAGGTGGGCGCCCGTGACCAGCGCGTAGGACAGCAGGAAGACCTTGGTGAACCGCTGCAGGCCGTACTGCTGGCGGAACTTGATGACCAGCATCGACATGCAGACATTGGTCATGACATAGACCGTGGACAACCACGCGGCCTCGTCGCTGTACAGCCCGAACACCCCCTGGATGTTGTTGAGGTTGGCCACAACCAGCGCGTTGCCGAAGGCGCCGGTCAGCCCGATCAGGACGCCCACGCAGAAATAGGCCACCCGCCGTGGCGTGGGATGGTCCGGCGTGGCGGGCGATCCCGGCATCGACGGCCGTTCATGCGGCTTGAACTCGTAGCTGGCAGTTGCCATGGCTGACTTGGGCGACGAACGGCGTGGGATGTGGCGATGATGCGGGAGGAACCGGCGCGTGGCAAGCACGGCCCGGGGCGCCCCGCCGGGCGGGATGGCCGGGGTCAGCTCTTTTGCAATGCCGGTGGCGCCAACGAACCGCCTTCTGCAATTCTTTCCTTGACGATTTCGCGCAGGACGTCGGCAACGGCTTCCGCCGCGTTCGAGCGCGGCAGGGCGCGCGGCCAGCACAGAGACAGCGTGCGGCGCAGTTCGGGCACGATGCGCCGGCGCGGCACGGCCGCATCGCTTTCGTCGAGCGACGAGGCCGGCAGGATCGTGCAGGCCAGCCCTTCGCGGGCGGCGGCCAGCAGGAACGGCAGCGAATCGAGGTCGGCCACCACGTTCAGGGCGATGCCGGCCTGGGCGAAGCGCCGCTCCACCACCTCGCGCAGGCCCTGCGATCCGCTCGGCAGTACCAGTGGCAGCGCGTCGAGCGCCTTGAGCGCCACCGTCCCGGTGGCCTTGCCGCGCGGCGTCGGGCCGGGCGGCGTGCCAATCAGGTAGAGCGGTTCGCTGGCCAGCGGCTCGGGCTCCACCGCGCGCGACGGTGTGTCGCGGAACAGAATCGCAAAGTCGAGCCGGTTCTGGTTGAGCAGTTCGGAGATATAGCCGCTCATGCTTTCGAAGAGCTGCAGCCGCACCTGTGGATAGCGTTGCCGCACGGCGCGCACCAGGGCCATGCCGAAGGCGGCGGCAGCGGTGGTGGGCAGCCCGATGGCCACGGTTCCCGAGACCTCGGTGCCGGCCACGCGTACGTCGGCCCCGGCAATCTCGATCTGACGCAGGATATTGCGCACATGCCGGTAGAGCGTCTTGCCGGCCTCGGTGGGCCGTACGCCCTTGGCGCCGCGATGCACCAGCGGCACGCCGAACTCGTCCTCCAGCGCGGCCAGCTGCTGCGACAGCGCGGGCTGTGCCACGCACACCACCTCGGCGGCCCGGGTGAGGCTGCCGTGGTCGACGATGGCCACGAAATAGCGCATGGCGCGGATGTCCATGATTGTGGGCCTCTCCCCTTCGACTTATCAGATATGAAAACGCCAGGGTATTGATTCTACTTATGGTGCCTTCCGCAATCCCTATTTCACACGGCTGGCGCCGGCAGGTAGATTGTCGGCATCGCGCCATGCGCATCTTTCGCCCCCGACACTGCCATGTCCAGACCGCTTGAAGGCATCACCGTAGTCTCGCTCGAACAGGCCATTGCGGCGCCGTTCTGCACCCGCCAGCTGGCCGACCTGGGCGCTCGCGTCATCAAGATCGAACGCCCCGGCCCCGGCGATTTCGCGCGTGCCTATGACGGCCGGGTGCGGGGGCTGTCGTCGCACTTCGTCTGGACCAACCGTTCGAAGGAAAGCCTGACGCTCGATGTCAAGGCGCCCGGCGCGGGGCCGGTGCTGGAGGCGCTGCTGGAAAAGACCGACGTGCTGGTGCAAAACCTGGCGCCCGGCGCTTCCGCGCGGCTGGGGCTCGACTATGAAACGCTGTCGAAACGCTATCCCCGCCTGATCGTCTGCGATATTTCGGGCTACGGCGGCGATGGCCCCTATCGCGACAAGAAGGCGTACGACCTGCTGGTGCAAAGCGAGTCGGGCTTCGTGTCGGTCACCGGCACGCCGGACGAGGGCGTCAAGGCGGGTGCATCGGTGGCCGACATCGCGGCCGGCATGTACGCCTACAGCAACGTGCTGGCGGCGCTGATCGAGCGGGGGCAGACCGGGCGCGGCAAGCGCATCGACGTGTCGATGCTCGAATCGATGGTCGAGTGGATGAGCTTTCCGATGTATTACGCGTTCGAAGGCGCCGAGCCGCCGCCGCGCGCCGGTGCCGCCCACGCCACGATCTATCCGTACGGGCCGTTCCCCACCGGCGACGGCAAGACCGTGATGCTGGGCCTGCAGAATGAGCGCGAATGGGCGGTGTTCTGCAAGGTGGTGCTGCAGGAGCCCGATCTGGCCACGCAGGCGGACTTTGCCACGAACAGCCTGCGCAGCGCCAACCGCACGCAACTGCGCGCCCGCATCGTAGAGGCCTTCAGCCGGCTCAGCGCCGCCGAGGTGGTGCACCGCCTGGAAGAGGCCAGGATCGCGAACGCCAGCGTCAACACCATGGCCGATGTGTGGCATCACCCGCAACTGGCCGCCCGCGGGCGGTGGCGCCAGGTGGACACACCGGCCGGACCGATTCCGGCGCTGCTGCCGCCAGGCATGACCGATGCGCGGATGGATGCCGTACCCGGCGTCGGCCAGCACACCGACGCCATCCTGGCCGAGGTGGGTTGCAGCGCGGCGCAGATCGCCAGCCTGCACGCCGATGGCGTGGTCTGAGGAGGCGGCATGAGCGCAACTCCGGCCCAGGCGCGCGTCCCGCGCAGCTATTTGTTTGTACCGGCGTCGCGGCCGGATCGAATCGGGAAAGCGATCGCCGCCGGCTCCGACGCGGTGATCGTCGATCTGGAGGATGCAGTCGCACCCGATGCCAAGGCTGAGGCGCGGGACGGGCTGCGTGCAGTATGGCGCACACTTCAACAGCAGGCCGACGTGGCAGGCGTGGTGCTCCTACTGCGGGTGAACGGCGCTGATACCGCGTACTTCGACGAGGATCTGGCCTTTTGCCGCACACAGGCGGTGCAAGCCGTCGTCTTGCCCAAGGCCGACAATGCGTCGCTGGCAGCACTTCGTGCCAAATTGCCGGAGACGCCTTGCCACGCCTTGCTGGAAACCGCCGCCGGGTTTGCCGATCTGCCGGATGTGGCGCGGGCAGCAGGTGTCACGCGTCTGCTGTTCGGCAGCATTGACCTGATGTTCGACCTCGACGTGGGCGACGACGACCTGCCGCTGCACTACTGCCGCAGCGCCCTGGTCCTCCATTCCCGGGCTGCCGGCCTGCCGCCTCCGGTAGACGGCGTCTGCACCGCCATTGGCGATGCCGAGGCGCTGGCCGCCGATACATTGCGTGGGCGTCGCTTCGGCTTCGGTGCGAAGCTGCTGATTCACCCCAGCCAGGTGGCCGGCGTCCACGAAGCGCTGGCGCCCTCCGACGCCGAACTCACATGGGCCCGCCGCATGGTGGAGCAGGCCGCGGCAGCGCATGGTGCCGCCATTGCGGTGGACGGGAAAATGGTGGACCGCCCGGTGCTGGATCGCGCGCAACGTATTGTGGCGGCGGCCGCCCGTTAATGTTCGGTTAATAAAACATAGGCGCAGCCATTGGCATCGGTATGGCGCCAATCGGTGTTTTCCCTGACCGGTGGGTTCGATGCAAATGTCGAAATTTATCGGCAGGATGAAAGCCGTTTGTAATCAGGTTGCTGTCAAATGCGCATGGGAGATCGTGCGCTGCCATGCATGCGGGATGAATGGAATGGCGCCGGGTAAAACAGAACGATAAAAGTCACTTACCCGGTCCACCATTCGGCTGGCACGGTCGTTTACTGCAGACCGCAAGTCGAATTGAGCCAGACTGATCGTGCATTTTCCTGTTTACCGTGCCGCCGCGGCAACGCTGCTTGCCTTGGTGGCCAGTGCTGGTCACGCCGCCAGCGAGCCGATGCCACCCGACGGCCCCTGCGTGCCACCGCCGGCCAAGGCGGCCCTGACGTTGGCGCAGGCCCGGCTTGACGCGTTGCGTTGCAACCGCGACATCATCGCCGCGCGCCGAAACGAAGAGGCCAGCCAGGCCGACATCCAGATTGCTTCCCAGCGGCCCAATCCGGTGCTGAGCCTGGGCGTGGCCAATATCAACCCGCACCTTGGCGTGGGCGCCGGCAACCTGCGCAGCAAGACGGTGGATTCCACCGTTCGCGTGGACCAGGTCATCGAGACGGCCAACAAGGGCAACCTGCGTACCGAGGCCGCCCGCAAGGCCAGCGCCGCCGCCGGGGAGCAGACCCAGGCGGTGGTGGCCCAGCAGCTGGGCGCCGTGGACCAGGCCTGGTACGAAGCCGTGGTCAGCCAGACCCGCGTGGAGGTGCTGACCGAGACGGTCGGGCTCTACGGCCGGACCCAGCAGGCCAACGAGGCGCGGCTCAAGTCGGGCGATGTGTCGCGGGCCGACGTGACAAAGCTCCAGCTGGAAACGCTGCGCGCCCAGAGTGACCTGCGCGCTGCCATGGCCGACCACAGCAGCGACAAGGCCGCGCTGGCCGCCGCCATGGGCGTGCCCGGCACGCTGATGGACAACCGCCTGGTGGCGGACTGGCCGACTCCCGATGCGACGGTGCCGCCGTTCGATCCTGAAGTGTTGCAGCGACGCCCGGACGTGACCGCCGCCGAAGCGCGGCTGGCCGCCGCGGCGTCGCAGCGTGACCTGGCCCGTGCCGGCCGCGTGCCCGACGTGACCGTCGGTGTGCAGTACGAGCACTATCCTGTTTCCGAAACCAACACCACCGGCAGCGGCAACAGCTACGGCGCGTTCGTGTCGATCCCGCTGTTCGTACGCCACAGCTTCGGCGGCGAGGCGCGCCGGGCCGAGGTTGACTACTACGCGGCGCTGGACGACCGCAATCGCATCCTGCTCGAGGCCCAGAACGAGATCGGCCGGCTGCGTGCGCAGCTGGACGCCGCCCGGGCGTCGCTGCAGCAGATGCGTGAATCGGTGCTGCCGGCCGCCGAAAGCGTGGCAAACAGTGCCGAGTTCGCCTATTCCAAGGGGGCCAGCGGCGTGCTGGACCTGCTGGACGCACGCCGCGCGCTGCGCCAGACCCGCGTGGATGCCGTGGAGGCGCAGGGCAACTATGCCAAGGCCCTGTCGGCCTACCTGACCGCGCTGCAATCCACCCAATCCGATATCAACAAGCTTCCCCAGGTTCGTACCGATGCGTCGCGCCCTTAATTTCCCGTCTCTCTCCGGCCGTTTCCGCATGGCCGCCGTGGTGTCGCTGTGCGCGCTGGCGTTGGCCGGCTGTGGCAAGAAGGAAGTCCCGGAAAACGATGACGAGCCGAAGATCACCGGCCAGACCATCACGTATCCGGCCAGCGTGAAGGCGCTTTCCGGGGTGGTTGGCCAGCCCGTGCAAAGCGGTGGCGACCGCATGCTGAGCATGCCGGGCCGCCTGGTCTGGAACGAGGACAAGACCGTGCGCGTGGCCACGCCGTTCGCGGGGCGCGTGATGGAAATCATGGTGCAGCCGGGCGCCACGGTGAAGGCCGGCCAGGCGCTGGCCATGCTGACATCGCCCGACTACGGCGTGGCGCAGGCCGACGCCCGCAAGGCTGCGGCCGACAGCGCCGTGGCCGCCAAGTCGCTGGCCCGCCAGCGCGAGCTGTACCAGGCCGGCGTGATCGCCCAGAAGGACCTGGAGCAGTCGCAGGCCGACAACGCCCGTGCCGCCGCCGACCTGGCCCGCACGCAGGCCGCGCTACGCATGTATGGCGCTGGCGGCGGCGACGCCGTGAACCAGCGGTTCGCGCTGCGCAGCCCCATCGACGGTCTGGTGGTGGAGCGCAATATCAATCCCGGCATGGAAGTGCGCCCGGACCAGCAGCCCAATGCGCCGCTGTTCCTGATCACCGATCCCAGCACGCTGTGGGCCCAGCTCGACGCCGCCGAGGCCGACCTTGGCCTGTTCAAGCCGGGCATCAACGTGCAGCTGGTCAGCGCCGCCTATCCCGGCGAGACCTTCACGGGCACCGTGGTCAAGATCGCCGACTATGTCGATCCGGCCTCGCGCAGCGTAAAGGTGCGACTGGTGGTGCCCAACGCCGACCGTCGCCTGAAGGCCGAGATGTTCGTGACGGCCAGGCTCCAGGCCGCGTCGTTCCAGGGCATTTCGGTGCCGTCCAAGGCCGTGTTCCTGGCCGACAACAAGAACTACGTGTTCGTGCGCACGTCGGCCACGCCGTTCGTGTTCGAGCGCCGCGAGGTCAAGCTGGGCGTGTCGCTGCCGGGCACGACCGAAGTGGTGGCGGGCCTGAAGGCCGGCGACGTGGTCGTCACCGACGGCAACCTTTATCTGCAGGACATCCTGCGCGATGCCACCGCGGTGAATGCCGCGCGTGCGACCGCCAAGCAATAAGGGCGGCCCGATGATCCAACGTATCGTTAGCTTTGCGCTGCACCAGAAGCTGTTCGTCTGGCTCGGCCTGATCATTTTTGTCGCGGGCGGCCTGGCAGCCTTCAAGAATCTGCCGATCGAGGCCTTCCCGGACGTCTCGGACATCCAGGTCAACATCATCACGCTGTACCCGGGCCGCGCCGCCGAAGAGGTGGAGCGCCAGGTCACGATTCCGATCGAAACGGCACTGGCCGGCACGCCGAACTCCGTGCGGGTGTTCTCGCATACCCAGTTCGGCCTGTCGTTCATGATGGTGACCTTCAACGACAAGGCCACCGACATTACCGCGCGCCAGCAGATCATCGAGCGGCTGCGCAGCGTGGACCTGCCCGACGGCGTGCAGCCGGAGCTGGCGCCGCTGTCCACCGCCATCGGCGAAATCTTCCGTTTCCGCCTGACCGGCAAGGGCTATACGGCGCAGGAACTGCGCACGCTGCAGGACTGGGTGGTCGAAAAGAACCTGCGCCAGGTGCCGGGCGTGGCCGACGTGGTGACGATTGGCGGTTCGATCAAGCAGTATGAGGTGAACCCGAACCTGGGCCGCATGCGCGACGCCAAGATCTCGCTGTCGCAGCTGTTCACGGCGCTGCAGCGCGGTAACTCGAACGCCGGCGGCGGCGCGGTGGCACATGGCCGCCAGCAGTACCTGCTGCGTTCGCTGGGCAGCTTCCGCTCGTCGGCGGACATCGCCAACGTGGTGGTCGCCGAGAACAACGGCACGCCGATCCTGGTCAAGGACATTGCCGAGGTGAAGATCGGCGCGGCGCCGCCCCAGGGCCTGATGGGCCAGGACAACGAGGACGACATCGTCTCGGGCATCGTGGTGATGCGCAAGGGCGAGAACCCGTCGGTGGTGCTTGAGGCGCTGAAGCAGAAGATCGAACTGCTGGACACGCAGATCCTGCCCAAGGGCGTGAAGATCGTGCCGTACTACGACCGCTCCACGCTGATCGACAAGACGCTGCACACGGTGTTCGGCAACCTGGTGGAAGGCGCGCTGCTGGTGCTGGCCGTGCTCTACCTGTTCCTGGCCAACGTGCGCGCCGCGGCCATCGTGGCGCTGGTGATTCCGCTGTCGCTGCTGTCGACGTTCATCGGCCTGACGTGGGTCGGCATACCGGCCAACCTGCTGTCGCTGGGCGCGATGGACTTCGGGATCATCGTCGACGGCGCGGTGATCGTCGTCGAGAACATCTTCAAGCGGCTGGGCGAGCTGAAGGAACAGCAGATCAAGGACAACAAGGCGCGGCTCTACGCGATCCTGCAGGCCACCACCGAGGTAGGCCGGCCAACCGTGTTCTCGATGATCATCATCATCGCGGCGCACATCCCGATCTTCACGCTGCAGCGCCACGAGGGCAAGATCTTCGCGCCGATGGCGTACACGGTGACCGGCGCGCTGATCGGCTCGCTGATCCTGTCGCTGACGGTGGTGCCGCTGCTGTGCCACCTGCTGCTGACCAAGAACATCGCCCACGACGACAACTTCGTGGTGCGCTACTGCAAGCGCCTCTACGAGCCGATGCTGGCCTGGGCGCTGGACAACAAGAAGAAGGTGGTGGGCATTGCACTGGGCCTGCTGGTGGCGACCGTGGGCGTGGGCAAGTTCCTGGGCAGCGAATTCCTGCCCGAGCTGGACGAAGGCTCGATGTGGGTCAGCTTCGACCTGCCGGCGTCGGTGTCGCTGGACGAGGCGCGCGACCAGGCTCGCATCCTGCGCAACGTGATCCGCAAGACGCCCGAGGTGAATACCACGATTTCCAAGGTGGGCCGCCCCGACGACGGCACCGATCCGAAGCTGATCAACACCGTCGAGATCCTGGTCGACCTGAAGGCCGACAAGCAGTGGCGCGCGGGTTACGACAAGCGCAAGATCATCAACGAGATCAACCACAACCTGCGTCAGCTGCCAGGCATCGAACCGAACTTCTCGCAGCCGGTGCGCGACAACATCCTGGAAAGCATCTCGCAGATCAAGGGCCAGATCGTGATCAAGGTGCAGAGCGACAGCCTCGAGCACAACAAGAAGGTGGCCGACCAGATCCTGGCGAACGTGCAGTCGGTCAAGGGCGTGATGCGCGCGTTCATCGACCGCGACGGCGAACTGCCGCAGTACGTGCTGGAATTCGATCGCGCCCAGGCGGCCCGCTACGGCATCAACGTGGCCGACGTACAGGACCTGATGGAAAGCGCGCTGGCCGGCAAGGCCGCCACGGAACTGTGGGAGGGCGAAAAGCACTTCAGCGTGGTGGTACGCCTGAAGTCGGGCGAGCGCGAACTGCCGAACCTGCCGAACATCTTCATGCAGACCGCCGACGGGGCGCAGGTGCCGCTGTCGCAACTGGTGACGTTCCGGGCGGCGTCCGGCGCGATGAACATCAGCCGCGAGAACGGCCAGCGCACCACGTCGATCGGCATCTTCATCCACGACCGCGACATGGGCAGCGTGGTGAAGGACATGCAGGCGCTGGTGAAGAAGAACGTGAACGCCGAGGACGTCAAGATCAGCTGGTCGGGCGAATTCGAGAACCAGGAGCGCGCCATGGCGCGGCTGTCGATCGTGGTGCCGCTGTCGGTGCTGCTGATCTTCCTGCTGCTGTTCAATGCCTTCCAGTCGTTCAAGAGCGCGGCGCTGATCATCTCGAACATTCCGTTCGCGCTGATTGGCGGGGTGTTCGCGCTGTTCCTGACCGGCATTCCGCTGTCGGTGTCGGCGGCCATCGGCTTTATCGCGCTGTTTGGCCAGGCCGTGCTGAACGGGGTGGTGATGGTGACGTACTTCAACCAGCTGCGCCAGGAAGGCATGCCGGTGCGCCAGGCCGTGCTGACCGGTTCGATGGACCGCCTGCGCACGGTGCTGATGACGGCCATGCTGGCCATGCTGGGCCTGTTCCCGATGGCCATCTCGCGCGCCATTGGCTCGGAGACGCAGCGTCCGCTGGCCATCGTCATCATCGGCGGCCTGATTACGGCCACACTGCTGACGCTGATCGTGCTGCCGACGCTCTACGAGTGGATGGTGGGCCGCAACTGGCCGGACGAGGAAGGCCAGTCGAACAACGAGAACCGCCTGAACGACTCGATGGCGCATTGAGCAGGCGATGTGAAGCCGTAGCGAAGACCGGGGCAAGCGCCCCGGTTTTTTTTCGTCCCTGTGCGGCGCAGATGACTGCCCGGCTTCACCGTCTGGGGGACCGTGGGAAGAGCGGCCAGGCGCCGAGCGCCACCACGGCCGTCGTTGCCCAGACCATTGGCCACGATGTCAGCGCCAGCCAGTGCGGCAGCGCAAGGGGCGTGAGGAAGAAACCGAAGAACACCACCGTGTTGGCCATGCCCAGCGCGGTACCTGCGCGGTCGGCGCCGGCCATGGCCGCCAGTTCGGTGTATCCGACCCCGTGCCAGGCGGATACCGCGATCCCGGCAAGCGCCAGCACCACCGGAAGCAGCGCCATCAGGCGGCTATCCGTCGCACTGCCGTGCACACAGCCGGCCAGCAGCAGGAAGGCACCCGCAGCGATCAGCGTGCATGCACGCAGATAGGCCCGGCGGTTGCCATGCCGGTCCGTCCAGCGGCCGCTCCAGACGCGGGTGAGCATCGCGCCGCCCTGGATCGTGACCAGCGTGGCCGTGATCGCACCGAGCCCGGCCTGTGCGTAGTCATGCAGAAAGATCGAGGCGAAGGCCAGCACGGCGAATTGCGGCACGCAAAGCAGCCCGATGGCCAGCACGATGCGCCAGACGCTGGCCCGCCCGAGCGGGTTCGGGCTGCGCGACTGCGCCGCGGAGGTGGCCGGGAAGTCGGGCGGTTCATGGAGCCAGCACCAGGTCAGGACGGCGGAGACGCCGCACAGCAGCGCGACCCACCCATAAGCCCAGGCAAAGCCGAACGTTGATGCCAGCCAGGGCAGGGTCAGCGCCCCGATGCCGCCGCCCATCGGCACGGCAGTCTGGCGGATGCTCATGGCAAGCCCGCGTTCGCCTTCGTGAAACCAGCGCATGACAGCCCGCCCGCTGGCACCGTTGACGCTGCCGCCCACCAGGCCGACCAGCGTCATGGCCACGACCAGCCATGACAGCGAAGGGACATGTGCGGCGGCCTCGGCCATCGGCGATAGCCAGAGGGCCATCGCCAGCAACGCCGCGCTGGTGGCGGCCAGTCCGCCCAGCAGCACGGGGCGGTCGCCCCAGCGGTCGGCGGCCAGGCCCCAGGGCAGTTCCGAGAGCGCGGTGCCGAGGCCGATCGCGCCGACGGCCAGACCGACTTGCGCGGTGTCCAGGTGGTAACCCGTGCGCATCCAGACGGCTGTGGTCGGAATGCCGCCGACGGCCGCCAGTACGCTGGCGTTGGCCGCCACGCCGACGCCCAATACCTTCCAGCGATGGGAAGGTGCCAGGCGCCGGGCTGGCGGTACGGCAAGCGGAACGGTGTGCGAAGACATAGGTGACAGGTGATCCCGAAGAGGTTTGACGTGATCCAGTCTGTCATCGAGAATTCATCCTGAAAATCGGAAAATTTTTCACGATTCGTTCGATAAAACAGGATGGTGGCGATGTCCCGAACCAATCTCGATCTGTCTGCACTGCGCAGCCTGCTGGCCGGCATGGAATTGGGCAGCTTTGCGCGCGCGGCCGAGCGCGTCGGCCGATCCACGTCGGCCATCAGCGCCCAGATCCGCAAGCTGGAAGAACAGGCCGGCACGCCGCTGTTCCGCAAGGCCGGGCGCGGGTTGGCGCTGACCGCAGCGGGCGAGGCCATGCTGGGTTACGCGCGTCGGCTGGTGGAACTGAACGACGAAGCGGTCAGCGCGGTGCGCGGCGTGGATCTGTCGGGCGGCATCCGCCTGGGGTTGCAGGAGGAATTCGGCGAAGGCTTGCTGCCGGAAGTGCTGGGCCGGTTCGCGCGGGCCCACCCAAGGGTGCGCATCGAGGCGGTGGTGTCCCGCAATGCCGACTTGCTGGAGCGGATCGACAGCGGACGGTGCGATCTGGCGCTGGTGTGGGCCGACATGCATCCCGCCGTATCGGACGACGTGGGCGGGTACGCGATAGGTCACCGGCACGTGGAACGGATCGACGAGGTGCCGATGTGCTGGGTAGGCGCCGCAAGCGGGGCGGCGATGATCCCGTGGCAGCCTGCCGATGGCGAGCCGCTGCCGCTGGTGGCCTTCGACCGCCCGTGCCAGTTTCATTCGGCTGCGATGGCCGCACTGGATCGCGCCGGCATTCCCTGGCGGATCACGTTTTCGAGCCCCAATCTTGGCGGTCTATGGGCCGCCGCCGCCGCAGGGCTGGGCCTGACGGTGCGCTCGCGCTATGGATTGCCCGCGGGTGTACGGGCGCTGCAGGCCGGGGAGCATGGCCTGCCTGCGCTGCCGTCGATGTCGCTCGCGATGGTGCGTGCGTCGGCCACGATGCCGCCCGAGGTGGAGCGGCTTGCCGACATCCTCCGCGCGGCGCTGCCCGGCGCGCCGGTGCCGGACGCCCTGGCAGCCTGATTCAGCCAGGCACCAGGGCCTGCGCGTCAGTCGTCGTAGCGGTCGCCATGCCGGGTCGGCCGGCATAGCAGCGCGCCCAGCAGGACGCCAACGCCCAGGGCCATGCCCAGCGCCTTGATCGGCTCGCGGTGCGTATAGTCGGTCACGCATTCCTGGCCGCGCGACACACTGTCGCTGACCGATGCCTTGATCGATGCCAGCTTGTCCGATCCCTGCGCGGCCTTCGACAGGAAGGTCTGCTTGGCGGTTTCGATGGCCTCGCCGGTCAGGTTCGGCAACTGCGCCAGCAGGTCATCGAGATCCTTGGCCAGCTGCCGGGTATCGGCCTGCAGCTTCTGCTGGGCGTTGGATGCATTGCTCTGCTGGGCGCTGGATGCATTGATATCGTTGGGGTCAAAGGCGGCCATGGCGTCTCCTCGCTGGGTTCGTATGCGGACATCTGCTGGCGCAGGTTTCATACCAGCGCCCAATGCACGGACGCCGGGGGCTTGCGGCCCTTTGACCCGGCAACCGGCAGCGCCGACTTACCGACGTTTGTAATTTGCGCCATGGCAGGCCGGGCGCGCGCCAACATCGGCACATCCTGCGCCCCGCGGCATATGAGAGCAATCTGAATCTGGTCGCGATGAGACAAATACGATTTCGGATCGCTGGGCGCTGCGGTATGGTTGTTTCGTGTGATGCAGTCCGCCCAAAAACGAGCGGGCCACCGACGGGCAACCTTCGTTCCGGGGTCAATCATGAGGATTTTTCGAACGGCCACAATGGCAGAACCCTGTGCCAATGACGCAACCGGAGCCAAGCCGCACCGGGGCAGGTCGCGGGCATCGGGCTATGCACGCGGACCGAGACCGGGCCGCTTGGGCGTGGCAAAGTGGGCGCCCGTTCTGGCAATGGCCGGCGCAGGCGTGACGTTCGTGCTCTACATCATGACCACGATGAACGCGTCGATGGCAGACAAGCTGGTTGCCGTGACGCGGAGCATCGAGGAACGGGACAGGCGCATCAATGTGCGTTTCGACGAGATGGACAAGCGAATCAACGGCCAGCTGGCTGCGATGGACCAGCGTTACGACGGCAGGTTCGCCGCCATGGAAAGACGGCTGGAGCGCCCGGAAGTGCGAGCCGATCGGACCGACGAGCGGCTCACCAGGGTGGAGGCACAACTGACAACGATGGACACGAAGCTGGATCGCGTCCTCGAACACGTCTCAAGCCGCCGCTAACGGCCGGTGCCGCCGGGGCTGGGATCGGCGCTGCTATGCCTTGCCGGCGCCCGTGCAGATACCGTGCAGCTTGCGCAGTCCAGCATACAGGCCATGCCGTTCCTCGGGCGTCAGCAGCCGGATCACGGAAGCCTGACCGCGCCGCGCCAGTGGAATCACCTGCGCATGAAGGGCCGCCCCGGCTTCGCTGATCTTGCAGGACAGTCGCTTGCGCGGCGTGGTGCCTTGCGACTCCAGCGTGACGAGGCCACGGTCTTCCAGCAATCGCAGCGTGCGGCTGACCAGGGCCTTGTCCGACGTCGACTGCTTGACCAGTTCCGCGAAGGACATCGGCTCGCCATGGGCCAATAGCGCCAGAATGCGCCATTCCGGCACGGTCAGGTCGAACTGCGTCGCGTACGGCTCCGTCACGCTGCTTCGCAGCGCCGTCACCAACTGGCTCAGCATGGTGGTCAGGAAGTCGTTGACGTTCAGCCCGGTGCCGGCTTCGTCGAGGTGCGACCAGGGATCGATGCCCTCGGTGGTAGCCGGAGTGTGCTGGGTAGTGCTGGACATGTACGGGGCGCTAAAAAGGTATGCCGGGAGATCCCCCGGAAAACGCCTGCGATTGTCTCACACCGCTTGTTGTTCGCAACTTTGTGGCGCGGTAGGTGTTGCGCCTGCCCGGCATTCGTGCGGCGCCTGACGATCAATGGCCCCTCGACCGCATGCGGCGGAGGGGCCACGCTGAGCGGCGCGTCGCTGCTGGAGCCTGCGCGCCGGGATCAGGGCCGGGATCAGGGCCGGGATCGGGGCCGGGATCGGGGCCGGGATCAGGGCCGGGATCAGGGCCGGGCGGCTGGCGTTACGCCGCGAAGCCGCCGTCCACGTTCAGGCTGGCACCGGTGACGAAGCCGGCTTCCGGGCCCGCCAGATAGGCGACCATGCTGGCGATTTCATCCGGATGGCCGTGGCGCGGCAGGGCCATCAGACCGTGCAGCGATGCGGCGAAGTCGGAGTTCTCCGGGTTCATGTCGGTGTTGACCGGACCGGGCTGCACGTTGTTGACCGTGATGCCCTTCGGGCCCAGATCGCGCGACAGGCCTTGCACCAGGCCCTTCAGGGCGGACTTGCTCATGGCGTAGGCGGCGCCACCGGCGAACGGCATGCGGTCGGCGTTGGTGCTGCCGATGTTGATGATGCGGCCACCTTCGCCCATATGCGACAGCACGGCCTTGCTGGCCACGAACACGGCGCGGACGTTGACGGCCAGCGTCTTGTCGAAGTCTTCCAGCGAGAAGTCCTCGACCGCGCCCAGGAACAGCACGCCGGCGTTGTTCACCAGGATGTCGATCCGGCCGAAATGCACGGCGGCATCGTTGATGGCGTCGGTGAGGGCGGCGGCGTCGGCCGCATCGGCGCGATAGGCCTTGGCGCGGCCGCCGGCAGCCTGGATCGACTCCACCAGTTCCTGCGCGGCGGCGCCGGAGCTCTGGTAGGTGAAGGCAACGGCGGCGCCGTCCCGGGCCAGGCGGCGTACCACTGCGGCGCCGATGCCGCGCGCACCGCCGGTTACGAAGGCAACTTTGTTCGAGAGCGAGGTCATGATCGGTTTCCTTGTTGAGGTAGGTTGGTGAACGAAGTATGGTTTTTGCGATCCCCTACCGGTAGTCATAAATCCGGATCAACTTTTTCAACCATTGGTATAAGCTTGCCGCCATGGAAGCCTTGAACCTGCTCGAATCGTTTATCCAGAGTGCCGAAACGGGCAGCTTTTCGGCTGCAGCCCGCCGGCTCGGCCTGACGCCCGCCGCCGTCAGCAAGAACGTGGCCCGGCTCGAAGATCATCTCGGGCTGCGGCTGTTCCAGCGCAGCACGCGCAAGCTGACGCTGACCATGGGCGGGGAGCAGTTCTTCCGGCAGGTGTCCGACCCCTATTCCACGTTGCGCGATGCGTTTGCCAGCGCCGCGCAGGAAGACGGCAAGCCGGCCGGGGTGCTGAGGGTCAGCATGGGCGTGGCGTTTGGGCGCGAATACCTGGTGCCATTGCTCGGCGAGTTTCTGACGATGTATCCGGCCATCGTTCCGGACTGGCATTTCGACAACCGGAGCGTGGACCTGATTGCCGGCGGTTTCGATGCGGCCATCGGCGGCGGCATCGAACTGACCGAGGGCGTGGTGGCGCGTGAACTGGCGCGAACCTATGTGGTGGCGGTAGCCGCTCCGGCCTACCTGGAAGGGAAGACGCTTCCGAAGCATCCGGCTGACCTGTCCGCGTTCGACGGCATCGTGCGCCGGTCTGCCTCCACCGGCCGCCTGCGGCTGTGGAACCTGCGCAACCAGATTGGCGAGGAAGCCCTGGCCGAGCCACGTACCCGGTTGATCTTCGACGACCCGGAAGCCATGGCCCACGCCGCGATGCAGGGGCTGGGCGTGGCGTTGCTGCCGATGCCGCACGCCGCGCCGTGGCTGGAACGCGGCGCGCTCGTCCGGCTGGTGCCGGGCTGGTGTGCTGACAACGGCCCTCTGGCGCTTTACTATCCCAACCGCAAGCTGCTGCCGCCCAAGACGCGCGTGTTCATCGAATTCATCGTCGATGCCTTCCAGCGCAAGGGCCTGGCGCGCAGGTTCGACGGACGCTGAACTGTCATTTCACGAAGCACCCCACATCGGGAGGGGCCGTATGGCAACGGCAGTGCGACGGAGCGTGCGGCTCCATTTCCATATCTGGACGTGGTTCGGCTCGCTGGTGCTGCTGGTGGGGGCGCTGGTCTGCGGCATCAACTACGTGATGACCAAGGCGGCGCTGGAGCGGTCCGTCACGGACACCACCCAGCGCGTCAGCCGCGAGAGCCTGGAGGAAGTGGAGAACCTGTTGCAGCCCGCCCAGATGGCGGTCCGGCTGCTCAGCCACAGTTCGCTGGCCGATGCCACGATGCTGGCGCAGCGCAAGCAGCGCATGGCGTTGATGCGCGACGCGCTGGAAAGCTCGCCGATCCTGCAGGCGCTGTATATCGGCTACGCGGACGGCAGCTTCTTCTATATGCGCCCGCTGCGCGACGAGGGCGAGCGCGCCGCCTACAAGGCGCCGCCGCGCGCGGCATTCCTGGTGCAAAGCGTGGACCGCGACAGCGGCCGCCCAGTGGGGCGGTACTTTTACCTGGCGTCTGACCTGCATCTGATCGGCGAGGCCGCCGCCGCCGACTTTGCCAGGCGCTACGACCCGCGCACGCGGTCCTGGTATGCCGCGGCCATGGCGTCCGGCACGCTGGTGCGCACCGATCCGTACATGTTCTATTCCGACCGCGAATCGGGTGCCACGCTGGCCTTGCGTACGGCTGACGGCCAGGCCGTGGTTGGCGGAGACTTCAGGCTGGACGCGCTGGGCCAGCTGTTGAATCACGAAACGCTGACGCCGCGTGCGGTGCTGGCGCTGCTGGACCGGAAAGGCAAGCTCGTCGCCATCAACCGCACGACGCCCGATTCCGTGGCCGCGCCCGATTCGGTGATCATGGATCCGGCGGGCCGGCCGGAGGATTACGGGCTGGCCGTGCTGACCGGTCTTGCCGCCAGGGTGGCGGCGCCCGGCGACCCGCAGGCCGCCGCGCACCCCATGCTGCTGGAACGTGCCGATGGCGAAGACTGGTACACGTCGGTGGACCTGCTGGACGACAAGGACCCCAATTCGCTGCTGCTGGTATCGGCCATCCCGCAGGCGGAGCTTTTGCACGATGCCCGGCAGCAGGCCGCGTGGGGCATGGTCATGACGGGGCTGGTGCTGCTGCTGGCGTTGCCGGTCACCTGGCTGGTCGCACGCAGCGTGGCGCGGCCGCTGCAATCGCTGGCCGCCGAGGCCGACGCCATCCGCCGCTTCGATTTCGTGCGTCCCGTGTCGGTCCGCTCTCAGATTGCCGAAGTGAACGATCTGGCAATGACGATGGATCAGATGCGCGGCACCATCCAGCGCATGTTGCACGTCATGCGGGCCGTATCGGCCGAGCACCGCCTGGACCGGCTGCTGCCGCTGCTGCTGCAGGAAACGCTGAGCGCCGCGGGCGGGCAGGCCGGGGCGCTGTACCTGGCGGCCAATGACCAGGGCCTGAGCCCCGCCGTGGGCTTCGACCGCAGCGGCGCCGAGGTGACCACGATGAGCGGGGCGCTGGCGCAGGACACCCTGGCGCTGGTGCGCACGGCCGTGCGCGAAGGCACGGCGCGCGCCGGCCATCTGACATCGGCCGACGTGGCCGCCGCGCGGCTCGATGTCCTGGCGGGTGCCGCGCCGGTACATGCCGCCGTCATTCCGCTGATCAACCGCCAGCAGGCGCTGCTGGGCGTCGTGCTGGTGCTGCGCGATACGCCGATCGAAGCCGCGCAGCTGGCATTTGCCAGCACCATGGCCAGCCTGTCGGCCGGCGCGCTGGAAGTGGGCGAACTCACCACGGCGCAGCGCGACCTGTTCGATGCGTTTATCCGCCTGCTGGCCGGCGCCATCGATGCCAAGAGTCCGCACACCGGCGGCCACTGCGCGCGGGTGCCGGAACTGGCCAAGCTGCTGGCCCGGGCCGCGTGCGATGCCACCGAAGGGCCGTACCAGTCGTTCAACCTGACCGAAACGGAATGGGAGGCGCTGCACGTAGCCGCCTGGCTGCATGACTGCGGCAAGGTCACCACGCCCGACTACGTGATCGACAAGGCCACCAAGCTCGAAACGCTGCACGACCGTATTCACGAAGTGCGCATGCGCTTCGAAGTGCTGAAGCGCGATGCGGAAATCGCCTGCCTGCAGGCCGTGGCCGAAGGCGGGGAACCGCAGGCCGCACGCGAGCGGCGCGATGGGCTGCTGCGCCAGCTCGACGAGGAATTCGCGTTCGTGGCGGCGTGCAATGTTGGCGGCGAGCAGATGGGGGCCGAGGACCAGGCCCGCCTGCGGCAGATCGCCACGCGGACGTGGCGGCGCACGCTTGATGACCGGCTCGGCATCTCGCATGAGGAATTGGCCCGCCGGGCCAGCGTCCCCGCCGCGCCACTGCCGGTCATGGAGCCGCTGCTGGCCGACCGTCCCGATCATCGGATCGAACGTGCCGCGAAGGACCATATCGCCGACATCAATCCATGGGGCTTCCGGCTTCGCGTTCCCCAGTATCTCTACGACCGCGGCGAACTGCACAACCTGACGATATCGCGCGGTACGCTGACCGCCGAGGAGCGATTCAAGATCGAGGACCATATCGTGCAGACCCAGATCATGCTGTCGCGCCTGCCGTTTCCGAAGCATCTGCGCGACGTGCCGGAGATTGCGGGCGGGCATCATGAAAAGATGGACGGCACCGGCTATCCGCGCGGGCTCAAGCGCGACCAGATGAGCCCGCTGGCCAGGATGATGGGCATCGCCGATATCTTCGAGGCGCTGACGGCCGCGGATCGCCCGTACAAGAAGGCCAAGACGCTGTCCGAAGCCGTGGGCATCATGACCCGGCTGCGCGATCAGCAGCACATCGATGCCGAGCTGTTCGACCTGTTTATCGCGGCGGGCATCCATCGCACCTACGCCGAACGCCACATGGACCCCGCGCTGGTCGACATGGCCTGAGCCACGCTGCAGGCGACCGCGCCGATGGCGCGCCTCACGCCAAACCGGCGCGTGGACTATGCTTCGGAAGTTCGCGCAACGTGTTTCGAGGGGGCGGTGATGAGCGTCGAAAAAATCGAGATTCCCGGCAGCCAGGGCGGTACGCTGTCTGGCCGGATGGAGTGGCCCGATGGCCCGGTACGCGCGCATGCGCTGTTTGCGCACTGCTTCACCTGTGGCAAGGACAGCCTGGCCGCCACGCGCATCGCGCGGGCATTGACGGCCCAGGGCATTGCCGTATTGCGCTTCGATTTCACGGGCATCGGCGCCAGCGAGGGCGATTTTGCCAGCACCAATTTTTCTTCGAACCTGGCCGACCTGGAGGCCGTGGCCATGTATATGCGTGCGCGCGGGCAGGCGCCCACGCTGCTGATCGGCCATAGCCTGGGCGGCGCCGCCGTGCTGGGCGTGGCCCGCCGCCTGCCCGAACTACGCGCCGTGGTCACGATCGCCGCGCCCAGCGACCCGCGCCATGTGCTGGGGCTGCTGGGCGACAACGTCGAGCGCATTCGCGCCGAGGGCGAACTGGAGGTCAAGCTGGCGGGGCGCCCGTTCCGCATCGCGCGGCAGTTCATCGACGATGTGTCCAATCACACGCTGCTCGACGAGGTGGCGCACCTGGGCAAGCCGCTGCTGGTGCTGCAGTCGCCGACCGACGATACGGTGGAAGTCGAGAACGGGCTGGCGATCTTCGGGGCCGCCGCCCAGCCCAAGAGCTACGTGGCGCTGGAGGGCGCTGACCACCTGCTGCAGAACCGTGCCGGCGCGGCCTATGCGGCCAGCATGATCGCGGCATGGGCGCAGCATTACCTGCCGACGCTGACCGAGGACGTCCAGGCCGAAATTCCCGAGCCCGGCGTGGTGGTGGTGGCGGAGCGCCACCGGGGCCGATACCAGCAGACCGTGCGCGTGGGCGGCCACGAATTCGTTGCCGACGAGCCCGCCGCGCTGGGCGGCGACGATGCCGGCCCGAATCCCTATGAACTGCTGCTGTCGACGCTGGGTGCCTGTACGTCGATGACGATGCGCATGTACGCCGAACGCAAGGCATTGCCGCTGGAACATGTGGCCGTGCAGTTGCGGCACGAGAAGATCCACGCGAAGGACTGCGCCAGCTGCGAGACCACCGTGGGCATGGTGGACCGGATCGAGCGGCGCATCGCAATCAGTGGCGAGCTGACGGCGGAACAGCGCGCCTCGCTGATGGCCATCGCCGACAAATGCCCGGTGCATCGCACGCTGGAGTCCGAAGTCCACATCGAAACGCTGCAGGCCTAGTCACGCGCCCTGGCCACGCGCACTAGCCCATTCCCAGCACGCGCCGGCGCGCGGCATCGAATGCCGCGCCTTCGGCCACCAGCCAGGCTTCCACTTCGGCCACCTGCGCGGTCTGCCCGTGCGCGCAGACAAAGTGGTACGACGCCTGGCTGCGTGCGTGGATACCCCACAGGTCTACCAGGCGGCCCGATTCCAGGTCTTCCAGCACCAGCGCGGAACGCCCCATGGCCACGCCTTGCCCGGCCAGGGCGGCATTGATGGCCAGTTGCGACAGGTTGAATCGCTGGCCGTCCGATTCATCGGGCAGGGTCAGGCCCGCGTGGCGCAGCCAGCATTGCCATTCCTCGAACTCGCCGGCGCCATCCCACGGGCTCACATCGTGCAGCAGCATGCCGGCGCGCAGGCCTTCGGGCGATTGCAGTTCGGGGTGGGCGTCGAGGTAGGCGGGGCTGGCCACCGGGATCAGCCATTCTTCAAGAAACTGATGTGCCTTCAGGTCGGGATAGCCGCCGGGATCGAAGCGCACGGCGGCCTCGGTGCCATCGCGCAGCATGCGCGAGCGGTCGAGCGCGTGGAATTCGCCATAAACGCGCAAGCCGATGTCCGGGTGCTGGCGGAAGAAGCCGCCCAGCCGTGGCGTGAGCCACACCATCGCGAATGACGGCGAGCACGACAGCGCGATGGGCTGCTTGTCGCGCGGCCTGCGCAACTGCGTCAGTGTGCCTTCGATGGCCTGGAACGACTCGCGCAGCACAAAGCGCAGGCGCTCGCCTTCCGGCGTCAGCACCAGCGCGCGCGGCGTGCGCAGGAAGAGCGGGCGGTCCAGCCATTGCTCCAGTTGCTTGACCTGCTGGCTGACCGCGCCCTGGGTCACACACAGCTCGGCGGCGGCCTGTGTGAAGTTGCAGTGCCGGGCCGCCGCCTCAAAACAGCGCAGCCAGCCCAATAATGATGCAGAAAGCGTGTTGGCCATTAGTCAGGCTAATGCTCGGATCAGTACAAATGGTTTGTCACGACGGTGTAATGGGACAAGAATGAGGTCACCCATCCCGCTTCCCCTTGCTTCATGCCGACCGATTTTTCCGCACTGCCGCAACAACTGCTCGCCGATCTGCAGGCCGCCCGCCCGGTCTTCTGGGGCAACCCCGGCCGCAGTGACGCCGCTGCCGTACCGACCGTCGTGGACGGGTGCGGCATTAGTCTAGCTGATGTGAAAGCCGCCCGGGCACGCTTCGACCGGTTTGCGCCGCTGCTGGCGCGGCTGTTTCCCGAACTGCAGGGCAGCGCAGGGCGGATCGAATCGGATCTGCTGCCAGCGCCGGCCATGCAGCGTGCGCTCGGCCTGCCGGCCTCGGCCGGCGCGCTATGGATCAAGGCCGACCACAGCCTGCCGGTGGCCGGCTCGATCAAGGCACGCGGCGGCATTCATGAAGTGCTGGAGTTCGCCGAGTCGCTGGCGCTCGAACACGGTCTGGTGACGCGCGACGCCGACTACGGCGTGCTGGCCGAAGCCCCGGCGCGCGCGCTGTTCGGCCGCTACCAGGTGGCCGTGGGCTCCACGGGCAACCTGGGGTTGAGCATCGGCGTGATGGCTTCGGCGCTGGGCTTCCGCGCGGCCGTCCACATGTCGGCCGACGCCAAGGAATGGAAGAAGGCCCGCCTGCGGGCGCGCGGGGTGGCCGTGGTGGAACACACGGGCGACTATGCCGCCGCCGTCGCGGCTGGCCGGCGCGAGGCCGATGCCGACCCGTACAGCTATTTCGTCGACGATGAGCGGTCGCTGTCGCTGATGCTGGGCTACAGCGCCGCCGCCCTGCACCTGCAGGACCAGCTGGCCGGGGCAGACGTGAAGGTCGATGCCGCGCACCCGCTGTTCGTCTACCTGCCATGTGGCGTGGGCGGCGCACCGGCCGGCATCGCCTTCGGCCTGCGCCAGCTCTATGGCCCGAATGTGCATCCGGTCTTTGTCGAGCCCACGCAGTCGCCGTGCTTCCTGGTGGAAATGCTGGCGCCCGGCGCTTCGGTGTACGACGTGGGCCTGACCAACCGCACCGAGGCCGACGGTCTGGCCGTGCCGCAGGCATCGGCGCTGGCCGCGCAGGCCATGCGACCGTTGCTGTCCGGGGTCTGTACCGTTGCCGACGACACCCTGTTTGCCGATCTCCATCGGGTGCGTGAAGCCGAAGGCTTGCGCATTGAGCCATCTGCCGCGGCCGGCTTTAGCGGCCCGGCCATGCTGACCGGCACCGAGGCCGGACGCGCCTACCTGACACAGCACCACCTGGACGGCGCGATGGCCCATGCCACCCATCTGGTGTGGACGACTGGCGGCCTGTTCGTGCCGCCCGAGGAGTACGCGCGCTTTGCCGAGCGTGGTGCGGCCCTGGCCGCTTGATCTGCCCCCCCTGAACCGAATCCGAAATCTTTCGATTGCATCGTTGCGGAGCTTCATCATGACCCGTTTGCCTTCCCGAATCGCCCACGCCGTTGTCGCGTGCAGCCTCGCAGCCGGTGCCTCGCTGGCGTTTGCGGACACCTTTCCGTCCAAGCCGATCCAGCTTGTGATTCCGTTCCCGCCCGGTGGTGCCACCGACGTGATCGGCCGCCTGGTCGGCAAGAAGCTTGGCGACAAGCTTGGCCAGACCGTCGTGATCGACAACCGCCCCGGCGCAGGCACCATCGTCGGCGCCAGCTACGTTGCCAAGGCCGCGCCGGACGGCTATACGCTGCTGGCCAGCTCGGGCACCACGTTCACGGTGAACCCGGCCATCCACGCCAAGCTGCCGTACGACCCCGTGAAGAGCTTCGAGCCGATCGGGTTTGCGGGCCGCACCGGCCTGATCCTGCTGGCCAACAAGGACCAGCCCGTCAGCAACCTGAAGCAGCTGGTGGCCGCCGCCAAGGCGCAACCGGGCAAGCTGACGTACGGATCGTTCGGCACCGGCACCACGGCCCAGTTCGCGGGTGAGATGCTGTTCAATCTGGCCGGCGTGAAGCTGCTGCATGTGCCGTACAAGGGCAGCGCGCCGGCCATGACCGACCTGATCGGCGGGCAGATCCCGTTCACGGTGGATACGGTGGCCGCCGCGATCCCACAGGTGAAGTCGGGCAAGGTCAAGGCCATCGCCGTGACCACCGCCAGGCGGTCCACGCTGCTGCCCGACGTGCCAACGGCCGCCGAAGCCGGCTATCCCGGCATCGACGCCGATACCTGGCTGGCGCTGGTGGCGCCGCGCGGCCTGCCGGCCGACGTGAAGCTGAAGCTGGAAAAGGCACTGGCCGAAGTGATGGCCGAACCGGAAACGCGCAAGGCGCTGACCAACGCGGGCTTCGAACCGCTGGACGGCAACGGCGCGGCGGTGTCGGCATTGATTGCGAAGGAATTGCCGCTGATGCGCGCCACCGCGCAGCGTGCGAACATTACGGCCGATTGAGACAGTCTCTGGAGACAGTCGTGAACGAAGCACAGAAGACGCTGGTGGCGCGCCCGGCCACCGAGTTGCGGCGCATGATCGGCAGCAAGGAAATTTCGCCGGTCGAGCTGCTGGACGCCTGCATCGCGCAGATCGAACAGGTGAACCCGTTCCTGAACGCAGTCACCGCCACCTGCTTCGACCGCGCGCGCGACGAAGCCCGCGCCGCCGAACGCGCCGTGCTCGATGGCAAGCCGCTGGGCCTGCTGCACGGCCTGCCGCTGGGCGTGAAGGACCTGGAGGCCACAGCCGGACTGCTGACGACCTACGGGTCGCCGCTGTATCGCGACAACGTGCCGGCCGAAGACAATGTGCTGGTGGCGCGCCTGCGCGCTGCGGGCGCCATCGTGACCGGCAAGACCAACATCCCGGAAATGGGCGCCGGTGCCAATTCCCGCAACGACGTGTGGGGCGCCACGGGCAATCCGTTCAATCCGAACCTCAACGCCGGCGGATCGTCGGGCGGCTCGGCTGCCGCGCTGGCGGCAGACCTGCTGCCGGTCTGCACGGGCTCGGACACCGGTGGGTCGCTGCGCATCCCGGCCGCCAAGTGCGGCGTGGTGGGCTTCCGGCCGTCGCCGGGCGTGGTGCCGAGTTCGCGCAAGCTGCTGGGCTGGACGCCGATCTCGGTGGTGGGGCCGATGGGCCGCACCGTGGCCGACGCCTGCCTGCAGCTGGCGGCCTCCGCCGGGGTATCGGCGGGCGATCCGCTGACCTATCCGCTCGACCCGCTGTCGTTCCTGACGCCGATGCCGGTGGACCTGGGCAGGCTGCGCGTCGCGTACACCGAAGACTTTGGCTGCTGCGATGTCGATGACGGCATCCGCCGCACGTTCCGCGAGAAGATCGCCGCGATGCGCCACCTGTTCCGCAGCTGCGAGGCCATCGATATCGACCTGGGCGAAGCGCACCGCTGCTTCGACGTGCTGCGCGCGGAGAGCTTTGTGGCCGGCATGCGCGACGCCTACGAGCGTGACCCGTCGAAGCTGGGCCCGAACACGCGGGCCAACTACGAGATGGGCGCGCGCATGTCGCTGGTGGACAGCGCGTGGGCGCAGGCCGAACAGACGCGCATCCTGCAGCGGTTCCAGCAGTTGTATCGCGACTACGACGTGATCCTGTCGCCGACCACGCCGGTGTCGCCGTTCCGGTGGACGTCGCTTTACGCCGAATCGATCAACGGCGTGCGCCAGGAAAACTACTACCGCTGGCTGTCGCTGACCTACGTGGTCACGCTGACCACGCATCCGGCGCTGTCGCTGCCGTGCGGCCGCGATCACGCGGGCATGCCGTTCGGCCTGCAGGTCGTCGGCGGTTTCCGCAAGGACCACGAGACGCTGGGCGTGTCCTACGCGATGGAGCAGGCATTCGCAGCCATTCCGTCGCTGCGCCGCCCGCTGCCGGATCTGGCCGCGCTCAGGCCGGCCGAGCCCGCGCTGACGTCGATCGTCACCGCGCCGCCGGTGCTCGACGCCAGGGTGAAGCAGGGCAAGGAAGCGTCGGCGGTTTAAACCTTTGTTGCCTGTCGCCCTCTCCCGCACCCCATGGGGAGAGGGAAGTCCTCCATCATCTATTTCCATACAGCGGAATTAAGCGGCTGCGCCGGGCCGGCCATCGGCCTAACCTCCTGTCATACGAAAACACAGACAGGAGACAACCTTGGCAACCGCTGCAATCCGCGCCGCGCGCCGCATGGCCGCGCTGGTTCTTCCTCTCGCCGTAGTGGCCTCGCTGGCCGCCATCTCCGCGCCGGCGCACGCCGCCTACCCTGACAAGCCGATCCGCATCGTCGTGCCGTTTTCGCCCGGCGGCGGCACCGACCTGATTGCGCGTGCGATGGGCGTGGCCATGGCGCAGGACCTGGGCCAGCCCGTGGTGATCGACAACAAGCCGGGCGGCGGCACCATCATCGGTACCGACAACGTGGCCAAGAGCGCGGCCGATGGCTACACGCTGGTGATGGCCACGTTCGCCCACGCCGTCAATCCGAGCCTGCAGCCCAAGCTGCCCTATGACACCGAGAAGGCGTTCACGCCGGTGATGCTGGTAGGCCGTTCTCCCAATGTGCTGGTGGTGCGCGCCGACAGCCCGTACAAGTCGGTGCGCGACGTGATTGCCGCGGCCAGGGCCAGGCCGGGCGCGATCTCGTTCGCGTCGCAGGGCCCCGGCACCTCGGCGCATCTGGCCTGCGAACTGTTCAAGAGCCTGGCCAAGGTGGATCTGAACCACATTCCGTACAAGGGCGCCGGCCCGGCCATCACTGACCTGCTGGGCGGACAGGTGGACATGATGTTCGCCACCGCCTCGGCCGTGGGCAACCTGCTGGAAGGCGGCAAGCTGCGGGCGCTGGGCGTGACCACCTCGCAGCGTTCCACGAGTCCCGACCTGGCGAAGGTGCCGACCATCGCCGAAAGCGGCGTCCCCGGTTACGCGGCCGAAAGCTGGTATGGCCTGTTCGCGCCGGCCGGCACCCCGGCGGCCGTGGTGGCGCGGCTCAACGCGGCCGCCAGGAAGGCCGTCACCGCCGACGCCTTCCGCAAGCGCGCCGACGCCGAAGGGCTGATCGTCAGTCCGGGCACGCCGGACGACTTCGGCCGCTACGTGCATGGCGAGGAAGCCCGCTGGAGCAAGGTCGTCAAGGACGCCCGCATCACGCTGAACTGATCGCCCTCGAATCAAATCCCCTGCAACCCATTCGCAACGCATCATGACCCAATACACCCTGATCCAGCTCGACGTGCGCGACGGCGTGGCCGTGCTGACCCTGAACCGCCCGGACAAGCGCAACGCCATCAGCGACGACATGCGCACCGAACTGATCGACGCGCTGGAGCGCGTGACGGCCGACCGCAAGATCCGCGCGCTGGTGCTGACCGGCAGCGGCAAGGGCTTCTGCGCGGGCGGCGACGTGGCCGGCATGCAGCGCCGCATGGATGCGCCCCCGGGCGAGGTCGGCTTCAATGGCTGGACGCGCCAGCAGCGCGTGCATCATTCGGTGGCCCTGCTGCACAACATGCCCAAGCCCGTGATTGCCGCGGTCAACGGCGGCGCCAACGGGCTGGGCGCCGACCTGGCGATGGCCTGCGATCTGGTGATCGCGTCGTCGGCCGCCAGTTTCACGTGGTCCTATATCCATCGTGGCCTGATTCCCGATGGCGGCGGCATGTACTTCCTGCCGCGCCGCGTGGGTCTGGCCAATGCCAAGCAGCTGATTTTCGGCGGCCGCAAGGTGGAGGCCGACGAGGCCCTGCAGCTCGGCATCGCCGACCGGCTCAGCACGTCGCCCGAGGCGCTGGTCGATGAAGCGGTGGCCTGGGCGGCGGAGATGTCGCAAGGCGCGGCCACGGCGCTGGCGCTGGGCAAGTCGATCCTGAACCAGACCTTCGAACTGACGGCCGACCAGGTCTTTGCACAGGGCAGCCAGGCACAGGGCATCTGCTACACGAGCAGCGAGCATCGCGAATCGGTCCTGGCGTTCCTGGCCAAGACCGCCAACAAGGGTTGAGCATCATGGCAGCACACCGTTCCGCAGGCGCCATCGGCGCCACCGATGCCATCGCCCGGCTCGTCACGCCGCGCAGCGTGGCGGTGATCGGCGCGTCCGCCGATCCCGGCAAGACCGCCGGTCGCCCGGTGTCGTACCTGACCCGCCACGGCTTTGCCGGCGAGATCTATCCGGTCAATCCGAAGGTGGAGGCCATCGACGGCATCCGCTGCTATCCCGATATCGGCTCGCTGCCCCAGGTGCCGGACGTGGGCATCGTGCTGCTGGGCGCCGAGCGCGCGCACCAGGCCGTGCGCGAACTGGCCGAACGCGGCACCGGCGCGGCCATCGTGCTGGCCAGCGGTTATACCGAGACCGGCGACGTGGGCGCGCGGCGCCAGGCCGAACTGATCGAGGCCGCCGGCAGCATGCGCCTGCTGGGGCCGAACACGATCGGGCTGGTCAACCTGACCGACAACATTCCGCTGTCGGCCAGCGGGGCGCTGGCCATGGACCACTTTCCGGCGGGCAGCATCGGTGTGGTGTCGCAGAGCGGCGGCATCCTGGGCGCGCTGCTGTCGCGTGCTGCGGCGCGTGGCATCGGGCTGTCGAAGCTGGTATCGACCAGCAATGAAGCCGATCTGGAACTGGCCGACTTCATCGACTACCTGGCCGACGATCCCGCCACACGCGTGATTGCGCTTTACGTGGAGACCGTGCGCAACGTCGAACGATTCCGCGCGGCGGCCTTGAAGGCTGCCGCCGCCGGCAAGCCGGTGGTGGCGTTCAAGATCGGACGCTCAGAGGCTGGCGCGCGGGCGGCGGTGTCGCACACCGGGGCCATGGCCGGCGCCGACCGCATGTACGACGCACTGTTCCGCCAGGTTGGCGTGATCCGTGCGCATACGTTTTCTGACCTGATCGACATCCCGGCGGCGCTGGCCACGGGGCGCGTGCTGCACGGCCGGCGCATCGCCGTGCTGACGTCTACCGGCGGTGCCGGCACGCTGGTATCCGACAGCCTCGGCGTGTCGGGCTTCGAGACGCCCGCGCCCGACGAACAAACTGCCGAAAGGCTGCGCGCGCTGCAGAAGGGCGATCACGCCGCGCTGGACCGCAATCCGATCGACGTCACGCTGGCTGGCCTGCAGCCGGATCTGCTTCGTGGCGCCATTCGGGCGCTGCTGGCCAGCCCCAGCTACGACGCGGTGACCATCATCGTCGGATCGTCCGGACTGGCCATGCCCGACCTGATGGCCGACGCCATCAACGATTGCCTGCCCGAGAGCGACAAGCCGGTGCTGGCCTACGTCAGCCCGCATGCACCGCAGGTGGCGGCGGTGCTGAACCAGCGCGGCGTGCCGGCCTTCAGCGCGCCGGAAAGCTGCGCGGTTGCCTTTGCAGCGATGCTGGCGGCCGGCGAGCGGCCGGCGGCCGCAGCCGGGGTCGCGCACGCGGACGTCGATCCGGGCGACCTGCCGGCCGGATCGCTCGACGAACACGCGGCCAAGCAGCTGTTTGCGCGCTTTGGCGTGCCCGGCGTGCGCGAGATCGTGGTGAGCGATGCGGCCGGCGCCGAAGCGGCGGCACGCGACCTTGGCGGCCGCGTGGTACTCAAGATCCTCTCGGCGTCGATCACGCACAAGAGCGATGTTGGCGGCGTGGCCGTCAACGTGACGCCGGAGACCATTGGCGCACGGCTGGCCGCGATGACCGGGGACGTGTGCCGCCATACCGGCCACGCGCCCGATCGCTTCGTGGTGCAGGAGATGATCGGCGGCGGCGTCGAACTGATACTGGGCACCCATCGTGACGCATTGGGCACGGCGATCCTGCTCGGCATGGGCGGCGTCACGGCCGAGCTGTTCCAGGACACCACGCTGCGACTGCTGCCCAAGGCGGGCGGGCTGAGCCCTGCCGAGGCGCTGTCGATGGTGCGCGAACTGAAGACGTGGCCGCTGCTCGACGGCTATCGCGGACGGCCGAAAGCCGACGTCGATGCGCTGGTCGATGCTATCGTGGCGTTTTCGCGGATGGCGGCCGCCTTGGGGCCACGTCTGGTGGAAGCCGAGATCAACCCGGTGTTTGTGCTGCCGGCGGGCCAGGGCGTTCGCGCGGCGGACGGCGTGGCGGTGCTCGGCGCGTAACGGACAGGAGAGCGCAGGATGACGGAAGTGGCCGCCAGTGAAGCGGAATCGATCGACACCATTGCAACCGCAGGCGCGCCGGATGTGCGCCGGGCGGCCGGGTTCGTGCACCGGCTGACGCAGCAGGGGCATATCCATTCCACCGATGTCGACGGCTGCCGGATCGTCTGGCGCCGCTTTGGCGCGGGGCCGCATGTGCTGCTGGTGCATGGCGGCCACGGCAGCTGGCTGCACTGGGCGCGCAATATCGAGGCGCTTGCCGCGCGGCATACGGTCTGGGTGCCCGACCTGCCTGGCTTTGGCGCCTCGGGCGATCCGGCCGACGGCGAAATGGCGACGCTGGTGGCCACCGTGGCCGCCGGCTTCGCGCAACTGCCGGTGGAAGGGCCGGTCGATCTGGTGGGCTTTTCCTTTGGCGGGTTGACGGCGTCCTGCCTGTCCTGTGCGCTGCCGAACGTGCGTAGCCTGGCGCTGATGGGGCCGGGTGGCCACGGCGGCGTGCGGCGCCAGACCATCGACCTGGTGGACTGGCGGCGTGCGGGCGATGCCGCCGCGCTGACCGAGGCGATGCGTCACAACGTGGCGGCGTTCATGATCGCGGACCCCGACAAGATCGATGCGCTGGCGCTGCTGGCCTACACCGAGTCTTGCCGGCACACGCGTTTTCGCAGCAAGCAGATTTCGCGCGCGGGCGGCCTGGCCGCCGCGCTGGATTGCTTTCAGGCCCAGTCCCGGGCTCGGGCCGGTGGCGCCGTGCTGATCGCCTACGGCGAGCACGATGTGACGGCCGACCCGGCGGCCGTGCTGGCGGCATTGGTCGATGGCCGGCCGGATCGCCACCGCGCGGTGATCGAAGGCGCCGGACACTGGGTCCAGTACGAGGCACACGACGCGATCAATGCCTTGCTGCTGGACTGGCTGGCACGCCAGGCGAGCTGAATCCGTGGACGCAACCGATGCGCAGCGCCGGGCGCGAGGTCGTCCGGCCAACCTGCTGGCCAACCGGTCGCTGGAGCGCGGCATCGAGATACTGCGTGCGTTCAGGCCGGGCTCGGAAGTGCTGGGCAACGGCGAACTGGCCGAGCGCACCGGCCTGGCGCGCTCCACGGTCAGCCGCCTGACGCAGAGCCTGGTCGACACCGGCTTTCTCCAGTACGACCCGGCGCTGCGCGCCTACCGGCTGGGCGTGCCGGTGCTGAGCCTCGCGCACGCCATGCGCAGCGGCTCCACGGTCCTTCAACTGGCCGCGCCGATGATGCGTGAACTGGCGCAGGCAGAACATCTGAACGTGGGCCTGGCGATGGCCGACCGCGACGAAATGGTGTACCTCGAATCCATCCGTCATGGCCGCAAGGCGTCGCTGCGCAGCGTGGTGGCGGGGCAGCGCGTGCCGATGGCGCTGACGTCGTTGGGGCGCGCCTGGCTGGCAGTGGCGCCAGAGGCCGAATATGTGGCGCGCATGGCGGATTTCTCCGGTCATGCTTCCGGCCATGCATCGAGCCGCCCGGCACACTGGCCCGCGCTGCGCGCGGAGATCGAGGCCGCCGTGGCGCACGTGCGCCGGCACGGCTGGTGCGCAGCCAGCTGGCAGCCCGAAGTGGTGGCCATTTCGGCGCCGCTGGCGCTTCAGCACTATCCGGTGCATGTGCTGAACGTCAGCCTGTCAACCCGCGCGTCGGTCTCCGAAGTGGCATCCGAACTGGCGCCCCGGCTGATGCGGCTGGCCGCCGGCATCCGCGTCGCCGTGGAAACCGCGCAATCCGAGCCGCTTTAGCGGCCCGGCCCTCTTCGACAAGCGGCCTTATCGCGGCGCGGCTGCCCAGCGCCGCACTTCGCTGGCCTTGCCGCCACGGCACTGCGCCGGACCCAGCCGCAGGTCTTCCAGCGAGTCAGCGGCACGCCGCGCCACCTGGCGAACCGGATCAGTCTCCACGTGGTGGCGGCGGTCCGATGAACTGGCGTCGCGCGCCCCAGCGGCGCGCGCGCCTGACCAGATGGTGCCGGTGTGCGCGCAACAGGGCGCGCGTCAGCACGTCGTCGGCCACCGGCATGATTGCGACGACCAGCAGCAATGCCGCCAGCGGCAAGGTGGCCGAATAGCCGATGGCGCTGAAGGCCTGCGCGCCGACCAACCCGCCGAGGAAGAACAGTCCCACCAGCACGGCCAGCAGCCGCAGCTTCTGACGGTCGGCCATGACCGGCTGCGGACCGGGGCGCGATCCGGCGGGTGCGCCGGACCGCGCCAGGCCATTCCAGTAGCACAGCTTGCCGAGTTCGATGCCGATGTCGGTGACCATGCCGGTCACGTGGGTGGTGCGGATTTCCGCATTCGACAGCTTGGTGATCAGCGCATTCTGCAGCCCCATCATGAAGCACAGCAGCATCACCGTGGCGGGCACGAACAGCCATTCCATGTCGTCCAGGTGCGTGCCGAGCAGGCCGAAGCCCACCAGCAGCAAGGCCTCGAACAGCAGCGGAATGGCGTATTCGCTGCGCAGCCGCGCGCGGCGGGCCCAGTGGATCAGCATGGCGGAGCAGGCCGCGCCACCGATGAACGACGCCAGCGCGCCGATGCCGTTGAGCACCATGCCGTAGCGATGCAGCACCAGCTCGTCGGCAATGGAAGACACCACCCCTGACATGTGCGAAGTGTATTGATGGACCGCCAGGAAGCCGCCCGCGTTGGCGGCGCCGGCCACGAAACAGAGCACCCGTGCCAGCCGGCGGTTCGATACCGGGTTGCGGCGGTGGGCGGTAAGACTGCGCAGATACCCGAGTGGCATGGCGGCGAGGGCGGGGGCGACGGAAGCCCCCATCATACGACCGCGAGGGCAGCGCGTGCATCCCGCTCGAGTACGGGCAGTTGCGCGGCGCACACAGGCGCGGGGCAAGCGCAGGCGTCAGGTCAGGCGCGTGTGTGTCACCGACACCACCTTGGCCCATCGCGTGATCTCGCCCTGCAGGAACTGCGTGAACTGCGCGGCGCTGTTGCCGACCGGGTCGAGCCCCTCGCCGGTCAGCCGCTTGCGCATGGCCGGCGAGGCCACGGCGGCATCTGCTGCGGCTTCCAGTTCCTTGACCGTTTCGGGCGCCATGCCGGCCGGCCCGAGCAGGCCGTACCACGACCGGTAATCGAAATTCGGGATCACATCGGCAATCGGCGCCAGGTTCGGAAACGCCGGCAGCCGCTGCGGGCAGCTGACGCCCAACCCCTTGATCTTGCCGGCCTGCAGCAGCGGCTGCACGGTGGCCACGTTGCCCAGCAGCAGGTCGGCCTGGCTGCCCACCACGTCGGCCACCGCCGGGCCGGCACCCTTGTAGGGCACGCTGACGATATCGACGCCGGCCTCATGCTTGAGCATCTCGCCTGCCAGGTGGTTGGCGCTGCCCACGCCGGCCACGGCCAGGCTGATCTTGCCGGGCCTGGCCTTGGCCAGCGCAATCAGCTCGCGCACGTTGTTCGCCTCCAGGCCGGGGCGGGCCACCAGGATCAGCGGGGAACTGGCAATCAGCGAAATCGGCGTGAAGTCCTTGATCGGATCGAACGGCTTCTTCTCGAACAGGGCCGGATTGATGGCATGGCTGGTGTAGCTGAGCAGCAGCGTGCCCCCGTCGGGCTCGGCCTTGGCTACCGCCACGGCGGCGATGTTGCCGGCCGCGCCACCCCGGTTCTCGACGATGAACGGATGCTTGAGGCGCTGTTCCAGGTCGGCCGCCAGCGAGCGGGCGACGATGTCGGTGCCGCCGCCCGGCGTGGCCCCGACCAGCAGCTTGGTCACGGACGGGGCGGCGTGAAGGTCGGGGGGCAACACCAGCGCCGCCGAGAGCAGCGCCAGAAAGTCGCGTCGTTGCATGGGTTGTCTCCGTTTCTCTTTATGAAGCCGGCGCCTCGTCAGGCGGGCGCCGTGCCGGGGGTATGTCACGGCCGGAGGGCGCCGGCCGGCTCTTCCGCGATATCAGGCGGTGGTGGCCTCCGTGCCGGCGGCGGCGCGGTCAGCGGGGCTTGCCGGCCAGGGCATCAGCGGCATGCCCAACGTGGCGGCCTGGCGTTGCTCGAAGGTATCAAAGGCCGCGCTGCGGGCACTGCCGCGCAGGCCGCCACGCACGGCGCCGGCGCGCACGTCGGTGAAGTAGACGGCCCAGTCGTCGGGCAGCGGCTGCGAACCGGGCACGGCCAGCCACAGGCGCAGCAGGTGGCGCTTGCGGTCGAATTCCTCGTAGTCCTCGAAATTGGTGCGCGAATGCACGGTGACGTAGTTGTTCAGCAGCTGCATGTCGCCCTGCTCGAGCTGCATGGCAAAGCAGAGTTCAGGGTCGGTCAGCAACGTGTCGAGCAGGTCCAGGGCCTCGATCTGCGCGGGGGTCAGGCGCGGCACGTCGTCGAAGTCGCGCTGCGCGGCCACCACGTTCTTGCGGTTGATGCGGAACGCGAAGGCCGTCGGGTGGCTGCCCAGGATCGGCAACGGGTAGTAGGGCGGCTGGGACGGGTCCTGCGCGCCCTGGTAGCTGTAGTAAAACGGCTGCTGCAGTACCGGGATCAGGTCGGGGCGGCGCCGGGCCACCGCGTCGCGCAGGGCGATCGAGCTGACCACCTTGCTCTCGCCGCCTGACTTGGCGGCGCGGCGGCAGATCAGGCCCACGATGTCGCCGGAATCGGTATGGAAGTCGAGCCCGGCGTTGGTGTTGTAGCCGCGGCCGTTGGTGGTCTTGTAGGCCGCGCCCACGTCGCGCACATCGTTCATGAAATCGCTGGCCCGGTTCTGCGTGCGGGCCACGCCCATATGCAGACCCATGCCCCAGTAGGCCTGGCGGGTATCGTCCTCGCTCCAGCGATCGACCGGGAAGCCCTTGACCAGACACATGCCCCAGCGGCCCTGCGTGATGTCCACGGCGCGCGCCAGCGCCTGGCGGGCGCCTTCGTCGAGCGGGAAGTCGTCACGGCTCATGTCCAGCGGCGCCTTGCCGATGGCCTTGGCGTGGGCAAGGGCGTGATCGAAGCTGGCCACCTCGGCGGCGGTCAGGCGCAGGATCCACGAGGTATCGCGCTGGGCATCGGCGGCGAGCCAGGCTTGGGGGCGTTGTGCAGGCATCGGTATCGTCTTCTTTATCGGTTCAGGCAGGGTTTGAGCGGGGGCTGTGCAGCCTTGCGCGACGTCGTGATGCCAGTCTATGCTTGCCGGGCACCAAGAAAAAGTGATGTTGTTTGACGTCCTTGATAAGGAATGTTGATGAAGCTGGAGACCTTCGCCACGCTGGCGGCCGTGATCGAGGAAGGGTCGTTCGCGGCGGCGGCGGCCACCATGCACCTGACGCCGAGCGCGGTCAGCATGCAGATGAAGCAGCTGGAGCAGTACCTGGGACAGCCGCTGTTCGATCGCTCCGGGCTGCAGGTGCGGCCCAATGCGCTGGCGCGCGAGGTGGCGGCGTCGATGGAAGGCGGGCTGCGGCACCTGAACACGCTGCGGCGTCGGGCCAGCGTGGCGGTGGAAGGCGCGGTGCGGCTCGGCGTGATCGAATCGATGCAGCCGGTGTTGCTGCCCGGTACGTTGCGCTACCTGCGCGAACGCTATCCGCGCCTGACGGTCAAGCCGCTGCGGGGCCGCAGCACGGGCCTGATGGAGATGGTCAAGGCCGGCCAGCTCGACGCGGCGGTGGTGGCGCGCCCCGAATCGGGCCGCGTGGCCAGCCTGCGCTGGTATCCGGTGGCGACCCGCGAACTGATGCTGATTGCGCCGCCCGACGCCGGCAGCCACAACGAATCGCCGACCGAACTGCTGACGCGCTACGACTGGATTCGCTACGACCGGGCCACCGTGTCCGGCGCGATGGCGGCGCGCCACGTCCACGGACTGCTGCCGGACAAGCGCAGCGCGATGGAATTCGACAGCGTGACGGCCATCGTGGCGATGGTCAGCGCGGGCCTGGGGGTGTCGGTGGTGCAACTGATGGACCCCACCGTAGTGGACCGCTACCCGGTGCGCCGCATTCGCCTGGGACCGGACGCACCGGTGCTGCAGATGTCGCTGGTGCTGCGCAAGGCGGACGAGGACAGCCGGCTGCTTCAGGCGCTGCGCGAGGCCGTCGAGGCCACGCTGAAAACGCCGCGTTCGTAGCACAGGCTGGAGAGCGGGGAGCAACGATCAGCCCGCTGCCTCGCGCGCCATCAGCAGCCGTACGCTGTCCGCGCGGGTTTCCGCCAGTGCCACCGTTTGCGGAAACAGCGGCTGGCACAGCCGGGTCAGCACATTGCCGGGCGGCATTTCCACCGCCAGCCGCATGTCGCAGGCACGTGCCAGCAGCATCGTTTCATGCCAGCGCACCGGCAGCGCCATGTTGCGTGCCAGGTCTTCGGCAATACGGGCCGGGTCGCGCAGTTCACGCGCCGCGCTGGCGCTGAAGTAGCGCAGGGTCGGCCGGCGGCACTGGATGTCCGCAAAGGCCCGCTGCAGCGTCGCCGCGGCATCGTCCAGCAACGCGCAATGCGACGGCACCGCGATGGCTACCCGCTGCGCCGTGCGCGCGCCTGCCGCCAATGCCAGATCGGCCACTCGGGCCATGGCCGCATCCGATCCGGCGACGACCAGCTGGGTGTCGGCATTGTAGTTGGCGATATAGACCGGCATGCCGGGCCGATGCACATCGGCGACCACGGCCTCCAGCGGCCCTTGTTCCAGCCCCAGGATCGCGGTCATGCCATAGCCCGACGGGTAGGCGGCCTCCATCAGCCTGCCGCGCTGTGCAACCAGCCGTACTGCGTCGGCAAATGGCAGCACGCCGGCCGTGACCGCTGCCGCGTAGGCGCCAATCGACAGCCCGGCCACGGCGTGGGCCTCGGCGCCATCGTCGAGCAGGGCGCGGGCGCTGGCCACGCCCGCGACCAGCAGGCAAAGCTGGACCGATACCGTCGACGCCAGATGCGCGGCGTTGTCGTGCAGCAGGATATCCGCGCCCAGCACGTCGCTGGCTTCGGCCAGCGTGCGTGCCACGGCCGGATGATCGGACAGCGCATGGAGCATGCCGGGGCGCTGGGCGCCCTGACCGGGGAACGTCAGCAGCGTCGGCATGGCGCGCGCCAGGGATCGTCGCAGAGCACGGGGCCGGTGTCGGTCTTCAGCAGCACGCGGCCCCCGGTACGCAGCCGCTCGCGCAGCGCAAAGGCGCCGTGCGGCGTGGCCACCTGGATGTCGAGCCGCACGGCATCGGTTTCGATCAGCGATTGCAGCGCCGCCAGCGTGGCGGGCGATAGCGGTTCGGGGGCGTCCAGCAGCAGGTCGATATCGCTGCCGGTGTGCAGCACGTCGATGCCGGAGGCCAGCGTAAAGCCGACGGCGCCCGTCACGCCCCACGGTGGCGGCAATGCGCCGAGCTGCCGGGCGAGCGTATCCAGCGCGTGCAGCGCCGGAATCTCGTCGCGGCGCGGATGCAGGCGCCAGAAGCCTTCACGGGCGATGTCGAAGGGCGAGACCACCGTGGCGCACTGGTCGGCATCGATCCACCCGGCGTGCCGCTGCGCGCGGGTGCGGCCCCGCACACCGACCGGAATGCGCGCCGGGATGCTCCCGGACGTGTCGCGGTCGCGCCGCACCACCAGCGGCGCCTGCGCCAGCCAGTGCGCATCGGCCCAGTCCGGCAGCGATCCCTCGGCGATGAACGCCGCGGGATCGCGCAGCCAGATCAGGTCGTGCGGCCGGACGTGCATGTCAGTCCTTGCCCTGCCACTGGCTGGCCAGCAATGCGCGGGCCCGACGCGTGGCGCCGCGGTTTTCGCCCTGAAGGCGGCTGCGCAGGTTGCGCTGCGGGTCGGCATCGATGTCGGCCAGTGCCTCGGCAAGCTGGCCCTGCACGGCGGCCAGGTCCTGCGCGGTGGGCGCGGCGGCGTCCTGCACGGCGATGGTGCGCCAGAGCAGGCCCAGCGTGGCGTAGTTGTCGAGGTCGTAGGCCATCGGCGGTACGGTGGCGGCAAACGCCTCCAGGTCTTCGACACTGCGCAGCGTGATGCGCGCGGCGGCTTCCTTGCCCATCGCGTGGACCTGTACGCCCGGATCGTGCAGCGCCAGGATGCGGTTGGCCTGGTAGCCGTGCGCCAGGAAAGCCCCCGACATCGCCTTGCCCACCAGCAGCGCAATCACGGGATGCCCTTGCAGCCGCGCCGTGGCATAGGCAGCGGCCGCGCTGGCCAGGGCCTGGTGGATCCCGAACGCTTCCTCGCGGCGGCCATAGGCCTGGCTGGGTGTGTCGACGATCGCGACGATGGCGCGCTTGACCGGACGATCGCGGTCGGCGGCCACGGCGTCATGCACGGCGCGCGCCAGCGACCAGCCTTCGAGCAGCCCTACCTCGCCCTGCCGGGCGCGCGGGAAGGGGCTGGTGGCATCGGGCACCACCGCGATCAGGCGCGCGGCGCGGCCGGAGACCTCCACGTCGGCCACCTGGACCGACGCCGGATAGCCGGGCAGTCGCGCGGCGTTGCCGCCCAGGGCGGCCAGCCAGGTGTCGCCCCGGCTCGTGGCGCGGGGTGCGGATTGCATGGGCGTGGCGCTCATTGACGGTCTCCATAGAGGCGGCGCACGGTGGCCGGGTCCGGTTGATGGACGGTGTCGCCTGCGGTGTAGGCGGCGAGGCGGTGCAGATAGTCGGCGTAGCGTTCGCTGCGCGCGGTGTCCGGCACGGGCGCGGTGACCAGTTCGGCCACCACGTCGCGGATCGCGGCTGCGTCGTCGTCGACATAGCGGTCGGCCAGGCCCGTGGCGTGGCGTTGCTCGCCGCCGGTCAGGCCCCAGATGAACGGGCGGTCGCGCGAATCGTATTCGCCCACGCCGGCCTCCTGTTCGATCACGGCCGGACCGTTCAGGCCCAGGCGCGCCTCGCGCGTGACGACCAGGGCGCTGCACAGGCCGGCGGCAATCGACATGCCCCCGAAGCAGCCCACCTGGCCCGCGATCACGCCGATGACGGGCTGGTAGCGGCGCAGGTCGACGATGCCGGCATGGATCTCGGCAATCGCGGCCAGCCCCAGGTTGGCCTCCTGCAGGCGCACGCCGCCGGTTTCGAACAGGATGACGGCACGCGTGGGCACGCCGCGGCGGTTGTCGTCGGCGGCCAGTTCCAGAGCGCCGGCAATCTTGGCGCCGCCCACTTCGCCCATGCTGCCGCCCTGGAACGCACCTTCGATGGCCAGGACCACGGCGGGCTGGCCGTCGATCCTGCCCTTGGCGACGATCACGCCGTCGTCGCCTTGCGGCACGACGCCCTGGCGTTCCAGCCACGGCGAGGTCAGGCCATCGAACGGGCCCGCCAGTTCGCGGAAGGTGCCGGGGTCCAGCAGGGCGCGGGCGCGTTCGCGTGCGCCGAGTTCGACAAAGCTTTCGCGGGAGAGCAGGGCGGCGCGGGTCATGTCGGCTCCTTGCCGTCGAGGGCTTCGAACGCCTCGGCCAGGCGCATGCCCACCACGCCGGGCGTGGCGCCGAAGTCGTGAATGCGGATCTTCATTGCCGCGCGGGGCTCGGCGCTGAACACGCGGTTGAGCTGGGCATCCCAGACGCGGCCGTATCCGTTGATCGACGTGGTCACATCGATCAGGGTCTTGCCGGCTTCACCGGGTTCGATGATGACTTCCAGGTCGCCAGACCCGACCACGCCCACCAGCACGCGGTGCGAGGCGGGGGCGCCTGCAGCGTATTCGAAACGGAGCTGTTCCATCAGTGTTCTCCAGATGGCGCGGCCGAAAGCCCGCCAAGCCGATCAAGAAAGAGGGTGGCGGCCAGCAGGTCGGCGCTGCCGCCCGGCGATGCATGGCGTGCGTGCATCGTCGCTTCGAGGTCGTGCAGCCGCCGGCGTCCGGCCAGCGTGCCAATGCCGCCGGCGTCGAGCACCGCCTCGGCGCCGGCCTGCACGTCGGCCAGTCCGGTGCGGCCGGCACGCGCCAGCACGCAGGTGTCGTCGAGCCGCGCCATGATGGCCAGCAGTGCGTTGACCTGCGCCGTGGGCTCGGCGTCGCCGCGCGCCCGGGCCTCGCGCAGCGCCGGCAGGCCGATGCCCGTCACGTGCGGAAAGCCGGCCTCGGCCTGTTCGCGCGCGCCGCCCACGCCGTAGGCGGCACGTGCCAGTTCGCCCTTGTTGCCGGTGTGGACCGGACGATGGCGATCGGGCAGGCGGGCGATGACCGCGGCCATCTGGGCGATGGCCTGCGCGTTGGGCACGGCGCCACGCATCTTGCCAAGCCAGCCGGCCGCACCGGCCAGGAGGCCCAGCGCCCAGATCGCGCCGCGATGCGTGTTCACGCCGCCTGTGGCGCGCAGCATGGCGGATTCGGCATCGCGGCCCAGTACGCCAAGCCGCTCGCGCAGCGCCACGTCGATGCGGCGCGCCTGCTGCCCGGCCAGGGCCATGGCCACGAAGCTGTCGCCCAGGCTGTGCGCCGAGGCGATCATCAGCGACAGCGACATGTCGGCATGGGCGCCGTTGCCGCGCGCGTCCACCAGGCCGGGCTTGGGCGCCAGCGTGGCTTCGTCCACCAGCACGGCGACAGCCAGGCTGCCGAGGGCGCCGGCCAGGCCGGACGGCGCGACGTCGCGATATATGGTCGGAGCGAGGGGGGCAAGCACCGCAGCCATCACCAGCTCCTGAAGCGGGCCGGCGGGTTGTAGAGGCCGCCCGACCATTCCACCAGGTCGGCCATGCTGCGTGCGGCCAGCAGCGAGCGCGTGGCCTGCGCACGATGCACGCCCAGGTCTTCGGGCAGCGCGATCAGGCCGTCGCTGCGCATCTGGCGCGTGGTGGCCGGATCGTGACGCATGCCGATCGGCGTGACGCCGGCCACGGCGGCAATCATGCGGCGCCGCTCTTCCAGCGAGCGCGCCTTGTACAGGTAGGCGATGCCTTCCTCGGTCAGCACGTGCGTGACGTCGTCGCCGTAGATCATGACCGGTGCCAGCGGCATGCCGCTGTCCTTGGCCACCTGCACCGCATCCATCGATTCCACGAAGGTCGGCTTGCCGCCGGCCTGGAATGTTTCCACCATCTGCACCACAAGCTTGCGGCCCCGGGCCAGCGGGTCGTCGGTTTCGATCAGGTCCAGCCAGGCGGGCGTGGCGTGGCGGCGGCCGCCGGGGTTGTGGCCCATGTTGGGCGCGCCGCCGAAGCCGGACAGCCGGCCGCGTGTGACCGTCGACGAATGGCCGTCGCCGTCGATCTGCAGCGTGGAGCCGATGAAAAGGTCCACCGCGTACTGGCCGGCCAGCTGGCACAGCGCGCGGTTCGAGCGCATGCTGCCGTCGCGGCCGGTGAAGAACACGTCGGGGCGCGCGGCCACGTAGTCTTCCATGCCCAGTTCGCTGCCAAAGCTGTGCACGCTTTCCACCCAGCCCGATTCGATGGCCGGGATCAACGTCGGGTGCGGGTTCAGCGTCCAGTACTTGCAGATCTTGCCCTTCAGGCCCAGCTGCTCGCCGTAGGTGGGCAGGATCAGCTCGATGGCGGCGGTGTTGAAGCCGATGCCGTGGTTCAGCGACTGGACGTTGTGGCGCTCGTAGATGCCGCGAATCGCCATCATCGCCATCAGGATGTGTACCGGCTTGATCAGGCGCGGGTCGCGCGTGAACAGCGGCTCGCAGAAGAACGGCTTGTCGGACTGCACCACGTAGTCGATCCAGGAGCCCGGGATGTCCACGCGCGGCAGGTCGGCCGGGTCATCGACGATCTCGTTGACCTGGGCGACCACGATGCCGTCACGGAACGCGGCGGCTTCCACCAGCGCCGGCGAATCCTCGGTGCTGGGGCCGGTGTACAGGTTGCCCTCGCGGTCGGCCTTGTAGCCGGCCGTGAGCACGATCTGCGGCGTCAGGTCGACATAGAGCCGCGAATACAGTTCGATATAGGTATGGATGGCGCCCACTTCGAGCAGCCCGTCTTCCAGGAACTGCGAGATCCGCACGCTCTGGGCGCCCGCATACGCGAAATCCAGCTTGCGGGCGATGCCGCGCTCGAACAGGTCCAGATGTTCCACCCGGCTCACGCTCGGGATGATCATGTGCAGGTCATGCACGCGCGACGGATCGGCCTCGGCCAGCGCACGCGACAGGAAATCGGCCTGCTTCTGGTTGTTGCCCTCCAGCACCACGCGGTCGCCCGGCGCCGTGATGGTTTCGAGAAAGCGCACGATGTCGCCGGTGGGCACCACCTTGCCCGTGGCGATCCTGGCGCCCAGCTCCTGGCGGCGCCGCTTCTCTGTGCGGCGCGTGTCCCATTGTCGTTCCGGTATCGGGTTCAGCATGGCGTCTCCGGTGTGCTGCGGTCGTTACGGCAAAGATAGGCCACGCGGCGGCGGGCGAACAATCAACGTCGGCGACGGACCGTTACGGCGGGCGTAACTAAACCCTTGAAGCCACCGTAACGGCACGATTAACCGGACCGTAACGATCATGCGCCGCTGGTTGATTGATGCGGCGCGCCGCCGTTCCTAGAGTTGTCTGCAAATGTCCGCTCCCCACCCCGGAGGATGCGGCGCTCACAACACCAACTGGAGACAACCATGATCATCTACGGAACCGCGCTACTGGCCATCTGCCACCTGGTGGGCCTGTACCTGGGCGACCTGCTAGGCGCCGCCATCGGCGTCAAGTCGAATGTGGGCGGGGTGGGCATCGCCATGCTGCTGCTGATATTCATCCGGCTCTACCTGCACGACCGGGGGCTGATGCCCAGGGAGACCGAGGCCGGCGTGGGCTTCTGGGGCGCGATGTACATCCCCGTGGTGGTGGCCATGGCGGCCCAGCAGAATGTGGTGGCCGCGCTGCGCGGCGGCCCGGTGGCCGTGCTGGCGGCCATCCTGGCGGTGGGCGCCTGTGCCTGCCTGATCGCCCTGCTCAGCCGCACCGGCGATCACGAGCCGCTGCCGCCGCTGCCCGCCGAAGCCGTTTCGCAATAAGCCAGGAGACCGCCATGACTATCGCTGCTCCGGCCATGATGTTCGACAACGTCCTGCTCCACAACGGCCTGGTGACCGCCTTCGCCACGGTCGGCATCGTGATGTGGGTGTCTTCGCAGATTTCAAGGCGGCTGACGAAAGGGCGCCTGCATGCGTCGGCCATTGCCATCATGATCGGCCTGGGGCTGGCCTATTACGGTGGCGTGGTCACCGGCAAGGAAAAGGGGCTGGCCGATTTTGCGCTGTTCTCGGGCATCGGCCTGATGGGCGGCGCCATGCTGCGCGACTTCGCCATCGTCGCCACGGCCTTCGAGGTGCAGGTGCGCGAGGCGCGCAAGGCGGGCATGGTGGGCGCCGTGTCGCTGCTGCTGGGCACCGTGGTGCCATTCATCGTCGGCGCGCTGGTGGCGCGGGCGTTTGGTTATAGCGACGCCGTCAGCATGACCACCATCGGCGCGGGCGCGGTGACCTATATCGTGGGCCCCGTGACCGGTGCGGCGCTTGGCGCCAGTTCCGACGTGATTGCGCTGTCGATTGCCACCGGGCTGATCAAGGCCATCATCGTGATGGTCGGCACGCCGTTCGCGGCCGGTTTCCTGGGCCTGAACAATCCGCGCGCCGCCATGGTGTTCGGCGGGCTGGCCGGCACCGTCAGCGGGGTATCGGCCGGACTGGCCGCCACGGACCGCCGGCTGGTGCCCTATGGCGCGCTGGTGGCCACGTTCCACACGGGGCTGGGCTGCCTGCTGGGGCCATCGGTGCTGTACCTGGCCACCAAGGCGATCGTGGGAGGCTGATCCCGGGAGCGATCAGCAGGGCGCGCGGCCGCCCGACTGCGTCAGCATGCGGCAGACGGCGGCCAGCGCCAGCAGGTTCGGGTCGCGCTCGCGACGGCGCAGGAAGCTGAGCCCGATGGTCTGCTTCATGCCGTAGTCGGCCGTCAGCGGCACGAAGGCCACGTTGCGCGCGAACACGTCGCGCACGCGGCCCGGCAGCAGCGAGTAGCCGATGCCGCCGCCCACGAGGTTCATCAGCGAGAAAATGTCGCCCACCTTCATCACCACGTTGGGCGTGAAGTCGGCAATGCGGAAGGCCTCGGCAAAGCCGCTCGATGTCACGAAACCGTCACCCAGCGACACGAACGGCTCGTCGCGGCACAGGCGCAGGTCCACGGCGGGCAGCTTCGCGTAGTGCGAGTCGGCCGGCGTGGCAAAGAAGATATCGTCCTCGAACATCGGGATCGACTCGATCTCGGCACTGGGCTCGGGCAGGCCCATCAGCGTGGCGTCGATCGTGCCCTGGCGCAGCTTGTCGAGCAGGTCGGCGTTGGAGCCCAGCACCAGTTCGGTCTGCAGTTCGGGGCGGCGCATCTTGATGCCGATCACCACCTGAGGCACCGTCCGGATCGTCAGCGAATAGAGCGAGCCGATCTTGAGCTGGTCGGCCGAATAGCCGGCGGCCTCGCGCGTCACGCGTACGCCGTCGGCCATGGTCTTGAGCACGTCGCGCGCCACATCGGCCAGCACGTGGGCCGCCTCGGTGGGCAACAGGTTGCGGCCCTCGTGGCGGAACAGCGCGCAGCGCAACCCTTCCTCCAGTGAGTGCAGGGCCCGGTGCACGCTGACGGTGCTCACTTCCAGCACCTCGGCCGCCTTGGCCAGGTTGCCCGTGTCCATGAACGCGAGCAACGCTTCGAGCTTGCGGAACGTGATGTCTTCGCTGATGCGTTCGGGCATGGTCTGGGGGCGGCGGGACGGAAGTCGGGACAGGCCACGATGATCGCACACCGGGCCGGCGATGTGCATGGCGCACGCGCCGGACAGCTTCCGCCGGCCAATCATGTCGCCCGGTTACACCAGCCCGGCGTGACATATCCCGACATGAATGGCAGGGCGACAGCCAGCAATCCGCCTCCTAGAGTTCAGCCCGTCGACGCACCACCACGCGTCAAACGAAACGAACCGAGAGGAAACACCATGGCCAAACGCCTCCTCATTGCCGCCGCCGGATCGCTGATGCTGCTTGCCCATGCTTCGGCCTTCGCCTGGAGCGGTGGTCACTTCAATGCCTATACGCCACGCGGCGAGTTCAGCGGCGGCCATGCCATGTCCTGCGGCGGCGGCAGCTGCTCGCATGCCGGCGGCGCCGTGGGCCTCTGGGGCCGGACGGCCGCCAACACCGGCACCGTGACGCGCAACGCACCGGGCCAGTTCTCGAATGCCGGCACGGCGGTGGGACCGAACGGCCGCTCGGTGCAGCACGACGGCAGCACCAGCTGCGCGGGCGGCACCTGTGACCATACCGGCGATATGACCGGCTCGAACGGCCGCACGGCCAGCACCAATGGCAGCATCACGCGCGACGGCCCCGGGCAGTACAGCTCGTCGGGCACCGTGACGGGCGGCAATGGCAACAGCTGGAATCACGCGGCGGGGACGAACTGCGCTGGCAGCACGTGCGATCGGTCCGGCACCGTCAGCAACAGCTATGGCGGCAGCGTCACCCATTCAGGCAACGCCACGCGCGTGGCGCCGGGCGTGGTGACGACCGGCGGCGGCGCCACCGTCTACCACGGGGCGACGGTCAGCACCGGCAGCACGGCCGTAGTAGTGGGTGCGACCCCGATCTATGTGCCGCCGCCCCCGCCGGTGGTCGTGGCGCCGGTGCCGGTGGTAGTGCCCCCGCCCGCACCTGTGGCAGTCGTGGCCCCGGCGCCGGCTGTCCTGCCGCCGCCTCCCGTGATGGTGCCGCCGCCCGTGGTAGTCACGCCGCCCCCGCCGGTGCGCGTGGCGCCCGTCGTGGTGGCCCCGCTGCCGGTCTATGTGGCGCCGGCCCGGGTGGCCGTGCTGGTGCCGGGCCACTGGGTCGGCCGCGTCTGGGTGCCGGCGCACTACGCCTGACCGGGCGATTGCCGCAACGATTTCAACCTCGCCGGTCAGGGCAGCACGCCAGACGCCGGCAAACCAACGGAGTTGCATCATGAAGAAGATGATCACGGTAATGATCTTGTGTATTGTTTCTGCAGGGGCCAGCGCGCAAGGCCTAGCGGGCGGCGGCGGTGAAGACCGCATGGCACGCACCGAGCAGGTGCTGTCTCAACTGCAGACCCGCTTCGCCAACGCCAACACCACGCGGGACGGCAAACTGACGCGCGCTCAGGCGCAGGCGGGGATGCCGATGGTGGCGCGGCACTTCGACGAGATGGACACGCACCACGCGGGCTACCTGACGCTGCCGCAGATCGAGGCGTTCATGGCCCAGCGCATGCGGTCGCGTTGAGGGGCATTGCCCGGGCGGCAGGTCAGTCCAGGAGTTCGGAAGCATAAGAACCGGAGGCACGGCATGGACCAGGGACACCGCATCATCGTGCTCGACGACGAGGCCGAGCTGCGCAACATGCTGCAGCGTTTTCTGACCGGCCATGGCTTCCAGGTGCGCGCCGTGGCCGATGGCAAGCAACTCAACCGCTACCTGCAGCGCGAGCCCTATGACCTGCTGGTGCTGGACCTGATGATGGAGCCCGAGGACGGGCTCACGATCTGCCGCCGGCTGCGGGCCGAAGGCCAGACGCTGCCCATCCTGATGCTGACGGCCAGGGGCGACCCGGCCGACCGCGTGGTCGGCCTGGATACCGGTGCCGACGACTACCTGGCCAAGCCGTTCCTGCCCGATGAACTGGTGGCGCGCATCCGCGCGCTGCTGCGGCGCCAGAAGATCGCTGCCGGCGACCCCACGGTGACCTGCCAGACACTGAGTTTTGGCGAATTCCGCTTCGATGTCGGCAAGCAGACGCTGACGCGCGGCGGGGCGCCCGTGGAAGTTCACTCGGCCCAGATGCTGTTGCTGCACGCGCTCGGGTCGTCGCCCAACCGTGCGGTCAGCCGTGAGAACCTGCTGGCGCGCGCCCGGGGCCGCGACCACGACGCGATGGACCGCAGCATCGACGTGCAGATCCTGCGGCTGCGCCAGATCGTCGAGGAAGATCCGTCCAAGCCACGCTTCATCAAGACCGTCTGGGGCGTCGGCTACATGCTGGTGGCGGGCGTGGACGCATGATGCGGCGCTTGCTGCCGCGCTCGCTGCTGGCGCGCAACATCGTCCTGCTGGTGATCCTGGTCGTCCTGACGCAGGCCTGTTCGCTGTTCGTGCTGCTGCACTACGTGCAGCGTCCGCGCGTGGAGCGGGCCGCCGCCGTGTTTTCGCACTACGTGACGCTGATGGACCGGGCGCTCGGCACCATGCCCGCCGGCGAGGCCCACGCGGCCGTGGCGCGCATGGGCGGCCAGACCGATCCGCCGCCCGACGACCCGCCCGGCGCCGACACCACCCACCCGTTCCGCACCTGGCAGCGCGACGTGTTCATGCGCGCATTGCGGCGCGACCTGGCGCGCGATACCGATGTGCGCTGGCAGGGCGGCGACGACGACGAAAGGCTCTGGATCCAGGTGCATGCCGCCGGATCGCCCACGTGGATTGCGTTGCCGATGACGGCCGATGCACAGGCCAGCGGCATCACGGCCGCCATTGCGCTGTCGGCGGCGCTCGGTCTGCTGGCGGCCTTGACCGGCTACCTGCTGCAACGCCATCTCAACCGCCCGCTGCAGGACCTGGCGCGCGCGGCCAACCGCATTCATGCGGGCGACATGCCCGAGGACCTGCCGACCAACGGCCCCACCGAAATCGCCGAGGTCAGCCGTGCCTTCAACGACATGACCGACGCATTGCGCCAGGCCGAGAAAACGCGCGCGCTGATGCTGGCCGGTGTCTCGCACGACATCCGCACGCCGCTGACCAAGCTGCGCCTGGCCATGGCGATGACGTTGCCGCGCGGCACCGACGACGCGTTCGTGGCGTCCGTGGAAGGGTATCTCGATCACATCGACATGATCCTGCAGCAGTTCATGGACTACGCCGGTAGCGGCGAGAAAGAGGCGCCGCGGCCAGGTGACCTCAATGCGCTGGTGAGCCAGCTCGCGGCCGATTTCGCGGGTCTGGGGCACGAATTCCAGCTCGACCTGGGGCCGCTGCCCCCGGTGGTGTATCGGCCGACCAGCATGCTGCGCATGCTGATGAACCTGATGCAGAACGCGATCAAGTACGGCAAGACGGGCCTTTTCGTGCGTACCTGGCAGGACGGCCGGCAGGCCCATGTGGCGATCTGCGATCGCGGCACGGGGCTGGGCGCGGCGGATCTGGAGTCGTTGCGCGCACCGTTCAGCCGGGGCAGCAATACGCATGGCGAGGGCGGCACGGGCCTGGGCCTGGCCATCGTCGATCGCATCGCGCGGCTGCACGGCGGCGCGCTGTCGTTCCGCGAGCGCGACGGCGGTGGGCTGGAGGTGGTGGTGTCGCTGCCCGCGTGACATGGAATGAAATAGTTATCGCCTGGCCTGTTGCGCGGCTTCGTCCAATACTGGGTCTGCCGGCGCCGATGTCCGGTGCCAACCGAAACCACCAGCAAGGACCCCTATCATGACGACCACTTTCAAGACCCTCTCGCGCGCCGCCAGGCAACTGACCATCGCCGCCGTGGCGGCGGCATCGATGATGATGGCTGGCGGCGCGTCGGCCACGACGATGATCTCCGAAGCGTCTGTGCCCGCCTCGCTGTCGCAGGTGCAGGCCGATGTGGTCTATGTGCGCGGCTTCGACGTGAGTGCCAGCCAGGTCAAGGTCGATAACACGATGATGCATCGGATCAAGGCGATGGCTTCGGGCGACACGGGCGGCAGCGCCCAGGACCAGGCCGCGCTGGCCGCGCGCAATGCCACGGCAGACGAGATCGTCCGCCAGCTTCAGGCCAGGGGGCTGCATGCCGTGCGGATCGACGGTCCGGTGCCCGCCGACGCCAACGCCCTGATCGTGGAAGGCCGCTTCGACAGGATCGACGAAGGCAAGCAGCGCCGTCGCACGATGATTGGCCTGGGCGCGGGCAAGAGCGATGTGTCGGCATCGGTCCAGGTGCTGTACCAGCCGGCTCATGCCCAGCCGATTCCGCTGGCGCTGTTCGATACTAGCGCCGACAGCGGCCATATGCCCGGCGTGGCCGAGATGGCCGGCGTGGGCGCGGCAGCCAGCCACGTGGCCACGTCGGTGGCGGCCAGCGCCGGCGTGCATGGGGCGACCGAAGCCCGGCGCGAAAGCGTTGCCGGCGAAGCGCAGCGCGTGGGCGACGCGGTGGTCAGGCAGGTGATGGCCGTACTGGGCCAGCAGGGCGGGGCCGCACGTATCTGAATCGTCCGCTCTGAAACGGATCGAAACGAGGGGCGCCGCAGTGGCGTCCTTTTCTTTTTCTGATGCCTCAGATACATTGGCATTTCCTGATTTGCCTGAAATGCCGTGAAACACTACACACGCGAAAACTTCCAGCTAACGCAAAGTGTCGGCTTTCACCTGAACCGGGCACGCAACAGCCTGCTCATGGAGATGGATGCCGCGCTGCGCCCGCTGGACATTACCGCCCAGCAGATGGGCATCCTGCTGTCGCTGATGCGCGGGATGGCCAGCACGCCGCTGGAGATCAGCCGGCTGCTGGGCATCGACACCGGCCTGATGACGCGCATGCTGGACAAGCTCGAGAACAAGGGTTTGCTGCAGCGCCAGCGCAGCGACGAGGACCGTCGCGTCATCCACCTGGTCCTGACCGACAAGGGCAGGGACGTGGCGGCGCAACTGCCCCATATCGCGCCCGAAGTGCTCAATCATCGCCTGCGCAATTTCACCGAGACCGAATTTAGCGAATTCATGCGCCTGCTGCAGAAGTTCGCGGACGGCAGCTGAGGCCGCCGTCCCGATTCATGCCGGGGCACGCTCCGGCGCTGCCCGGCGCACGGTGAAGTCTGCCGCGAACGCTACGGCCATGGCCACCGCACCGCACGCGAAGATCAGCGTGTAGTTCTCGTGCGTATGCGAGAACAGCCACGCATAGCCATAGCCGCCCAGCGCCTGGAACAGCGCGAACGATGCGGTGGCACGGCTCCACGCGGCGCGCTGCGCCGTGGGGTCATGCGGCAGCAGTTCCTGCACGCGGCCCAGCACCATCGGCACGATGCCGGGGGTAAAGGCGCCGAGTACGATCGTGGCCACCCACAGCGCCGCCGTATGGTGCGATAGCGCCAGCAGGCCCACCGCCAGCCCCTGCAGCACCATGGCAATGCGGTAGCCGTTGCCGAAGCCCATCCGGCCGCCCAGCCAGCTGCTGAGCACCGGACCCGCAATCGCGGCGATGCCGTACAGCACCCAGTATCCCGCGCCCACCGACGCGCCCTGGCCCAGTCCGCGTGCCACGTAATCCACCAGCAGCATCATCGCCGGAACGAGACCCAGGGCATTGGCTGCGTACTGGATATAGATTACGCGCGACGATGCGACGCCAGCGCGCCGTCGGCCGCATGGTGGCCGGCCGCGGTGGCCGCCGGCATGCCCGGCGGCGTGTCGGTGGCAGGCCAGCCCGCCCAGCTCAGCGCGGTCAGCAGCAGCGACACGGCGCCAAGGCCGAACCACGTGGTACGCAGGCCGAGCTTGAGCAGTTCCGGCACCAGCGTGCCCGATGCGGCGATGCCGATACCGAGCCCCAGGAAGATCATGCCGCTGACAAAGGCGCGTCGGGCCGGCGCGATATGCGGCAGGATCGCCGTGGCCACCAGCACCATGATTGCGCCGCCCGACAGGCCGGACAGAAAGCGCCAGACGAAAAACCAGCCGACCGACAGCGGAAAGGCGCAGGCAAAGAACGCCGCCGTGACGGCCGCCATCAGCCAGCGCAGTGCATGACGGTTGGACGTCCGCGCCGCCAGCGGCCGCCCCAGCAGCGCGCCGGCCAGATAGCCCGCAAAGTTGGCCGCGCCCAGCGTGACCGTATCGGCCGCGCTGAACCAGTGGGCCTGGATCAGCGCCGGAATCAGCGGCGTGTAGGCAAAGCGGGCCAGGCCGATGGCCACGAGGCTGGCGGACAGGCCGGCAAACGCGGCATGGAGGGCTCGCGTGTCGAGCAATCGGCTGTCGGCGGGGGCGCCCGGAACGGGTGCGACGGCGGGGGCATCTTGTGACATGGTTTTTCCTTCACGAATGTCGGGGGCGAACGTCTCCGCCACGCGGCGCCGGGCCGCGTGGGAGCGTGTCGAAAACAGGAGGGTGGGCGGTTCTAGGCCGGTGGGCCGTCGGCCGCCTGCAGGCCCAGCGACGCCAGCGCGGGCCGCACCGAGGCCTCCAGCAGGGCACGGTCCGGCATGACCCGCGACAGCACGCGCATGCCGACCTGCAGCGACAGCAGCATGGCCGCGGCGTCGTCGGGGTCGTGGACGGTGGCGATGGTGCCTTCCGCCTGCGCCGCGCGGATCGCCCGCCCGAAGAAGGCTCGCAGCAGCGACAGTTCGAGCGCCACGGCCGCTTTCAGTTCGGGGTCTTCGTTGGAGGCCTCCAGCGCCGTGTTGATCAGCATGCAGCCCCGGTGCGGCAGTTCGGTGGCGCCGCGTTCGACGCTTTCGGCAAAGAACTGCACCAGCGCCCGCGCCGGCGGATAGCTGGCCTCGATACGGTCGATGCGCTCGCGCAGCGTGCGGTTCAGGTAGTCGTCCAGCGCCTGCATGAAGAGCTGCCGCTTGTCGCCGAACGCGTTGTACAGGCTGGGCTGGGTCAGGCCCATCGCCTGGGTCAGTTCCCGCGTGGACGTGGCGTGGTAGCCCTTGGCCCAGAACGTGGCCTGGGCTGCGGACAGCGCCGCGTTCGCATCGAATTGTCGGGGTCGTGCCATGGCGGATCTCGTTTTGTATCGATCTGTATGAAATCGTAGGACGGATTATAGAGCGATCGATACAAAACACAAGTTCCTTGTCGGCCACCGTGCTTCAGTTTTCGTGAAGTGGTCTTCGTGAAATGTGACTTGGCTGCACACGCCCGCCGTCCCTATAGTCCTGCGGGTAAGTACCGCCTGGACCCCACAAGGAGACGCAAAACATGATCAAGAACTGGACGGCGGCGGGTGCTGCCTCGGCAATGCTGCTGGCACCCGGTGCCCATGCGCAGGCCACCGTGGAGCCGCCCGCGCAGGCGCCCAATCTCCACGTGATGATTTCTGGCGGATTTACGGCGGCCTACCAGAAGCTGGCGCCCGACTTCGCCGCGCAGCATGGTGCCCGGCTGGACACCGAACATGGTCCGTCGATGGGCAAGTCGCCCGAGGCCATTCCGAACCGGCTGGCGCGTGGCGAGCATGCCGACGTGGTCATCATGGTGGGTTACGCGCTGGACGACCTGATCAAGAAGGGCGTGGTCGACCCGCAGTCGCGCGTGGAGCTGGCGGACTCCCGAATCGGCATGGTGGTGCGCCAGGGTGCGACCGTGCCAGATATCCGCACCGTGGACGCCTTGCGCCAGACACTCGCACAGGCAAAGTCGATTGCGTATTCGGACAGCGCCAGCGGGGTCTATGTGGAGCGCGAGCTGTTCACGAAGCTCGGCGATCCGACGCTGGCCGCCAAGGCGAAGAAGGTGGAAAAGATCCCGGTGGCGTCGACGGTGGCCAATGGCCAGTACGAGATCGGCTTCCAGCAGGTGGCCGAACTGCTGCCCGTGCCGGGTGTGACGTTTGCGGGCCGCATTCCCGAGGAGGTGCAGTCCGTCACGCGCTTCGCGGGCGGCGTGCCGGTCAAGGCAGAGCACCCCGCCGAGGCGAAGGCCTTGCTGGAATTCCTTGCGGCACCTGCCGCGCAGGCCGTGGTGAAGGAAACCGGTCTCGACTCCGTGCCCCACTGAACTCGACGCCGTTTTTAAGGGCTGCAGTCATCGCCCGGGGCCGGCCCATGCCGGCCCTTTTTCATTGGACGGCCACCTCATGCCGCACGGCGTGCCTTGCCTTCCGCTTTGACGCCTGCATTAAGCAAATGTGATGTTGTGGGAATTGTCTTACGAATGTTTCAGCAGCGGCCTTCTGCTTCGGCGGGGTGGCAAAACATAACCTGCAACTACAGCGGGGCCACAACGCAATCCAGCAGCTTGCAACGCGGAGATTGCCGGGCCCGACAGGTATCCACCTCGAGAAAGGAGCACGACATGATCGCAAAGAAGTGGCTGAGTGCAGCAGTATGTTCGATGATGGTGGCCGCGCCGATGGGCATGGCCTATGCGCAGGCTGGTTCGAAGGCGGACTATGACGCCGCCGTGAAGCAGGCCGATGCCGACTACAAGACTGCCAAGAGCAAATGTGACGGGATGTCCGGCAATGCCAAGGACGTCTGCAAGGCCGAAGCCAAGCGGGACCACGACGTGGCCAAGGCCAACGCCGAAGCCAAGCGCGACGGCACCGAGAAGGCTCACGCCAAGGCCCTGAAGACCAAGGCCGACCGCGACTATGACGTGGCCAAGGAAATGTGCGACGACAAGAAGGGCAACGACAAGGACGTGTGCGTGAAGGAAGCCAAGGCATCGCACGAACGCGCCCTGGGCGAAGCCAAGGTCGACAAGGCGGCCGCCACCGGGACCAGCACTGACGTGGCCGAGGCCCGCGCCGATGCCCGCAAGGACACCAATAACGCCGCCTACAAGGCTGACAAGGAAAAGTGCGACGCGATGTCCGGCGATGCCAAGGACAAGTGCCAGGCCAATGTGAAGGCCAAGTACGCCAAGTAAGACCAGAGCATGCCAGCCCCTATGGGCAGACGCGCGAACCGGCACGTATGTGACGCCGCAACGCAATGATCCACAGTCCACTGACACACGAAGGAGCCAGATATGAACTGGGACCAGATCGAAGGCAAATGGGATCAGGCCAAGGGCAAGATCAAGGAAAAGTGGGGCAAGCTGACCGACGACGACATCACCGTCATCAACGGCAAGCGTGACCAACTGGCCGGCCGGATCCAGGAACGCTACGGCTACACGAAGGAACGGGCGGAAGAGGAAATGAAGGCCTGGGAACGGGACGCTCGCTGGTAAGCCAGCACGTCCCGGCCCACAAGGCCGGACCACGCGTCATGCGCGGACACGCGTGACGATCAAAAGGCGGGGCCTCGGGCTCCGCCTTTTTTCGTTGATGGGGCAACTGTCGCCTGCCCAAGGCATTGTTACGGGCTTGTCGATGATTTGTAACAGTGTCAACCGACAATATTTCAACGCGTTACGGAATATTACGAGCCGGACCCGCCTTCCCCACGAACAAATCCAACAAAGGCGGTTCGGCCGCTTTGCGCCGGATACCGGCCGTAAATGCGAGGGTCGTCACTGCGTGATCAGGTCTCGAAGAAAGACCGGCATGCCAACCAGGGGAGCAGTCAGTCGTGCATGGACCAGTTTCATGCCTGCAGGGCCTTCAGAGCCACGCAGGGGGATTTTTTCATCTTTTTCCGGCCGATTATGTGCGCTATCTCGGCGCGGTCGCGTCGGTTTCAACATTCTGTTATCCGACTGGCAGCCGCAAATGGCTGTCGCGGCGCATCAAACTTGTCGCGCTTTCGGCCATCCGTCGCAGTACGACACAGTCCTGGCTGAGCGCTGCGTCTTCATGCGCGCTGCTGGAGCGGGTGATTGCCGCACGTCCGGTGGTGCTGGAAAAGCCGTTTCGGCCGCTCGGAGCCTACGGCCTGTGCTTTGGTGAGCGCGCCCGGCTGGTGCTTGAGCATTTTTCGCTCATGCACGATGCGCTACCGGACTGCGTCTGCGACCGTATTTATCTGGGCGGTGGACTGGACTGGGCTTTCGGTGATGGCCGCTACACGTTGCGGCTGACCGACCCCGGACCGAATCCCAAGGAAGGCGAACTCGGGCTTTACTGGATCGACAACGAAACGGGGGCCAGCCTGGCGCAACTGAGCTTTTACCTGCGACGTGCCGCCGATGGCGTGGAACTCTATATAGGCGGGTTGCAGGGCCCGATGAACGACGCCAGCCTGGGCTGGATCCGTGCCGCCACCAAGGCATGCGACGGCCTTCGGCCCAAGGACGCGCTCATGCAGGCGCTGCTGGCGCTGGCCGGTCAGATCGGCGCGCGCCGGATCGTTGCGGTATCGCGCGCCAATCACGTTGGACGCCAGCGCCACCGTCCCCGCGATATCCAGGCAGACTACGAAAGCTTCTGGACGGAATATCACGGCATGGCGCTGTCCAACGGCAACTTCGAAATACCGGTACGGCAGCCCGAGCGCGACATTTCGGAAGTGGCGTCGAAGAAGCGTTCGGCATGGCGGCGCAAGCAGGCGCTGGCGGCATCGATCCGCCACGCAGTCGCGCTGGGCCTGCGTCCGCAGGCCGAAACGGCCAGCAACGACGGGTTTGCGCTGGCGGTCATTCCGGCAGCCTGAACCGCTGGCCACCCGATATGGGTGTACCCCGGCCCGCAGGGTGGAACGAGCGGGGCGTAAACCCTAGTAGTCTAGCCAGCTAGACTTTTAATAGAGTCCGGTATCGGCCTGAAGCGCCGGTGCAGTCATGCGCCGGCCGGCCGCGCCATGTGCCCCCGATGCCGGACGCCACCGATCTTCTTTCCCGCAGCCGCGAGCCCGTCTACCTGCAGCTCGCCACGATATTCCGCCGCCAGATCGAGAGCGGTGCGTGGCGCCAGGGCGAGCAGCTGCCATCGCTCGATGCCCTGTGCCGCCAGTACGGTGTGGCGCGCATGACGATGCATCACGCCATTTCCCAGCTCGATGCCGAAGGGCTCGTGGCGCGCTCGCGCGGCCGCGGCACCTTCGTCAAGGCCGCCGGCCGTGCGCGCCGCCCGCTGGCGCTGCCAATCAGTTGGGACCAGGCCGTGGCGGTGGGTGACCAGCTATCCACCGAGGCCATGGTGGAATCCACCGCCGATGTGCAGCTGCCCGACGATCTGGGCATGCCTTGCGACGCCCGGCGCGCCGACGCCTACCATTTCCTGCGCCGCGCGCATCGCCTCGAGGGGCGGCCATTCGCCGTGGGCGAGGTCTATATCGCCGCCGACGTGTTTGCGCGCGAGCCCGAGGCATTCCGCCAGGGCGCGTCGGTGCCCGTGCTCGACCGCTTTCCCGGCGTCAAGGTCAATGCCGCCCGCCAGCGCCTGTCCATCGTGCCGGCTGGCGCGGAATGCGCCGGCGCGCTGGAGCTGGCCGTGGGCGCGCCCGTGGCCGAACTGCGACGCTTCGCCTGCGTCGACGATGTGATCGTCTATTACGCGCGTATCGAATTTCCCACCGAGTACGTCTGCCTGGATTTTGACCTGCTCGCCAATCGTTGCTGACAACCGCCAACCGCACGGAACCCAAGATGGAGACACAAGACAAGATGAACGGTGCAGAGAGCCTGGTGAAGACGCTGCTGGCCTGCGGCGTGGATACCTGCTTTGCCAACCCCGGCACGAGCGAGATGCACTTCGTGGCCGCCCTGGACCGCATCCCCGGCATGCGCTGCGTGCTGGGCCTGTTCGAAGGCGTGGTGACGGGCGCGGCCGACGGTTACGCGCGGATGGCCGACAAGCCCGCCGCCACGCTGCTGCATTGCGGGCCCGGGCTGGCCAATGGCCTGGCAAACCTGCACAACGCCCGCCGCGCACAGACGCCGATCGTCAACATCATTGGCGACCAGGCCACTTACCATCGCCCGCTCGATGCACCGCTGACCGCCGATACCGAAGGCTGGGCGCGACCCGTGTCCGTGTGGACGCGCACCGCCACGCATGCCGCGTCGGTGGGTGCCGACGCCGCCGTGGCCGTGCAGGCCGCGCGCAGCGCGCCCGGCGGCGTGGCCAGCCTGATCCTGCCGTCCGACGTGTGCTGGGACGAGGGCGGCCAGGTGGCCGCGCCGCTGCCCCCGCTGGCCGTGCCGAAGGTGTCGCCGGACGCCGTGCAGAATGCCGCGCGCATCCTGCGCAGCGGGCAGCCGACGCTGATCGTGCTGGCTGGCAGCGCGCTGCGCGAAGGCGCACTGGCCGATGCCCACCGCATCGCGGCCGCCACCGATGCCCGCCTGATCACGCCAATGTCAAATGCGCGCGTGACGCGTGGCCGCGGCCGGCTGGCCATCGACCGGATTCCGTACTCGGGCGACGCCGCGCGCCAGAAGCTGGCCGGCATCCGCAACGTGATCCTGGTGGGTGCGCCGCCTCCGGTCACGTTCTTCGCCTATCCCGGCAAGTCGCCGCGCCCGTATCCGGAGGATGCGGCGATCCATGTGCTGGCCCGCCCCGAGGAAGACCTGGGCGAGGCGCTGACGCGCCTGGCCGACGAACTCGGCGCGCGCAACGCACAGCTACCCGCCTCGACGACGATGCCGGTGGAGGCCGCAAAGGGCGCGATCACGTCCGAAGCGGTGGCCCAGTCGCTGACCGCGCTGCTGCCCGAGCAGGCCGTGGTGGTGGAAGAAAGCGTGAGCTTCGGTCGTGCGTTCTATCCGGGCACCGTCCACGCCGCGCCCCATGACTGGCTGCAGCTGACCGGCGGCGCGATCGGTGCCGGCCTGCCGCTGGCCACGGGCGCGGCCATCGCGGCGCCCGACCGCCGCGTGGTGGCGCTGCAGGCCGATGGATCGGGTATGTACACGCTGCAATCGCTGTGGACCATGGCCCGCGAAAAGCTCGACGTGACCATCGTGCTGCTGGCCAACCGCAAGTACGCCATCCTGCTGGGCGAACTGGCTGGCGTGGGCGCCAACCCAGGCAAGACGGCGATGGACATGCTGGACATCGGCAATCCGGACCTCGACTGGGTCAAGATGGCCAACGGGATGGGCGTCGAAGCGGCGCGCGCCGACAGCATGGACGCGTTCAACGACCTGTTCCAGCAGGCCAACCAGCGCAAGGGACCGTTCCTGATCGAACTGGTCATCTGAGCGGCCGGTCGGCCGCAGCGCCGGTCCCTGCATGGGCCGGCGCTGACCCATGATGTTCCATTGCCCCCGGGATGGACGCGCAGCAGCATCAACCTGCGTACTTCGTCCAAGGGGGCACATCATGAAGAAATCGGGAATGCAGTGGGCCGCACTGTGCTGCGGCCTGGCGATGGCGGGCGGCGTCTCCGCGCAATCGGTCGCCGACGGCAATGCCACGATCATCTGCGATTATTCGCACACGCTGGCGGACGATCCGATCGTCTACCCGGGCAAGCCCGGCGTCGCCATGATCCACGACTTTCTGGGCAACACCACGGCCAACGCCTTGTCGACGCCGGAGACGCTGCGCGCCGAACATGGCACGACCTGCGAGAACGCGGCCGACACCACGGCGTACTGGGCGCCTGCACTGAAATTGCCCGATGGCAGGATCGTGCCGCCCACGTACCAGAAGACCTACTACACGAACGTGGCGGTGCCGTCGGGGCGCCGCGTGCGCGTGGAGCCCCTGCCGGCAGGACTACGGATGCTGGCCGGCGACCACAACGGCGCGCTGCCCAATCCGAGGATATCGTTCCTGTGTAACGGACGGGGCTACAGCAACACGATTCCCACCGACTGCGTGCCCGATCCCGAGAAAGGCACCCAGTTCAATATCGGCGTGAATTTCCCGACGTGCTGGGACGGCCGGAACCTGGCGCCCATCAAGGGCGTGATCGAAAACGTGGTGTATCCGGACAAGCAGGGCGTCTGCCCGGCGACGCATCCCATCCATATCCCGGAGGTGAACCTGAACCTGGCCTACATGATCGGCCAGGTGACCGACCTGACGGAGGCCCGGCTGTCGATGGACCCCACGCTGGACGCGTTTGGCAGGGTGGTGGCGCAGAACTGGGGCACCCTCTACACCGCGCACGCCGACTTCTTCAACGGATGGCGCGACGAATCGCTGCGCTACATGGCCGACTATTGCCTGAACGCGGGCCGGCTCTGCAACAAGCAGGTGCCCTACGCGTACAGCGAGTCGCTTGGCGATGCCACGGTACGCGGCGGCGACACGGCGGACAGGAACTATGGGAACGACCTGTCGCTGTACGCGCAGCGGGCCAGCGGCACCACGCCGGAGTCGATGATCTACATGAAGTTCCGCATCCCGCAGGGTGCGGTGAACGTGCCGTCAAACTTCACGCCCGACTATCAGCTGCGGATCTACGGCGGCAACACCACCGACACGACGGCCGCCATCATCCGCCTGTACCGCGTGTCGACGGACTGGACGGAGGACACCATCACGGCCAACAATGCGCCGCCCTGCGAGGGCACCATGACGGACATGTACCTGGACAACGTGATCCAGTACCGCACGTTCAAGGTCGGCAAGGCCATCAACGAAGCCATTGCGGAAGGCAAGGACACCATCGCGTTCTGCCTGCGCGGCAACGGCGATCGCATCTACACGTTTGGCAGCCGCGACACCGCCAACCCGCCGCTGCAGCTGATGATGACCCTCAATCCGATCCACCACTAGGCGCGGCTTTCGGTCTCGGCCCAGCCCGACATGGCCTGCCCGCCGGCATTGTCGCCGGTCCACAGCAGCACGCGGCCCGGCGTGCCGGCATCGTCGGCACCCCCAACGGCCACGGTGTCCTGGTGGAACAACGGCGCCAGGCCGCGGAAGCCGAACCGCGTCACGCGCGCGTCGGGACGCTCGTGGCGCAGCAGTTCCAGCATCAGCATGGCCTGCAGCGGCCCATGCACGATCAGGCCGGGATAGCCTTCCACGTCGCGCACGTAGTCCAGGTCGTAGTGGATGCGGTGGGCGTTGAACGTCAGCGCCGAGAAGCGGAACAGCAGCGTGGGGTCGGCCTGCAGCGTGCGGCCGAACTGCGCGGTCTGCTCAAGCGCCGGGCGCGGCGGCTGGGGCTGTCCCTTCGGCGGCATGGCACGGTAGACGATGTCGTGCCGCTCGGTGAGCGCGGTTTCGCCGCCGACCGTGAACGCGTGGTCGACGGACACGAAATACAGCTCGCCGGTGCGGCCGGCCTTGTGCTGCACGTCGGTGATGGTCGACGTACGGGTGACCGTCTCACCGACCCGCAGCCCACGGTGGAAGGCCAGCTCGCTGCCGGCCCACATGCGGCGCGGCAACGGCACGGGCGGCAGGAATCCGCCCAGTGTGGGGTGGCCGTCCTGCCCGAGCGTGTGCTGTGGCGCGCGGGGCAGGAAGTACAGCCAGTGCCACAGCGGCGGCAGCGGCTGGCTGGCGATGGCTGCGCCATCGAGATCGAACGTGGCCGCGAGCGCGTGGACCGGCTCGGCCGCCAGGGTCTCGGTGCGCGACTCCGAACGGCCGATCCATTCGCGCAGTTGTTCAAGCGTAAGGGAGGTCATGGCGATGGGTGGTCGGTGGGTGGTTACCGGCTGGCGGGCAGCCAGTCGTTGACGTTGGCCTGCTGGTCCAGGCGCCACACGCGGTCGATGATGGCGCGCATTTCGGCCTCGCTGGCGCCGTGGCGGAACGTGCCCAGCTGGACGGCCTTGGCTTCGAGTTCCGGGCGCGACAGCGTATTGTCCGGATCGCCCTTGGGCACATCGACCCTTGCTTCCAGGGCCCGGCCATCGGTGGTGCGCACCGTCACGCGGCCGATCCACTGGCGCGGGTAGGCCGCGTTGATCTCGTCGTCGAGCGCCATCGTCACCTTGTTGCAGAAGGCGGCGATGCGCGGGTCCTGCAGCGCGTGCTGCTCGAACTCGCCCAGCCCGGCATGCGTGTGCACGGCCACCAGGCCCAGCACGGTGCCCATCGAAAACTTGGCCTGATGGATCGTCACCGGATTGACCACCGGGCCCAGCACGTCGATGGCGCCCTGGTGCACATGTGCGGTCACGGCGTCGATCTGTTCGGCCTGCAGGCCTTCGCGCTGCATCAGTGCCTTCAGCGCGTCGGCCGCCGGGTGCGTGTGGCGGCAGGAGGCAAAGAACTTGAACGAGGTCTCGGCTGTGGCCCAGCGCGTGCCGAGCCCGTTGGTCAGCGCGGCGGGGTTGGCGTCGCTCGACATGCCGGCCGCCATGCCCTGCGCGCCTTCGAGGATCTGCTTCGCGCCGGTAAAGCCCGCGCGGGCCAGCCAGGCCGACTGCAGGCCATCGGCAGCCGCCTTGGCGGTATGCAGCTGCTTGGAGTCCGCCGCATCGCGCAGGAATTCCCACAGGCCGGCGGCCTGCGTGCCGGCGGAGCCCAGCGCCTGGTTGATGCCCTCCGCGTCCAGCCCATACAGCTTGGCAACGCCGGCTGCGGCGGCCAGCGTGCCTACCGTGCCGGTGGTGTGGAACACGCGGTAGTGCGAGCGGCCCATGAATTCGCCGATGCGGATGCCGGCCTCGTAGCCGGCGATCGATGCCAGCAGCACCTCGGCGCCGGTCTTGCCCTCGGCCTGCGCGGCGGCGACCACGGCCGGAAACACCACGGCGGCCGGGTGCAGCACCGAACCGTTGTGGACGTCATCCTGCTCCACGACATGCGACGACGCGCCGTTGATCAGCGCGGCGAAGTAGGGCGATGTGCGGCGACGGTCGACAAAGACCTCCGCATCGCCCGACTGCGGCCCCATGGCTGCGGCGAACTCCTGGATGCGGCGGATGGCCGGCGCGTCCTTGCCGGCGATGGCGGAGGCGATCCAGTCGAGGAACAGGTCCTTGGTCCGTTCGACCACCGGAGCGGGCACGTCGGAGAGCTTCAGTTGCGCCAGGAATTCGCAGAGCTGGCGCGTCGGATAGGTTTCGTTGGGCATGTTCGGCGTAGGCGTCGGGCGGTCAGAACGAACGCGGCAGTTCGAGCACGTGCTCGGCCACGTAGGACAGGATCAGGTTCGTGGAGATCGGCGCCACCTGGTACAGGCGCGTTTCGCGGAACTTGCGCTCGATGTCGTATTCGGCGGCGAAGCCGAAGCCGCCGTGCGTCTGCAGGCAGACGTTGGCGGCCTCCCACGACGCATCGGCCGCCAGCAGCTTGGCCATGTTGGCTTCCTTGCCACACGGCTTGCCGGCGTCGAACAGCTGCGCCGCCTTGTAGCGCATCAGGCTGGCCGCTTCCACGTTGACGAAGGCGCGCGCGATGGGGAACTGCACGCCCTGGTTCTGGCCGATCGGACGGTCGAACACGATGCGTTCGCGTGCATAGCCGCTGGCGCGCTCGACGAACCAGTAGCCGTCGCCGATGCATTCGGCGGCGATCAGGATGCGCTCGGCGTTCAGGCCGTCGAGGATGTACTTGAGGCCGCGGCCTTCCTCGCCGATCAGGTTCTCGGCGGGGATTTCCAGGTTGTCGAAGAACAGCTCGTTGGTCTCGTGGTTGACCATGTTGCGGATCGGCTGGACTGTCAGGCCGTTGCCGATGGCCTCGCGCAGGTCCACCACGAACACCGACAGGCCTTCGGACTTCTTCTTCACCTGATCCAGCGGCGTAGTGCGGGCCAGCAGCAGCATCAGGTCGGAGTGCTGCACCCGCGATATCCAAACCTTCTGGCCGTTGATCACGTACTTGTCGCCACGGCGCACGGCGGTGGTCTTGAGCTTGGTGGTGTCGGTGCCCGTGGTGGGCTCGGTCACGGCCATCGACTGCATGCGCAGTTCGCCCGAGGCAATGCCGGGCAGCCAGCGTTGCTTTTGCGCGTCGGAGCCGTGGCGCAGCAGGCAGCCCATCACATACATCTGGCCGTGGCACGCGCCCGAATTGCCGCCGTTGCGGTTGATCTCTTCCATGATGACCGACGCGGCGGTCAGCGGCAGGCCCGAGCCGCCATAGGCCTCGGGAATCAGCGCGGACAGCCAGCCGGCCTGGGTCAGCGCCTGGACGAATTCCTCAGGAAAGCCGTTGTGTTCCTCGATGCGCTGCCAGTACGCGGAGTCGAACTGCTGGCAGAGGTCGCGTACGGCCTCGCGGATTTCGGGGTAAATCTGGTCTTGGTCCTGTGCAGCGTGCATGGCAATGTCCGTCTATGTCGGGGGTGAGGCCATTATTCCCGAGCCGCCGTGGCAGCAACATTCGCATTTGCTGAAGCGCGGCTTCTGTCCGGCTTAGGGATGGAGGCCGGAATCGGCTCAGGGTAATCCCGTGGGTTTTCCGGGGCCGTGTCCTCCCTTCGGCAAATCGGAATTGTGTGCCGCGCCCATAGCTTGCACCCTGCGGCTCACGATTCCAGAACAACCAGACGCGTGTCATACGCGCAGACCAGACAGGAGACAGTGAATGACGTTCTACCGGCAACTTTCAGCATCCGTGACCTGGGCCGCACTGGCGGCTGCCGCCGTGGCCGTTGCGGCGCCAGGCATCGCAAGGGCGGCGGACCCCTATCCGTCGCGGCCGATCACGATGGTCGTGCCGTTCGCGGCCGGCGGGCCGACCGATGTGGTGGCGCGCTCGGTGGCGGCGGCCATGTCGAAATCGCTGGGCCAGAGCGTGGTGGTGGAGAACCGGCTTGGCGCCGGTGGCACCGTGTCGGCCGCCTACGTGGCCAAGTCCGCGCCGGATGGCTATACGATCCTGATCCACCACAACGGCATGGCCACGGCCCCGGCGCTGTACTCCAAGCTGCCTTACAAGCCGCTGACCGATTTCTCGTTCGTGGGGCAGGTGGCCGATGTGCCGATGACGCTGCTGGGCCGCCACGACCTGCCGGCCAATACGCTGCCGGAGCTGGTCAGCTACATCAAGCAGAACCAGAGCAAGGTGAATCTGGCCAACGCGGGCCTGGGCGCCGTGTCGCAGCTGTGCGGCATGCTGTTCCAGAAGGCGATCGGCGTGGACCTGCAGACGATTCCGTACCAGGGCACGGCACCTGCGCTGACCGCGCTGCTGGGCGGCCAGGTGGACATCCTCTGCGACCAGACCACGCAGACGCTGCCGCATATCAAGTCGGGCAAGGTCAAGCTGTACGGCGTGACCACGGCGGAACGCATTCCGGCGCTGCCCGATACGCCCACGCTGCGCGAGGGCGGGCTGAAGGGCTTCGAAGTCAAGGTCTGGCACGGCGTCTATGCGCCGAAGAACACCCCGCCGGCCGTGATCGACAAGCTGAACGGCGCGCTGCGCACGGCGCTCAAGGACCCGGCCGTGGTGGCCCGCATGAAGGATCTCGGCGCGGTGATCGTGCCGGCGGACAAGCAGACGCCGGAAGGCCTGCACAGCTGGCTGGCGTCGGAGATCGACAAATGGTCGCCGATCATCAAGGCTGCGGGGGTGAGCGCGGATTAAGCAGGACCGATGGTTGTCTCCGCTCTCCCGCGTGCGGGCGGGAGAGGGAACAACGCGCAAAACCGACCTACACCGGCTCTCGTGCCGCGTCGGACAGATAGCGGATCAGGGTTTCCGCGAACTGCGGCAGCTCGCGGCCGGGCCGGCGCACCAGGCGCAGTTCGCGCCGGGCCCAGTCGTCTTCCAGCCGGATGAAACGCAGCACCTTGCGGCTGGCGTAGCGCCGTGCGCAGCTGTTGGGCACGATGGCGATACCCGCGCCGGCCTCGACCATGCGGCACACGGCATCGAAACTGCCCACTTGGATGCGCAGGCTGATGCGCTTGCCCATGCCGCTGGCAATACGGTCCAGGAACGACTGGATGGCCGACGACTGGTTCAGGCCCACGAAGCGGCAGGTATCGAGCAAATCGGCGAAATGCAGTGCCTTGAAGGCCGGCAGCGGGTGATTGACCGGGGCGATCACGATCAGCTCGTCGCTGCAGAGCTGCATGGTGTCCAGGTCGGCCGTCGCCACCTCGCCGGCCACGATGCCCAGGTCTGCGGCGCCGTTGCCGACCGCCGAGACGATATCGGCGGACAGGTGTTCCTCCAGTTCGACGTCGACATCGGGGTTCTCGGACAGGAAGCGTGACAGGCCGTTGGCCAGGAACGAGTTGGTGGCCGTGGTGTTGGCCAGCAGCCGCACGCGGCCCTTGACGCCCTTGGCGTAGGGCCGCAGGTCCGCATGCAGGCATTCCAGCTGGCGGAACACCTCGCGGGCGTGGCGCAGCAGTTCATCGCCGGCCGGCGTCAGGCGCACGCCCTTGACCTGGCGGATCAGCAACTGGGTCTGAAAGGCCTCTTCCAGCTGCTTGATGCGCGAACTGGCGGCCGGCAGCGACAGGAAGCTGCGTTCTGCAGCGCGGGTCAGGTTTTCGGTTTCGCCGACGTTGAGGAAGAGGCGCAGGTCGGTCAGGTCGTAGTGCATGGGTTCAGCGAGCGTGAAGCCCACTTTTGTCATTCGTGAATTCCAGAAACTCCGCCGACAATTTATCGTATGTGCGTTGGCAATAGAACGGGTGACGTTCCGGAACCCGGCAATCTCGCACGCAAGGAGTCGAAGATGAGTGGAATGATGGCAGGCAAGGTCGTGGTGGTGACGGGCGCAGGCGGGGGCATCGGCCGGGGCATCGCGCTGGGCATGGCCGCAGCCGGTGCGCGCGTGGTGGCGAACGACCTGGGCGTGTCGATGAGCGGGGAAGGCGGCGACGCCGGGCCGGCGCAGCGCGTGGTGGAAGAAATCCGCGCGGCCGGCGGCGAGGCTGTGGCCAATACCGATAGCGTGTCAACCTGGGCGGGCGCCAATGCCATCGTCCAGTGCGCGCTCGACAATTTCGGCCGCATCGACGCCGTGGTCAACAACGCCGGTAACCTGCGCGACCGCATGTTCTTCAAGATGAACGAGGAGGAGTGGCGCTCGGTGATCGACGTGCATCTGCACGGCACGTTCTTTGTGAGCCGCGCCGCCGCCAACTATTTCAAGGACCAGGAAAGCGGCGCCTTCGTCCATATGACGTCGACGTCGGGCCTGATCGGCAACCTGGGCCAGGCCAACTACTCGGCGGCCAAGCTCGGCATTGCCGCGCTGTCCAAATCCATTGCCCTGGACATGGCGCGCTTCAACGTGCGTTCGAACTGCATCGCACCATTTGCCTGGAGCCGCATGACCAGCTCGATCCCGGCCGAGACGGCCGAGGAGAAGGCCCGCGTGCAGCGCCTGCAGAAGATGGAAGCCGGAAAAATCGCGCCGGTGGCGGTGTTCCTGGCCAGCGATGCGGCCAGCGAGGTCAATGGCCAGATCTTCGCAGTACGCGCCAACGAAATCATGCTGATGAGCCAGCCGCGTCCGGTGCGCTCGGTGCATACCAGCGAAGGCTGGACCCCGGAGACCGTGGCCGAGATCGCCATGCCGGCGATGCGTTCGAGCTTCTTCAAGCTGGATCGATCGCCCGATGTCATCAACTGGGATCCGATCTGATCCGACTGCAGGCCAAGGGGCGCTTGCCCCTTGCCACAGGCCTGTCCCGGCGCTTCTATCCCGCGTCGCCCGCGTCGCCCGCGTTGCCCTCGTCGCCCTCGTCGCCCTCGTCGCCACGCGCTGCAGTGCAGCAATCCGTCCGCGCGTGGCACGCATTCTGCTCATCCTCCGTCATGGCGGCCTCACGCACTCGGACTGTGCGGCGCGGGCGTGGATCCCACGCTAAATCGGTGCATGCACGCGCCCGCCCACTGGCACTCCCGTTCGGACAGTGCTGATGGGTGCGACGCGTGGTCGCAGCGATGACGCATCCGGCAGCCATGACGCGATCAGGGGCATCGCTCAAGTCGTTGCAGGACCGATCAAGCGGAGGCAAGCGATGCGCGGGCCGATGCACGCACCGTGATGCGGGTATTGCGCAGGTCGATATGCGAAAAGCGGTGCAAATCATGCATTTGGACGATGGGGGCTGGAAGGTTATCCATCCACAGCGGCGACATGGGTGTAGGACCATTGCCGACAGGGCCTGTCAGATGTTTCTGGATTTGATAGGTCGTTACACAACACGCTGTGCAGGACGCACTCGAAAGGTGTAATGTGTGTCACAAGCATGGTCGATGGCCCGTCGCGGCGGGGTGATGAAACGAGGGTCCAGTCGCAATGCGTGCATGGCATGAGCGTGCATCGCAGCGACCGAACCGACAGGCAGTTGAAGTCAACTCGGGATTCACGTTCACCGTTATTTGACTATGATGAAGTAAAGACTTCGCAACTTGGCAACTCCACCAAGCCGGGGTGGCGGAAAGCAAAGTTGCCGCGAAGTCTTAGGGGAGTAGAACTACCTTCGCCTCGGACGTGGGACTCTGACGGGAGTGAGGTATGGACATTTTTGGCCACTACGCCACGCGATTCGAAGCGCGCAAGGAAGAGGAATACAGCATCCAGGAATACCTGGAGATCTGCAAGAAGGATCCTGCTGCCTACGCGACTGCCGCCGAACGCATGCTCGCCGCTATCGGACAGCCTGAACTGGTGGATACCCACCACGATCCGCGCCTGTCCCGACTGTTCTTCAACAAGGTTATCCGGGTCTACCCGGCGTTCCGCGACTTCTACGGGATGGAAGACACGATCGAACAGATCGTCTCCTTCTTCAAGCACGCGGCGCAGGGCCTGGAAGAACGCAAACAGATCCTGTACCTGCTTGGGCCTCCCGGAGGTGGCAAGTCGTCGCTGGCCGAGAAGCTCAAGGCGCTGATGGAAGAGATTCCGATCTACGCGCTCAAGGGTTCGCCCATCCATGAATCTCCGCTCGGGCTCTTCTCGCCGGAAGAGGACGGCAAGATCATGGAGGAAGACTATGGCATTCCGGTGCGCTACCTGAATACCATTCCGTCGCCATGGGCCGTCAAGCGGCTGCACGAGTTCAACGGGGATATCACGAAATTCCGTGTGGTGAAGCTGCGCCCGTCGGTGCTGGCGCAGATTGCCATCTCGAAGACGGAGCCGGGCGACGAGAACAACCAGGACATTTCGTCGCTGGTTGGCAAGGTCGACATCCGCAAGCTCGAAGACTTCCCGCAGGACGACCCGGACGCCTATTCGTATTCGGGCGGCCTGTGCCTGGCCAATCGCGGCCTGCTCGAGTTCGTGGAAATGTTCAAGGCACCCATCAAGGTGCTGCACCCGCTGCTGACCGCTACGCAGGAAGGCAATTACAAGGGCACGGAAGGCTTTGGAGCGATTCCGTTCGATGGCGTCATCCTCGCGCACTCGAACGAGGCCGAGTGGCAGACGTTCAAGGCGGACAAGAACAATGAGGCTTTCCTTGACCGGATCTATATCGTCAAGGTGCCTTACTGCCTGCGCGTGTCGGACGAGGTGAAGATCTACGACAAGCTGCTTCGCAGCAGTTCGCTGTCGGCGGCGCCCAACGCACCAAACACGCTGAAGATGATGGCGCAGTTCGCCGTGCTCACGCGGATCAAGGAGCCGGAGAACTCGAACGTCTTCTCGAAGATGCGCGTCTATGACGGCGAGAGCCTCAAGGACGTGGACCCCAAGGCGAAGTCGTATCAAGAGTATCGCGACTACGCAGGCATCGACGAAGGCATGAACGGCTTGTCCACCCGCTTCGCGTTCAAGGTGTTGTCGAAAGTGTTCAACTTCGACAATACCGAGGTGGCGGCCAATCCGGTGCACCTGCTGTACGTGCTTGAGCAGCAGATCGAGCGCGAGCAGTTCCCGCCGGAGCAGGAAGCCAAGTTGATGTCGTACATAAAGGAGTACCTGACCACGCCGTACGTGGAATTCATCGGCAAGGAGATCCAGACCGCCTACCTGGAGTCGTATTCCGAGTACGGCCAGAACATCTTCGACCGCTACGTGGTGTTTGCGGACCTGTGGATACAGGATCAGGAGTATCGCGATCCGAATACCGGTGAGATCCTGGACCGCAATGCCCTGAACGACGAACTGGAGAAGGTGGAAAAGCCGGCCGGTATCTCGAACCCGAAGGACTTCCGCAACGAGATCGTCAACTTCGTGCTGCGGGCCCGTGCCAACAACGGGGGCAAGAACCCGGTGTGGACCAGCTACGAGAAGCTGCGGATGGTGATCGAAAAGCGCATGTTCTCCACCACGGAAGACCTGCTGCCGGTCATCTCGTTCAATGCCAAGTCGTCGCGCGAGGATCAGGAAAAGCACGAGAACTTCATCAACCGCATGGTTGAGAAAGGCTATACACCCAAGCAGGTTCGACTTTTGGTGGAGTGGTATCTGCGCGTCAGGAAATCTTCGTAACCGGTTCCGGACGCGGTCTTTATCCACGGCGCGCTTTTCCTGGCGTCTCTTACCACGGCGGACAGACGGCATATGGGTACGGTCATCGATCGGCGCGAGAACGGCGGCAACAAGAGCGCCGTCAACAAGCAACGCTTCATCAAGCGTTACCGCGAGCAGATCCGGCAGGCGGTGGCGAAGGCGGTGTCCGGCCGGAAGATCATGGACATCGAGCAGAGCGGGCAGGTGTCCATTCCGGTCAAGGACATCTCCGAGCCGATCTTCCACCACGGCCAGGGCGGCAAGCGGGAGTGGATTCACCCCGGCAACAAGAAATTCGTCCGGGGTGACAGCTTCGACCGCCAGCAGCAGGGCAGTGGTGGTACCGGGTCACGTGCCAGCGACAGCGGCGAAGGCGAGGACGATTTCGTCTTCACGCTGTCGCGCGAGGACTTTCTGAATTTCTTCTTCGAGGACATGGCGCTGCCCGACCTGGCCAAGCGCCACCTCGCCAAGATTGCCGAGGTGCGCAAGGTGCGCGCCGGCTTCTCCATCGACGGCACCCCATCGAATTTGTCGATCCTGCGCACCATGCGCAGTTCGCTCGGGCGGCGTATCGCGCTGTCCAGCCCCTACATGAAGCGGTTGCACGAACTGGAGATCGAGTACAACGAGGTGCTCGAGAAGGAAGGGCCATATTCCGAACAGGCCGAGGCGCTGATGGAGAAGATGCGCCACCTGCGGGCCCAGGTGGACCGCGTGCCGTTCATCGAAAAGCTCGACCTGCGCTACAACAACCGCGTGCTAAAGAAGCGGCCGCAGGCGCAGGCGGTGATGTTCTGCCTGATGGACGTTTCGGGCTCGATGGACGAAAGCCGCAAGGACCTGGCCAAACGGTTTTTCATGCTGCTGTACCTGTTCCTGAAGCGCAACTACGAGCGCATCGACGTGGTGTTCATCCGCCATCACACGGTGGCCAAGGAGGTGGAGGAGGAGGATTTCTTCCATTCGCGGGAATCCGGTGGTACCGTGGTTTCGAGCGCGCTGAAGCTGATGGTTGATGTGATTCATGAGCGCTATCCGCCGAGCCAGTGGAACATCTATTGCGCCCAGGCGTCGGACGGCGATAACTGGGCAGGGGATTCCGAACTGTGCGGCCGGCTGCTGCGCGAGTCGATCCTGCCGCTGGTGCAGTACTACGCGTATGTGGAGGTGGCTTCGGAAGAGCCGCAGAATCTCTGGGAAGAGTACCTCACGGTTAAGAACCAGTTCGAGCACTTCGCGATGCAGCGCATCATCGGTGCGGACGAGATCTACCCCGTGTTGCACGACCTGTTCCAGAAACGCGCGGCGTGGCCGGCCACCAGATAGCAGGGCATTCGGCAGCAAACCGGCGCTGCGCGGGGCGCGGGCCGGCATCCACTGGGGAAGTCTATGGCCTATCTTTCGACGGGCTCGGAGTGGACCTTCGAGCTGATCCAGCGTTATGACCGCGAAATCGCCCGCATCGCCGGCGAGTTCGGGCTGGACACCTATCCCAACCAGATAGAGATCATCACCGCCGAGCAGATGCTCGACGCGTATGCGTCGGCGGGGCTGCCGGTCGGCTACAGCCACTGGTCGTACGGCAAGCACTTCCTGGCGTCGGAGCGCGGCTACCAGCGTGGCTACATGGGGCTGGCCTACGAGATCGTGATCAACTCCAATCCTTGCATCGCGTACCTGATGGAGGAGAACACGATGCCGATGCAGGCGCTGACCATCGCGCACGCCTGCTACGGCCACAACTCGTTCTTCAAGGGCAACTACCTGTTCCGCACCTGGACCAACGCGGACGCGATCATCGACTACCTGCTGTTTGCCAAGAACTACGTGGCCGAGTGCGAGCAGCGATACGGCGAGCAGGAAGTCGAAATGCTGCTGGATTCCTGCCACGCGCTGCAGAACTACGGGGTGGACCGCTACAAGCGGCCCAAGAAGCTGTCGATCACCGAAGAGCAGGCTCGCCAGGCAGAACGCGAAAACTACCTGCAGATGCAGGTCAATGACCTGTGGCGCACGCTGCCCAAGCATCGCCCCCACGCCCTGCGTGAGGAAGAGGAGGCTGCAGAGTTCGAGGTGACCTTCCCGCCGGAGCCTCAGGAAAACCTGCTCTACTTCATCGAGAAGAACGCACCGAAGCTGCAGCCGTGGCAGCGCGAGATCGTACGCATCGTGCGCAAGGTTGCCCAGTATTTCTATCCGCAGCGGCAGACCAAGGTCATGAACGAAGGCTGGGCCACGTTCTGGCATTACACCATCATCAACCAGCTGTACGAGGAAAAGCTGGTCAATGATGCGTTCATGCTCGAATTGCTGCAGGCGCATACCAACGTCATCTACCAGCCGCCGTACCACAGCCCGTACTACAGCGGCCTGAATCCGTACACGGTGGGGTTCCTGATGTTCCAGGACCTGCGCCGCATGTGCGAGAACCCGACCGAGGAAGACAGGCGCTGGGCGCCCGAGATTGCCGGCAGCGACTGGCGCCAGACGCTCGATTTTGCGATGCGCAACTTCAAGGACGAGAGCTTCCTGCTGCAGTTCCTGTCGCCGCGCGTGATTCGCGAGCTGAAGCTGTTTTCGGTGCTGGACGACGACCGCGAGGGCAAGCTGCGCGTGACGGCCATCCACGACGACGAAGGCTATCGCGAGATCCGCCGGCTGCTGGCGACCCAGTACGACCTGTCGAACATGGAGCCGAATATCCAGGTGACCAATGTCGATATCGGCGGCGACCGCTCGCTGACGCTGCGCCATCTGCAGCAGGATCGCCGTCCGCTGGCGCAGAACTTCGACGAGGTGATCCGCCACGTCACGCGGCTATGGGGATTTACGGTGCGGCTGGAAGTGGTCTACGAGGACGGCCGGCGCGAACTCAAGTACGAGTGCAAGCCAGAACGCCGCCACCAGCAGCATCGCAAGGCAGCCTAACGCTCATTGACACGACCCCCGCCAGCAGGCGGGGTGCCGTCCGGCAAGATGTCATCGGGGCCGGGCCTGGCCGCGGGGCCGGGCCGGCGAGCATGCACCCGCGCGCTCCAGGTCCACGCCTGGCAGCAGGTGCAGCAGGCGCACCAGTTCCGACTGGCGATGCGTGCCGGTCTTGCGCAGCGTATCGCGGATGTGCACGCGCACTGTGTGCGGCGACAGGAATTCGCGTTCGGCAATCTCGTTGAGCGTTTCGCCGGCCGCCAGACGGATGGCGATGATGCTCTCCTTGCGCGACAGGCCAAACAGCGACGTCAGCACCCCGGCGTCAAGCACCGAGCGCGATTCGGAGTTGCCTAGCAGCATCATGGCCATCGGCAATTGCCACGGACCTTCCACCGGCTGACGCGATACCAGCGGCATGACAATGATCGGCACGGGCTGGCCGCCCGAAGTGATATGCATCCACGAGCCCGCCGCGGCACCGCCATGGCGGCCACCGTGCACGGCGCCGTCAAGCAGCCTGGTCAGTACCGATTGCAGCGATTCGGGATGCGCGCACAGCACACCGTTGTCGAGCGCCAGGTTGGAGTCGGCCTGCACCAGGGCCTCGGCCCAGCTGTTGGCGTAGCGTACGCGCATGTCGGCCTGTAGCACCATCACGCCGAAATCGAGCGTGTCCAGCCCCGCGAGTCCCATCGACGCCAGGCCGCTCAGCTCGAAATTGCGGTGCTGCATGCGGGCCGCCCGTGCCCAGTGCGGCATCACCTGCGCCACGCGCTGGTTGCAATCGAAAGTTCGGCAGGTGTCGCAACCGGGGGTTGCACTCATCCAGACGCAGACGTCATGCGTGTCGAAGAGGCGGATGCCGTTGGCCAGGCCGTTGCAGTCGAAGGGCGTCGGGTCTTCCGGATACGGGCCCGGCAGCGTGCCGGCGTCGGCGCTGGCAGCCGCCAGCGCGGCGTGCGAGGGCAGCGCCCGCATGCTTTCGGGCATGGTGCTGGTATTGGTAAAGCAGCCGTGTGGCGTGACACCCAGGCGCGCCTTGCCGGCGAGCTTGTCCCATATCAGGTAGCTCGGGCTGGCGGAACAGGTGTAGTCGGAAAACAGGTCGAGCGCCGCAGGCATGGCCGCCACGTCCATGGCGGATTCATAGATGCAATCGACCAGACGATAGAAGACGTCGTCGGCAGACAAGTGTTCGCCCATTTCTTTTTTCCCCGGTGGCAAACGCCTTTTTCCTCAAGACCGCTGCGTCGAGGCGCGGTCATTCTTTTGTATGTCATCACAGTGCCGCGTCCGATTGACTGGGAGCGCGTGAACTCGGCAATGTGTACGACGATGATCCTGCAAAAACACGGTGCCGGAATATCCCGCCAAGGGAGGGGTGTTTTCACCGTTTTCCGGCGCCACGCTTGCGTTTCCGGCATCCGGGCACGCGCAGTTGGGCGCGGCGGATTGCTGAAGTTCGCGAGATAGTAATGCCGTGACCAACGTATTTCAAACGATTCGCGGCGAAGTTCGCGCGCCGCCATGGCGCAAATGCGACAACGTCCCGTCAAGGCGCACGGGCCTTCACATTCGTATGGCGAACCTCAGGCGGCGCCCTTGGCTGAGGTGACGAATTCGGCGCCCGCGCCGGCAGCGGCCGTCGACGCCGCTTCGGCGAGGGCTCCGTTGCTGGCCCCGTCGACCTGCACGGTCACATAGGGGGCCGCCATGCGGATGCCTTCGGCGTCGAAGTTGCGCTTCAGGCGGATGTTGAAGGCGCGCGAGATCTCGGCCTGGGTCAGCGGGCGCGTCTTGAATTGCGCAAGCACCACCTGACCGTTCGGATCGAAGCGGTCCAGGCCCAGGATGTCCAGTCCGGACAATAGGTTGCGGGAGTAGCGGTGGTCGCGGGCCACCTCGGCGCCGGTCTCGCGAATGATCTCCAGCGCGCGGTCGAAGTCGCTCTGGTAGGCGATGGAGATGCTGAATACCGCGAAGGCGTAGTCCCGCGACAGGTTCTTGACCGCCTTGATCTGGCTGTAGGGCAGCGTATGTAGCGCGCCCTTGCCATCGCGCAGCCGCAGCGTGCGGATCGTCATGCCTTCCACAACCCCGGCGTGGTCGGGCAGCTCGATGGAATCGCCGATGGCGATCGAATCCTCGATCACGATGAACAGCCCGGTGATCAGATCCTGCACCAGACTTTGCGCGCCGAAGCCGATGGCCAGGCCCACCACGCCGGCACCGGCCAGCAGCGGCGTGACGTTGACCCCCAGGTTGGCCAGCACTGCAATCATTGCTACCACCAGCAGGGCCACGAACGACGCGTTACGCACGAGCGGCAGGATGGTCTTGGCGCGCAGGCTGGGCTGGGCGGCGCGATTGTTGGTGGGCGACAGCGACTGGGTGATTGCCGTATCGATCAGCAGCCAGACCAGCCAGGCCAGCAGCACCACGCCGATCACGCTGAGCACGGACCGCGTGATATGGCGGCCCAGCACGGTCGAGTCGGCCAGCATCATCAACGACGTACCCCAGATGCGTGCATTGAGCTCCAGGAATGCCAGCCAGATGATCACGCGTACCAGGGCCACCCCGAAGCGGCCAAAGCGCCGCAGGTAGGCCGAGCGCCGGCGATCGCGCAGCCGCGGCGCCCGTGCCGAGGCCTTGGGCGAGCGCCCCGCCACCAGCGTGAGCAGCATGGCGCCCACGAACAGCGCCACGGTGATCACGGCGCGCCGCAGGAATTCGTCGGCACGCCCCGTGGCCATGATGGTGCCAATGACCGACGCCGCCACTACCGCCAGCATGGGCAGGTACCAGGCCTGGCCGGCCATGCGCAACAACTCCATCAGGGCCGGATGCTCCTGGCGGAACGCAAACGGGCGGAAGGCGATCAGTTGCCCGATAGCCCTGCGGAACCGCACCGCGAAGACGCCGATCAGTACGGCTGCCAGGATATTGGCGAAGGTACTGACCAGCGCGGACAGGTTCACGCCCAGCGCGGCGATGACCCGGGCGTCGGTATTGGCTTCGCCCAGCGCGGCCAGGGCGCCCGTGACGAACAGCAGAATCGGCGAGTGCCTGAGCAGGTCACGCACTGCGTGGGAGCGGTGTCCCGACTGGAACAGCGCGAAGATGACCTGGCAGACCGCCGACATCAGCGCGCCGGCCACGATGGCATAGGCCACCAGCACCGCCCCCATGCTAGCGGGCGTTCGGCCGAAGACCTTGTAGGCCAGCAGCACCGTGAGTGCGAAGGCCACGATCCATGGCCCGATCCGGCGCAGGAAATAGATGCCGACATCGACCCACGAAGGCACCACCGGCAACTGGGTGGATCGTGCCGGACGCAGCCGGTTGCGGTGCAGCCGGCGCGACAGCTCGAACAGCAGCCAGCCCGTCAGCGCCCAGCCAGCCAGCACGATGCCGAATTCGCGCCACGATTCCAGTGCCGCCCGCGTATGGCCGATCGTGATCGCCTCGCGCATTTCCTCGCCGGCAAAGCGGATACGCCAGCGCCAGTATTGCCAGGGGCCACGGTCGCTGTGCGGAGTGTTGTCGATGTCCTGCAACGCTTGCGCCACCGCGCCAATCAGTCCGGGAGCCGGGGTGCTGGCGGCCGCGGCCGGGGCAGAGGCATCCAGGCCCTGGCGCAACGTCTGCAGTTGCGTGACCAGCGCCTTCCGTTCGGCATCGTTCTGCAGCGTGCCGATGACCTCGTCGAGCGATCTGGCCAGCGCGTCGCTGGCGGCCGGCGCCGACGCGGGTTTGTCGGCCGGGGCCTTGATGGCATTGAGCAGGGGCGAACCGGCGCCGAAGGCGGGGCTGCTCAGAAGCAGCGTCAGCACAAAGGCGTGGAACCAGGCCATGGCCGGGATCAGGGCTGTCAAAGGGGAGCGCGAGCTGTGCATGTAGGGGACGCGGGCGGTTGAGGATCGCCGTCAGATAGCCAGCATGCGCGTCACTGTAGCGCATTGCAGCAGGCCACCGCCCACGGGCCTGCCCGGAGGCGCTTCATCGCGAGTTTCTTGAATTCAAAAAAATTGAATAACTTGTCCGCGAATGCATCACTTTTGCAGGGGGCGACACGCCTATAGTTCTGTTCATGGACGGCGCGCAACAAGGCGCAAACAAGACAGAAGCAGCCAGATGGCACGCCGGAACCATTCATACAAACTGAATAATCTGCAAAACCTTACGGAGAGAAATCATGACCAAGACCACCGCCCTCAAGATCGCATCGACCCTGGTTCTGTCGCTGGCCGCCCTCGGCGCCGCTCAGGCAGAAACGGTATCGGCAGACAAGTATGGCTACACCTTCCGCACCACGGTTTCGGCTGACAAGTACGGTTATGAATTCCGCACGCACGACGTCTTCACCGACGGCGCCCGCGTCGGCAAGCCGGATACGTTCACTGACGGCGCCCGCACGGTAGCCGGCCTCGACAAGATTGGCGTCTCGGCAGCCCCAGGACGCACCGCCGACCCATACCTGGACGGCGCTCGCAACGCCAACCCGTACACGGACGGCGCCCGCTTCGTCGCCGGCCTCGATAATGTGGGAGTCTCCGCTGCCCCGGCTCGCACCTTCGACCCGTACCTCGACGGCGCGCGTGCATGATGGCTGTTACGCGGAACGAGCAAGGCGTTACGTAACCCGTAACGCCTTTTTTGTTTGTGGAACGTCCGCCGGCAGCCGTCGTGCGGGGCTGCAAGCGCCCGCCTGAAGTGGGGTAACGATTCCTGGAACGGCCATGCGGCGCGCCCTGGCGGGTCGTCGATTGAAACGATCGTATGGAGACCGCGCCGGTCGGCCGATATTGGCATGTCGTTTGCAGATCCTGATCGGAGAAGACGATTTGAAACGCAGCGCCAGACTTGCCGACCGGGAGACCATCATGTTCCAGACCGTTGCCGCCCACCCCAATGCCGTGATCGTGCGCGATGCCGCCATCGTCGCCGCCATCGACGCCGCCATGCTGAGCCGCCGCGACGAATACAGCGGTCAGCCGATGGCATGGAAGATGTTCTGCGAAGCGTCGCACGTCGCCACGCTGAACGACGTGCTGCGTTCCGCCTTTATCGAGCGCGTGGCCAACGAGCGCGGCGCCGACGTGGCGCTGCGCCTGAAGGCCAAGGCCGAGTCGATCCGGGCGGAGGCGATCGCGCGCCTGATGTAGCCACTGCCACCCCCGCCCGAGGCGCCTTACGGGAGCACCGGGTTCGCCACCGCGCGGGCGATGATCGCGTCGGCATCGCGTTGCAGCAGGAAGCGTTGGCCCACCAGATCGTTGGCCGCAGCGGTCACCGCCGCCACATAGCCAGCCTGGTTGGTGTAGAGCGACTCCAGCGACGGGCGACCATCGCCGGCGGCGATGCGTGCCGCTTCGGTCTTGTGGAACGGAATGAACGAGCCGGTCAGGTTGGACAGGTCGACAATGCCCGCCGTGGCCACGTAGTTGAACTCCAGGCTGGTGCCGATCGGTGCGCGGGCTTCCACGCTATGGATGCCTGCACGCGGAATGCCGGTGGACGGGTCGGTCTGCGGCACCAGGATGGCGTAGTCGCGGTTCAGGTAGGCGGGCGGCAGGATCGTGGCGATGCCCGATTCATCCTCGCGCCGGTACTGCGGGCCGAAGTCCAGCAACGGATAGCCGTTGTAGCGTGCCAGGTACTGGAAGTCGGGAATCGCCGTCGCTACGCCAGACACCGGCCAGCTGGTGCCCTTCATTGCCGGCAGCGTCAGGCTGGCGGGACGCACCAGCGTGCCGTCTGCCAGTGCCGGCACCTGGCTTGCGGGCGGCGTCGTGCCCTTGACCACCCAGTCCTCCAGGTCGATGAACAGCGCGCGGAACGTGTCGTTGTGGTGGATCACCGTGCCGGCCGGATAGACATTGCGCGTGGGGGCGAACGCGATGCTGCTGGCGCCACCCGCACCGCCGTGCTGGGTGCCCGTGTAGTAATAGATGCGGACGTTGTCGGGTTGCTTCAGGTCACGGAAGCCGTTGGCATCGGTCAGCACCGGCGAGCCCTGCAGTTGCCAGAACTCGGTGCCCGACAAGCCGAGGAAGAACTTCGGGCAGGTGCTGCTGGCCGAGCATCGCGCCATCACGCCGCCGGTCTTGCCGGAGAGGTCGTCCACATAGTTCGCATCGAGCCCGCGCGGCGCGGTCTGGCCGAACGCCGTGTGGTCCGTGCGCAGGCCACCGCCACCACCGGGCACCGCGAAGCGCGTGTTGATATTGGTCTGCCGCGCGGCCACATGGGCGTAGATGCCGTCGAACACCTTCGAGCCGTCCAGCGCCTGGTTGAATCCCAGATGCAGGAACGTCTTCATGGCATTGCCCGACTGCGACGTGCCTTGCCCGATGGCGTACCGGATGCGGCCGGCCAGCGGATTCGGCGTGCCGGCGCTATCGACGGTCTTGTTGCGGAAGAAGCTGACCGTATCGCGCAGCGCGGCCAGGCCCACGCCCATGACCTTGGGGTCCTTGGCCACGTAGACCAGCTCGTACAGGTATTGCGGATCGAAGCCGCCGCGCAGGCAGACGTTGGCCGGGTCGGCGGTGCCCGGGAACGGGTTGCCGGCGTCGCATCTGGCGAATTTCCAGTCGCTGGCCGGGATGGCCACGCGGGGATCGGTCTCGTTGATGCGCCGCGTCAGCGAATAGCCTGGCTGTGTGTTGTCAAGGCTGGCAGGCGCGTAGGGCAGCATCGTGCCGTTGAACACGCCGCCGGGCAGCGACATCATTGGCGTGGCCGCGGTGGGAACCAGTTCCGAGCGATAGGTGCCGGTGATCGATGTGCCGTCGGCATTCTTCGCCACGGGCACCGTCACGGTCAGGCGGGCCGCGGTGGACTTTGGCACGTCGCCCTGCCAGGCCGAATAGAGCAGCACGTAGCCGCGTTCCAGATACACCGCATCGCCAGGCGAGGCGGCCGGGTTGGGCATCGTCAGGATGTTGCCGCGGTTCGGTGCGTCGTAACGCAGCACGCCGCTGGCCTTGCTCATGTCCTTCGGCTTGAGCATGACGAAGTCAGCCGAATACTCAACCATCCCGTTGGCGTTGACCGGTGCCAGCGCCAAGTCCTGGATGACCGCGTTCTTCGGGTCCTTCGGATCGACTTCGCCGCTGACGGTGCCGGTGACCTGCTCGTACTGGCCCACGCTGCCGTAGGTGCCGGCGAAATCCTGCGTGCCGGTGATCTTCAGCGTCACGGCTGGCGTGCGGGCGGCCGGCGTACTGTTGCCGCTGCCGGCACTGCTGCCACCATTGCCACTGTCGTCGCTGCCGCCGCAGCCCGCCAGCAGCGTTACCGTTGCCGCAAGGGCGAGCGCCGCCGCGTGCCGCCCATGTGCACGTGCATCCATCGATGTCTCCTCGTCTTTGTTTTCGAATGGCCGTCCCGTCATGCGCGGGAGGCGACTCGAATATAGGCCGATGGCATTGTGCTGATAAATTGATTGTTTGAATGGATTGATCGATCTTGTCGAAAGGCGGGCCTCGCCTGCGCGCGCGGCCATGGGCTACCATGGCGTCTCACATTTCGCCGGAGCGCCCGCATGCCACCGTTAGAAACGCTGCTGCCTTTCCTGGGGATCGCCGTGCTGCTGAGCCTGGCGCCGGGCCCCGACAATATCTTCGTTCTGTTGCAATCGGCGATGCACGGCACGCGCGCCGGGCTGACCGTGGTGCTGGGGCTGTGTACGGGGTTGCTGGTGCATACGGCCGTGGTGGCCGTGGGCCTGGCCGCGCTGCTGGCGGCGTCGGTGGTGGCGTTCACCGTGCTGAAGATCGTCGGCGCGCTCTATCTGGTCTATCTGGCGTGGCAGGCGTTTCGTGCGCCGGTGGGCAACATCGGCAAGGATGAGGCCGCCGCGCGGCCGGTCAAGAACATGTATCTGCGCGGCGTCGTCATGAACCTGACCAATCCCAAGGTGGTGATCTTCTTCCTGGCGTTCCTGCCGCAGTTCGTCGACGCGAAACAGGGTCACGTGGCCCTGCAGATCATGGTGCTGGGCTTCGCCTTCATCGTGGCCACGCTGCTGGTGTTTGGATCCATCGCATGGTTCTCGGGCCTGTTCGGTCGCGTGCTGATGCGTTCGGCGCGTGTGCAGCGCGCCGTGAACTGGTTTGCGGGAACGGTATTCCTGGCGTTGGCTGGCAAGCTGGCGCTGTCGCAGCGCTGACGCGGAGCCGGTCAGGCGAACGTGATGGCGCGGCGCCGCTCGGGATGTTCCAGATGCGGCACGTTGTTGAAGCTCAGCAGGCGCTGCGTGCCGCGCCCGACGATCAGTTCGCAGAAGCCGGTGTTGCGGAACTGCAGGTTCAGCTCGATGGCAGTCTGCGTGGGCGCACCGAGCAGGTCGGCGATGGCCCGGCCAATGGCGCCGCCGGAGCTGACCACCAGTAGCGCATCCTCGCGTGCCGCGCCTTCTGTGGCCGTCGACAGCGCGGCCTGCATGCGCGCCCCGAACGCTTCCCAGCTTTCGGGCATGCCGGTCAGCTTGTCCTGCGTCCACGCCGCGAATGCCGCGCGGAACGTGCGCCAGTAATCCTGGTAGTCGCCGTTCTGGTGGGCCCGGTGATCGGCGCCATTGGTGAAGCTGCGGTAGAGCGATTCGCCGTCGTATTCGTTCAGGCCCGTGTGCGTATCCACGGCCGTCCCTGCGGCGCCCATGCCGCTCAGGACTTCGGCGGCGGTGTCCTGCTGGCGCACCAGCGATCCGGCCACCACGCGCTTGAACGTGATATCCCGCCCCTTGAAATACTCGCCAAGCCAGCGGGCCTGCTGGCGTCCGACGTCAGACAGGCAATCGTAGTTGGCGGCGCCAAACGAGGCTTGGCCGTGACGGACCAGGAAGAGCGTGGCCATGATGTGGGCATCTGCAGAGAGGATATGGCGCGATTCTAGTCGGGCGATGCCTGCGGGCCCAGCAAGACCCGCAGGAATTCATGACGGCCATGGTTTCGCTGCATGCCGCGCACACGGCGGCACACGGCGGCACGCGGCTGGCGAAGGTCGCGAAGTCAGTCGAGCGTCACGCCGGTATCGGCGGTGAGCTTCAGCACCACCGGCAGATACGCCTTGTAGGCGCGCTCGGCCTCACCCGGCGTGTTGCCGATCGGCTCGGCGCCCATTTCGTCGATCTTTGCCTGCATCTCGGGCGTCCTGACCAGCGACGCCACTTCGCGGCCCAGCCGCTCGACGATGGCGTCAGGAGTCTTCGCCGGTGTCAGCAGCGTTGTCGGGCCGACGATCTTGTAGGCCGCATCGCCATAGCCGGCCTCGGCGAACGTCGGTACATCGGGCAACGCCCTGGCGCGCGTGGTGCCGGCCACGGCCAACGGCCGCAGCTTGCCGGTGGCGATGTGCTGGCGCAGCGTGGTGACCGAACCGATCGTCACGTTGACCTGGCCGGCCAGCAGGTCGGTCACCATCGGCCCTTCGCCGCGATACGGCACATGCAGGATGTCGACGCCGTAGGTCTTGTCCATGTAGGCCTGGATGGTGTGCGGCTGCGTGCCCGGCCCCCACGATCCCATGCGCAGCTTGCCCGGTTCTTTCTTGGCGTAGGTGATCAGCTCGTTGACGGTCTTGACCGGCACGCCGCTGTTGACGGCCAGCACCGTGCGGGCCATCGCCACGTCCGAGACGGGGCGCAGGTCGGTGCGCGGGTCGTAGGGCAGCTTCTTGTAGAGCGCCAGGTTGGCGGTGATCGGCCCCGGAATCGTCATCAGCAGCGTATAGCCGTCGGGCGCCGACTTGGCGACGAAATCGGTGCCGATAATGCCGCCCGCGCCGCTCTTGTTTTCCACCACCACCGGCTGGCCGAGCCGTTTGGACAGCCCGTCGGCCACCTGGCGCGCCAGCGTGTCGGTCAGTCCGCCGGCCGGGTAGGGCACCACCAGGCGGATCGGCTTGGTCGGATAGTCGCCCTGCGCAAGCGCGGCCAGCGGCAGCAGCGACATCGCCGCGCAAGTCACGCGTGCCGCCCACCGCCGGCGCGGCAGCTTGGTTTGCTTCATGGTGTGTCTCCTCTTTTTGTGCCCGGTCTGCTTCCCAGACATGCCGCTATGGTTGCGGCTGATGCGGGCGGTTGGACGGATGAAGCGAGGGAAAGCGAGTGGGAGGCGGCCCTGCCCGTCAGGCTTCGATGCCCAGGTAGCGGCCAACCATGCGTGCCATTTCGCCGGGCAGGCGCTCGTCATCGAGTTGCAGCGGCCCCGGATTGTTCAGCACGGCATTGACGAGCATCCCGAACACCATCTGCATCGCAAACCGCACGCGCAGCTCGGCTTCGTCGGCCGGGCCGGACAGGCGCGGCACCAGCAGGATCACGAGCCGGTCGATCAGCGCCTGTCCGTTCTTCTGGTGCGGCAGCCACTGCTCGGGATGCGTGGTGGCGTGCTTGAGCGATGCGCGAATCACGCCACGGTTATTGCGGCAGCCGTTCACCATGAAGCGCATGGTCTTGTCGAGGATCTGGGCCGCCGGCGCTTCCTGCCAGCGATGCTCGGCCATGTAGCGCGCAACCGACGCATCGGATTCCTCCATCACCGACGCGCGCAGCGCATCGAAGAACGCCATCTTGTCGCGGAACCGGCCGTAGAACGCACCCACCGACACCTGACAGGCGGCTGCGATCTGCGCGACCGACACGGCCGCGAAATCGCGGTCGGCCAACAACTGGCGTCCCGCCGTCAGCAGGGCCTGCTCGGTCTCCCGCGCCCGGCGCTGGCGCGGCGGCTGCAGGATCGACGACGTATCGACCCGGGGAAAGGCCGATGCGGAAGTGGCGGTTTCGTTACCTGTGGAGGCAGCTTGCATGACGATTTTCCGTATGCGAATTCGGATTCGGTTTTGCACCTTACGATTCGTCCGCGCGCACCGTCAAGTCAGGGTTTACGCTCCGGGTTTCCAATATGTGGAAATTTGTTCCGCTTTTTGACACGATGCCGGATCGACGCCCACACTGGAATCCAGGAGACGACATGCCCATGAACACCCCGGTCGAACAATTCATTGCCGAACGCCGTCGCGAAGACCCTTCGTTCGGCGGGCTGCTGGCCAAGGGGTTTGCGCTGCTGCGCTGCTTCATCGACGATCCGCGCCCGCTGGGCAATGGCGAGCTGTCGCAGCGGCTGCAACTGCCACGCGCCACGGTGTCGCGCATCTGCCGAACGCTGTTCGAACTGGGCTATCTGGATTGGGATCCCAAGCTCGACAAGTATTTCGTGGGTGCGCAGGTGCTGGCACTTGGGTATCCCTACCTGGCCGGCCTGCAGGTGCGCCACCTGGCGCGGCCGCTGATGCAGGCGCTGGCCAACCAGGTGGAGGGCGCCGTGTCGATGGGCGTGGCGCACCGGCTGGACGTGACGTACCTGGAGTCGTGCACGCACCTGGAGGGCACGTCGGCGCGGCCGGCCGTGGGCGCGGTACGTTCGGTGCTGACCACGGCGATGGGGCGGGCTTTCCTCTGCACGCTGTCGAAGGGCGAGTTCGAGAAGCTGATGATGCTGGCGCGCACCGAGCGGCCGCAGGAATTCGGCGTCTGCTACGAGACCGTCTGCCACAACGTGGCGCACTACCCCAAGCGCGGCTTCACGCTCAATGAAGGCGACGCCGGCGAGGACATCCATGGCGTGGGCGTGTATTCGCGCATTACGTATCTGAACCGGCCGCTGCTGTTCAACTGCGCGCTGCCGGGTCTGCGCGTCAGGCGCGGCATGATGGAAAAGCGCGTGGCGCCGCTGCTGCGCGAGATGGTGCGCGCCATCGAGAACATGGCTGGCGTGGGACGCTAGCCGCCGGACGCGGGCCCGGATCGCCCGCACGACAGAACGCCGTGGCGCGTACCGCGGTGTCATCAACGGAGACACCATGCTGGACCTGCAGCCCTTGTTGTGCCCGCGATCGATCGCGGTGGTCGGTGCATCGACGCAGCCCGAGAAGGTGGGTGGCGTGCCGATTCGCCTGCTTGGCGAACTTGGCTACGGCGGCCGCGTGTTTCCGGTCAACCCCGGCGCCGATACCGTGCAGGGGCTGCGCGCCTATGCGACCGTGGCCGACATCGGCGAGCCCGTCGATCTGGCCATCGTGGCCGTGCCGGCACCCGCCGCGCCCGACGTGATGGCGCAACTGGGCCAGGCCGGCACGCGGGCGGCCGTGGTGTTCACGTCCGGCTTTGCCGAAGTCAGCGGCGGGGATGCCCTGCAGCACGCACTGGCCGCGCAGGCCCACGCGCATGGCGTGCAATTGCTCGGTCCCAACTGCTTGGGTGCGATGAATTTGCGCGATCGCATGTTCGCCACGTTCTCGCCGATTCCGCTCAGCGGCGTGCCGCCGGTGGGCCACGTGGGGCTGGTCAGCCAGAGCGGCGCATTTGGCGCATACGCGTTTGCGCTGGCGCGCGAAGCGGGGCTGGGCCTGAGCCATTGGGTGACCACGGGCAACGAGGCCGGGCTGCAGGTGGCTGACGTGATCGAATGGCTGGCCAACGATCCGCAGACGCAAGTGATCCTGGCCTATGTCGAGGGCGCGCGCGACGGCATGCGCTTGCGCCGCGCGCTCGCCGCCGCCCGCGCCGCCGGCAAGCCCGTGGTGATCGCCAAGGTGGGCACCACGGCGGCGGGCGCCAGCGCCGCGCAATCGCATACGGCCAGTCTGGCTGGCGAGGACGCCGTGTACCAGGCGGTCTTCGACGAATACGGCGTGCATCGCGCGCATACGCTCGAAGCATTCTTCCGGCTCGGCTATACGCTGGCGCGTGGCCGGCGACCGGCGCATTGGCAATCGCCGACCGGCCTGGCCGCCGATGCGGTGGCGCCCGTGGCCATCGTCACGGTATCGGGCGGGGTGGGCATCATGATGGCCGACAGCGCCGAGACGCTGGGCCTGCCGTTGCCGCCGATGCCGGATGCCGCGGCCCAGGCGCTGCGCACGGCCATCCCGTTTGCCAGTACCGCCAATCCCATCGACGTCACGGGCCAGGTGGTGGCGCAGCCGCAGGTATTCGTCGATGCGCTGGCCAACGTGGCGCGCTGCGGCCAGTACGGTGCTGTGGCGGCATTTCTGGCCGGCGGCGTCAATGCGCCGCGCCTCTGGCCCGTGCTCCAGGACACCGTGTCCGCGCTGGAAGGCGATCGCCACGCCGCGCCGTTGCTGATCTCGGGCGTGATGGACGACGACAGGCGCGCCTGGCTTGAAGCGCGGGGCTGTCTGGTGTTCCGCGAGCCCGCGCACACGATGGAAGCCGTGGCCGCGCTGGCGAAGGCGGCCGCGATGGAAGCGGCCAAAGACGCGGCGGGCGGCGACGACATCGCGCCTGTTCATCCACCAGCCCTGCCGCCCGACGCCACCGCGCTGTCGGAAGCCGAGGCGATGGCATTGCTGGCTGCTGCCGGCGTGCCGGTGGTGCCGCACGGCGTGGCCCAGCATGCCGAAGCGGCGGTGGACCTTGCCGAATCGATCGGCTACCCGGTGGCCGTCAAGATCTGCTCGCGCCATATCCTGCACAAGAGCGATATCGGCGGCGTGGTGCTGAACCTGCGCGATGCCGACGCCGTGCGCGCCGCGTTCGCGCAGGTGCGCCGGGCCGCAGCGCAGGCACGCGATGCCGGGGGCAACGCGGTGCCCTTCGAGGGCGCCATCGTCGCGGGCATGGCGCGCGGCTGGGGCGAGATCATGGTGGGCGTGCGGCGCGACCCGGTATTCGGCCTGGTGGCGCTGGCCGGCATCGGCGGCACGGCCGTGGAGATCTTCCGGCAGATGGCGTTCGGGCTGGCGCCGCTGTCGCGCCGGCGCGCTCGCGCGATGCTGGCGCAGAGCCGCGCCGCCGCGTTGTGCAGCGGGCACCGTGGCCATCCCGCCATCGACCTCGATGCGGTGGCTGACGTGCTGGTCAACGTGTCGCGCGCGTCAGCCGCGATTGGCGACCGGCTCGATACGCTGGAAATCAACCCGTTCATCGTCGGCCCCGATGGGCTGGTGGCGGCGGACGCCGTGATCACGCTGCGCTGACGCAGCAACCCATCCTGGACAATACGGAGACAGACCATGCGATCAGCAATTCGCAGGATGCGGCACGCCCTGGCCTTGTGCCTGGCGGCAGGTGTGACGGGCGGGATGGCGTTGCCCGCGGCAGTGGCTGCGGACGCGTACCCCGGCAAGCCGATCCGGCTGGTGGTGCCGTTCCCGCCGGGCGGCGGCACCGACGTGGTGGGACGCATGGTGGCCGCGCGCCTGTCGACGGTGCTCAAGGGCACGGTGGTCGTCGAGAACGTGGCGGGCGCCACCGGCACCATCGGCGCGGCACAGGTGGCGCGTGCCGCGCCCGATGGCTACACGATTCTGCTGGGCATCTCGGCCACGCACGCGATTGCCCCGGCGATCTTCCCGAAGCTGACCTACGACCCGCTGCGCGATTTCGTGCCCATCGGCCGCATTGCCTATGGCGGCAATGTGCTGGTGGCCAATCCGGCCTTTCCCGCCCATGACGTGCGCGCGCTGATTGCCATGGCGAAGCAGCCCGGCGCGGACCTGGCCTATGGCTCATGGGGGCAGGGATCGGGCGGCCATCTGGCCGGCGAGAGCCTGAACGTGTCCGCCGGCATCCACCTGCGGCATGTGCCGTACAAGGGCGTGGCGCCGATGCTCAATGACGTGATGGGCGGCACGGTGCCTGTCGCCATGTCCGATCTGGCCGGCACCCTGCCGCTGATCCGCAGCGGCAAGGTGCGTGCGCTGGCGGTGTCGGGCTCGGAACGGTCCGCCGCGCTGCCCGATGTGCCGACGTTCGCCGAGTCCGGCATTGCCTTCCGTGTCGACAGCTGGTACGCGATGTTCGCGCCGGCCAGGACGCCGCCGGCCATCGTCGACCGGCTGGAAAGCGCGATGCAGGAAGCCATGCAGGACAGCGCGCTGCAGGCACAGATCGCGGCGATGGGCATGCGCTACCAGCCCGTGTCGCGAACGCAGTTCACCAACCAGATGCGCGACGACGCGCGGGCGTGGGCCGCGCTAGTCAAATCGAGCGGCGCCGCGCTGGAATGAACCCGACATCCCATCCACCCTGACCATCGCTATGAACCATCCCGCCTTTCCCGAACCCGCCGCCAACCCTTCCGCCAGTCCTTCCGCCCTGGGTTCGCCGGTTCACGCCAGCCCGCAGGAGGCCCTGGTGGCCGCTGCCGCGCTGCCGCTGGTGATCTACGGCTACCCGTTGATCGAAACCCTGCGCACCTGCCGGCTGCAGACGTCGGTGGACGCCCCCACGCGCTACGGCCGCGCACCGATGAACATGCTGTCGGCCAGCGCGCGCCAGTGGACGCACGAAGACCGCGACATCGTCACCCCCGCCAACGACCTGCTCTATTTCTGCGGATGGCTCAACCTGGCCGATGGCCCGGCCACGATCCGCGTGCCGGCGCTGCCCGATGCCGACCGCTACTACGTGGTCGAACTGCTGGATGCCCACACCAACAACTTCGCCAACCTTGGGCCACGCACCGTGCCACGCGAGGGCGCCGATGTCGAGATCGTGGGCCCCGGCCAGCGCGGCAGCGGCGCGCACGTGGTGGAGGCGCCCACCACGCTGGTCTGGATCATCGGCCGGGTGCTGGTGACCGGTCCTGACGACCTGGCGCGTGCCAACGCATTCGAGCAGGGCTTCCAGGTGGAGCAAAGCGCCGGGGCGGCACGGCCGGCCAGCGTGGCGCGGTGGCAGGACACCGGCGACGCCGGGGTGGACTTCTTCCAGAACCTGTTCCGCGCGATGCGCGATTTTCCGCCCAGCGCGCAGGAGCGCGGCCTGTTCACGCTGCTGCGCAAGGTGGGCCTGCGGCTGGAGGACGATGTGGAGATGGCCGCGCTGCGGCCGTCCATCGTCAACGGCCTGCGCAGCGCGTATGCCCAGGGCATGGCGCTGATTGAAGCCCATACCCGCAGCCAGGGGCACAAGGCGTGGGGCTACAGCATGCGGCTGGGCGTCTATGGAGACGACTGGGTGCTGCGCGCCTGCACGGCGATGAAGGGGCTGGGCGCCTTGCGCGCGGACGAGGCCGTCTATGCGATGGCCGATTTCGACGCCAACGGCGAGCCGCTGCATGGCCGGCATCGATACGAACTGCGTTTCGCGCCCGGCATGCTGCCGCCGGCCGAGGCGTTCTGGTCGGTATCGCTGTACGGGGAGGACCGCTATTTCTCGGCCAACGAGATCGGCCGCTATGCGGTGGGCGATCGCACCCCGGGACTGCGCCTGGAGCCGGACGGCACGCTGGTGATTCCTATCGGCCATGCCCGGCCGTCCGACGATGCCAACTGGCTGCCCGCGCCCGATGGCCCGTTCTACCTGATCCTGCGGCTGTACCACCCATCCGCCGGCTTCATCGCGGGCCAGTACGCGATCCCCGCCGTGCGCCGGATCGGCTGAGCGTGGTGCGGAACACGCCTCGCTACATATATAAGGGAAAGGAGACACCAACCCATGCCACAAACCACCACCGCCGCCAGCCCCGGCCTGCAGCTTGCCCGCGAAGCCGTGATCTACACGCTGCCGCTCTACGAGATGGCCCGCATGCGCGCGGCCACATGCCCGCGCCGTGACCGGGCCAGGCAGTTCGCCGGCGATGGCCCCGAATCCTCGCTGCGCTGGGTCAACCACCTGATCCACACGCGCGAACTGCTGGGCCCGCAGCATCGCCAGGTCGTCACGCCGAACAACGACACGCTGTACACCAATGCCTGGCTCGACCTGTCGCGCGAGCCCGTGGTGCTCGAAGTGCCCGACTTTGCCGGCCGCTACTATGTGCTGGGCCTGCTCGATTTCTATACCAATCCGTTTGGCTATCTGGGCAGCCGCACCACGGGCACCGGCGCTGGCCGCTTTCTGCTGCACGGGCCCGACTGGCATGGCGAAGTACCTGCCGGCATGCGGGCCGTTGCGTGTCCGACCAATGCGGTGTGGATGATCGGCCGGCTGCTGGTGGACGGCGATGCCGACCTGGCCGCCGGCCATGCGCTGCAGGATGCCATCGCGCTGCAGCGGCTCGACGGGGAGCCGGCCGCGTTCGCGTTCGATGTCGGCATGCAGCCGCGCGAGCATCTGGGCGATCCGCGGCGCTTTGCCGCCGTGGTCAACCGGATGCTGGCCGACAACCCGCCCCCGCCGGCAGAAGCCGATGTGGTGGCCCGCTTTGCCGAAGCCGGTATCGGCAAGGGGCTTGCGCCCACGCCGGCGCAGGTCGAGACGCTGGGTACGGCGCTGCAGGCCGTGCTGGCCGACCTGGCCGAGCCGCAGGCGTCGGACATGGGCGGTGGCTGGACGATGTCGGTGGACGTGCGCGAGTCGTATGGCACGCATTACCTGCAACGCGCGCTGGTGGCGCGCAACTATATTGGAGCGCTGGGCGTGCAGGAGGCCATGTACGTGATGGCCGACCGCTGTGCCGACGGCGCGCCGCTCGAAGGCGCTCACGCCTACCGGCTGCACTTCGCGGCCGACAACCTGCCGCGCGTGGGCGCGTTCTGGTCCCTGACCATGTACGACAAGGGCGACTGCATGCTGGTGCCGAACGAACTTGCGCGCTATTCGCTGGGCGACCGGTCTCCGTCACTGAAGCGCGCCGCCGATGGCAGCCTGACGCTGTACCTGTCGGCGCAGCCCCCGCGGGATCGCGCCGCGCACGGCAACTGGCTGCCGGCGCCGGCCGGGGCCTTCTATGTGGCGCTGCGCCTGTACGTGCCCCAGCCCGACCACCTTGACCGCACCTATCGCTATCCCGCCATCGAGCGGATCCGGGAGGCATCATGACCCCATCGCAATTGACCCGCCGCCGCCTGCTGGGCGCGATGGCGCTGGCCGGCGTCGTGCCGCACGCCTTCGGCAATACCTGGCCCGGCAGGCCGGTGCGGCTGGTGTCGCCCTACGGGCCGGGCGGATCGAACGATACGTCGGCGCGCGTGCTGGCCGAGGCGCTGAGCCGCAAGTATGGGCAGCAGGTGGTGGTCGAGAACAAGCCCGGCGCCGGCACGCGCGTGGCCAGCGAAACGGTGGCGCACGCACCGGCCGATGGCTACACGCTGCTGTGGGCGGCCGCGCCGTTCGCCATCAACACGGCAGCCGGCCTGTCGCAACGGTTCGATATCCACAAGGATTTCGTCGCCGTGGGGCCGCGCGTGCTGGGGCCGGTGTTCCTGATCGTCAATGCCAGTTCGCCGGTCAGGACCGTGGCGGACTTCGTGAAGATGGCGAAGCAGAAGCCCGAGGGCGTCACGTTCGCGTCGCCGGGCATCGGCTCGGGGCCGCACCTGACGGCCGAGCTGTTTGCTGCGCAGTCGGGGTTCAAGGCGCTCAACGTCCATTACCGCGGCGATGCCACGGCCTATACCGAACTGCTGGCCGGACGCGTCGATGCCACGCTGACGGCGATCACGACCGCGCTGCCCTTTATCCAGGCCGGCAAGCTGCGCGTGATCGCGGCGGCGGCCGATGCGCGCACGCCGGTCTATCCCGATGCACCGACGTTCGCCGAGCAGGGCGTGCCCGGCGTGGTCGGCTACGGCTGGTTCGGCATCGTGGCCCCGGCCGGCACGCCGCCCGCCCTCGTGCAGCAGATCAATCGCGATGCCAGCCAGGCGCTGGCCGATCCGCAGATCAGTCAGAAGCTGCTGGCGCTCGGCCTGCAGCCGTCGCCGGGCAGCAGTGCGGACTTTGCCGCGTTCATCGACGGCGAGGTAAGGAAATGGGGCGCGCTGATCAAGGCGCGCGGCATCGTACTGGAGTAGGCGGATGATTGTGGTCAGCGCCACTTGGCGAAAGCCCTTCACAAGATTGTCATAAAAACGTCACAATACCGGACCGGTCCCTGCCGCATAGAGCGGGGCCGCATCCGGAGAGAGAAATGACGTTGTTCGCTACCCGCCGCGCCCGGCATGTCCTGGCTGCCCTGGTCCTTTCCCCGCTGGCTCTGGCTGCCGGCGCCGCGCAGGCCGCCTGGCCCGACAAGCCGATTCGCATGGTGGTGGGCTTTCCGCCTGGCGGGCCGGTCGATACGCATGCGCGCATCCTGTCCGAGAAGCTGCAGCCGATCCTGGGCCAGACCGTCGTGCTTGACTACAAGGCGGGGGCCGCCGGCAATATCGGGTCGGATAACGTGGCCAAGGCCGCGCCCGACGGCTATACGCTGCTGATTGCCAATACCGGCCAGATGGCGATCAACGGATCGCTCTATCCCAAGCTGCCGTACAGCATGCCGAAGGACTTTGCGCCGGTGGCACGTACCGCGCTGATTCCGCTGGTGATGGTCGTCAACAACAATGTGCCGGCCAAAAACCTGAAGGAGTTCATCGCCTATGCCAAGGCCAATCCGGGCAAGCTCAATTTTGCGTCGGGCGGCAATGGCGGCATTTCGCACCTGATGCCCGAGATGTTCAAGCAGGCGTCGGGCACGTTCATCGTCCATATCCCTTACAAGGGCAGCGCGCCGGCACTGACCGACGTGATGGGCGGCCAGGCCCAGATGATGGCCGATTCGATTCCGCTGTTCACCCAGCACATCAAGACCGGCAAGGTGCGTGCGCTGGCGGTGACGTCGGGCAAGCGTTCGCCGGCGCTGCCCGATGTGCCGACCATGGAGGAGTCGGGCCTGAAAGGTTTCGAGGTGGTGGGTTTTTACGGTGTGCTGGCGCCGGCCGGCACGCCGAAGGAAATCGTCGACAAGCTGTCGGGGGCGCTGCGCACCGTACTGGCGGACCCGGACACCCGGGCCAAGCTTGAAGCGCAGGGCGCCGAGCCGGCATGGCAGTCGCCGGAGGCGTTTGCGGCAACCATCGTCAACGAGCAGAAGCGCTGGGGACAGGCCGTCAAGGTGTCGGGCGCGAAGATCGATTGATCGACGGAAGGAAGGGGCAAAGGGCGGTGCGGTTGCCCGGCCATCAGCCGGTGGCCCTGCGGGCCAGTCCGGCGCAGATGCCAACCAGGCTCTGGGTGCAGCACGCACTGCCGCTCCATTCGCCGTGGCTGACGTTGCCATCGGGCCCCGCCACCAGCTTGCGCTGGCACTGGGCTACCCTGGCCGGTGGCTCCAGCCCGGCGTCGCGCGGACCGCTGCCCGGCGCACGGGCGACGGGGATTTCGTCCGTCCAGACATAGGCTGTGCCGCCTGGCACGGCCTGCACCGATTGCGGCGGCCCCCACTGCGCCTTGGCCTGTTCGACGGGCACCCCTTTCCATGAATCGAAGATCCGCTGCATGGTGCTGGCCTCGATATTGGCGCATGCAGCGGCCAGGGCAAGGGCGCCGGTGGCCAGTACGAAGGCGCGGCAGGCGGCAGGTCGGGGCGAAGCAGGCATGGCGGCTCCATCTCGCGGGTGCAATCCCTCCTGTCGGAGACTAGCCGACCCGGCAGAGGGCTGGCAACACGCTTATGCGCGCCGCCGCACGCAGCACCGGGCAGCGTGGCCCCGTTGCTGTGTGGCGTGCAGATCGCTGTTTAGCCAAACAGCGATGACTGGGCGTCTGTCACGGCCACGGTGCGCCGGGGCGTGGCACGCGTCTTAGCCGCACGCCGGCTTTCGCCGGTCGTGGCGATCATCGCCGTGGCCGGCACGACCGGTGCCGTCAGCACGAACGGGCGCGCTGAGGCCAGCGGCACGGCCGTCGCCCTGAGGCTGGCCAGGTGCGGCGCCAGGATCAGGTAGGTATCCATATCGAAGCGGGCTGGCAGGGCGGTCAGCCCTTCGGCGTCAGCCAGCGTCCGCGCCGTGCCCAGGTAGCACCAGTCCTCGATCACATGCCAGGGCTGGTCGGGCTGCTCGCCCTCGCGCCAGGCAATCGCCCCATCGAACGGCCATGGGGCCACCGTCAATGCTTCGAGTGCGGCCAGCGTGCGCAGGCGATGCGCAGCACGCGATTCATGACCAGTGCAGGCCCCCGCGCAGCGGTGGACTTGCCGCGCAAAACAAGGGTGGCCGCGGCGGGCCGTTGGTTCCAGCATCAGCGTGACCAGGCAAAGCTGATGGGCTTCGGCCAGCGCCAGCAGGCGTGCGCGTGCCGCGGCGCGGCTCGGAAACACACCATATAGACGGGTATGGCGGCTGAAGTCGACCTGACGGTCCGAGCGCAGGCGCGGCGCGGGCAGGCCATCGATCATTTCCCAGGCGAACAGCTCGTCGTTGTGGCGCAGCTGATGGTTGTGCAGCGGCTGCAGCGTCTTGACGAGGTGGGCCTCCAGCAGCAGCGCGCCGATTTCCCCGCCGGTCTCGCGCCAATCCACGCGCCGGACCGCGCGTGCGATGCGCATTTCCTTTGGATTGGTATGGTCGCCGGAAAAATGGGCACGGATGCGCTGCCGCAGGTGGATGCTCTTGCCTACATATAGCAAGGCGTCGTCGTCACCGTAAAACAGGTAGGCGCCTGGGCGGTCCGGCACGTCGTCCAGCGCGGTCTCGCTCAGGCCAGCGGGCAGGCTGGCATGCTTGACTAGCGTCTTGACGGCCGACTCCACCAGATCCACTGAATACAGGTCGTGGATCTTCTGCCAGAACTGCCAGAGCAGTTCGGCATCGGCCAGCGCGCGGTGGCGGCCCTTTGGTATCAGGTTGAAGCGGGCGATCAGCGCGTCGAGCCCATGGCGCTCCACCGACGGGAACAGGGAGCGGGACAACCGCAGCGTGCAAAGGACATCGGCACGAAACGTCACGCCGGCGCGGCGAAATTCATTCTTCAGGAAGCCATAGTCGAAGCGGGCATTGTGGGCGACGAACAGCCGGCCCTGTAGCCGTTCCGCCAATAGTTCGGCTATCGACGCGAAGGTGGGTTGCCCGCGCACCATATCGTCGGTGATCCCGGTCATCCCCTGGATAAACGGCGGGATGCTGGCCTGCGGGTCGACGAGGGTGTCCCACTCGTGAATGCCGTCGGGCCCCACTTCCACGACACCGATCTCGGTGATCCGGTCGCGCTGGGCGTCCGGCCCCGTGGTCTCCAGATCGACAAAGGCAATAGGGCGGGCCAGGGCGGTGGCCAGCGCAAGGGCATCGAGCGCACCCGCGTCCCGGCTGGCCAGGCGTTCGGGGAGATAGGTGGGCGGTTCCGGCATCGTCATCCGGCGATTCTAAGGGATCGGAAAATTCTTTTGCGAAACCCCTTGCGCAGGTCGCCAATCCCATCTAATATTCGCCCCCTCGCAACACAAAGCGCGCTGCAAACGCAGCAGTGACAAGGGTTGCGGGGTTGGCAGGGGGTTGGGGTTGCGAGGTTTGCAGCGCTGGCCGGCAGAAAAAAGTTCTGCGAAAACTGTTGACGAAACGTTGAATGCTCTGCATAATCTCGTTTCTCCGCTGCAACGAAAGACGCAGCGACAGCGAACGGCAAAGCCGGTTGCTGGGGTTCTTTAACAAACAAACAACCGATAAGTGTGGGCGCTTGATGGCGAACGCCACGGGGCTTCGGCTTCGTGATGCTTCAAAAGTTATCAGTGCTCGCACAGTAAAACATGTTGGTTTGCGTCGCGAGACGCGAGCCAGTCAGTTTTCTGAGAGTGAGCGACCGCTCGAAAGAGCGAGGTGCTTCGGCACCACACAGAGATTGAACTGAAGAGTTTGATCCTGGCTCAGATTGAACGCTGGCGGCATGCCTTACACATGCAAGTCGAACGGCAGCGCGGACTTCGGTCTGGCGGCGAGTGGCGAACGGGTGAGTAATACATCGGAACGTACCCTGTTGTGGGGGATAACTAGTCGAAAGATTAGCTAATACCGCATACGACCTGAGGGTGAAAGCGGGGGACCGCAAGGCCTCGCGCAGCAGGAGCGGCCGATGTCTGATTAGCTAGTTGGTGGGGTAAAGGCCTACCAAGGCGACGATCAGTAGCTGGTCTGAGAGGACGATCAGCCACACTGGGACTGAGACACG